>Ga0137377_10001092_pt1 | contig 18289 bp, 13 predicted proteins | sample SagtaG_22_FD_104815 | JGI IMG/M metagenome (GOLD analysis project Ga0137377, IMG submission 104815) | Vadose zone soil microbial communities from Sagehorn Ranch, Mendocino, California, USA - Sage2_L_40_16 metaG | ecosystem: Environmental > Terrestrial > Soil > Vadose zone | place: USA... | reverse complement strand
GCATCGCCGAGAACTGCTCGGCGGTCGCCACGGGACGCGGCAGCCGGCGCGCGTGCACCTGACGGCGCTGCACCTCCTCCAGCACCGCGATGTGGACGTACTGGGGGCCCGGCGCGCCCGCCAGGAACTCGCCGCGACGCACGAGACCGCGCTCGGTGAGCCGCTCCAGCGTGGCCGTCGCTTCCTCGAGCGAGAGGCCGTAGCGCTGGGCCACCCAGTCGGCGGTGACCGGCCCGCGCGTGCGCAGCAGGCGCAGCGCCACGCGCTCGAGCCCCGCGTCGGTGGCCAGCGCCGCGTAGTGCATGGCGTCGGCCGTCGGGATCCACGCCCGGCGCCCGCCCGTGAACTCGGCCTCGGTGATCCGCCGCTCGGCGCGCAGCGCCTCGATCAGCGCGTCGGGGTCGGCGGCGCTGCGCTCGGCGATCTCCTCGCGCGTGAGGTCGCCGAGGTCGTCGAGGATCGCGGCCAGCTCGTTGGCGTCGCGCGCGCGCCGGTCGGGCGCCGTCTTCTGCAGCTCCGCCTCGACACCCGCGACGATCTCGGGCCGCAGCGGCCCCGCGCTGACCGACCACGCCTTGCGCATCGAGACGGCGTCGCTGCGCCGCTCCTCCGCGTGGCCGGCGTCGAGGTACGCCCAGTCCCAGGCGAGCAGCAGCGGGTAGACGAACGGCGAGGGCAGCGGCGTGTCGACGTGCCGCGTCCACATCTCGCCGTCGTGCAGGCGCTCCAGCATGCGCTTGAGGCGCGGCACGTCCAGCGCGTCCTCGAAGCATTCGCGCAGCGTCTCGGCTACGACGGGGAAGTCTGGCACGCCGCCGACGGCCTCCAGCAGCGCGTCGGCCTTCAGGCGCATCAGGTAGGCCGGCGTCCGCTGGCCCTTGTAGGTGCGCGGGATGAACAGCGAGCGCACGGCCGCGTGGCGGAAGCGCGTGCCGAAGAGCGGCGAGCCGATCAGCGCGCGGCCGAGCAGGTCGTCGACCTCCTCCGGCGTGACCAGCGTGGCGAGGCGCTCGGGGCTCGTCGGCGGGATCTGGCCGGGCGCGAACGACAGTAGAAGCCCGTCGTCGACGTGGGCGGCCTCGGCCACCAGCCCGTACGCGCGGCGCACCTTCTCCTTGAGCGCCATGCCCCAGGCGCCGTTGATCCGCATGCCGAACACCGAGTGGATCATGGCGTGGCGGCCGCCCATCTCGTCGGCGAACGACTCGACCACGATGCCCTGATCGTCCGGCACGCCGTCGAGCACCTCGCCCGCCTTCACGAGCCACGCGCGCAGCGCGGCGGCCGCGCGCGGCTCGAGGCCACATTCCCGCCGCGCCCACTCGGCGAAGTCAGGATCGTCCACGTGGCCGGCGGCGTCGCGGCGCAGGCGCCCGACGGCCAGACCCAGGTCGAACGAGCGCGACGGGTGCTCGCCCTTCCAGAACGGGATCGTGGGCGACATGCCGTGGGCGTCTTCCACCAGCACGCGGTCGGCGCGCACCTTCTGGATCTTCCACGCGTTGGAGCCGAGCAGGAAAACGTCGCCCGGCAGCGACTCGGTGACGAACTCCTCGTCGAGGGTGCCGACCTTCAGGTCGGTCTCGGCCACGTAGACGTCGTAGAGCCCGGCGTCCTGGATCGTCCCGCCGGAGGTCAGCGCCAGGAATCGCGTCCCGCGGCGCGCGTGCAACCGGTCGTTGACGCGATCCCAGAGCACGCGCGGCGCCACGCCCCTGACCTCGTGGGGCAGGGGCTCGGCGACCGACCTCACGACTTCGCGGAAGCTCTCGCGCGTCAGCGTGCGGTAGGGCGCGGCGTTGACGAAGCGCTTCCAGAGCGCGTCGGTCTCGATCGACTCGGCGGCCACGGCCGCCACGATCTGCTGGGCGAGGACGTCGAGCGGCGCGTTGAGCATCGTCATGCGGTCGAGCGTCCGCTCGTGGATCGAGCGCACGACCGCCGCCGCCTCCACCAGCTCCTCGCCCTTGGTGACCACGATCCGACCCTTGGACACGCGCGAGAGCGCGTGCCCCGCCCGGCCGACCCGTTGCAGCGCGGCCGCCACGTTGCGCGGCGACTGCAGCTGCACCACGAGGTCGATGGCCCCGACGTCGATGCCCAGCTCCAGCGAGGACGTGGCGACCAGCGCCTTGAGCTGGCCGTCCTTCAGCCGGTTCTCGGCCTCCAACCGCGCGCGGCGTGAGAGCGAGCCGTGGTGCGCGGCCACGCGGCCGTCCACGATGCGGTCGTTCAGATCTCGCGCCAGCCGCTCGGCCGAGCGCCGGCTCTGGGCGAAGACCAGCGTCGTGCGGTGCGCCTGGACCAGCTCGGCCACCTGCTGGAGGGTCGCGTCCCACACCGTGTCGCTCGTCGCCGTGAGGAAGTCGTCCACGGGCGAGACCACGGCGACGTCGAGATCGCGCGAGAATCCGGCGTCCACGATCATGGCATCGCGCGCGGTGGCGCCGGTGAGGAAGGCCAGCGCCTCCTCGACCGGACGCACGGTGGCCGAGCAGCCGATGCGCTGCGGCCGCGGCTCGCCGGCGTCCGCGACGAGCGCCTGGAGCCGCTCGAGCGACAGCGCCAGGTGGGCGCCGCGCTTGCCGCCCAGCAGCGCGTGAACCTCGTCCACGATCACGAACCGGGCGCGCGAGAGCGCGGGCCGGAAGCCGGCGGCCGTCAACAGGATGTAGAGCGACTCCGGCGTCGTGATGAGGATGTGCGGCGGCCGCCGCGTCATGGCCTGCCGCTGCGCGGCCAGCGTGTCGCCCGTGCGGACGGCCACGCGGACCTCGGGCAGGTCGAGCCCTTGCGCCTCGGCGGCGGCGCGGATGCCCGCCAGCGGCGCGCGGAGGTTCTTCTCGATGTCGTTGTTGAGCGCGCGCAGCGGCGAGACGTAGACGACGTAGACTCGATCTTCGAGCCGGCGGTCGAGGGCCAGCCGGTGCAGGTGGTCGAGCGCCCACAGGAACGACGCCAGCGTCTTGCCCGAGCCCGTCGGCGCGACGATCAGCGTGTCACGCCCGGAGGCGATCGCGTCCCAGCCGTCCCGCTGCGGCAGGGTCGCCTCGCTGAACGTCGCCTCGAACCAGCTACGGACGAACGGCAGAAAGGCGGGCATGTCCACTCATTGTACCCATCGCGACAACCGCGTCGGACTGATCCTATCGGCCGGCCCGGCCGGCCCGAAGAGGTCGCGGAACTGGTAGCTTTCCTGGTTTCGGACCGGGCAGCCTCGGGTCACGGGAGCGAATACGTGATCGATGGCGGTACGGTGCCGGCCGTGTGAGCGGCACGAGCGCGTGAGCGCGCCCTGCAGATAGGTCCGGTACCAACGCGTCTCCGCTACAATCAGCGCGATGCGGATCGTCTCGATCGGCGGCGGCCCGGCCGGGCTCTATTTCGCGATCCTCATGAAGCGGGCCGACCCGTCGCACGAGATCGTGGTCGTCGAGCGCAACCGCGCCGACGACACCTTCGGCTTCGGCGTCGTGTTCTCGGACGCGACGCTCGACAACTTCCAGGAGGCGGATGCCCCGAGCCACGCGGCGATCATCCGCGCGTTCGCGCACTGGGACGACATCGACACGCACTACGCCGGCCACGTCCTCCGTTCCACCGGCCACGGCTTCTCGGGCATGTCGCGCCAGACGCTGCTGACGATCCTCCAGGAGCGCTGCGCCGCGCTGGGCGTCACGCTGCGCTTCGCGACGGAGGTCGACGACCTCGCGCGCTACGCGAACGCCGACCTCGTGCTGGCCGCCGACGGCGCCAACTCCTGGGCGCGCGCGAAGCACGCGGACTGGTTCGGCCCGCGCGTCGACTGGCGACCGAACCGCTTCGTCTGGCTGGGCACCACGTTCCCGTTCCCCGCCTTCACCTTCATCTTCAAGGAGGACGAGCACGGGCTCTGGCGGGTGCACGCCTACCGTTACAACCGCGAGCACTCGACGTTCATCCTCGAGACGACGGAGGCCACGTGGCGGCAGGCCGGACTCGATCACGCCGACGAGGCGGCCACGGCGGCGTTCGCCGAGCGGCTGTTCGCGCGCGAGCTGGATGGCCACCGGATGCTGACCAACCGCTCGCTCTGGCGGCAATTCCCGACGGTCCGCAACGAGCGCTGGCACCACGGCCCCGTCGTCCTCGTCGGCGACGCCGCGCACACCGCGCACTTCTCGATCGGGTCGGGGACGAAGCTCGCGATGGAGGACGTCATCGAGCTGGCGCGCCACGTGCGGAGGTATCGCGTCGTTCCGGAGGCGCTCGCCGCCTACGAGGCCGAGCGCCGGCCCCTCGTGGAGGCGCTCCAGCGCGCGGCGCAGACGAGCCTGGAGTGGTTCGAGGGAACCGAGCGCTATCACGGACGGCTCGAGCCCGTGCAGTTCGCCTACAGCCTGCTCACGCGGAGCCTCCGCGTGACCCACGAGAATCTGAGGACGCGCGACCCGAAGCTCGTGGCGGCCGTGGAGCGCTGGTTCGCCGAGCGCGCGGCGGCGCAGACCGGGTGCGCCGTCAGCGCCGCGCCGCCGATGTCGACGCCGTTCCGGCTGCGCGCCATCGTGCTCGACAACCGGCTCGTCGTGGAGCGTGCGGGCACGCCCGGCGCGCCCGGCCTCGTGCTGCTCGGGTCACTCGACGAGCCGCGAGGGCGCGGCGCCCGCGTCGGCCTGCGCCTGGTCGGCGATTTCGCCGCGGGAGCGCGCGCGGCCACCGACGCCGGCGTCGATCTCCTCGAGCTGGACGTCGCCGACCAGCCGCGGGCGACGCTGCAGGCCTTCGACGCCGCGCGCGCCGTGTGGCCGATGGCGCGGCCGATCGCGGTCCGGATCGCCGCCGGCGGAGACGCCGATGCGACCATCGAGCTCGCGCGCGTCCTTGCCGCACGCGGCTGCGATCTCGTCAGCCTCGCCGCCGGGCACGATCCGATGGCCGGGCTCGGCGCGATCTCCCTCAGCGATCGCATTCGCCACGAGGCGGGCATCCCGACGCTGGTCGGTGCCGAGGTGGACACGCGGCCCGACATCAACTCGGTCCTCGCCGCCGGGCGCGCCGACCTGTGCGTGATCCGGCCGAGCCGGGCGCCCTCGCTGGCATCCGCGATGCAGCAGCCCCTCTGGTCATGAAGTCGACGCTGATCGACGCGACGAGCCCGAAGACCTGGGCGCTGATCTTCGACAAGGGCGGCGATCCGGTGGCCGGGCTCACGGCCTTCGCGAATTCGCAGAACGTGGGCGCCGCGCACTTCACGGCGATCGGCGCCTTCAGCGACGTGACGCTCGGCTACTTCGACCGCGCCGCGAAGGACTACACGAAGATTCCGCTCCGCGAGCAGGTGGAGGTTCTCTCGCTCATCGGTGACGTCGCGCTGTACCGAGGCGAGCCCAAGGTTCACGCGCACGTCGTCGCCGGGCGCGCCGACGGCGAGGCGCGCGGCGGCCACCTGCTGGAGGCCCACGTGTGGCCGACGCTCGAGGTCGTGCTCGTGGAGTCGCCGCGCCACCTGCGAAAGCGCAACGACCCGGAGACGGGCCTGGCGCTGATTCCTTCGGCCTAAATCAGCCGTTCCGGCGGCGGGGCAGGGGATCGTGCACTGGCAGGCCGGGCACGGAGACGAAGTTCCGATCGTGCGTCCAGAGCTCGGTCGCGCCATGCTCTAGCGCGATGACCGCGATCTGGAGGTCGAAGATATGCGGCCCGTTGACCTTCAACTGCGTGGCCGCGCCGAATAGTCGCTCGGCGAACCCAGGCCCCGGTATCCACAGTTGACCGAGGCCGTCGGTCAGCAGCTTGGTGAGAAAAGCGCGGGCCTGAGTCGGCGAAGACGGCGGCACCGCCGCCGTCGGATGCGTCACGATCGACCAGAACTCGGCGACGCTCGGCTGGCTGATGCCCCATCCGGCTTCCGAGCCCGCGAGATGATCGAGCACGGCACGTGCCAGCCGGTGCTCCGGCAGCGTCGCGCGGTGGGCGTAAATGAGAAGGTTGGTATCGACCGCGATCAAAAGCGGCGACCGATCCACCTGTACATCGACTCACGGTCAGCCACATCGAGACCCGGGGCCAAGCCGCCACGGACCGTGACCCACCGAATACGGCGGCGCCGCTGTCGTGCAGCGCGACGCGGCTGCCGCAGCTCGGCTCGAAGCCCTCGCTCGATGAGCGCCTTCAGCGAGCAGCGCAGCTCGGCGGCGCGCTTCTTCGCCGCGACGAACAATTCATCAGGCAGTTCGATCGTCGTCTTCATCCGCGTTCCCACATTACCATAAATATGGGTGTCGCCCGGCCCTAGACGAGCCCCATCTGCTTGCGGATCGCGCGGGCGAGCGCGCTGTCCGGCCGCTCCAGCTCGGCGACGATCGTGAAGTGGTTGAGCCCGACCGCGCCGACGATGTCGATCGGCGCGCCGTGCGCGCGCCACGCCGCCGCGAGGTCGTTCGTCTGGCGGTGGTACTCGGGCCCTTCGTCGGCGCCGACGGCGAGGATGAGCGGCACGCGGCCCGTCGGCTTCAGATGCACCGGGCTGTTGCGGCGCGCGGCCTCGGGCGTCAGCCCGAGCACGTCGTTGAGATAGCACAGGCGGATGGGCTCGAGGTCGTAGAGCCCGCTGAAGCCGCAGCCGGCCTTGATGACGTCCGCCGGCGCGCCGAAGCGCGACCATTCGGTGGCCAGCAGCATCGCCACCAGGTGGCCGCCGGCCGAATGGCCGGAGACCGTGATGCGCGACGAATCGCCGCCGAACGAGCGGGCGTGGGCGTGCACCCACGCGACCGACGCGCGTACCTGCCGCACCTGCTCGTCCAGGTCCACGCTCGGCACCAGCGCGTAGTTCACCACGACGGTCGCGGCCTCGCGGAACGCGCGCGCGACGAACGAGAAGTCGGCCTTGTCGAGGCGGTGCCAGTAGCCGCCGTGGATGAAGACGTGCACCGGCGCCGGGCCGGGTCCGGCGGCGGGGAAGATGTCGGCACGCTCGGCGTGGTGGGGGCCGTACGGCACGTCGAATTGCATCGGCAATTCGGCGCGGGCGCGCGCGCTCGCGGCGCCGTAGCGCGCGATCCAGTCCATCGCGTCCTTGACCTTCGCGCGGTTGTTGTACTCGGCGTCGAGCGCCGTCCTGTCGTAGTGGCGGAACACGTTCATGCGGCGCCTCTCGTGGAGCGCGCGGGCGCGGCGACCCGCCGGGCGAGCCGGCGGGCCGCCGGCCGCGCTCAGAAGGTCAGCGGGTCGGTCAGGCGAACCCAGCGGCCGCTCTTCACGACCGCGAGGAACGACGAGTTCGCGCCCTGGTGCTTGTCGGGACCGAAGTTGACCTCCGGGCCGTTGAAGATGTCCTTGTAGCCGCGGATCGACTCCAGGCCCTTGACGAGGGCGTTGAGGGTCAGGTCGGCGCCGGCCTTTTCGAGCCCCAGCGCCGTGAGGTCGGCGGCGACGTGACCGTAGATGGCGCCGATGTTCGGGTCGTTCTTGTAGCGTTCCTTGTAGCGATCGAACCATGCCTGCGCGGTCGGGCTGAGCGTGTCGCGGTACGGCATGTCGGTCAGGCCCATCGCGTAGAGGCCCTCCGTGACCCCGCCCTGCGCGGCAGCGACGAAGAGGTCGTAGCTGGCCGCGGAGCCGAGGAAGTCCACGTCCGTCCAGCCGATCTTTCGCGCCGTCGCGTACGGCACGATCGAGTCGCGCACGATGGTGCCCAGCACGACGAGGTCGCAGCCAGCCGCCTTGAGCCGCGTGATCTGGGCGGTGAAGTCCTGGTCGGTCGGCTTGTGCGTCGTCGTCTCGACGATCTTGATCTTGAGCTTGTCCGCCTGGATCTGAATGCCGTCGAGCACTTCCTTGCCGAAGTCGGTGTCCTGGTACATCGCGCAGAGCGCCTTCTTGCCCTTCTTGCTGACGAAGTACTGGATGCCGGCGCGGACCTGGTCCACGTAGGTCGCAGCGTTGTAGAACTTCAGCTTGTGGAACGGCTCGTACATGGAGCGCGCCGCCGACAGCGGGAACAGGTTCGGCACGCCCGCGTCGAACTGGTCCTTGAACAGCGCGTTGTTCATCGGCGTCCCGAGCGGCGCCACCATCGCGAAGATGCGATCGCGGTTGATCAGCTTGGCGCCGGCCTGCACCGCGCGCGGCACCTGGTACTGGGAGTCCTCGACGATCAGCCGGATCTTGCGGCCGTGGATCCCGCCCTTGTCGTTGATCTCGTCGAAGCGCATCTTCACGGCGTTCGACGACGACACGCCGTACGTCGCAGCCGGTCCCGACAGGTCCGTGTGCATCCCGAGCACGATCTCCGTCTTGCTCACGCCGCGGCTCTCCTGCGCGAGCGCGACCCCCGCCAGCGCCCCGGCCGCCAGCACCACGCCCGCCACCAGCCTCGCTCTCTTCATCGCGCGCTCCTTTCGTCGCTACATCTCGACGTACATGCCGTCGATGACGTCCTTGTATTTGCGGTTCACGAACGTCCGCTTGAGCTTCATGGTCGGGGTCAGCTCTTCGTCCTCGGGCGTGAGCAGCTGCTCGATGAGGCGGAACTTCTTGATGGTCTCCACGCGCGCGAACTGCTTGTTGACCCGCTCGATCTCACTCCAGATCAGATCCTGGACTTCCTTCGCCCGGCACAGCGACGCAAAATTCGTGAACGGCACGTTCTTCTCCTGCGCGAACTGGGCAACCGTCTCGTGGTCGATCATCACGAGGCAGGAGAGGAACTTGCGCTGGTCGCCGATGATCACGGCGTCGGAGATGAAGGGCGAGAACTTGAGCTGGTTCTCGATCTCGGAGGGCGTGACGTTCTTGCCGCCGGCGGTGATGATGATGTCCTTCATCCGGTCGGTGATGGTGACGAACCCCTCCTCGTCCATGCGGCCCACGTCGCCGGTGTGCAGCCAGCCGTCGACGATGGTCTGGGCCGTCCGCTCGGGATTCTTGTAGTAGCCGAGGAAGACGTGGGGGCCCTTCAGTAAGATCTCGCCCTGCGTGGAGAGGCGGACCTCCGTGTCCGGGCGCGCGACGCCGACCGTGCCGAGCTTGATGCGGTCGGCGGGCATGGCCGTGGCGAGGCCGCAGTTCTCCGTCTGCCCGTACACCTCGCGCATGTCGATGCCGAGCGCCATGTACCACTTGATCAGCTCGGGCGCGATGGGGGCGGCCCCGGTGGCGGCGCCGCGCGCGCGGTGCAGCCCCATCGAGCGCTTGACGTTGTCGAGGGCGACCAGGTCGGCCAGCCGGTAGAGGAGCCGCAGGCCGAGAGACGGCCGCCGGCCCTGGATCCGGCACTCCGCCACGCGCATGCCGACCCCGATCGCCCAGCGGTAGGCCAGCCGACCCGCGCGTGTCGCCTCGCGCATCCGCAGCGCGACGCCGGAATAGAACTTCTCCCAGATGCGCGGGACGGCGAAGAAGACGGCCGGCGCCACCTCGCGGAGGTTGTCGGGTACCGTGTCGATCGACTCCGCGAAGTTCACGGTGCTGCCCGTGCTCAGCGGATAGAAGATGGTGAAGGAGCGCTCGGCGACGTGAGAGAGCGGCAGGAACGACAGCTGCTGGTCGCCCGCGCGCGGCTCGGTGAGGTAGTCGGTGAAGCCCAGCTGGAAGATGATGTTGCGATGGCTCAGCATGGCGCCCTTGGGCGGGCCCGTGGTGCCCGAGGTGTAGACGAGGATCGCGAGGTCCTCGGGCTTCGCGATCTCGACCAGCGAGTCCCAGGCGCCGGGATGCTCGCGCTCGTAGCGGGCTCCCAGCTCCAGCAGCGCGTCGAAGGACATGACCTGCGCGTCCGCGAAGCCGTGCAGTCCCTCGACGTCGAACACGACGATCTTCACCAGCCCCGGGCAGCGCGCGCGTCCTTCGAGGATCTTGTCGAGCTGCTCCTCGTCGCCCGCGAAGAAGAATCGCGTGCCGCTGTCGTTGACGATGTACTCGACCTGGCGCGGCGAGTCCGTGGTGTAGATGCCGTTCGTCACGCCGCCCACCGACATCGTCCCGAGATCCGTGTACAGCCACTCGGGGCCGTTCTCGGCGATGATCGACACCACGTCGCGCGGCCGCAGGCCGAGGGCCACCAGGCCGAGGCCGACGCGCCGCGCGCGCTCGCCGTACTGCCGCCACGTGACGGAGCGCCAGACGCCCAGGTCCTTCTCGCGCATGGCGACGGCGTCGCCGCGCTGCCCGACGACGTGGCGGAAGAGGCGGGGCAGGGTGTCCTGGCCGTGGACGGTGGGGGCGCCGGTCATCGCCACGTCTTCTTCCGCTTCCACCGGCGGGTGCCGCGTACGCTGGTCTCCTTCATGCCGAGATAGAACTCCTTGATGTCGTCCTTTTCGAGCAGCCGCGCGCAGGTATCTTCCATCACGATGCGCCCGACTTCCAGGACGTACCCGTAGTCCGCCACGTGCAGGGCCATGTTGGCGTTCTGCTCGACCAGGAGCACCGTCACCCCTCGCTCGCGGTTGATGCGCACGATGATGTCGAAGATCTCCTTCACGAGCTTGGGGGCCAGCCCCAGCGAGGGCTCGTCCAGGAGCATCATCGCCGGCCGCGTCATGAGGGCGCGGCTGATCGCGAGCATCTGCTGCTCGCCGCCCGACAGCTGGCCGGCGCGCTGGTGGGTCCGCGCCTGCAAGACCGGGAAATACTCGTACACCATCGCGAGATCGCGCGCGACGCCGACGGTGTCGGTGCGTGTATAGGCGCCCATCTTCAGATTCTCGGCGACGGTGAGCAGCGGAAAGATTTCGCGGCCCTCGGGCACGTGGCTCAGGCCCAGGCGCGTCACGCGATCGGGATCCATGCCCTGGATCTCGCGGCCGTCGAAGGTCACCGTGCCCTTCTGGGGGTCCATGACGCCGGAGACGGTCTTGAGCACGGTGGTTTTGCCGGCGCCGTTGGCGCCCAGGATGGTGACGATGGCGCCCCGCTTCACCTCGAAGCTGACGCCGCGAATGGCCATGATCGGACCGTAGTACGTCTCGAGGTTGCTCACCTGGAGGAGGGCTCCGCTCACGCGTCAGCCTCCCAGGTACGCCTTCACGACGTCGGGATGCGCCTGCACGTCGCGCGGGGTGCCGGCGGCGATGACGAGGCCGTAGTTGAGCGCCACCACGCGGTCGGACACGGCGCTGACGAGACTCATGTCGTGCTCGACCATGAGCACCGTGATGCCGAGCAGCGTCCGGATGTCCTGGATCCAGAACGCCATCTCCTCCGTCTCCTCGACGCTCAACCCGGACGAGGGCTCGTCGAGGAGGAGGAGCTTCGGCTGCGTGCAGAGCGCGCGCGCCATCTCGACGACCTTGCGGACGCCATACGGCAGGTTGACGATCAGGCTGTCGCGGTAGGGCTGGAGGTCCAGGAAGTCGATGACCTTCTCCACGGCCCCGCGATGCTCGAGCTCGAGCGCGCGCACGCGGGGCAGGAAGAGCAGCTCTTCCACGAAGCGCGAGCGCTTGTGGGCGTGCCGGCCGAGCAGGAGATTCTGCAGCACGGTGGCGTGCTCGAAGAGCTCGATGTTCTGAAACGTCCGCGCGATGCCGCGCCGGGCGATCTCGTGCGGGGGCACCCGGGTGATGTCCTCGCCGCAGAAGCTCAGACGCCCGCGGGTGGGGTCGTAGATGCGGGACACGAGGTTGAAGATCGTCGTCTTGCCGGCGCCGTTCGGCCCGATGATCGTGAGCACCTCGCCCGCCCCGACCTCGAAGCTCACGCCGGCCAGCGCGGTGATGCCCCCGAAGTTGATGGCGAGGTTGTCCGCCTCGAGCAGCGTCATCGCAGCCGCTCCGATCGCATGTAGGCCTTCTGCCGCTTGAACGTGGCGCGCTTGTAGAGCGGGAACATCGCGAAGTACAGCTTGACCTTCATCCAGCGTCCATAGATCCCGAGGGGCTCGAAGAGGATGAAGAGCACGAGGATCAGCCCGAACAGGCCGGGCTCGAGGCCGGGCTGCTTCACGAACCGGTCCAGGCCGTGCCACGCCGGGACGGCGTCCCGCGCCTGCGAGATCAGCACGGGGAGAATCGCCACGAAGACGGCGCCGTAGAGCGCCCCGTGCAGGCTGCCGAGGCCGCCCACCACGACCATCAGCAGCAGCTGGATGGACAGCAGCACGCTGAAGATGTCGGGCGCGAGGAAGCTGATCTTGTGGGCGAAGAGCGCGCCGGCGACACCCATGAGGGCCGCGGAGTAGGCGAAGGCCATGGTCTTGTACACGGCCACGTTCACGCCCATCGACTGCGCGGCGATCTCGCTGTCGCGGATGGCGACCCAGGCGCGTCCCGTCGGGGCCCGCAGCAGATTCGCGGTCAGCCACAGGGCGCCGATGAGCACGGCGAGACACAGGAAGTAAAAGGCCAGCTCGCTCGCGAACGAGAATCCGAACAGCACCGGCTTGTCCACGGGCTTGCCCTTGAGGCCGCCGGTGACGCGATCCCAGCGCGAGAAGATTTCCTGGATGATCAGCGCGAACGCGAGCGTCGCGATGGTGAGGTACACCCCCGTCATGCGGAGCGCGGGCAGGCCGACCAGCACGCCGGCCGCGGCCGTGATCACGCAGGCGAGCGCGACGGAGACGATCCACGGCAGCTGCAGATCGTGCGCGAAGAAGACGTGCGCGTAGGCGCCGATGCCCAGGAAGGCGGCGTGGCCGAGGCTGATGAGCCCGGTGTAGCCGGCGAGGACCATGAGCGACAGCCCGCAGAGCCCGTAGATGAAGACGAGGCTGATGTCGCCGACGTAGTCGGGCACGACGCGCGGCAGCACCAGCAGTGCGGCGAAGAGGGCGACGTACCAGTTGCGCTGGACGTTGTCGCGAAAGAGCCCCAGCTCTTGCGCGTAGGAGGTCTTGAAGAGAAAGCGCACGGCGTCAGACCTTCTTGCGACCCACGGCGCCGAAGATGCCCTGCGGCCGCACCGCGAGCACGACGAGCAGCACCACGTACGCCGCGACGTCCTTGACCCCGTGCGGGAGGTAGGCGCCCGCGAACAGCTCGATGAGCCCGATGGTGAGGCCGCCGACGAGCGCGCCCGGAATGGAGCCGAAGCCGCCGAGGACGGCGGCCGCGAACGCCTTGAGGCCGATGAAGCCGAGGTTGATGTCGATCAGCGAGACGGGGGCCAGCAGCACACCGGCGATGGCGGCCACGCCGGCGGAGATCGCCCAGATGAGCGAGAACATCCGCTTGACGGGGATGCCCATGTAGTAGGCGGCGAGCTGGTTCTGCGAGGCCGCCTGCATGGCCACGCCGACTCTGGTGTAGGTGAAGAACGCGTACAGCGCCGCGCACAGCACCACCGTGCCCACGATGATCGAGACGTACTCGTGGCTCACGGTGACGCCGCCGAGCCGCGTGGCCCGCGCGCTGAAGGGCGTCGGCAGCGTGTAGATCTCCGAGCCCCACGTGATCGAGGCGAAGCTGCGGAAGATCGCGCCGAGGCCGATGGTCAGCATGACCACGGCGAACTGTGGCTGGCCGATCACGCGTCTCAGGACGGTCGCGTCGAGCGCGGCGCCGAAGAGCGCCACGATGGCGATGGCGAGCGCGAACGCGGCCCAGTAGCCGAGGCCGTACCAGACGACGAACATGTAGCACGTGAACGCGCCGAGCATGAGGAGGTCGCCCTGGGCGAAGTTCACGAGCTCGGTGGCCTTGTAGATGAGGACGAAGCCGAGGGCGACCAGGCCGTAGATGCAGCCGACGGCGAGCCCGTTGAGCAGCAGCTGGAGAATCGTGTCCACGCGCTCTCCCTATTGCAGGAGCTTTCCCGGCAGCTCGGCGCGGTCCATGCGGCGCCGGATGTTCTCGACGTAGCGGCGATAGGACGGCGTCTTCACCCCCGGGTGCCACGCGCGCGGCTTCGGCAGAGCCGCCGCCAGCTGCGCCGCCTCGTCCTCGTCCAGCTCGGCCGCCGGCTTGCCGAAGTAGCGCCGGCCCGCTGCCTCCGCGCCGTACACGCCGGGCCCGAATTCTACGACATTCAGGTAGAGCTCGAGGATCCGCCGCTTGGACAGCGCGCGCTCGAGCTGCCAGGTCAGCACGCCCTCGCGCGCCTTGCGCAGCGGGCTGCGCGAGGGCGTGAGCCAGAGGTTCTTCGCGAGCTGCTGGGTGATCGTCGAGGCGCCGCGCGGGATCTTGCGCTCCTCGAGCGCCTCCGTCATGGCCACGCGCATGTTGCCGGGGGCGAAGCCGTGGTGGTGGTAGAAGCCGATGTCCTCGGCCACGAGCACCGCGCGCTTGAGGTGCAGCGAGATGGTGCCGTAGGGTACCCACCGCCACTCTGCGCGCGGCGTGCGGCCGGCCGCGCGCTCGCGCTCCTGGTAGCGCTCGATGAAGGCCGTGGTCGTCGGCGGCTGCGTGGCGAGGGCGCGGACGTCCGGCCACGTGGCGGCTACCCATACCAGCCACCCGAGCAGGACCATCACGATCAGCCCGAGAAGGCGGCGAACCCAGTGACGCCGCGCCCGCCGCCGCGCGGTCATCGGTTAGAGCGCCAGCAGCTCGTGGCGAAGGGCCTCGTTGTCGCGCAGCGCGGCGGCGGCGCCGCTGAAGCGGATGGCGCCTTTTTCCAGCACGTAGACGCGGTCGGCGAGGCGCAGCGAGAACTCCGTGTTCTGCTCGGCGAGCAGGATCGTCAGCCCCTCGGCCTTGAGGCGCGCGATCTGCTCGTCGAGGTGGTCGACGACCAGCGGCGCCAGGCCCTCCGACGGCTCGTCGAGCAGCAGCAGCTCGGGATTGCCCATCAGCGTGCGCGCGATCGTCAGCATCTGCTGCTCGCCGCCCGAGAGATAGCCGCCGTTACGGCCGGTCAGCTGGCGCAGCGTGGGGAACAGATCGAAGACGCGCTCGGTCGTCCAGCCGCCGCCGCGCTGGGCCACGTCGAGGTTCTCCCAGACGGTGAGATCGGCGAAGATGCGCCGGTCCTCGGGGACGAAGCCGATGCCGGCGCGCGCGACCCGGTACGACTCCCAGCCGGTGATGTCGACGCCCTTGAAGGCCACGCGCCCCGCCTGGGGCGGGGTGAGCCCCATGATCGAGCGCATGGTGGTGGACTTGCCGACGCCGTTGCGGCCGAGCAGGCAGACGCACTCGCCGGCGCCGACCTCGATCGAGACGCCGAACAGCACGCGCGACAGCCCGTACGCCGTGTGGATCTCGCTGACCTCGAGCAGCCGCTGCTGGCTGACGTCGAGTGCCTGCGCTGACAGCGCCTGGAACCGCTCGGCAAGGTAGCCGTCGACGAGCGCCGCCTGCTCGTGCGCGGCCCTCGTGCGTTCGTCAGCGGCGCGGGCCCGCACCGTGAGATCGGTGATGGCGCTGGCCAGGCGGTTGCGCGCGTACAGGAAACCGATCGCGGCGCCGAGCAGCACGCCGATGCCGATTCCGGTCAGCAGCGAGGCGGCGTCCATGTCCGGCTATGTTTCCAGCCCGCTCTGACAGTGCCCGAGTCCGACACGCGAGGCCCGCTAACCGGGCACGGCCGCGTGTCTTAGGTGGATAGCCTGCAGCGCTCCCACCGCCAGCATGTCGGCGAACATCGCCGAGCCGCCGTAGGAGACCAAGGGCAACGGCAGCCCGGTCACCGGGACCATGCCGATGGTCATGCCGATATTGATGAACCCCTGGACGGCAAACCAGATTGCGATGCCCCCGGCGGCCAGCATGCCGAACAGATCGCCGGCGCGGGCCGCGATCAGCAGCGCGCGGGCGATGACGATGCCGAGCAGCACGATAATCGTCACCGCGCCGACGAAGCCGAGTTCTTCCCCGGCCGCCGCGAAAATGAAGTCAGTGTGCTGTTCGGGTATGAAGCTGCCGGTGATCAGCTGGCCGTGGAACAGGCCCTGGCCCAGCAGGCCTCCGGATCCTACTGCGATCTTTGACTGTGCCGCGCTGTAGCCCGTTCCGGCCGGATCAGAGCCCGGGTGCAGGAACGCGGCCAGCCGGTGCAGCTGATAAGGCTTCAGAACGTGCATCCGCCAGATGGCGAGCGCCGTCAAGGCGGCACTACCGCCGAGAACGGCGAGCCAGCGAAGCCGGGTGCCCGACAGGACAATGAGGCTCACCAGCAGAACGATCAGCAGCACCGTGACGCCCAGGGCTGGTTCGGCCGCCACGAGAACGATGGCGGGCGCGGCGCACGCGAGCGCGGCGGCGACGGCGCGAATCCCCGGCCGCACGTTGTCGGTGTCGGCCTGACCCAGGATCCAGGCCGTCATCAGGATTAGCCCCAGCTTGGCGAACTCCGACGGCTCCGCCTGAAATCCGCCGGGCAGCGAGATCCAGGCGCGCGCGCCGTTGACCGATGTGCCCAGCGGGCTGAGCACGGCGAGAAGGCCGAGGAGCGTGGCCAGATAGGCCAGCGGCGCGCAGGTCCGCAGCCTGTTGGCCCCGATCAGGCCGACGGCGAACATGACGATCAGGCCGATCACGAGGTTGAGCAGCTGCTTCTTCAAGTAGGTCTGCGGGTCCGCGCCTACCTGCAGCAACGCGGCCCGGCTGGCCGACCAGACGAGCAGGACGCCGGAGACGCCGAGCCCGAGCACCGCGGACAGCAGGATCCAGTCGAAGCGCAGGATCGCTGCGGCCCGGGCGGCCACGCGGGTGCCGCGGCTCCGCGTCCTGTCGCGCAGCGGCCCGTGGCTGCCCCCAGGCCGGAGCGGGGGCAGCCCGCGTACCGGGGGAGGTCCGAGAACCGGGCCGCCGCGACCCATGGTCAGCCCTTCTTTCCTGCTGTCACGGCGGCAGGTGCGGCGGGGCTGCGGGCCAGGAGCCGGGGAAGCCCAGACGGCAGCCTCCCGCCCGGCAGCGCAGCCCGGTGGCCCTCGAGGCCGTAGATCCCATCCCAGATCTGCCGCACTGCGGGCGCTGATACGTCGGCGCCGTAGCCGGAGGCGGGGATCATCATGACCACGACGTACCGGGGGTGAGCGCAGGGCGCATACGACGCGAAGACCGAGGTCGCCAGCTTGCCCGCGACCTGGGCGGTGCCGGTCTTGCCTGCGACGCACACCTTGCGAAGCGGGAAGCCGCTGAAGGCGGGCGCCGCGGTGCCCTGCGTCACGACGTCGGCCAGCGCGTTCCTGATATAGGCGAGAACCGGCTTGGCCACCGGCAGGTGACCGGCGACGGGCGGGGTGATTCGCCGCACCAGCCTTCCGTCCGGCCGGACCAGCGCCGCGCCGACGCGCGGGCTGTACAGTGTGCCGCCGTTGGCCAGGGCGGCATACGCGCTCGCCAGCTGCAGGGGAGTGACGGTCACGTAGCCCTGGCCGATGGCGGCGTTGACCGCCTGGCCGGGCTCCCAGATGTTGCCGTAGCGGCAGTCCTGGTACGCGATCCGCTGCGCATAGGAGCCGTACTGGCTGCCCTGCCGGCACCAGAGCTTCTTGTGCTGGGCATAGAAGCGGTAGAGCCACGCGCGGGTCGGCACCGTGCCGGCCGACTCCCCTGGCAGGTCCACGCCCGTGGCCCCGCCGAATCCCCACGCCAGCTCCATCTTCTGCATTTTCTGCACGGGCGCGTGCGCGCTGGTCACCACGTTCGCCTGACGGTTATCCCGCCGCCAGATGTCGTAGGCGAGCTCGTAGAAGACCGTGTCGCAGGACTGAACGAGGGCCGTATGCAGGGTCATCGCGCCCGAGTTGGCCGGGGTGTCGTTGAAGAAGGTGCGGCCGCCGATACGGACGGAACCCGGGCAGTCGTAGGGGCCAGCCAGGCTGTAGCCGGCAGCCACGGCGGCCGCGGTCGAGGTCACCTTCCAGGTGGATCCGGGCGCGTACTCGCCCTGGGTGGCCCGGTTCAGGATCGGCTCGCCCCCTGCCGCGCCGAAGAGCTTCCTGTACTGCCGCTCGGATATGCCCCGCGTCCAGATGCCCGGGTTGTAGGACGGATAACTGGCCATCGCGATCACACGGCCCGAGGTGGTCATGACCACGGCCGCGCCGGTCGTGGCGCCCAGGTTGCCTTCGGCGTAGGCGCGGCGGATGGCGCCGGCCAGCGCGCGCTCGGTGTCCGCCTGGACCCGCGTGTTGAGGCTCGTGACCAGGTCGTCTCCCGCTACCGGCCGGGTCGCCGATATCGTGCCGGTCACGCTGCCAGACGCGTTCACGGCGACCCGCCTGGCACCCGCGGCGCCACGCAGCCCGGCGTCGTAGCGTGCCTCAAGTCCCGACTGTCCGACCAGATCAGCGGCGGCGAACCCGGTCAGGGCCAGATGACGCCGCCGCTGCTCCTGGGCGGTCACGGGCTGCAGGTAGCCGAGCACCTGCGCGGCGCTGGCGCCACCCGGATAGCTCACGACGGGCTGTGCCTGAGCG
>Ga0137377_10001088_pt1 | contig 18338 bp, 13 predicted proteins | sample SagtaG_22_FD_104815 | JGI IMG/M metagenome (GOLD analysis project Ga0137377, IMG submission 104815) | Vadose zone soil microbial communities from Sagehorn Ranch, Mendocino, California, USA - Sage2_L_40_16 metaG | ecosystem: Environmental > Terrestrial > Soil > Vadose zone | place: USA... | reverse complement strand
CGATCCTTTCTTCCGCACCGTCGTGCATTTGCGGCGGGCCGCTTGGCGTGCCCGCATCGGAGACGTGGAAGGCGCGAGAGCCGAATTGGTATGGCACGAGCATACCGATGTCGTCGGCCCGCCGACGGGTCTGCCGCAGGCAGCGGAAGTCGATTGGGCGTTCGGCACGCTGGCTCGCTGGCGCCTGGCGCGCCTGCTCGATGCCGGCAGGCGGGTTGAACGTGGCCAGGCGTGTGACGGCTACGCGGCGGTGGTACGGCACTGGTCCGGCGCACCGGCCCCCTATGGAGCGCGGGCCGAGATGGCTGGGACTCGCGCCCGCGAGCTCCACTGCGCGGCCGCGCGGGTCTCCCGATGATCGGCGTCCGGACCTTGGGAACGCTCGAAGTCACGCTGGACGGCGCAGAGGCACCGTCCGAACTGCTCTGGAAGAAAAACATCGCGTTATTGCTCTACCTGGCGCGCGCACCCAAGCGTCGCTCCACCCGCGAGCAGCTGATCGGGCTGCTCTGGGCAGAGAAAGACGATGCTGCGGCGCGACAATCGGTGCGCGAAGCCATCCGTGTCTTGCGACACTACGTCGGCGAAGATCAGCTCACGACAACGGGGGATGTAGTCGAGCTGGCGGATGGCGCAGTGGAGCTCGATACCGATCAGCTCGAGAGGCTCGTGAAACAACGCGACTGGGCCCAGAGCACGCCCCTCATCCACGGCGACTTCCTCGACGGCTTCAAGATCGCGGGCGCGTCCGGGTTCGAAGACTGGCTCACGGTGGAGCGCTCGCATTGGCATGGTCTGTCCATCGACGCGCTGCTGCGCCATGCGGAGGAGCGACTCGATGCCGGCGACGAGCTGGGCGCCGACGCGCCGCTGGTGCAAGCCCGCAAGATGGATCCCTTCTCACAACGCGCACTCCGAGCGTACATGCGGCGGCTCGCCGGCACCGGCGATCGGTCGGCTGCACTCCAGGCCTTCGAGCAGTTCACGCAGGACCGCACGATAGAACCCGAGACGAAAGCGATGGTGGAGCGCCTGCGCAGCGGCCGCGCATGGCACCTTCCGAAGGAAGCGCTCTCTCCGGACCGTAGCGTGGCATGGCGCCGCGCGCCCCTCCTGGGAAGGGACGGTGAGCTCGCCACGGCGCTGGCGCAGTGGCGCAACGCGAAAGCGGGTCGGCTGACGTTGCTCGTCATCGAAGCCGAAGCTGGTGGCGGCAAGACACGGTTTCTCGAGGAGCTCACGACACGCGCCACGCTCGATGGTGGGGTGGTAGTCGGCACGCGCGCCGTGGTGGAGGACCTCGAGCATCCAGCGAGCGCGATGCTGGGGCTCGCACGAAGTGGATTGGTGGACGTGCCGGGAGTGGCGGGTGCCAGTCCGTCGGCGCTCGCCGTGCTCGCCGCCAATGCGAGCGAATGGGCGGAGCGTTTTCCGCAACGGGATCCGCCGCCACCGACCGGCAATCTGGATGACGCTATCGCCGAGGTGGTGCGCGTCACCAGCGCCGAGCAGCCGCACGTGTTGATCCTCGACGACGCGCAATGGGTCGACGCGACGTCATATCAGATGATCGAAAGGCTTGCCCGCGATCTCGCTCGTGCGCAGGTACTCATCGTGCTCGCGACGACTCCGGAGCCTGCGCCGCCGAAGCTCGCAGAGCTGCGCGCGCGGATTGGACGCGATATCCCTGGCGCCACGATTTCGCTGGGGAAGTTGGACCATGAGGCATTGGGCCGGTTGGTGCAGTGGGCGTTGCCATCGTATAGCGGCGACGCCGCGAATCGCTTGGCGAGACGGATCGCTGCCGATTCCGCCGGGCTGCCGCTGCTCGCAGTCGAAATCTGCCACGCGATGGCTCAGGGCCTCAATCTCGAAGCGACGAACGGCGCGTGGCCACACCCCCTGCGGACGCTCGATTCCACGTTCCCCGGAGATCTCCCCGACACGATTGTGGCGTCGATTCGTGTCGGCTTCCGGTGTCTCACGCGGCCGGCGCAACAGGCTCTCGTCGCCGTCGCGCTGCTCGGCGACCGCGTCGCGACAAAGCGGATCAGCTGCGCGACCGACCTGAACGGCGACACCTTGCACGCCGCGCTCGACGAGTTGGAATGGCGCCGCTGGCTGGTGGCCGAATCGCGCGGCTACACGTTCGTGGCGCGGATCGTGCGTGACGTCGTCGCACGGGACATGGTCACAGCGGGCGAGCGGCAGCGAATTCTGGCAAAGGGGCGTTAACCGTGCGACGTGACTGTCGTCTCAGGCATCATCCACCTGTCCCTCCGGAAAAGGCGTTCATGAAAACCACGCTGGTGTACTCGTTCCTTGGCGCAACACTTCTCCTCGTCCCACATGCCGCTGGAGCACAAGGCGGATACCGGGGGGGGGCCCTGGGTCCCGCGGGCCGCTATGGACCAAGCGCCCCCAAGCTTCCCAGTGTGGAGCTCGCCGGGCCACTCGATACGGCGCTCGCACGCACGCTCCTGAGACTCAATGATGACCAGGCTCGGCGCTACGCTCAGGCGTACGACTCGTTCATGGTGGCGACGCGGCCCCAACGCGACAGCGCCGTCGGCGCGATCGCGAAGATGAACGAGAAACTCGATGACGGCGACCGCGCGGCGGCGATGTTTTACGCCGAACGCCTGCAGGATCTGGGAAAGTATCTGCGCGATCGCCAGGACCGCTTTGAAAGCGACCTGCGCCGCGTACTGACTGGCGACCAGATGAAGGCGTACAAGAAGTGGAAGGAAGGCGAGGAGCAGACGGCCGAACGGAAGCGGCGTGAAGACGAACTGCGTTGGCAGGAAGCCGGGATTCGGGGTGAGTTCGGTGGTCCGCGCGTGGGCGCCACCGCTCCGGAAATCAAAACCGCCCTCCCCGCCGCGACCGGGGTCGTCGCGCCACCGCTCGGCGCTCAGAGCGTTCGCGTGGGCCGGACGTTGTACATCGCGGGCCAGCTCGGTGTGGATAGCACCAACACACTCGCGGGATCGGATCTGCGTGCGCAAGCGGCTCGCGCCTTCGCCAATCTCGCCGCCGTGTTGCAGGCGGCCGGCGCCTCACCTCGCGATGTGACGGCGTTGACGATCTATGTGGTCAACTATCGTCCCGCCGACCTCGAGACGATTCGCGACGCGGCGGGGGCCTATCTCACGGCAAACGCCCCGATCATCACGGTGCTCGGCGTGCAATCGGTCGGGCGAGACGGAGCGCTCATTTCGATCGGCGCCACCGCCACAGGACGCTGAGCCGCTGACCGGCATGCGCAGTTATCATACTGCGCATGGATTCTCGCCCAAGTAACCACCTGCCGCTCCTGGCGGCGCTGGTTTCTGTTGTCCTGTGGGCAGCGGCGTTCGTCGGCATCAGGGCCGCGGGCCGTTCCTTCTCACCCGGCGCACTCGCGCTCGGCCGGCTGACGATCGGGAGCGTGCTCCTGGGCGGTCTGGTGCTGTCGCGTCCAATCCTCCGTCCCACCAAACGCGAACTCGGCCTGTTGGTCCTCGCGGGGCTGCTGTGGTTCGGCGTCTACAATCTCCTTCTCAACGACGCCGAGCGACGCGTGGATGCGGGCACCGCGGCGATGCTGGTGCTGATTGCTCCGATTTTCATCATCGCCCTCGCGGCCGCATTCCTGCAGGAGCGCACCACGCCGAACCTGCTGCTCGGCGGCGGGCTGGCGTTCGCGGGGGTGGTCGTGATCGGGTTGGCGACGTCGACGGGCAAGGCGTCACTCGTCGGCATCATCCTCTGTCTGCTGGCCGCCCTCTCGTCCTCGATCGGTCTGGTCGCCGAGAAGCCGGTGCTCAACAGGATCTCGGCACTCCAGGCAACCTGGACCTGTTGCGTGGTGGGAGTGCTGTTTTGCCTGCCCTACGCGCCGCTGCTCGTCCGCGAGATCCGCCTTGCCCCCGCCGGCGGCATCGGCTGGATGCTGTTCCTGGGCGTGTTCCCCACGTCCATCGCTTTTACGACCTGGGCGTACGCACTCGCGCGCGGCTCGGCCGGTCGTGTGGCGGCGACGGCCTACCTCATTCCGCCGATCACGATCGTGATGAGCTGGGCGATCCTGGGCGAAGTGCCGGGTGCGATCGCGGTGCTGGGGGGAGCGCTGTGTCTCCTGGGTGTGGCCATCGCGCGCCGCGTCCCGCAACCAGAGCGGGCGCTCATGACTCAGGCGACGGAGAAGTGAAGGCTCCCGTCGCTGTAATATTGCGTCTAGGCTGACCAGCCTATTTCATTTGGGGCATCTTGGAAGATCGGATCAGGCAGCGTGCTATGACGTGCGAAATAGTATATACAGTTCGGCCGAATACCCATTAGGCGCACGCCACACATCTCTGCTGAGGCGCAGAGCCTGAAAAGATGCGTCATCTTCTAATCCTTGTCCTCATCGGCGGCGCTTCGCTCAGTGCGCAGTCAATCAAAGTTGCGCCATCAACGCACGTAGCCACTGGGTCGGCCGAGCATCCGATCGTTGAGCCGCATCTGGCCGTCGATCCGATGCACCCTGACCGCCTCCTTACCGCGGCCTTCGCCAGAGCCAATCCCCGCTTGAAGTTCCCCGAGGGCCAGGACAATCAGACGTGCGCAGCGTTTCTGTCACTCGATTCAGGCGCGAGTTGGACGCGCCATGACTTCAACGTCAGCTGGTGTGCTGACCCCTGGGTCGCGATGACTCCCGATGGGCAGACGCTTGTAACGATGGTAGGCAAGCACGCAGCGCTCGCACAGCAGGGTTCAAGTGGCCTCGTCGCGTTTCACTCGATCGATAACGGCCGGACGTGGGATAGCCTGCCCATTGGTCTCGGGCGGAGCCATGATCACCCGACGATGGCGGTCGATCTCTCCGCCGGTCCGCATCGCGGATGGATCTATCTGTCATCGCATCTGTGGGCGGAGGGCCGACGGTATGGCGTGTACATCGCCCGGTCTCGCAATGGCGGTAAGAGCTTCGACGACCCCGTGTACGTGATTCCTAATAACTTGCACAATCTCGCCGAGATGCCTGTTGTGCTCACCGACGGCACGCTCTTCGAATCGTTTGTCGATGCTACGTACACTCCTGATAGCGGCGGCACGCAAGCTCGCGAAGTGCTCTTCGATCGACGTCGAGCGTGGGTGACTCGGTCCTCGGACGGCAGCTTCACCTTTTCGGCGCCGTTCTTCGTAACGGATGCGTGCGGGCCACCACCCTGCTACAGGCTTTCCGCCTTTGCGGCCGACGTGTCGCGCGGCCCGTACGACGGACGTCTCTACTTTGCATGCCGAGCGGCTGGCGGCGGTCCGATTGTGGCCTCGAATGCATTTTCGACGAATCTTGAGCTCTTGCTCCTTGAGCTGCGGCGGCAGCCGGACCGTTGGCAAGCTTTGCTTGAGCTGGAGTGCAAGGCTACGGCCCAACTGGGTTACGTCGATGGCGGCACTCATCTGCTCGTGGCTGGCCGCGCCGTGGCCTTGGCTGCCTAAAATGCGCCGGAAGCTGACGGCGCCCGTCATCTAGGGTGATACGGCGTGCCGCCGTCTTCCTTGCAATCGCGCTGTTGTCCTGCGCGCCGGCAATCCGCACGACGGGAATGCAGGACGTGGTGACCGAGCGTGTGTACTTTGGGCGAAACGTTGGCAACGCTCTTGGCGTCACCGATTCCGCCTGGGCAGTATTCATCAATGAGGTCGTCAGCCCGCGACTTCCCAAAGGGTTCACCTTCTGGGCGGCGGAAGGAGACTGGCTAGGCTCGAGCGGTCGCCCGACCCGTGAGCCGAGTTTTGTGCTCGAGGTGGTTCATCCGAGAGGCTCGGCGCCGGCTGATTCCGCGATCGTGGCGGTCATCGCCGAGTACAAACGCCGGTTCCGCCAGGAGTCCGTGCTGCGCGTCCTGACGCCGGGCCGCGCGAGCTTCTGACGCCCGAGCCCCTAGCGATCCGGGTCTCGCTCCTCCCGCTCTTCGTCGCTGAGGTCCACAGACATCGGGAAGAACAGCGAGCGCTTCACCGTAGGATAGGACACGTCCCAGCCGCGCGCATCGTGCCAGAGGATGCGATTCAGCCGTTCCGAGGGCGCGGCGTCGGGGTCGTGGAAATTCATACGCGCCGACGCGAGCGCCGCGCGACGGCGCTCGGCGGCATGCGGACCGGTGATGGCGCCGACCTGCCGATTCACCTCGTAGATCGACTGCCTCGGCTCGAGGGTGCTGTAAGGTGCGAAGTCGGGCGCTTCCTCCGGGCCGATGAAGCCGGCTCGCATATCGGTCGCGACGAGATCGAACAAGCTGAGCGCCGGCAGCCCCAGGATGAGCTCGATCGTCTTCACCATGCTTGGTTGGCTGTAGAAGGTCGCGTCCACGATGCCCCGCCGAGCGTACGGACTGGCCACGAGCGCCACGGTGCGATGCCCGTCGATGTGGTCCACGCCGTTCTGCGCGTCGTCTTCGACGGCCAAGATCGCCATCGACTTCCAGAACGAGCTGTGCGAGAACGCCTCCACGATCTGACCGAGCGCGAGATCGTTGTCCGCCACGCAGGCCTGGGGCGTGCACCAGCCGGGGTTCGTACCCTCCGTGTGATCGCTCGGCAGACTGATCAACACGAGGTTCGGCATCGCCCGCTTCGCTTCCCACTCCCGCAGATGCTCGATGATGATGTCGGCTTTGACGATATCGGGCACGGTCATCGTCCAGCCCGGGTACTCGCGCACCAGCACGCGGTCCAGGGAAGGAATGTCGGACCGGGTGTTGTAGAGCTTCGCCACGCGGCTGCGGAAGAATGCGCGATTGTGCGGCTGCGAATCGCGATACTGGGTCAGCATGTTCATGCGGATGGTGTCGCTATACCACTGCGGCGACGGCGCGTATTCACCAAAGACGGTGACGGTTTTGCCCTTCGCCTGCGCCGCCTCCCAAAGGAATCCGCCCGCCGAATACGCGAGGGGATCGACGCCCTCTGATGGATAGCTGCGCCCCGTGTACAGCGGCCACATCGGATACTCGGTCTCGGTCCCCTGTGTGAGCCAGTTGTGGCCGTCCGCCGAATTGCCCCCCGAGGCGAAAAAGTGATCGAGCAGCACGTACCGAGCGGCGAGCGCGTGGGCGTTCGGCGTCACGTCGCGGCCGTATTGCAGGAGCGAGCTGTCGCTCGCGCCCTTGCCCATATCGCCGAAGACCTGATCGTACGTTCGGTTTTCCCGCACGATGTAGACGACGTGGTCGATCAATGAAGGCTCACCAGGCCGCTCGGGAACAGCGCGAGGGGCGGCGTTGGCCCGCGCCGGCAGCGTCGGCCCCGCACTGTCGGTCCGGAGCGTGAGCCGATTGTTCTGGGCCACCGACGTGGTGTAGGCCGCGATCTCCGCTGCCGACGGCTCGGCAATCACATTCACGGAGCCACGATAGGAGTGGACGTACCGCCCAGTGAAGGGGCCGCTCGGACTGCGTGCAATGCCAGAGCCCACACCGAACAACGAGCCAACCGCGATCGTGTGGCCGTCGGCACTCACGTCGATGCTCGTCGGATACCAGCCCGTTGGCACGAGTCCCTTGAGTTGGCCGCCCGGCAGCCCGTAGGCGGCCACGGCATTCGCCCCACCCAGCGTCACGAACAGCGTGGTGGCGTCAGGGGACAGCGCGACCGCTGTCGGAGCGAGCCCGATGCGGGTCTCGCGGAAAGGCGCGATCGTGAGGGTTCGGACAACAGCGTCGCGGCGCGTATCGATGATGCTCACCGCGTCCGAGTTGCCGTTGGCCACATACAGTCGCGCGCCCTGCTCGTCCCAGGCGATGCCCGTCGGATGGCGTCCGACGGGAATGACTTTGGTCACCGTACCCGTCACCAGATCGACGCGCGTCACGCTTCCGGGCTGCGCGATGCCACGGGGATCGACACGCACGAGCTCCGCGAACGGGTCGCAGCATTGTCTCGCCGCGCGATCGCGCGGGCCAGGCTTCGGGCCACCGAGATTGGTGACATAGGCGACCGATCCGTCCGTATTCACGACGGCAGCCACCGGCAGCACACCCAGCGGAACAGTCTTCAGAAGCGAGCCGCTGTCGGCGTCGAGGATCGCCAGCGCATCGTTGGCCGACAGCGGCACGACCACGACGCGGTGCCCGGACGCGTTCGCGCGACGTGCCACCGCCGGAGATCCGACGATGTCGTTGCCGAGTGCCGGTGAGGTCCACCGAGGCACGACGCTGTCGCCGTCGTAGGCGGTCAGCTGCGCGACTACTTTCGTCTGCGCCAGCTGTTGCGATCCCGGGATGCGGCTCAACGCGAGATCCGCCGGCAGGAGGCCGACGCTCGTGACGAGTGTCCGACCGGTCACGGGATCGATCGCGATCCCCTGGACACCGGCACGGCCGTCGAAGGCCGCGCTTCCCAGCATCGCGTTGTCACGCCAACCGAGCCGGTATGCGGCGCCGTGGATGGACACCCAGACCTCGCCGGGCCGGCCGAATCGCACGCCGAACACGCGGTCGGTGAACACGCTCTGCACGCCGGCGGGCGTGACGCGTTGATTGGTCGCGATGGTGCCGGGGTCGGTGATCTCACGACGGGGAGCAAGCGGCTGCGGCTGCGCGGGAACCTGGAGTAGTACAATGAAGGAAAGGATCATCCCTCATGATATCACTGTCGGCGGACGGAAGCATCTACGAAATCAGCGACGAGATTCGGGCTCGAACGGTGTCCCCCGGCCTTCGGCACAGTGCTGGAGCTGGCTAACACATTCCTAACTCGCGGCGTGTAGCCGCGGCCGCCCGCGCCACCATTATTATCGGGCATGCTGCTGACACTGTGCCTGCTGCTGCACTGTGGCGCGGCGGTGCCCGATTCCATGGTGATCTACTCGGGTCGCCGGCGCCAGCTGGACGTGCGGATTCCTCGGTTCGACGCCGACGTAGTGATCGACGGCGACCTTGCGGATTCGGTCTGGGCGCACGCTGCCCTGCTGACCGGCTTCTCGCAGTACGCGCCCAACGACGGCGTCCCCGCGGCAGACTCGACGCAGGTGCTCGTGTGGTATTCCGGCAACGCGATCTACTTTGGGATTCGCGCCTACGAGCTGCATGGCCGCCCGACCGCGACGCTCGCCGACCGCGACCAGATCTTTGGCGACGACAACATCCAGATCCTGCTCGGCACGTTCCACGACGGCAAGAAGGCGTTGATGTTTGCCGTCAACCCGTTAGGTGTGCAGGGCGACGGCGCGTTCATCGAGGGTGCGAACATCTCGGCGAGTGGGTTCATCGGCGGTGGGGTCATCGGACGGGAGCAGCCGGACCTCAGCCCGGACTACGTCTTCCAATCGCGCGGACGTGTGACGGATTGGGGTTACGAGGTCGAGGTCCGCATTCCCTTCAAGAGCTTGCGCTATCAGCCGACGCAGCCCCAGGACTGGAGTCTCAACATCATCCGCCAAGTCAAGCACTCAGGATTCGAGGACACCTGGTTCCCGGCGAAGCGCGCCAACGCGACATTCATCGGACAGTCCGGCAATCTGATCGGGCTGGCGGGGATGCATCGGGGGCTGGTTATGGACCTGAATCCCGAGGCCACCTCGAGAGCCACGGGGGCGCCCGGGGCGCCCGGGACGGCCGGGTACGAGTACGACGTGGGCAACCCGCAGGTCGGCGGGAACGTGCGCTGGGGTCTCACCGATAATCTCACGCTGAACGGCACGATCAAGCCCGATTTCTCACAAGTCGAGTCCGACGCCGGCCAGCTCGCCTTCGATCCGCGCCAGGCGCTCTTTTTCCCCGAGAAGCGGCCGTTCTTTCTCGAAGGCAGCGAGCTGTTTCAGGTCCCCCAGAACCTCATCTACACGCGGCGGATCGTGCAGCCGGTGACGGCGGTGAAGCTCACCGGAAACACACACGGCACCGACATCGGCGTCCTGTCGGCCGTGGATCAGAGGTTCGCGTCCGCGAGCGGCGACGATAATCCGATCTTCAACATCGTGCGCGCGCAGCACAGCCTCGGCCACGGGTCCCGCATCGGTCTCGCCTATACCGATCGCATCGAAGGCGGCGATTACAATCGGGTCGCTGAAATGGACGGCCGGCTCGTGTTCAAGGACATCTACGGGCTGAGTTTTCAACTCGCCGGCAGTCGCACCCGCGCGGGTGGTGTCGCGACGACCGCACCGTTGTGGCTCACGCAGTTCACGATTCAACATCGTGTCTGGGGACTGCGGAGCCTGTTCGCAGGGATCTCGGACGATTTCCACACGGCAAGCGGCTTCCTCGGTCGCAACGGCATCGTGCACGCCTACGTCGATCCGAGCTATACGACGTACGGGAAGGCGGGCTCCCTACTCCAACGGCTGACAGGCGACATCGTGGTGGATGGCATCTGGCAGTATCAGAACTTCATCCGCGGGCGAAACATCCAGGACCAGAAGCTGCACTTCAACGTCAACACGACCTTGCGCGGCGGCTGGAATGTCGGGGCCGGCTACTTCGTGGAGTCGTTCGGCTACGACTCGGCCCTGTACGCGAATTATCGTCTCGAGGTCCCGAAATCAGGCGGCGGCTTGGACACGATTCCGTTCGTCGGGCAGCCCACGATCGGGAATGGCGAGTACATCATCCAGATCGGGACGCCGCAGTGGAAGCACTTCAGTGGCGGCGGTTTCTTCCTCCAGGGGCACGACGAAAATTTCTTCGAGTGGGCATCGGCCGATTTGGTGCTGCTGAGTCTCAACATCTCGTACCGGCCGACGGACCGTCTCCGCAACTCGTTCAGCTATTTCTGGCAGCAGGTGAATCGGCGCACCGACGGCAGCCTGGTCAACGTTGGCCGGGTGGCGCGCGCCAAGATCGAGTACCAGGTCTCCCGGCCGCTGTTCCTCCGGCTGGTCGGCCAGTACATCCAGGATCAGACCGACTCGCTGCGCGATGATTCGCGCACGAACGCGCCGATTCTAATCGCTGGGCCGAGTGGCGTGACGCGGACGAGCGCAAGCGCCACCAATCTGTTCCACGTCGACGCGCTGATCAGCTATCAGCCTGTCCCGGGCACGGTCGTGTTCGCGGGATACGGCAGCGACATGCTGGACGAAGACGCGTTTCGGTTCCGCAGCCTCACGCGCACCGGCGATGCGGTGTTCGTGAAGTTGAGCTACCTGTTCCGATTGTAGGAGTCAGCGCAGCCGCTTCAGGAAGTCCTCCAACACGCGATTGAAGTGATCGGGCTCATCTACGAACAGCGCGTGACCGGCGTTCTCGAAGATCTCCACCTGCGCATCGTGCACATGATTGCGCACCGTGTCGGCGGTTTCGCGCATCAACGCCGAGCCGACGAACAGGAGTGGACGGTCCAGCTTATCCAACGCCGGGCGCCAGTCGCGGCGACCGGTGGCGAATGTACTGGCGAGCAGCGTATAGGCCGTTGTCGTGGGCGTCGAAAGAGATGTGCGAGTGATGCGCGCGAGGTAGGTGGAATCCTGCGGCGTGCGGTACATCCCGCGCACGAACGTCGCGGTCAACACCGGACGATCGCGGAGCAGGTGAAAGAGCAAGGTGTCCATGAACCCCGCAAGGGGAGAGCCCTGCGGAACCCACACGAAATTGTCGACCAGGACGAGCCCGGCGATGTCTTGGGTGCCGAACTGCTCCACCAGCTCGAGCGCTTCGGGAGCTCCCATCGACCAGCCCACCACGACAACCGGCGCGGCCTGGAGGTGGGCAATGAGCTCGTGGATATCCCGTGCCCGACGCTCGGTGTAGTTCCCATCGCTCGTCCGCTGCGACGCACCCTGCGAACGGGGATCGAGCGCGATGACGCGCCTCGAGGCCGCGAAGTAACGGAGCTGCGGCTCCCAGATGTCGGCGGGCATCGTCCAGCCCGGCACGAATACGACCGTCGGACCGGGTCCGCTGCCGCCGCTCAAATAGTGCAGCCGCACACTGTCGCTGGTGATGAACCACCGATCGACCCAGGGACGCGCAGCTCGGCGCTGCGATTGCGCACCGGTCGCGAGTGCACACAGCATGAGGCCCGCAACTGTCAAGCGACGCATGGCACCATCCTTCGAGGTGGGGCCTCAAGTTACACGACCTTGCGCACGGCCGTGGTGCCGGCATTCTTCAGATCACGGGCGGCCTGATCCGCGCCCAACCTCTGATGCTCGCGTGAGTAACATGGTATGAGACTGCGCGTTCGCTGCGCCGCGCTGGCGCTGTGGGCCGGAGTAGTGAACGCCCAGGTCCCACCGCCGCTGGTTGATTATCACCAGCACTTCTTCAGCCCTGACTTAGCGAAGCTGGTCGGGGTCGATACGATCGATGCCGACAAGCTCATCCGGCTGCTCGATGCGGCAGGTATTCGCCGCGCCCTTGTGCTGTCGACCGCCTACAGCTGGAGCAACCCGAGCCGAAACGTTGAAAACGATTACGAGCATGTGAAAGCCGACAACGACTGGACAGCGGCACAAGTGGCGCGCTATCCGGAGCGGCTGCGGGCGTTCTGCGGCATCAACCCGCTCCGCGACTACGCGCTGGCGGAGCTGGACCGCTGCAGCAAGAATCCGCTGCTCCGCACGGGGCTCAAGCTGCACATTGGCAACTCCGCCGTGGATTATCACAGCCCGCAGGATGTCGAGAAGCTGCGCCGCGTATTTCGGGCCGCAAACGACAAACACATGGCGATCGTGATTCACATGCGCGCGTCGATCTCGCGGAAGCTCCCCTACGGCCGGAGGGAGGCGCAGATCTTCATCGACTCGATTCTGCCGTCGGCACCGGACGTGCCGGTACAGATCGCGCATCTGGCTGGCGCCGGTGGGTACGACACCACGACGGATAGCGCGGTGTCGGCGTTTGTGGACCTCATCGCGCGCCGAGATCCACGGGCCAAGCACCTCTGGTTCGACGTGACCACGGTCGACCGGAGTGGCACGCCCGACGACCTGAAGTTGATCGCCGTACGGATTCGCCAGCTGGGGATCGACCGCGTACTCTTCGGATCGGATGCGGCGGCCGGCGGCAACCTGGCGCCACGCGAAGCATGGGCCGAGTTTCACAAAGTGCCCCTGACCGAGGCCGAGTTTCGGACGATCGCGACTAACGTCGCTCCTTACATGAGATGAGTGGGACGGGAGCGGAAACATGCCGGAGTCGTGGCGCAGCAGAATGCAGCGCTGGGGGTTCAACTTCTTTCCGACGTACCGAAGCACGGGCGCCTGGATTACTTACATCGCGGACGACTATCGTGAGATCCGCATCAAGCTCCCGCTGGGCTGGCGCACCAAGAATTATGTCGGCACGATGTTCGGCGGCAGCATGTATGCCGCCGGAGACGGTGTGTACATGGTCATGCTGATCAAGAACCTCGGGCGCGAGTACATGGTGTGGGATAAGAGCGCGACGGTCCGATTTCGGAAGCCGGCGCGCACCACGTTGTACGGCCGCTTCGTGCTCGCGCCGAAGGACATCGACGACATTCGCGCGGCCACTGCCGGGGGCGAGCCAGTCGAGCGCGTGCATCGTGTCGCGCTCGTGGATCGCGAGAATGTCGTGCACGCGGAAATCGAATGGCTCGTCCACGTCCGGCGAAAAGATGCTCGCGCTCCCAACCCCATCACCCGAGAAGGCTAGTCATGCGGCGATTCTCGATCGTTCTCTCCATCGTGCTCGCGACGCCCCTCGCGGCGCAGCAGTCAGGCCGCCACACGATCACACACGAAGACGTCTTCCTGATGAAGCGGATTTCATCTCCAGCGATCAGCCCCGATGGGCGTTGGGTCGTGTTCGCGGTTACCGAGCCCTCGTACACGGAGGGCGAGCAAGTCGGCGATCTCTGGCTCGTCCCGACCGACGGCAGCGCCGAGCCGCGGCGCCTGACGAACACCAAAGGTGGTGAGAGCGGCGTGGACTGGAGTCCCGACAGCCGCCGCATCGCGTTCGGTGCGCGGCGTGAGGGCGACGATGTCCCACAGATCTATGTGCTCGACCTGAGCGGCGGCGGTGAAGCGCAGCGCGTGACGAACCTGTCCACCGGCGCATCGAGCCCGCTGTGGCGACCGGACGGCAAGGCGATCCTGTTCACGAGCATGATCTATCCGGGCGCGATGACGGATTCCGCCAATCGCGCGGCGGCCACCGAGCACAAAGCGCGCAAGTACAACGCGCGCGTGTACGACGCGTCACCGATTCGGCTCTGGGATCACTGGCTCGATGACCGACGGCCGCATCTGTTTGTGCAGTCCCTCGAACCGAGTGCGCAGGCCAAGGATCTTCTGGCCGGTTCACGGCTCATCCAGGGCGCCGGGTTCGGCGGGCAGCTGGGCACCGGTGGCGAGGATCTGGCAGCGACGTGGACGCCCGACGGCAGCGGCGTGGTATTCGCCGCGACGACGAACCGCACCGACTGGGCGCACGGCGACGTCGTGCAGACGCTGTGGCTTGTGGGGGCGTCGGGCGGTGAACCGCAGCCGCTGACGAGGGGCAAGGAGGATTACGACGCGCCGCAGTTCAGTCGGGACGGCAAGACGCTCTACGGGGTGATGACCCCGACGAACGAGCATACGTTCAACAACCGCCGGCTCGTGGCCTGGACATGGCCGAGGAGCGGTGACGCCGCTCCACGCGGCATCACGGGCGGCGCAGACCATTCCGTTGGCACGTATGCGATCAGCCCAGACAACCGCGCGGTCTTCTTCCTGGCTGAAGACGCCGGACGCCAGCGGCTGTTCCGCGCGCCGGTCGCAGGTGGCAAGGAGCAGGAAGTCGGCACGATGACGAGCGGCACGTTCGGTAGCCTTCAGGTGGCCACGGGGACCACCACTGGCCCGGTGCGCATGGCGGCAGTCTGGGAGAGCGCGACGAACCCGCCTGAGGTGGTGCGGGTCGATCCCACCACCGGGAAGTGGACGCCGCTCACCAGGGTCAACACCGCGCGCGCCGCCCAGATCGACTGGCAGCCGTTGCACGAGTTTTGGTTCAACTCCAAGCGCGGCAAGCGGATCCACAGCTTCTACGCACTGCCGCCCGGGTTCGACTCGACGCGCACCTACCCACTGTTCGTGCTGATTCATGGCGGCGCCGCGAACATGTGGACTGACAATTTTGGCCTGCGTTGGAATCCTCATCTGCTCGGCGCCACCGCCCCCGGGTTCGTCGTCCTGATGACCGATTACACCGGTTCGACGGGATACGGGGAAAAGTTCTCGCAGGACATTCAGTTCGATCCGCTCGAAGGGCCAGCCAACGATATCAACGAGGCGGCCGACACGGCGCTCCAGCGCTTCAAGTTCATCGACGCGTCACGCCAGGTGGCGGGGGGCGCCAGCTACGGCGGACACCTCACCAACTGGCTCGCGGTGACGACCACGCGCTATCGCGCCTTGGTGAGCCATGCGGGCGAGTGGGACCTCGAAAGCCAATGGGCAACGAGCGACTTCAACTACGATCGCGAGCGCAACGTCGGCGGGCCGCCGTGGGAGGACCATCCGATCTGGCGGACACAGAGCCCGATGCGCCGCGCCGCGAACCTGCACACGCCCGTGCTCGTGTCGGTGGGTGAGCGCGACTTTCGCGTGCCGATGAACAACGCGCTCGAGTTCTGGACCGCGCTCCAACGCCAGCAGATTCCCTCCCGGCTCATCATCTGGCCGGAGGAGAACCACTGGATTCTGAAGGGCGAGGACAGCCGGTTCTTCTATAAGGAAGTGGCGGCGTGGTTCGCGCGCTGGCTCAGCGCGCCGGCGGCAACGGGGCAGTAGCGGAGGGATCGGACCCAGGTAGTAGGGGCGCAGCATGCTGCGCCCCTACCCCACATTCCGCGCCACCCGTTATTCGTACATTGTGTTCGTGTCCGCCTTCGCCAGCTGCACGAAGAAGTCCGCCACCTTTTCGGTGACGGCTTCCACGTAGCGCTTCCCCTTTTCCGCGGTTGACGCCGCCGGGTTTCCGGATCCCGTGTCATCCGTCACCTGGCGCCACTGGCGAGGCGCCCAGGCCCAACCCTCGCGAAACGCCGCAATCTTGAACTTCCGCGCCGCGCCAGGGCCGGCTGCGGAGAGCGGCAGCACGCGCTCCGCGGCGATGTGCTGCATGACGCTCGTTTCCATCTCCCCCGCGTGATCGCCAAGGTCGGAGAAGAACCCTTTGAGATCGAGGACCTTGTACCAGTTCACGACGCAGAGAAACAACGACACGTGCGGCTGGAGCTCACGGATCATCTGGCGAAAATCATTCGCGCCGTGCCCGTTGAAAATCACGAGCTTCCCGATCCCCTGCCCCGCGAGTGACTGCGCCACGTCCCGCAGCACGAGCGCCTGCGTGCTCGGATTCATGTTGATGCACAGTGGGATGTCGAGCTGGCCGGTGTTCACGCCGAATGGCACGACCGGCAGCACGACCACCTTCGCCCCGCGTTGCCACGCGCGGTCGGCGGCGCGGGCGGCGATCTCCTCACTTTGGATATTGTCGGTCGTGTACGGGAGATGGAAATTGTGCGCCTCGGTTGCGCCCCAAGGCAGGATCGCGACTTCATACCGCGTGTCGCGGACGGTTTTCCAGGTCAGCTCGTCGAGGATGTAGGGCCGCATGCCCGATTCTACACTCTGAGGGGTTGACGCGCACCCAAGTGTCCCGTCTCTTCGAGTCCGGTCAAAACCACTCACACGTCGCTCGGAGGATTCGATGCGGCACACCTTGTGGGCTCTTGTGTCGCTCGCGCTGGCAGTTACGCCGCTGCCGGCCCAGGGAAGCGGGGGGCTCCGCGACAAGATCTCTCAGCTCTTCATTTTCACGGAAGGCAAGGACCCATTGTTCCTCGGCGGGACGGCGGGCTCCGATTCCGCGACCGCGTTGCATGCAGATCACTTCGTGCCCGCAGCCAATGCCGATAACGGCTCACTGATTGCCTTCATCAGCTCGGCGGTCAGTCAGAACGTCGGCAACCTCCCCGTCAGTGCGACGAGTGGCGGCTCGACCTTCCGGTTCGAAGCGGGGGTCCCAGTTCCCACGTCCGGGTCGCCCGGTGCCGTGTTCGGCGAGCGAGCCCCGACCCTCGGCCGCGGCCGCGTGTTCGTCGGCGTCAACGTGAACCGCCTGCATTTTGAGACGCTGCGCGGCGTAAGCCTGAACGACATCGAGATGACCTTCACGCACGAGAACGTGACCGGCCCCGCGTGCGACAGCATCGTGGGGACGTCGTGCACGCCGTACGGCGTGCCGACGCACGAGAACGACGTGATCGACCTCCGTCTGGCGCTCGACATCGACATGACCGTCACGTCGTTTTTCGTCACCTTCGGTCTGCTCGACCGCGTGGACATCGGTGTGTCCCTCCCCATCGTCTCCACCTCACTGCTCGGCACGAGCAACGCGCAAATCGTGCCGTTCGGCGGCACGACGGCCCAGCACTTCTTCGGCGGCACTGCGGCGAATCCCGAGCTCTCCACTTCTCGCTTCGTGGAAGGATCCGCTACGGGCGTGGGCGACATCGCGACCCGGCTCAAGGTCAATCTCACCCGCTCGGACCGGACCAACTTCTCCGTGCTGGCCGACGTACGCTTCCCCACCGGCAGCGCCGACGATCTCCTCGGGGCGGGCCACGTCGCGGCGCGCGGCCTCGGCATCCTCTCGGCACGATTCGGAGCCTTCTCGCCACACGCCAACATCGGATATCTGTACCGCGCCGGCCGCTCGCAAACCAGCGCGGTGCTGACGACGGTCGGGTTCGATCACGTGATGGCCCCGTGGGCGGCGATCGCGGTCGACCTCGTGTCGGAGCTTCAGGTTGGCGAGAGTAAGCTGCGGCTGCCGGGCACGGTCACGTACGACGTTCCGTTCCATCGCACCGTCGAGCCGACCAACATTCCCCGCGAACGGGATGATATCGTCAACGGATCATTCGGCTTCAAATTCGTAACGCACAGCGGGATCATACTCGTGGCCAACACGCTCTGGCCGTTGAACCGGGGCGGGCTGCGGCCGAACCTGCTGTGGACCGCCGGCCTCGAATACAATTTTTGAGAAGGGTTACCGGATCGCGGTGATCCGCCAGCCGCTCGCGTCCCGCTGGAGCGTCGCCCGGAACGTCACCGGCCGGCGCTCGGCGCGACCGGTGCTGGCGTTGTCGTACTCGTAAACGCCGTTGACGATCGCATCGGCAGACGCGTCGGTCACGATCAGGCTGGCCACGCTGAGACTGGCTTTGAGATTGCGTACGCGATCGAAAAAAGTCTGCCAACTCCCCTGCTGCGCCGTGGAGAGGCCGGGATAAGCGCGTCGTACTTGCCCGATGTCCCGCGATTCAAGCGCCGCGGCGTAGCTCGCGATCACCTTTTCGATATCCGGTCGTGGATCAACGGCGACGGGCGCAACCGGCACCGGCGG
>Ga0137377_10001078_pt1 | contig 18413 bp, 13 predicted proteins | sample SagtaG_22_FD_104815 | JGI IMG/M metagenome (GOLD analysis project Ga0137377, IMG submission 104815) | Vadose zone soil microbial communities from Sagehorn Ranch, Mendocino, California, USA - Sage2_L_40_16 metaG | ecosystem: Environmental > Terrestrial > Soil > Vadose zone | place: USA... | reverse complement strand
TTATCTCTAGCGGCGTGAAGGCCTTGAGCAGCATGCGGAGGATCTCGATGTCGACGATGTATTTCTCGAAGCATGAGACTAGCCCGGACTCGAGCCACCCAGCGGCGTGCATGACGACGTTGGCGCCGGAAAGGAACGCCGGAAGCATTGTCATCAACGCTTCGTAAGCGGCCTGAGCATCCACTGTCTGGCTCGCCGTCAGCCCACCGCCCCCGCTCCGCCAGGGCAGGCCGTACCGCCGGGCCAGCTGTCCGCCTGCGTACAGCCCGATCGCCGACTCCGGAGTACCGAACATGGGCGAACCCGACTGCATGTCGATGTTCGAGAGGAACGATCCGAGCACGACCGGACAGCCTGGCCGTAGCAGCTGGATGAGCGCCACCCCGGCAAGTGCCTCGGCTGTCTGCTGCGCGAGGGCGGCCGGGATACTCACCGGCGACATGGCCCCCATCAGCAGGAATGGCGTGACAATCACCGGCTGGCCCGCTCTTGTGTACTCGAGCATGGCGGCGAGCATGCGATCGTCAAAGCAAAGCGGCGAGTTGACGTTGATGATCGAAAGGACCACTGGGACCTCCTCGATCACCTCCCGCCCGCCGAAGAGGATCTCGGCCATCGCGATCGTGTCGGCGGCGTTGGGCCCCGAGGTCACCGAGCCCATGAAGGGCTTGTCGGACAGCGTCATGAGGGCGAGGAGCATGTCGAGATGGCGGGAATCGAGCGGGAGGTCGTTCGGCTCGACGAGCGTCCCCCCGGCCATGTCGATCTCCGGGAACACCTGGCTCAGCTTCACGAACCGCTGGTAGTCGTCCATCGTCGCGTCGCGGCGCTGGTCCCCCTCGCGGGTGAATGGGCAGCCATACACCGGCAGGAAGACCATGCTCCGGCCGCCAATGCGAAGCGTTCTGTCCGGGTTGCGTGCCCGCAGTTCAAAGGATGGGGGGGCCTTCGCCACCTGCTCAAGCACGAACTCCGGATCGAGTTTGACCACGCTGCCCTCTACCTGCTGACCGGCACTCCGGAGAGCATTGACGGCGTCGGGATGGCGGAACTCGATGCCAAGCTCGCTCACGATCCGCTTCCAGCCGCGGTCGAGCACCGCCATGGCGTTCTCGGAAAGGATCTCGTAGTAAGGCATCTCGTTCATGAACATGCCGGTGCTCCTCGCATGGCTCGCGGAACAAACGGTGCGTTGTGCGGCGTAGAGGTGACACGAGCCGGGGCCATGCCGGATCAGATCCCGTCGCGGGGAACAGACCGCTGCCAGCTCCTAGCGAAGACACGAGTGTCCCGCTCGTAACCTTCGACGGTGTTGGTCACGAGAAGCGCCTCAGCGGTCGCCGACAACGTGCTCCGGGCCTCGACACGCGTCTGCCAATCGCCGCGGGCGACTGTGATGGAGCGCTCTGAGGTAGTGCGGGCAGAAAGCGGCTGGCCAAGAACAATCTGGTAGACGTCCTCGCCCTGCTCCTCGTAGCAGAGCCCGGAATCGAGGAAGCGGACGGCGGGCCAGTGCGACGTCTGGGCGACGATGCGCACGAGCCCGGTCCTCGCATCGCGCACCATCGAACGCTCCTCGCCACCAGGTCCGAGGGCCACGTAGGGCGGCGACGGCGCCGCCTCGGGCTGGGAGAAATGCGGCGGGGGCGGCTCCTCCACCCCAGATGGAGTCCGCAGCGGCAGGTCGAGCGACGAGCCCGGTCCGGCGACGATGGTGAGCGTCACCGGCTCGGGGGATGGCCACGCCCACGGCCAGTAGGTGGGCGAGACGGCAAGGCGAAGCCGGTGCCCGGCCGGAACCACGTAGGCGATGGCGCCGAGCCACACTTCGATGCTGTAGCGATGCCCTGGCTCCAGCAGCGAAGGCTCCTCGCTGCTGACGCGGTGGGTGAGATTCAGGAGCCCCCTCGCCACCAGCGTCGACGCTCCGTCGGGCCAGACATCGCACAGACGCACGGCGACCAGGGCCCTCGGCCGGTCCGAGGCGACCACCAGCCGGGCCGAGGGAAAGCCGAGTATCTCGAGCGGCTCAGCGAGCGGAGCGGTATCGAACGTGAGCGATAGCCCATCGTCGGCCCGCTGGTTGGCTGGGTAGTCGATCGGACCTCCCCAGCCGCACCACGGACCCGGGTCGCCGGCGACCGACTCGCTGCCCCGTATCTGAAGCTCTGCCTCCGGTCCGGGCGTGTCCGCGAGGGTTCCCGCTCCACCCGCCTCCGCTCGTGCCTCGTCCGCCGGCATGCCGGGCCCGCTCCCTTGACCCCCGGCCGCCACGAGAACGAACTTCCTGGCCGACAACTCCGGCGGCGGCCACCCCGGCTCTGCGACCCAGCGTCCGGGCCGGAGAGCCAAGCTGGGCGTCGGCCGCATCGCCTCCTGCATGTAGACGCGCAGCTTCGGCTCATCCATGATCCCGTTGTCGACACCCTTAAGCCAGTGGTCCCACCACCGCACCGCCTCCTGCAGGAAGCCGATCGCCGGTCCCGGAAGGCCGTCCTGCGGGTATACGTGACCCCACGGCCCGATGAGACCCTTACACGGACCCCGGTAATTTTGGAGGAAGCGCAGGACGGCGCCGCGGTACGCGTCGGCCCACCCGCCGACCATGTACACCGCGCAACTGATCGCAGAGTAGTCCTCGCAGACCGATCCCTGCTTCCAGAAGCCGTCGCGGCGCTGATGGGCGAGCCAGTGCTCGATGAACGGCGGCGTACGGTCCATCCGGTCGAACCAGCGCTGGCGCCACGAGTCGCCGACCACGGCGGGATCGGGCGGCCTCGCGTTGTAGGCGAGCATGGTCGTGGCCCACGGCAGCATGTCCCAGGACAGCAGGCAGCCGCCCGTGTAGTGGACGTCGCAGGCGTAGCGGTCGTCGGTCGAGGCCACGCTGATGACCGCGCTGAGCTCGGGCGGGGCGAGCGCGGCGATCTGCAGGCCGTTGAAGCCGCCCCAGGACTTGCCGATGATCCCTGTCTTTCCCGTGCACCAGGGCTGTGCCGCCAGCCAGCGGAGAACCTCCAGGCCGTCCTGCTGCTCGAGGGGCAGGTACTCGTCTTCCAGGATGCCGTCCGAGTCACCGGAGCCGCGCATATCCACCCGGACCGAGGCGTACCCGTGCCCGGCGAAGTAGGCGTGGATGGGCGCGTCCCGCAGCGCTGTGGCGTCGTTCTTGCGGTAGGGAATGTACTCAAGGACCGCCGGCACAGGGTCGCGCTCGGCGTCATCCGGCAGCCAGACGCGGGCCGCTAGCTGGCAGCCGTCTGGCATCGGGATCCAGGTGTGTTCGATGACACGCACCGGCCGTGGAAATTCGGAGACGACCCTCATGGCCTCCCTCAGGATTACCGGCTCGCGCCGCGCTGGCACCCGACGGCTCTGGCCGCTCACATCGCCGTTGTGTTCCAGAGGATGGGGTACCCGTCGGGCCTGAGCGAGGGCCGCACCCACGGCTGAGTGGCGTAGTACCACGTCGGGTACGCGATCCAGACGATGTTGGCCTGCTCGTCCCACAGCTTCGAAGCAGCGTTGTAGAGCCTGTCCCGATCCGGGACCTTGTAGGTCTTCAAGGCCTGGTTCAGGGTGGAGTTGAATTGTGGACCGCACCAGTCGGTCCAGTTCCACACCCCTACCTGCGCGCAGGTGAACCAGATGAACGACCAGTAGGGGTCCGGCTCGGTGACGAAGAGGCTGTACACGAGGTCACGGTGCGGACCCCCGCCGCCGTTGCCCGGTATGGCGTCGAACGTGGCCGGGTCCTCCGGCTGGATCTTGACCTTGATCCCTATCTGCTGCAGATTGGCGGCAATGACCTGAGCTGCTGCCTCGTCGGACTGGGTGTTGACAACGGTCAGCGTCAGCGAGACGTTCTTCATGCCGCTGCGGGCCAGGTACTGCTTCGCCAGCGTAAGGTCCTGGTTGTAGCGGGGGGCGGCGGCCCAGTAGCCGATCCCCATCGACTGCGGGATGATCCCGTAGGCGCGTTGATACCTGCCGTTGTAGGCGGCCTTGATTACGCCTGGGACGTCGATCGCGGAGCGGATGGCACGGCGAAGGTCGATGTTAGGGACGTTCTTCTGGCTGATGGAGAGGAAGTAATAGTTCAGCGTCGGCCGGCTGTAAACCTTGAGGCTGCTTGAGTGCTGCGCCTGGCTGACCAGCGACGGGGGTATGTAGGCGAAGGCGACCGAACCGGTCTGGGCAGCCGCGAAGGCGGTGTTGTCACTCGCGATGACCTGGGTTTCGATCGTCTCCCAGGGCGCCTTCGCTGCGAAGGACTTATTTGCTCCGCTGTAATGGTCGAAGCGCTTCAAAATGGCGTGCTGCTTCGGCACCCAGCTGACGAACTCATAGGGCCCGGAGCCCACCGGGTTGGTGGCGAAACGCTTGCCCAGAGCTTCGACAGCTTTCTGCGGCAGCACCTTCCCGCTGGCGGCGGGCAGTGTGCTGTGCATGATGGGGGCGAAGGGCTGCTTCAAGATGATCGTCCCCTCGTAGGGACCCGTCACCTGCACGGTCTCTAGCGCTGACCAGTCACCCGAGTACGGTGAGTGCAGATTCGGCTTCGTCAGCCCGGCGATCCGCTCATAGGAAAACTTGACGTCGCTCGCCCGGACCTCGCCGTATCCCTTCTGCCACTCGATGCCCTTCTTCAGCGTGAAGTGATACCTGAGGCCGTCCGCCGATGGCTCGAAGGATTCGGCCAGGTTGTTCACTACTTGGAAGGTCCCGGGCCGGAAAGTGACAAGACCCTCATAGATGCAGTCGAAGATGATCCCGTCGTCCTGGGAGACCCAGAACGCCGGGTCCAGATTCTGGATGTCGACAAGCGGCCGGTAGGTGAGCGTGGTTGTGGGCGGCTTCGTGGAGGTCGCGGCGGAAGGACTGGACGGCGACGAACTGCACGCTGCCAGAAGCGCGCCCGCCGCCGTACCGGAGAGGCCGAGAGCGAGGGCGCGACTGAGAAACTGGCGCCGGTCGATCCGGTTCTCCACGTATTCGCCGACCAGTGACCTGATCTCGTTCGGGTTCGCTGTCATCGCTCTCCTCCCTCACGTGCAGGCGAGCGGCCGCACAACCCGGACCCGATAGCTTCGCTGTCACGCCGACCCGGTCACAAGCTCCGCAGCACGCTCCTCGTCCCCCCGTCTAGCAGGTGTTCGCGTTGAGTTAGTAGACGCTTCGCTCATATTTTTCTCACATCACGCAACGAATTGACAACAATTCGGGCACATTTCGCACTTGCGGCGCATCTCATTCACATTGTGAATCAGATGAGGGTAGCGAGCTCTCCTCGCTGACCGAGACTGCGGCCAGCTGCTCCGACAGCGTCGATGAGGCGCGGAGCAGGAGGTCCGCGCACTGCGACAGGCGGCGCTTCGGCAGCCTGACGGAAGGGCCTGACACCGCCAGCGCGCCTACCACCTCACCCCACGCCTCCCTGACTGGCACCGCCACTGCACGAAGACCGACCTCAAGCTCATCGATCATGAAGGCGAAGCCACGGCTTCGCACACGGTCCAGCTCCTTCGCGAGCAGCTCACGATCGGTAATCGTCGTCGGCGTGAAGCGGTGGAGCGGCTCCTCCCCTGCCGTGGCGGCGCCGAACGCGAGCAGTACCTTCCCGCCCGCCGAGCAGTGCAGCGGGGCAACCTGCCCTATCCAGCTAGTGGCAGCGACGAGATAAGGAGAGTCCGCCTGAGCGATGTGGCCGACACCGCCCGGGACCAGGACCCCCAGGGTGATGGTCTCCCGGGTGACACGCGCGAGATCGGCGAGCACCGGCCCGGCGATCTCGGCGAGCATCGACCGCGATCGGCGGCCACGAGCGGCCGCCGCGATGACCGGGCCGATGCGAACACGACCGCGCCGGCCGACCCGCTCAATGAGCCCGTGTCGCCTGAGGGAGGCCAGCAAGCGTGAGACGGTGCTCTGGTGCAGGCCCGTCGCTCGGGCCAAATCGCCCACCGACAGTGGCTCGGTGCTCCTCAGTACCTGGATGAGCAGGCGCGACGCGCGGTCGACCGCCTGGGTGCCAGCGGGGCGCGATTGACGGTGCTCATCCACATCGTGCACACTGTCAGCCACATCGCGGATGGTAAACCGGTCAGCTCAGTTCGGCAACGGATCAATAGCGTGGCGGCTACGAGCTTGTGAAGCCGCCGACCATCGGCGGATCCTGGGTTGAAAGCGGTCTTCCCGCTCAGGCTCAGAGGCTGGCTGTGTGCTCCCGGGACCCCGAGAGGGAGGTGGGCAGATGGTAATCGCCGCATCGCCGGTGAGCCCGCCTAACTGGAGCGATCGAGCTACCGCGAGCCGCTGATGACGATCCGCTACATCGCCCGGCGCCTGGTGACGGCGTTCCTGGTGATTCTTATCGTCATGGCGTTCCTGGCGATCCTCGACCGTCTGATCCCCGGCGACCCCGTCACCTACATCTTCGGGCCGCGGGCAAGTCCCGCCCTGGTCCGCCAGGTCCGCCGCGAAATGGGCCTCGACGTGTCGGTACCTGTCCAGATCTACCAGTACATCGACAACGCCCTGCACGGGAACCTCGGGGTTGACTTCGTGACCAACCGGTCCGTCGCCAGCCTCATCGCCATGAACCTCCCCTATACCGTGGTGCTCGCATTCTCCGGCCTCGGGCTCGCCGTCCTGTTCGGGATCCCCCTTGGGGTGATCGCCGCCGCCCGGCCTGGGGGCGTGGTCGACCGGGTGATCGGCGTCATTTCGGTCTCGGTCATCACCACTCCCTCCTTCGTGCTCGGCCTGCTTCTCATCCTCGTGTTCGCCGTGCACCTGCATCTGCTCCCGGTCATCGGGGCCGGCAACCCGGGCCAGCCTGTCGATGACGTCAAGCACCTGATCCTGCCGGCAGCGGCGCTTGCCATTTCCTGGATCGGCTACTTTGCCCGCCTCGTGCGCTCCAACATGCTCGAGGTGCTGACGACGAACTATGTGCGGACGGCGCGTGCCTTCGGGGTCCCGAGATGGAAGATCTTCTACAAGCACGCGCTGAAGAACGCCGCCGCTCCGGTAGTGGCGGTGCTCGGCGTCGCGCTCGGCAGCACGCTCGGCGGTGCGATCTTCATCGAGGTCATCTTCAACCGGCCGGGGCTTGGCACGCTCGCCTACGACGCGATCGCCTCGCGTAACTACCCCGTCGTGCAGGGCACGGCACTTACGATCGCTGTCCTGGTCATCGTCGCCAACCTGCTCGCCGACTTCACCTACCGCCTGCTCGATAGCCGCATCCAGCTCGGGCAGACAGCAGCGGCCTAGGAGGCGGACGACATGGCACTGGTCGGGACAGGCGGGTCGGGCGACCCTATTGCCGTGGCCGACGTCGTCCCGATCGGCTCCGAGGTTCTGCAAGCCCGCGGCGCACGGGCGCGCGGGGCGGTCATCTCGATCCTCAGGACCCCTGGCGGCGCCATCGGCACGGTCATCGTGGCCGGGCTGGTGATCATCGCCATCTTCGCGCCCGTGATCGCGCCGTACTCCTTCGGCCAGATCGACGTGAATGCGCCCCTTCAGGGCCCGACGCTGCACCATCTTCTCGGCACCGACCAGCTCGGCCGCGACATCCTCTCCCGGCTCATCTACGGCACCCGCATCGCGCTCGAGGTGGCCGTGACGGCGGTTGCTGTGGCCCTCGTGGCCGGGCTCGCCCTGGGCCTGCTCGGGGGCTACCTCGGCGGGCTCGTCGACAATGTCGTTGTCCTGCTGATGGACACCTTCCAGTCGTTCCCGGCGATCGTCCTTGCGCTGGCGCTGCTGACGGTGCTCGGGCCCTCGCTGCGCAACCTCATCATCGTCATCGCCGTGACCTTCAGCCCGAACTACGCGCGGACGAGCCGGGCGCTGGTGCTCACCGTCAAACAGAATCAGTACGTCGTCGCTGAGCGTGCACTCGGCGCAGGACGGCTGCGGATCATGGCCCGGCATATCGTGCCGAACATCGTCGCCCCGCTGTTCATCCTGATGGCCATGGACATCCCGAGCGCGATTGCAGCCGAGGCCGGTCTGTCGTTCCTCGGGCTCGGGGTACCGCCGCCGAACTCGTCCTGGGGGTCGATCCTCTCCGATGGCTTCAACTCCATCTATCAGGCCCCGTGGGCGGTTCTGTTCGCGTCGCTGGCGCTCGGGATCGCTACGGTTGGCTTCCTCATGTTCGGAGAGGCGCTGCGCGACGTGCTCGACCCGCGGCTAAGGGGCGTGTCACGATGGCGGGCGTGACCGCCGGCGATGTCGCTCTGGAGATCGAGGATCTGGCTGTCGAATACCAGAGCCGCGGTTCGACCGTCCGCGTCCTGCCGGGCGTCGATCTTGCCGTCAACCGGGGCGAGATCCTTGGGCTCGTCGGGGAGTCGGGGTCGGGCAAGAGCACGCTCGCCCTGGCGATCCTGCGCTTGCTCCCGGCCAACGGCAGAGTTGCCGGCGGCCGGATCGTGCTTGACGGAGCCACGAACCTGGCCTCGCTCTCCGAGGAGTCGCTGCGGCGCGTGCGCGGGCGGAGGATCGCCATGGTCTTCCAGGACCCGCTCACGTCGCTCAACCCGGTCTTCCGGATCGGCTCCCAGATGGTCGACGTCCAGGCCGCCCACTGCGATCACCGTGTCCGGCGGAGGGACCGCTCGGAGTACCTGGCCCGGGCCGTCTCTCTGCTGCGGCAGGTGGGTCTGCCTGATCCGGAGCAGATCGTCCGGGCCTACCCGCACCAGCTCTCCGGGGGTATGCGCCAGCGCGTCGTGATCGCCATGGCTCTGTCGCTCGAGCCCGGGCTGCTGATCGCCGACGAACCAACCTCAGCCCTCGATGTGACCCTCGAGGCGCAGATTCTCGCTTTGCTGAGGGAGATCCAGGCTGACCGTGACCTGAGCATCCTGTTCGTGACGCACGACCTGAGCGTCGTGGCCCAGATATGCCACCGGGTCGCTGTCATGTACGCCGGTCAGATCGTGGAGCAGGGCGAGGTGGCCGACGTCTTCAAGAGCCCTCAGCACCCCTACACCGAAGCGCTGCTTGCGACGGTCCCCTCGCGGGCGCAGCGGGGCCGGGCGCTCGCCACCGTCCCGGGTCAGGTACCGTCGCTGCTCGGTGAGCTAACCGGCTGCCGCTTCGCGAGCAGGTGCCGGTACCAGCAGGAGATCTGCCACAGCGAGGCGCCGCGTGTCGTGAACTCCGGGGCCAGCGAGGCCGTCCGCTGTCATATGCGCGACCCGTCTTCAGCCTTCGACCACGAGCTGGTGCCCTCCCCATGAGCGAGTCCCCGGGGACGCCGGCACTACACCCGGCGCCGCTGCTGCAGATCCAGGACCTCAGCGTCTTCTTCCCGGACGGCGGTCAGGTCGCACAGTTCGTCGGCCCACGCCGCGGCGTGCGGGCCGTTGACGGCGTCAGCCTCGAGGTGGCCGAGGGCGAGGTCGTCGGCATCGTCGGCGAGTCCGGCTCGGGCAAGACAACGCTCGCCCTCGCCGCCTTGCGACTCACACGCGCCACCGGAGGGAGCATTCACTTCGGCGGTGCCGACATCACACATCTCAGCGGCAGCGGCCTCCGGCATGCCCGGCGGCATGCCGTCATGATCTTCCAGGACCCGCATTCGAGCCTCAGCCCGCGCATGAAGGTCTCGTCTCTCCTGATGGAGCCATACCACATTCACGACGTTCCCCGCGGCGAGCGGTACTCGGTCGCCGAGCTGCTCCGCATGGTCGAACTGCCGGAGCGGCTGGCCAACCGGTACCCCCATGAGCTCTCCGGCGGCCAGGCACGACGGGTCGGCATCGCCAGGGCACTCGCGCTTCGCCCCCGCCTCATCGTCGCGGACGAGCCGACCGCCGGGCTCGACGTATCCGCCGCCGGCGCCATCCTCAATCTCTTGCAGTCACTCCGCGAGCAATACGGGACCGCGTACGTCATCATCACCCACGCCCTGAACGTGGTCGGCTACCTCGCCGACCGCATCGCTGTGATGTACCTCGGCCGGGTCGTCGAGCAGGGCCCGGCGGAGAGCATCTACGACACGCCGCTGCATCCCTATACGCGGGCGCTCATTGCGGCCATCCCCGACATGGACTCCCGCGCCGCCGACGCGGCGGCACCGGTCAGGGGCGAGATCCCGAGCCCGCGGAATCCGCCGCCCGGCTGCCATTTCCACCCGCGCTGCCCTTTCGCTGTGGAACAGTGCCGAACGGTGGAGCCGGTGCTTGAGGAGGCCCGCCCGGCCCAGTGGGTCGCCTGTCACCGATGGCGCGAGGTCGCCGCCACCCCGCAGCTACCCGATGCTCTCCGGGGGGCCGAGACAGGCGCCGGGAGCGGATGATGTTCGCCAGCGGCGAGGCCTGATCGGGCCGGATCCGGGGCCAGCGAGGGTTCAGCCCCCGACGGACCAGGACACGATGTGCTGAGGGACGATGGTGACGATGGTGCACAAGTCTGGCCAGCTGGCAATGTAGCGCTCGACACCTGCGGGAGCGACGTAGCGCCGGGTGATTGCCCGGATCTCCTCGACTGTGGCGGCGTCATTGGCAGTCGCCACAGACGCCGTGCCCCGCACGACCACTGCCGGGTAGGGTTCCTCGAATGTCTGGACGGAGAAGGCTACCCTCGAGTCGCGCAGCACGTTGCGCACCCAGGCGCGCGCCTCAGTAGTCCAGATCGTGACGGCACCTGCGCCCCAGCGAAACCATACTGGGACGATGTGCGGTGATCCGTCTTGGCGCAAGGTTGCGACGACGCCAAGCGGAGTGGGGAAAGTCTGGGCGAGGAACGCTTCCAGTTCCGCCGTGCTCATGGTCATGGCCTGTGCCTCTCACGGATTGCCGGGCATTTGTGTCAGAGAAGGTGACGCGGCACCGACTTCACCCACTGGCGCGTGTGGTGCGGCAGTCCATCGACGGTGACCACGAGGTCGATGGTGACGTGGAAGTGCGTCGCCGCGCCCTGGATGCTGACGGTGGACGTGGCGGTCGTGAGCCCGTTCGGTCTCGTGATCGTGCTCGTGTGCCGGCCGCGTACGCTTGCCTCGGCCGGGTCATCGGGGTCAACGTGCGAGGTCAGCTCGTACTCGCGGGTCACCAGCGTGGCGTCGTTGATCCGTTCGCTGAGGCGCTCGAGCAAGTGCACACGGGCACGTCGCGAGAGGGCGTCATGCACGACTTCCCATACCGGCGGGTCGAGCCGCCGGGCGTGCCGCTGGAGGCCCTCGGGTGACGGCCGGAACTCTGGCGGCCGCGCGCTCCCGGCGGCCGGCACGGTCGGCAGCACCAGCTGTGACGGGTGGCTGTCACCACGGAATACCCGGTTCGTTGCTGGCTGCGGCGTCGGCCAGACATTCGGCCAGTCCGCGCTCGCCACTGTCAGCCGGATGCGGTGGCCCCGCTCGAAGCGCCAGGCTGTGCAGTCGATCTCGATGGACAGCTCGTAGGCCTGGCCCGGCACGAGCGGCTGCGGATCGGTCAGCGAGTGCCGCCGCGTGGCGTTGAGCATGCCCTTGGCCACCAGATGCGAGGACCCATCGGGCGCGACGTCCGTGAGGCTGACGCAAAAGCCGATTACGGAGGCGGTGGAGGCAACGTGCAGTTGCACGCGCGGCCGGCCTAGTACGTGGATGTCTGCCTCGAGCGGAGGCGAGGTGTAGATGAGCGAGTACGCCTCGTCTGGTCGCTGGTCGCCTGGCTGCCCGAACTGGAGGCCGCCCGACCAGAGGCCGGCTGTGACGCCGACGCTTGCGACGTAGCTGAACTCGTCCTCGCCGTCACGGCCACAAGCTCCCTCGAGCCTGCCGTCGTCGCCGAGATAGAAGGTCATCTCGCCGGCGCCCGGGGCGGGCCATGCCGTTTCGGCGCGCCACTCCCCCGCCGCGTCCAGCCGGTCGGCGTCGGGTCGCTCGTAGCGCTGCATGTAGATGACGACCGGCGGTTCGTCCATGATCCCGGTCTCCCGGCCCTTGCACCAGTGATCGAGCCACCGCACCACCTCGTGCAGGTGGTCGATGCGCGGCCCGGGCACGGCAACGTCCGGCACAGCATGGTTCCAGGGCCCGACCAGCACCTTGCGCGGGACGCGTAGTGCCTGGTACAGGCGCAGCGGCGGATTCGGGTACCCGTCGCGCCAGCCGCCGATCATGAAAACCGGGCACTCGATCCGCTCCGCGATGTCGCCGACCGAACCGTGCCGCCAGTACGGGCCGTCAGTCTGGTGACTGAGCCAGTTCAGCAGGTAGGGCTCGTTATGTTCCAGGTGCTCGGCCCAGATCTCGGCCCAATCTTCGGACCACTCCGGGTAAGGCGGCATCGCGTTGTAGGCGATCATGAAGTTCCCATAGTGCCCGGCGTCGTAGTACTGCCGCAGGTGGCCGCCCCGGTAGTGGCAGTCATCGGTATAGCGGTCGTCGGTGAAATACATCGGGATGATCGACCGCAGGTGCGGTGGCCGCAGCGTGGCGACTTGGAGTGAGGTGAAGCCGCCGTAGGAGATCCCCATCATGTTCACGCTGCCGTCGCAGAAAGGCTGAGCCGCGAGCCACTCGATCGCGTCGTAGCCGTCCTGCTGCTCGCCCGGGACATACTCATCCGTTGCCACCCCGGCCGATGCCCCCGTGCCGCGGATGTCGACCCGGGCGACGATGTACCCGTGCTGCGGGATATAGGAGTAGAACCTGTGGCCGGGCGCGACCTCGTCCTTGCGGTAGGGGATGTACTCCATCACGACAGGCAGCGGCCCGGTATGGTCATCCGCCGGGACGTACAGGTCGGCGCTCAGCCGGACACCGTCCCGCATGGGGATCCGCACGTTCTTGATCAGCCGGACGCCCTGGGCATAGGCGATATGCATTCGGCTCAGCTCTTCCTGGCTCACCCTTCCTCCAGCCACCGCACGCTCACCAGGCCGTGACCCGCCCGCCGCGGTCCACCACAGTGCATGCACCGGGCGGCCGCAGCGCATACTGACTCTGCCCCAATGGGCACATTGTCCGCAATCACCACGACGAGGAGCCTGCCGAGGCTCCCCGGAATTGAACTGGCCGGCCCATCTTGCCGCGGGCGGCGGCGGGAAGTCGGCCGGCACAGGCGGGGCTAGCGTGACGCTGCCCGGATACGAGAGGAGACCCGATATGCCAAGTCTCGAGGGCAAAGTGGCGTTGATCACCGGTGGTGCTCGAGGGTTCGGGAGGGCGATCGCGCGGGCGCTAGCCAGCGACGGTGCGAACATCGCCATCGCTGACATCGCCGGGGAGCTGCCTTCCGAGCGGGTATCTGGCATGTCGACTCGTGACGACCTGGAGCGGACGAAGGCCGAAGTAGAGGCACTCGGCAGGCGCTGCATCGCGATACGCGCCAACGTGGCGGACGCCAGCGACTGCGAGCGCATGGCCGCAACCGTGATCGATGAGTTCAGCAGGGTGGACATCCTCGCCGCGAACGCCGGGGTCTTCTCATTCGGCCTCAGCTGGGAGCTGACCGAAGACGACTGGGACACGGTCCTTGGCGTCAACCTGAAGGGCGTGTGGCTCACCACCAAGTACGTGGTGCCGCATATGATCCGCCGACGCTACGGCAAGATCGTCGTCACATCATCCCGGGATGGGCTACGGGCCGAGCCGAACTACGCGCACTACTGCGCCTCGAAGTTCGGCGCGATCGGGTTCGTTAAATCTCTCGCCATCGAGCTCGGCCCTTACGACATCAACGTCAATGCGATCTGCCCGACCCAGATGGCTGACAAGAGCCTCCCGCCAAGACATACGTCGTCGCCGTACTGGTCAATGGTGACCGGCACCACATCTCCCACGTATGAGGAGTTCGACCAGGCGTCAGGACGGGAGAACCTCTTCGAACACGGCGGCCAGCCGGACTACTCGGAGGTCGCCGAAGGCGTCCGATGGCTCGTGTCTGACCAGGCCCGTCTCGTCACCGGGCACGCGCTTCCCATGGACGCGGGCTGGATAGCGAAACGCGGTGGTTAGGGACCTCGCGCTTACGAGCGCACTCGTGATGGACGGAACGGGGGAACGCCCGCGCGAGAACGTCACCGTGGTGATCAGAGAAGGACGCATCGCTTCGGTGGGAGAGCGGGTCCCGCCAGCTGATGCCGAGGTCATCGATCTCGAAGGCAAGACGCTACTGCCAGGTTTGATCGATGCTCACACGCACCTGAGCTCGCTTGAGGGGGTACCAGAGGAGCTGCGCGCCTATGGCCTGGTGCATGCCATGCGCAACCTGCTCAAGGCTGGCATCACGACCGTACGAGATCTTGGCGCCTACGGTGACTCGCTGCAACGTCTCCGCGACGCCGCTCAGCGGGGTCTGTGCGAGGCACCCAGGCTCGTGCTATGCGGTCAGGTGATCTCGGCGACCTGCGCAGGAGCCAAGGCGTTCCCCGGCATGTACCGCGAGGCAAACGGCGTGGCGGACATACGTGCGGCGGTCCGCGAGCAGGCAAGCGCCGGGGCCGACGTCATCAAGGTCATGTCAACAGGCGCCCTCACGGTCGCGGGCGAAGACATCAACCCCTCCCAGCTCATGCGCGAGGAACTGGTTGCGCTCGCCGAAGAGGCGCACCGTCTCGGGCTCCCGGTCGCCTCGCATGCCGAAGGCGCCGACGGCATCCGGCTATCGGTCGAAGCACGAGCCGACACGATCGAACACGGAGAAGAAGGTCACCTCGTGCCCGAGGCGCTCGCTGCCATGGCCGAGCACGGCACCATTCTGGTCCCGACCTTGTCGGTCTTCGATCACGTTGCCAACTCGGACACCTATCCGGCCTGGATGCGCGAGCGCGCCCGTCGCCTCGGCGAGTCAGCCCGGCTAACCATCGAGGCAGCCCGCAAAGAGGGAGTAGCGATCGCCATGGGTGCCGATGCGCCTCCGCAAGGAGGCAACGCTCAGGAACTCGTGAGGCTGGCGGACGCTGGTCTCACCCCACTTGAGACGCTCACTGCGGCCACGGGTGTCGCGGCTCGTGCGTGCCGGGTGGACAGGCTGGTGGGCACGGTGGAGCCTGGCAAAGCGGCGGATCTCATTGTCGTCGATGGCAACCCGTTGACCGATCTTACGATCCTGACCGATCCACGCCGTCTGTGGTTGGTCCTTCAAGGCGGAACGGTGACAGCAAGGTGCGGCACGCTCGGATCATGACGTCGCCGATATTTCGCGATAAAGCTCCGGCCGCCGGTCCTGGAGCAGAGTCAGCCCATAGAACGATTCCGTCCGGCTACGGAGCACCTCCCTGTCGAGGTCGGCTGTGTAAGTAATCATCCCCTCTTCAGGCCCTAGCGATGCGACCTCCTCGCCCATTGGGTTGATGATGCACGCGCCGCCGTAGTAGTCGACGCCCGTACTGTGCGCATCGGTTTCGCAATGGTCTGAGATGACGAGCCACATCTGGTTGAAGAAGGCGTTTGCCTGGGCGGTGAGGCGGAGCCGCGACCCACAGTAGTCATGTTCTCTATCGTGGCCGTCCATGGGCCATGCGGTGGACATCAGGCTCAGTACAGCGCCGCGCAATGCCTGGATCCGCATAGTCTCCGGAAAGGCAAGGTCATAGCAGATCAGGCTCCCGACAGTCAGGGAACTAATCGTTGTGCAGCAGATGCCGTTCCCGGGAGCAAAGTACGGGTACTCGCCGCCGCTGTGGCACTTGCGGTACACACTTTGGAGGCCATCCGGCCCAATGATGGCGGCGGAGTTGTAGAGCAAGGCGTTGGATGCGGTCGATTCGATGAAACCGACCTGCGTGTAGAGACCTGCTCGTTGGCAGGCCTGGCCAATATGGTCCAGGCACGAACCATTCGGCGCTTCTGCTTCCTGAAGGAAGTAGCGGCGCTGCGCCATTTGTTCTGGTGATCCCAGCGGGTGCGTCGAGTCAATATACCCCTGCAGGCAGGCCTCGGGGAGAACGAGGATATCAGCTCCGCGATCGCCGGCTTCTTCAATAAAACTGATGATCCGCTCGAGATTCGCAGCTTTGTTGTTTCTCACCGTCATATTGACGGCAGCGAGTGTGATCTCCATCCCGCCCTCACGTTAAGGCTTGCACTTCCCTAACATGCCGGACGGGAGACAAAGCCTAATCCCTGCCTCCCGGCTTGCCCGGCAGATGTCATGTTCTAGAGTACAGGAAGCCTTTTAGGCTCGCCGTAGCCGTAGAAGCGGTGCAGGCGCGAAGATCGGGCGCTGTTATGCCTACGCTGCGTCGGCGGAGGCACCTCCACCCGCGACGAAGATGATGGCTGCTTATCCTACGGTGGCGTACACCTGGTTCGAGACCCGTCGCTGGAGAAGATCCGATGGCCCTCGCCGACGGTGAAGAGCCCCCGGTACTCCCGATACGAGATCCGGATTGGTAGCTGGCGTCGTAAACGAGCGTCACTTCCGCTACAGGGCCGAGGTCTCCTCGGAGTTATCGCCGCCGGTGTTCCAGTTGCGATCGGCAAGGGGAAAGTTCGATCCGGCAATCTCGATACGGATCTGAGATTACGCTGGCGTGGCCGCTTGATAAATCTCGCCGATCAAAGCACCTATCGTGGTTTCGTCTGTGGAGCCGTCGAACCGCATGGGGTCGTAGGCGGCAATATCGAACCCGGTTGAGCCCTTGACCGTCAGATCACAGGCGATCTTGCCGAGCGCTGGTCCATGCGTGACACCGGCTTCGTTGTCGCCCGCCGCAACGACCATATTGTTGTAACCGTCAACGGGCCCGAGCGTGAAGCGGTGATCGGGTGTATAGACGGGCATGCCCTGCAACCACGATATGATCTTCAAGCCGCGCAGTCGCGGGAACACGCGCTCGATGCCGGGCTGCTCCTCAAGGAGGCGCTGGAAGAGTGACTCGTCGTGCGGCATCTCGTCCGGAGAGGTTCCATATTGGCGCTCGACACCGTAGGCCGGACGATAGCCATGCACGGTGCCCCAAGTGAATCCGCCGTCCCTCTCCCGGATCCACAGCCCGAGATCACGACACTGAATGGTGGGCATGGTGGCCGATACGCCGGCCGGTTCGGTGACGATGCGCGTGGCGAGCATGCGGAACAGCGGCAATTGGATGCCCAGGCTTTCCAGCAGCCGGTTGGTCCAAGCGCCCGCGGCGATCACCAGATGCCGCGCGGGAACGGTCTGCCCATCGGCGATGACCACCTCGGTAACGCTCTCGCCGCTGCTCACGATTGAGCTGACCGGGGCGCCGATCCTGAACCTGCCCCCGAGGTTGCGGACACGCTCGGCGATGGCTCGCACCGCCCGCAGCGCCGCGACCTGGATCCCCGTAGGCATCAAGACACCCCCGGCCACCGCAGCCGGATCGACCACTCCAGTCAGTTGTCCGACGTCACCCGGATCGAGTTCGCGCGTACTAGGGGTGGCGCCAGGCAACGTGGCGATCGGCTGGACAACTTCCCGCCAGGTCTGTTGTGTCAACGCCAGGACGAGGTTGCCGTTGCCGCGGAAACGGATGTCGGCGCCGTCGGCATGCAGACTGCGATAGAACTGGAGAGCATAATCCTGCAGCTGTGGCCCGCCTGGTCCGAAGTCGTAACGCGCTGCGCTCCATTTCGCGACGAATCCCGCACCGGCCCTTGTGGTGCCTTCGCCTGGCTCGACTCGGTCGATGACCGTCACGTTGCGAGCGCCGGCAGTCAAGAGATGATAGGCCGCCGACACTCCCACTATCCCCGCGCCGATGACGACAACCGGTTCGCTCAGGGCGCTGCCCATGCTCTGCAGGCTCCGCATGTGATCTTGGCTTTCCTCTCGGATCCGGAGACCGAGTCGTGCACGTGATCAGCATGTCAGCCATGAAGAACGCAAGGCAACGCCAGCTGGCACCGTCGCCGTGCTCCCGAGACTGTCTCGCATCGCGCGACAGCTATATCACTATGATTGACCAGATGCCCTACTCCCTCTAGCGTCGGTGAAAGCACTCCATACGGCCACGCTCATCAAGGACGCGCAGATGGCTCTAGTAACAGGCTCGTCGAGCCGCCCGTCCGGCTACGAGATCGCTGCATCGGACACAGCCTGGGAGGAGCGGTACCTCCAGCTCACGCCGTCGCCGACTGTCCACCTGCTGAACGAGTTCGGGGACTCTGACGCCGAAGCGGCGCTATCGCCAGTGGCGATCAGCGAGCCGTTTCGCGTCCTCAGCGACGAAGGGGCCGCTGTCGCCCTGCCCATCGCTCGCGAACTCGAAAGGCAGGCGGTCGGCGACGCGCGCTCCAAACGCCTCCGAGGCTGTACCTATCGCTCGCAGTTCTTCGCCGGCTTGTACTCCGATCCCCGGCTGATCGAGTTCCTCTCGAACCTGGCCCAGGCCGACCTGCGCGAGCACCCGGTCGGCCACCACCAGGTACAGCTCAACTTCGCGCCAGAGGAGCTGAGCAAGGACGTGGACGTCTGGCACTATGACGTCGTCGCATA
>Ga0137377_10001072_pt1 | contig 18440 bp, 14 predicted proteins | sample SagtaG_22_FD_104815 | JGI IMG/M metagenome (GOLD analysis project Ga0137377, IMG submission 104815) | Vadose zone soil microbial communities from Sagehorn Ranch, Mendocino, California, USA - Sage2_L_40_16 metaG | ecosystem: Environmental > Terrestrial > Soil > Vadose zone | place: USA... | reverse complement strand
AGCTTCTCCAAGGCGCCCAATTCCTTGTCGAGAACCCCCTCATGAATCGAGTGCCAGTCAGAGACTCTTTTCCACGGACTACCATGCGCTTCTGTTTTGTTGATGAAATCCTGGAACGAGGTCGCTCCAGTCATCATTTCCAAAAGACTTCTATAAGTGGCGGGACGTACACCAGAGTTTCCAGTGTCGCGGAGGTTCCATAAGATCTGATAAACGAACGGCTTGGTGAGCTCTAAAATGTCGAACTTAGCCATGCATTGAAACATGTTCTGGTCCGCGACAAAGTGTTTTGTGCCACTCTTTGCGGTGGACTTCATAAGCTCGATGATCATGAAGGGTGCAACGAGGACACGGATACCGGCTTTTCCACACGGGTCGTTGCAAGAGATTTTTCTTTGCGTAACTGCGGTCCATACGTTTGTATCAGAAATGTAGTACATGGATCTTTTTACTCCTGGCCGTGCCTGATACGTTTCTTCTCATTAACCCCGCTGCGAACGCAACCAGCGAAGTCGAGTCACGCCTTGCTCGCTGATCCTGTATTCCAATGTTCCCCTACCTGTCGAACGTGTTTCCAGTAAGCCAAATCTCCACAATCTTTTGAAGTAGGTCCAGGCCGCGCGCGGGCAAGAAATTTAGCCTTTCCGCAGCTTCGCCCGGCCCGAGCCAGTCACCACCGGCAGATTCGAACAAAGACAGGACCCGCAGCTTGAGTTCATTGTAGCCTCATTTTCTTTCTTCCCCGACCGAGACTATCTAGTCGTTATCAAAAGCTAGTTGATGAGAGCTAAAAAATACGCCTAGGTCGTTCCATTTGCGCCCGACCCCAGCCTTCTATTCTTTTTTCCCCGACCGCAGCTCTGCCGACGCTTGATTGTCCCAATAGAAAAACAAAGCCACAGCCAAAATGACGCTGCCCACAACCCACCATCTCCAACCCTTCTTAAAGACAGCGGCGATAGCCAGCATTAGGCCGCCCGCCCCCATTCCGAGCTTGGGATCGTAAGCAGCTAAGCCGCCTCCCGCTACAATAGGAATCAGAAAACCAAGCCCGGCGGGCTGCGTGCTGGGCACTTCGGGTCGGGTCGCCCGCTGCGCAGCTTCGATGCGTCGCAACTCCCGACGACGAGCTAGTCTTTCGGCTCGGTGCAACCGTTCCCATTCCTTCTTTCGTTCTAAGTCTTTGTATGGCATCGGATCCATCCCCTTGTTTGATTTCTGCAAAACGTTACTTTCCAGCGAACGCCACAAACTAGCGTTGCTTGGCAACCTATTCCTTACGCAACCCCATAATCATCGTCGCGAGAGTAGAAATCTTTACTTTCTGCCCCTTCAGGACTGCGCGAATTGTTTTTCGGTCGAGATGCGTCTGCTTGGTCGTATGCCGCAATCCGTGTCTGCTGATTTCTGCAATCAAACTCTCGTTGGCGGCAACCCGCCCGCCGTCATAGTGAATGCCCATGTCGTCGACGCTTTCGATGAAATCATTCTTGCCTTCTTCAAAACGCGAGACTTCTTTTCCGATGCAATGTTGCAGGCCGCCGTTGATTGCCATGCGGCGCAGCAGCCCGCGTGTGTGAGCCTGGCATTTCGACCCACCTGGTCCGAGGGATTTGATCTCAGGGTGATTAACGTAGCCGCACAAGATGTCGCCTAGACTTATGACATCTGCGCTCGGAAACTCTTCCAAACGATAAGTCCTGCCATTGTGTGTGTTGACGCAGAGAGAATGCGCCCAACCCTCGCGTTTCTTGCTGAACGGCGTAAGCAAGGTGAGTTTCAGCCTGTCACGCGTTCGAGGATGTAAGACGAATCCGAATGGGCTGGCTTTGCCTTTCATTTGATCCAAATAGTGGGGCGTTGAAATTCTCATTTTCATCATGGCCGGTAGGCCGATCCAGGGTGGCAGACCATCGACATCTGCCATGGTCTCCGTGTCTATGGCACGGCCTGCGAACAAGAGCACACGCGGAACTTGCTCCCGCATCTGTTTGAATTCGAGTACCAAGAGAAAACGCCAGAGCCCCCATTGAGGAAGAGTAAGCCTAGACTGGCATAGGCTGAGTCAGCCGACGTGAGCAGTGGCAAACTTCGTCGGGTCTTGAGAAAAGTCAACGACAGAGATCAGAAGATCATTCTGTCTATGGCTCAGAAGATGATTCTCCCCTAACCAAATTCTTTCCCCGCCAAAGCACCCTAGACGCTGTGAAATTCCGCGGCCCATCTCTTATTAGACACGACAAATAATAACTGTTCCATTTCTGGTGTAGTATCGATGCGGTAACCAATTTCACTCCACCTCTTATCTTTGACGGAGGCGCTATGCGAGTTCTGAGGAGACTCCTTGCCGTATTTTTGTGTTCTGCCATTGCCACCTGGGGGCAAGGCAATTCATTCGACAAGGTGCGCTACAACGGTGGGTCTGTCGATTCAAAAGTAGACCCAAAGGATTGGAACAACCACCTAACGGTCGCATCAGACCTGATCACGTTGTCGCTGAAAGATGGAAAGAAAGTCGACATCCCACCGAAGTCAGTCACGTCGCTGAGTTACGGGCAAGAAGCGCATAGGCGCGTCGGAACGATGGTGGCGTTAGCTATTCTTGTTGCCCCTGTTGCTCTGTTTGGACTGTTTCATAAGACTCGTCTTCACTACATCGGTATTCAGTATTCGACCCCGGACAACAGGACTGCTGGGATTCTGTTGCAAGGCGACAAAGACAACTATCGTGCAATCTTGGTTGCACTTCAGGGCGTTACTGGAGTCCCTGTCGCCGTGGGAGAGAAAGACCGTGAATTCGTTCCAGTGGGCGTCAAGACTGATGTGACTAAGTCTATCGAGGAAAAACAGCCTTCATCAGGCGAAACCAAAGCCAACGGGCTTCCCGCTGAAGCTGGAAAGGGAACAGTGAACGTGTCATCCAATCCTACTGGAGCGGATGTTGCCGTGGATGGGGAATTCGTCGGAAATACTCCCTCTGTGTTGAAAGTCTCGCCCGGAAAGCACACAGTGACCGTAAAGTTGCAGGGGTTCAAGGACTGGTCGCGAGAAATAAGCGTTCAAGCAGGCTCAGATGTGCAGCTCACAGCAGCACTGGAGAAAATGAACTGAAGCACGCCAAAGTTTAGCCGGTCATGTTGTTCATGCAGAGGAGTCCTTTAATATGAATGTTAGCGAGCATTCATTTTCGGCTAAAACGTACAACCTTAGATGATTTGTTCGATCCGATTTTGAATGCTGATACGGAGTTGTTCGTCGATCCATTTCTGATACTTTGTCCTTGAGCAGCAAACGAATTTCACAATCCTTGTACAAAACAGGGAGGTCCAATTTCTATTTGCAATCGGTGCGAAACTCCAAGCGTAACTGCCCGCGATTTCAGGCTTACGCTCCGGACGTCAATTCAGCAGAACTGATGCGCGCGCTTCCCTGTACACGGCTTTTGCGTAATGAACGCGGCGTCTCGCCAGGTCCAGTTCTGGTAGGAGTAATCTACCGGAACTCAGTTCCGAAATCTCCCGTGGAACGCCTTAGGTGCACTAGTTGGCAACTCGGAGAATTAGCCATTTGCCATGGCCGGAAATCGCGAGCGTCGAGGCTGTTCATGCTCTGTCGATTCAGAATTCTGAGAATCGTTTTGCGATCTATCATCGCGGGATGCTTCTCCACGTCCACATTCCATTTTCTGTTTTCTTCGTTTCCATCGGGAAATTCTCCGATTTGTGCCACCAAACCCATTTCGGTCTGTAGGTGACAACAAAAAACACTTCCGCATGCATTTCGGGAGGTTCCGGGTGGTCCTGCTTGATGGCGATTGCTCGTCCACACGGAACCGCCATTTCGTGCCCAGGAGACAAGATTTCGGCATGGGACTCAGGGAAAAAGACCGGTGTCGGGCCCGCAGAATCTCTGTTTGTAGAAAGAGGCGTGTCAACGCGCATCACTTTGCATCCGGCTTGCACATCGTAGACAGGCAACAAGCCTTTATTGGACAGATTGAACATGGCTCCCATCAGGTCGTTCGGACGCAATGAATCGGAAACATCCGCGGATAGCTTGGGCAGATTGGTTAGGCTAAATTCAGTCACAATGAGGGCTATGCAAGCTATCCCCACGATCGATTCCAAGGTTCGTACGAACCGTTTTCTTGATGTGGGCTGCGGGGGCGGTGTGGACTCGTATTTGTCGGTTTTGTCGGGTTCGAGCGAGCCGCGAAACAGCGGATGGGGCGCAAAAGACGCAGGCACTTCCATTTCATATTTCAATACATCCGAAGGCGTATATGTGTATTCCTTACCACATTCATCGCAGCGAACCCGAAATGGCTTATCGATGTTCGGTCGGGGCAATACCGCGTCCGTCTCTCCCAGTGGAATCCGGTGCACAGTAAAGAAATTGCCGCGCCCGTGAAACCAGTGGTTCTTACATACAACCACCCAGCAATAGTTGCTGTCTACCCACATTTCCTTCGCGGGCTCCATTTTCTTTTCGGCGCTCACGGTCACTGCAGGTGCGGCAACCGGGACGGGAGTGGGGTTCTCCTTCGCGTCCTCTTTCTCCTTTTCGGCGCTAGCAGCCACTGCAGGTGCGGCAACCGGGACGGGAGTGGGGTTGAGGCAATCCGCGATTTGAGCCGTGGTCCAGCGCAGCCCGGGATCTCCGCGCAAACAGTGCTGCGCGATGTCGAAGAAGGGCTGAGGAATCGTGGATGGAACGGTTGGATCGGATTGACTCTCCGGGGATGAAACGGGAGTCTGTTGCGTAAGTACTTCGACCAGCGTCACCCCCAGAGACCAAACGTCACTCGAAGCCGCAACCGGTGCGGAGCCTGCCTCGGGCGCGTCGTAAGCGTCAAGGGGGCGGTAGGCAGGGCGATGTTCTCCGAGAGGGAGAGCCGTGTCGCTTGAGAGCTTGAGTTGATTGCCGACGGTCATAATGTTCGAAGGTTTGGTGTGAGAGTGGGCAAAGCCTTTGCTGTGGATATAGCTGAGTGCGTCGAGGAGCGGTCCGAGCATTTCGCGAGCTTCTTTTTCGCCGAGTGGATGGTCGCGAAGACCTCGTCCGAGATCTTCTTCAGCGTATTCCATCAGGACGAAAAGCAAATCCATGTCCGCAAGACGGCAGCGGCCGCCGGGTAGCAGGCGGAGGAGATTCGGATGACTAAGCTTCGACACGCGGTCCAAAAGGGAGGCCTGGAAATCTGCATTCGCACCAGAAGTTATAAATTTAATGGCGATATTTTTGGGCTGCGGCGGGGGGGACTGCGTCAGGAAGACCGCACCATAGCTCGTGCTGCCCAAAAACCTCTGAAGCGGGAACTTTTGATTGAGAACCTGTCCCTCGAACTTCTTCCAGTCATCTTGCATGGACAACCCCACAGGCGCGCCCAACGAGAGGCGCCGAGTATGGGCGATGAGTCTGGTGAATCGCCTGGGCCTCGCGTGGAGGCTGGTAGGGACAAATTCTCGCACGAAAGGCAGCGAAAGTAAAAGCTTGAAATCGCCCTACAGCGCCCGCGGGAATCTCCTTACAATCTTTTTACAATCTTCTTACAACGTGTGTCCCCGCTTCAGGAAAGGCGCCGCCAGAGAAACGAGCGGCGCTGGCGGGAAAGCCAGCGCCGCAGGAATGCCGTATCCGATGAATTCTTTCTAGTCGCTGGTGCCAAAAGACATGGAGCGGTTAACCACTTTTTCCGCGACCATGGTCGGCGTGGTCATGGTGTTGAAGAGCAGGCCACGAACGGAAACCGTGTCTCCGGTCTTGAAGGAGCTGAGGCCCGAGACCATTCGATCCTCTTCGGTTTCGAACTGGGTGTTGGAAAGAACATCGACCTGGATGGACATAATCTTCGCGTTCTGGAAGAACGCTGGGAGCATGCCCAGAGTGAAGGTCTGCGGATTGCTAGCTGTGTTGATGGCAGTGATGGTGCCCGTTATGTCCGAAGGCTCGAGCTGCACCTGGTCGACGGTTACCGTCACGTTAGGAGGCATCCCGCTGGGAAGACCGGTCGGATGCAGACGGACCTTTTGTCCAGCCATGAGGTCAGCGGGGGTCGCGAAACTGAGACCTGAAGGAAGCATGAAGCCGCCGCTGTCGATGGAAAAAGCCGTTGGCGTGGCGAGATTGATGGTGATGGGAGCGCCCATCGAAAAGCTGCCCATCTCGCTGCCGGCAAACCACTCTTCATCAAAGAGAACGATCTGGAAGCTGCTGCCTCCTGAACTAACCGAGGTAATTGTGCCCCCAAACGACATCTGGTTCGGAGGCTGAAACAATTTCACTTCGAAAGCGAGGAGGGATCCATCAGGCCGCATTTTGGCTTCCACCTCGACGATTTGGCCGATTTTCAGACAGGAGAAGTCTGCGGTGCTGCAGGAAGTGCCGAAATCGAATTGCGTGTTGTTGTCGGTCGCGATGGTGAAGGAAGGGCCGTTCATGCCGGTCTGGACATTGAAGGTGTGAGGAACGCTGTTCTGGTCAATGGAGGTAATCCTGCCGACCACCTCCACGTCTTCCTCGTCCTGTTGGCCGGTGGAATTGGTTGTCGGGACTTGGACGAGGCTAACCGTGGGAGTGATGGAAAGGTCGTTCTGCTGGACCGAAGCATCGACATTAAAGTCCATTTTCAGGACCACCGGGGAATTCATCGTCAGGGTAATGGGGAACGGTGAGCCCTGCACGGTGACCGAAGACTGATTCAGCTTGGGGTCGAATTCACAGATCTGCTGAGTGAGGCAGCTTTGGCTACCCAACATGAGCGTGTTAGGGGTTTGGTTTTGAATGGTCATGCGAGGGTTGGCAAAGGAGACCATGAGGCTCGAGTATGTCCCGGTGGGAACGCTCCTGCTGGCTAAGAGCGCCGACTGAGTTTGCAAATGCTCCAGCTCAATATCCTCGGGCTCGCTGAGCATGGAAACCGGCTGTTTGCCGGAATCGCTCGGCCGAAGCTCAGCGCCGGTGACCTCGATATCAAAAGAAAGTACGGTCACACCCATGGGTGGATTGTCGTGGATGGTCAAGGAAGCCTGCACCATATTGGGGGTCAGAGGCTGGTTGGGCGAACTCATGCCGCCACTGCAGCCAACCAGCAGGGCGGCGAAAGAAAGGAGCGATACGGAACACGAAGTAGCTTTGCTCATGGGATGCAACTCCTCCGAAGGGCACGGACAAGAATTTTGGAAAGAGGGCCGTAGCTGGGTAGGACTTACACCGACAGGATTCTAATGCAAGGCAAGCATTGCTGCAACCAGGGAATTTCCCCGTAGGTTGTCCCGTGACGACAAACTGCGTGTGCTGTCGCGTTTTGCCAGTCACGAACTGCGATTCGATCGAAACTCGCTGGGTTTGGAGTCCTGTCCCGACACCACGACGGCACCCAGCAGAAGGGCGACAACTGGTAGGCGAGCTGTTTTCATCAGTTCCAGACAGGATCTGCCGGGACCCCAAGAAGTATGAATCCGTGCTGGACTTCGCCAGGCAATCAAATTAGCCTTGCGGGTTTGTTGGCGGCGGGAAGTGACGGGGGGTCGAGGAGAACTGATGAAAACCGTGGTGGCGGTGTTGTTGGGTGTCGGCGCGGCGATAGGGGCGACGAAGGCGGGAGCACAAAGTGCAAACGGCCCCGAGCAAGCGGGACCGTTCGGGTCGCTCGAAATTCGCGAGGTGACCGTAATTGACGGGTCGGGAGCGCCGGCGTTTGGACCGGTGAATATCTACATCAAGGGGAACCGCATCGAGCGCGTGGCGAGCGTGGACGCGATTGCTCGCGAGCGGCGGGAAGAGGCCAACCCCGGTGCGAAGGAGAAGGAGACGAAGCAACCGGATCGCGTGATTGAAGCCAAGGGCATGTATGTCATGCCGGGCCTCGTTGACGTGCATATCCACATCAATGAGAGCAAGGACGTGCCGTCAGAATATGTCTACAAGCTGCTGCTCGGGCATGGGGTGACTACGATTCGAACCTTCAATGTGGGGCGCGACGATCCGAAGGGGATGGTGGCAGAGAAGAAAAGGATTGCCGCCAACCAGATCATTGCGCCGCGGATGTACGTGTACCCCTTCTGGGGACGCGATAACGATCCGCGGAATTCGCACGCGGACGGAGCGCGGCAGATTGTGGACGAGTGGCACGCGCTGGGTGTGGACGGAATCAAGATTATCGGCAAGCCCGGATTGTGGCCTGACGTGTTTCACGCCATTGCGGACGAGGCGCGAAGAAATCGAATGGGCCTGGCGGTGCACATCGGGCAGGACGGTGTGTATCCGATGAACGCGGTGAATGTGGCGAGCGAAGGCGCTTCGACCATTGAGCATCACTACGGATATCCCGAGTCGTCGTTCACGACCCAGACGATTCAGAATTTGCCGCCGAGCTACAACTACTCGAACGAGCCGGACCGTTTTTTGGAGACGGGGCGGGCCTGGCTGCAGGCGGATGAGGAGAGGCTGCATGGCGAGGTGATCCAATCGCTGCTCGAAACGATGCGCAAAACGGGATTCATCATGGTTCCGACGTTCAGCATCTATGAGGCGAATCGCGATGTGACGCGGGCAGCAAATTTGCCCTGGCATTCCGCGTTCACGCTGCCGGCAGTGATGGACTCGTTTCTGCCGAACCCCGCGCATCATGCCTCCTATTTCTATGAATGGACTTCCAACAAAGAGGCGGATTGGGCGAGAGCCTACCGGCGGTGGATGGAATTTGTGAACGATTATAAGAATCAGGGCGGAGTCGTTGCGGTGGGGTCGGACACGGGATTCCTGTTTAGCTTGTGGGGATTCGGGACGATTCGGGAATTGGAGATGCTGGAGGAGGCGGGATTTTCCCCGCTCGAAACGCTGCATGCGGCAACGGAAAATGGCGCGAAAGTGGTGAACAATCCGGAGTTGGGGTTGGTACGGCCGGGATACCTGGCCGATTTGGTGGTACTGACGGAAAACCCGTTGGCGGACATGAAGGTGTTTTATGGAAATGGCGTGACGCGCGTCAGCGCGGACCGCAAGGAAGTCCACAGGCAATGCCTGATGTACACGATTCGCGACGGCGTGATTTTCGATGCGCAGGCGTTGCTCGCGGATGTGCGAGGCATGGTCAGCAAAGCAAAACAACCGCCGCTGCCTCCAAACAAGCCGTAGCGATCGAGACTTCTCCGCTGTTTTCAGTGACTAGCGCGGCGGAGAAGGAGAAACCGTCTCCAGATCTTGATCTCCTACGGGTCCTGTCGCTTTCGATTTCAGAATCTAAACCTGATTTGCAGCTCCAATCTCCGATTATTAGCGGATTCGGAAAACCCGGTTCCCCCGAGCGACCCGGCACCATACGGTTGGTTTGCCCGGCCAAACAGAGGTGATGTAACGTTCCCGATGATCGGGCCTGGATTGTCGCGGTTCACGACGTTGCGAATCGCCATCGAGACACTCAGGACATACCGATGACCTGTGGATGAGGATCCCCCGGACGCCCCTGCCGTGCTGAACGGTCCGGTTGGTGGACGCCGCCCGCCAGGTGCGGGCGCAGCTGTTTCGCCCGCAGGACCGAATGCAAACGTCTTTATCACCCGCAGATTTGCCAAAACCAGACCCGGTCCCCGTCCGAAATTCCGTGGCAGAATTCTCTCGCCAGCAATAGGGTTGGGATCGAGCAGGCCGTATTTTGTCGGTACTAAGCCCGGTCGGCTCGTATCCACGGCGATTCCGGGACGGCCGTTAAACAATGTGTCGCCATACAAGTCCTGGCCAGCGGTGATATTGAACGGTGCTCCAGACTCCACGATCACCAAGGGATTCAACGACACTCCCCATATGGTCGCGATGGAGCCCCCGAACGTTCCCTGGTTGCGAATGTCGGTGGATGCGGAACTATATTCTCCTTCCATGCTGTATGGGTTGGCCGGAGAAGTTCCCACGCCGATCGCGCCAAAGCTGATGGCCGGATTGAAATCGGTATTCCGCGGGGGAGGCGCGTAATCGGTATTGCTAAGCGCGTGGTTGTAAACATACGAGCCGAACAGTGACACCGATGGGTTGATTCTTGAGTTGACGTTAACGATCAATTCGTTTTGGTTGTATAGTCCCGCGGACCTGACCTGGAAGATGGCCCCTGGAGTGCCGAGCGGATACGTTCCACTCCCGGGGACTTGCGGATTATAGGTGCCCGGGAGGGGTGCGTTGATGTCGTTGGTTAAGAACTGATTGGGGCCATGCGAGTTCACGTACGTAACGGCGACCGTCGTATGGGCCGGGATTTGCCGCTCAACGGAAAGGGCCGATTGCATCAGGTAAGGCGCCCGGAGATTGGGAGCAAGCCCTTCGATGGCCCGTTGCGAGCCGGCGGAGGCGAGTGACGAAACCGGCGGTATGGTCGGGAAAAAATCTGGATTGGTCACCACGTACTGCTGCTGGGTTATCCCGTTGTATCTCTCCGAGGTGAGGACGCTAGAGATGTCGAAGCGTTGATAGAACAATCCAAAGCCAGAACGAATAACCGTTTTTGGCTTCGATCCTGACTGGCTGCCTCCGGGAGCCCATGCCAGACCGAGACGCGGCGCAAAGTCGGTCCAGTCATGAATGTTCTTCTGCCCTTCGTACCTCAAGCCGAGATTGACGGTCAGATTCCTCTTGAGCCGCCATTCATCCCCAAGGAAGGCGCCAACGTCCTCCTGATGGACGGAGATCGCCGGGTTTCCTGCATTGATTGAGAACTGTGACGAGCCGCCTCCCATCGCCCGAACTTGCGAGGCGGATAGCCCCATTTGCTGGAACAGCAGTGTTCGGCGGTAGCTCTCAATGGAATTAATATTCACGAGCACGGGATTGCCGGATGAGTCGAGCACGGGTTGGTTATGCGCGTCCAGTTCCGGTGCCAGACCGCCGCTGAATACGAAGGTCCCGCCAAAGTTGATGGGAGACGTGTTGTTTAATACTGCCGCGCGGACGCGCACACCGAAATTCCAGGTGTGCACGTGATGAGAAATGGTCGTGAAGTTTTGGAACTCGAAGCTCGAGAGGGCGTTCGATGAGGTGCCAAGTTGCGCTCCGCCGCCTACGAACGCGTTCAAGACATCGATCTGCGCGTCTAAACTGTCCGAGACGCTTGTGATGGTCTGCCGGTCGAATTGGAAACGGGTTTGATTGATGATGTTCGAGCTCAAGACCTTCGTATTGGCGATCTGGAGGGTGTTGCCCTCTCCCTGGTTGTGGAAGCCGGTCGACACCAGGTTGAACGAACCGACGCCCGAGTGCTGGATGTCCACGGTCTGAAAAACGTAGCGAACGGAAAGCGTGTCGCTCGGCGTCAGCTGATAATCGACGCGCGGGCTGACGGTGACCCGTCGCTGTGGAATCGTAAAGACCTCGGTAAACGGATCGATGATGGCAAGCGTATTGGGATCAAGCGTCGTTCCGTTGATGATCGCACCATTATCGATTGCCGCGGCATCGGCCGCGACGAAGAACGATGCTTTTATGCCGAGCGGCCCTTCCAAACTGCCCCCGTATTCGTCAAGCCGAAATGGCGCTTTCTCGGCGGCGTAGGGGTTTCGCGAATTCCAGAAACTGTCGCCGAAATTGTTGTAAAGGCTTCCGTGAAATTTATCCGCGCCCGGCTTAGTCAGAATCTCAATTCGTCCGTAACCAAGGGTGTCGTATTCCGGTGAGAACGGATTCTGGTTGATGCGCACCTCAAGAATCGAGTTCTTGGAGGGAATCTGTCCTCCGCTGAAGCCATCTATGTAAAACGAGCCCCCATTCGGACCCGCCGAAGGTCCCGCCATGGCTTCAAGATCCGCGGCGAGGTTTTCGGGGTCGTCTCCCAAAGCCGCGAGGTCCTGCCCTCGCAGCACGACTGCGCTCGCGTTTCCCGCCGATTCCGTGGTGACCGCTCGGCCCGCCTGATCCCCAACATTCACTTCCTCGTGCATCGCAGCGACTTTGAGCTGCAAATTAAGAATCCGGACGCCGGCACTCAACGTGACTGGGGTTGGCTCTGGAAGAGTGAGCTGCGAGGCAGAGGCTTCGAGTACGTAGTCACCGAACGGCACATTGGAAAACGAATACGCGCCGTCCTTGTTCGAAACGGTTTCTCTGAGCCGTCCCGAGGAGCTCGTTAACGTCACTTTTGCTCCCGCAACGACTCCTCCGGATTCGTCGGTGACCACGCCTTTGAGCGTTCCGGACTGCGCGAATGCAGGAGCAGCGCTCAGCAGGAGCAAGAATAAGTAAGCGGCAATCTTCATCTTGAGAACACAACCCGCTGCGACATCATTGCTGTCCCATCATCCTAATTCTTACGTCGAAAGAGATAAACGTGGCATTAATTAATTCCGCTTCTTCGGGCAGCGGTATTGCTGTCCCGCGCGAATGAAGTTTCTCTCCGGACCGGACAAGGAAAGAAGGGCCGGTGCGGCAAGAGGCTTGGCTTATTGGAAATCAACGGGGGATGCAAGCGCTGCCAATTGCCGCAAAAACAGAGATGGATAAGGAAACAAAATCCGCGATCTCCTGTTTTTTGGGCTGGGTGTGCTTGCTCCAGACCGATAATTAGAGAGCGACCTAAGATAGCCTCAAACATAGGACCAGGTCTTCTCACAGAGCGCCAAGCAACCCAGGAAAAACAAAGCCGAAGCGAACACCGTATTCTTCAGGAAAGAAACCGCCCACTGCCACGGGTTCTTAGCACCTGCGTGAAAAGCAAAGGTACAGCGAGATCTTTCCCACAAGGTGAGTTGGACTGTCACTCTGAGTGCATCGGAAGCCGCCATCTGTGAAAGACCGGAAGTCTACCACGGGCCGCAGAATTTAAGTCGTTCCGCAAGAGAGCTGAAAGTTGCCAAGCAGCAATGAGCAAGACCAAACTCGCCCGTAACGGTTCAAATCCTTAGTTGACCGGCGCCTTTTTTAGTCGCGTACTCATTTTTTGGGAATTTCCTTTACTACATGCATGTGTACTTCTGTTGGGTCGGCAAATTGATCGGACGCGCTCCACGCTCATGGGTTCGTAGAGCAAAAACTTTGTTCAGGCTGGGTTTTTGAAACGGTACGCCCTGTGCTAGCAGTTTTGGTGCTTGACGGGCATTTGGAGGTAAGACTAATTTGCGTGCCGTCCCCTTGCGTCGGTCATCACAAAAGGAGATTAAATATGACTCGACTCGCCAGAGCCCTCATCGTAACCCTCAGTGTTGTATTTTTCGGGTCTATCATCGCATTGTTCCCACAGAAAAATACTTCCGCTGTGAATCCCCAACCCGTCATAGTCACAAATACACCGCTACTGGTTACTGCGAATGCGCCTCTACCTGTTTCTGGCAATGTGAACGTTTCTCAAAGCGGCACGTGGACCGTTGGCGTCAGTAACTTTCCAGCAGTACAAAACGTCGCGTTTAATGGCCCACAGCCCGTCTCCTTCACGAATACAACCAGCACACCGGTTTATAACAGCGACAGGGATAATGCGGCCAGACAACCCAGTCTTGGGGTCCTGCGGCTTTCAGCAGAACGGAAACAATGGATTCCTAACCTGCAACCTCCTTCTTTATAGTCTCATGTTCCCTCAGAAAGTCGGCGCGTTAAATGGGGCTCAGGACATCTACGTGGTAAGTGAGCCAGTGCGACTTTACTCGGACCCTGGGTCAACGGTGAGTCTGCAATTGCTGACATTCACGACCGGACAGGTTAGTGCGGATCTGAAGGTCTACGGATACTTGGTAAACCTTCCATAGGAGACCCTTCGAAGGGTGCTGCTGGGATGGTTCGCCATTGCGGAATAATCCTTCAAATAAGTTGAGGTACTCTGCGTACTCAAGAGGACGCCTTTCCGTGCTTGCAAGTCACGGAGAAACTTCCTGAGAGCACACTTCGCAACGGGTCTTGCCAGCGGCGATTAGGGGAACATGCGCCGGGTAAGGACACGACTTTCTTTTTTCACCGCTCATACTCGCCTTTCGTGCTGTTCAGTAATTGAACGGGGTTCCGCCCCCGACCCAGGCTCTAAACTCAAGAACCGGGAAGGCTCGACTTGTAGAACACGGTTCTGACTATGCTGGTCAGCCGATTCCGCCTCAAGTCGTGAATATGGTCAATACGTGGGGTGTGGCGCGTAGTAGGAATCTGGTGTTCATGGGTCACATGACGACATCGGGCGAGGCTGATCGGTTCCAGGACGACGCACTTCGTCTCCCGGCTTGAAAATATCCAGTACTGTCCGCGGAACCACTTGCCTCAGCCTAATTGCGGCTGCGGATCGAGAGCAATGGCGCAGCCTTGTGATCAACATTCCCAGGCGTGGACGGTCTCGCTCGGGCATTGCTGTGAATTTCAGCCCCAGCCCACCGGACGGTTCTAGGTGGCGCACAACCGCTTCCGCCCTGATCTGCCCCTCCTCCACAAGAAAATCAAGCTCAACGGGCGCTCCCACCGGCCGTGGCGTGCGGGTTTTGATAAGCAAACCTCCAAAACTCACGTCCCCAACAGACGAGACATCATCTCGACCATTGCAGCGCCAATAAACCGACACACCCCCGACGTTATCGACGCGCGAGGTCCGCCTCCGGGAAAAGGAAGGTTTTCGTAGGAAAAGGTTCATACCACGCCTCAGATTCTGGGAAGGGCCTGGCTGAGTCCCCAGACTAAATTAAATTAGCTTCATTCGCCCCGGATCCCGACTCACACGCTGCCGAAGGCTCTGGCTTTGCGTTCCTGGCGTCGTCGCGCAGGAGTCTTTCAGGCTTTGCCAACTCTTAAAGCCATGTTCCCGGGCAATGACGTATTGGATGTCTGCCTTTCTCGGGTGGCGGGTCCGCGCCTCGGAGTCCAGAGAATACCAGCGCGCGAAGGCCTTGGCATCGCCTCGGCGCACCCGATCCAGCATGTGCCTAACTTGCTCTTCGATATCTTTGAGATTTAAACGTGACGGGAAAGACTGAACCGCCATGCCAAACTCCCTTCCCAACTGTGCCGAGGAGTGGAGCAGGAAAGCGACTTCGGGGCACCTGTCAAAATTGACAGTGCCCTGAAAAGCTATCGTTCCTAAGAGTTTCAGCCGTTTTCTCGGATCAGATACGGTGCGATGAGGTGAAAGCGTTCGGCGTCGACTCCGGGCGGATTTCCCAGCGGACGTACATGTCAATAAGAATTGGAGTGACGACTCCTCTCGCTAAAGCAAGAGGCTTCTCGGGACTGCCACCGGGAGCGTGTGCGGCAACGATACCGCCGCTGGCAGGACTCTTGACCCGACGGCTCTATCCGAGCCGATTCGTTGCAGAAAGGAGTATACCGCATTCCTCATCCCGCTTAAAAGCGGGAGTCCCCTGTGGTCTAATCTGATGGCTTGATCTTGATTTGTTCTGAATATTTTTTCCCTTCGTTGAGCCTTGCCAGAGGTCGCGTGACGGCCTGGGGTGCCAAGCTGCCAAAGCACTTGCTCGGAAGGAACGAGAGGAACGAGAACGGCGCTTGACCGTGCAACCAATCCGTCCTAACTTTCGTCTTACCTAGCACATGAGTGGCCAAGCACCGCGCGTCCGCCTGGTGGCCTTGCTCCTTGGGATGATCTTCCTGGGGGCGCAGTTCCATTTCTGGACGGACTTGTCTGTGTCTCCTTCGGCTGCGCACTTCTGCCCGCTGTGTTCCGTCGCAGGTTCAGCTGCAGCTACCCAGTCGCCGACCGTTGCGATCATTCGAGCGACCCAGCGGCTCGAAGTCGTTTCCCCTGTGCTTACCGCCTGGTCTGTTTTTCCCTGCGCTATCTCTCCGCGTGCGTCTCCTGCTCGCTAGCCTGGGCCTCTGTCCCAGGTTGGTTCCCTTTCCCACTTTCTAGTTATCCCGTTTGTATAGGAACGAGCGAGGAGTACCACTTGAGAACAGCGTTCGCTATCGGTTCTAGCCGTGCCGGCTTCGCTACTGGCGCAGCAGAATCCCTCGGCTGCAGGGTTTCCCGAGCGTCTCGTCTTCTTCCAGAATTTCTATTTCCTTTACAGGAGTATTGCCGTGAAACGAGTCCCTGTTCTGTCGCTGATTGTTCTTTTTGCAGTAGGTGTTCGCGCGCAGGAAAGAACCCTTAACGCCGAGGTGTCCGAGAAGAAGGAAACTTCGCCGGCAACATCCGTTGCTTCTACGGAAGAAACACGCATAAAGGCTCTCGAAGAGCGGGTGCGCTCGCTCGCCGAGCAGGTGGCCTTACTCCGTGGCGAATTGAGTGCGGTCCGCGATGCGAAATCGCTTGAGCCACGTCCGGCGGACCATGTACTACTCGCCTCCTCGCGCCTACAGCCGGGCACATTGCCGGCCGCAAGCGCTAGGTCCGCCGCTCCGGCTGCGCCCGAGCCTGCTCCTAGCCCGGCTCCTCCTCAGTACGCTCAGACGCAAACCTACGGCGGAGCCACCTCCAACGCCAAGCTGCTCAATCCAGACATAAGTTTGATTGGCGACTTTGTTGGCAACGCCGGTCACAACACGGTTTCGCCTTCGCGCTCGCTCGAACTGCACGAGTCCGAGGTCGGCATGCAAGCCATCATCGACCCCTACGCGCGGGCTGATGCCTTTCTCTCGTTTGGCGAGGAAGGAGTGAACGTTGAAGAAGGCTACATCACGTTCACATCGCTTCCGGCGGGCCTGCTTCTGAAGGTCGGCAAAATGCGCGCTGAATTTGGGAGGGTCAACACCATTCATAATCACGCCCTGCCGTTCATCGATCGGCCGCTCGTCACAAACAATCTCGTTGGGGGCGAAGACGGCATCGATGATGCGGGCATTTCTCTCTCGCGGTTCCTGCCGGCGCCCAAGAACTGGTTCTTTCAGGGAACGGCCCAGGTTTATCGTGGTGATTCCGATGACGTTTTCACCGCCAACCGCCGCCAGGACGTCAGCGTCGTCGGTCATCTTCGGCTCTACCGCGATCTCGGCGAATCGACCAACATCGACCTCGGCGGGTCTTACGCTCGCGGGCACAACAACGCGGGAGTCGGTACGCCGTTCAATCCGGAGAACTTCCTCACCAATCTGTACAGCGCCGACGCCACGTTGCGCTGGAAGCCGCTGCGCCGGGCCATCTACCATTCTTTCCTTCTCCGCAACGAGTTTTTTTGGAGCGCCCGCGATCAGCTCTCCCCTCTCAATATTCTTCAAACGCAACACGCATTGGGGATGTACTCTTACGCCGAATACCGCCTCAACCGCCGCTGGACGGCCGGAGGCCGTTTCGACCGAAGCGGACGAGCCACCAATGCCAACCTGACGGACACAGGGTTTTCGGGTATCCTCACGTACTGGCCGAGCGAGTTTAGCCAGATTCGTGGCCAGTATCGTTACGGACATTTGTGGGACATAGCCAACGCTCGTTTCACCAACGCCAACGAGTTCCTGTTTCAGTTTCTTTTCGTGATGGGCGCGCATGGGGCGCATCCGTTCTGACCTTGCTCTCGGGAGAAATCATGCGAAACACAAATGGCAGCCCTCGCTATGTGGCCATAGGCATGGCCCTATTCTTGCTTTGCGCTACTGTTCCTTCTTCGTCGAGCGCCGAGAGCAAGGTCAACATCATGACCTCGACGACGGACCTGGCGGCGCTGGCCCAGGAGATCGGAGGAGACAAGGTCGAAGTCGAATCGGTTGCCCGAGGCTACCAGGATCCGCATTTCGTTGAAGCCAAGCCCAGTTTTCTGCTCAAGCTGCGCAAGGCCGATCTGTTCATCGCCGTGGGCCTCGAACTGGAAATCGGCTGGCTTCCCCCGCTGATCACGCAATCGACCAATCCAAAAATACAAGTGGGCGCTCCGGGCTACTTCGACGCTTCTCGCTTCGCGAAGATCCTGGAAATTCCGACCGGCGTGGTGACGCGGGCCGAAGGCGACGTTCATCCCCTGGGCAACCCGCACTACTGGCTTGATCCTGAGAACGGTCTGCGGATCGCCAAGGGTATTCAGAACAAGCTTTCGGAAATGCGTCCGGGCGACGCCGCTTATTTCGCCGAGCGCTATGACGATTTCGAACGGCGCATCAAGCAAGCCCATGAAAAATGGCTGGCGGAGATGAAACCCTACGCTGGACGAAAAATCGTGACTTACCACCGTTCCTGGCCCAATTTTGCCGAACACTTCCATCTCGACGTCGTTGGCTACGTGGAGCCGCGGCCTGGCATTCCTCCAAGCCCGCAGCATACGGTAGAGTTGATGCGCCTGATGAAAAGCGAAGGGGTCAAGGTCATCGCTGTGGAACCTTACTTTGATTTGAAAACACCGAACGCCATCGCCCGCGAAACCGGTGCGAAGGTCGTCGTGCTCATGCCGTCGGTGGGCGGCGAAAAGGAAATCACCGACTACTTCAAGCTGTTTGATTACGATATTGCGAAGCTAAAGCAGGCCTTCGACGAAACAAAATAACACTAGGAGACTGCGGATGGAAATCCTCGTTTTCTTGCTCGCGCCCTTTGTCGCAAGCCTCATTCT
>Ga0137377_10001069_pt1 | contig 18455 bp, 23 predicted proteins | sample SagtaG_22_FD_104815 | JGI IMG/M metagenome (GOLD analysis project Ga0137377, IMG submission 104815) | Vadose zone soil microbial communities from Sagehorn Ranch, Mendocino, California, USA - Sage2_L_40_16 metaG | ecosystem: Environmental > Terrestrial > Soil > Vadose zone | place: USA... | reverse complement strand
GCATCTACCTTCCCACGGCATCGACGCTGATGGTCACCGTGGGCGCGCTGGTCGGTTGGTGGTTTGACAGAGGCGCCGACAGGACCGCGAAACCAGAGGCCACGAAGCAACTGGGGGTGCTGCTCGCTTCCGGTCTGATCGTCGGCGAGAGCGTGCTCGCGGTGATCTTCACGGCCCTGGTCGCCTTGACCAATAACCAATTTCCCATCGGCGTGGTGGGAGACTCGTTCGCCACCGCTTCGGCGTGGCTCGGCGGTATCGCCTTCGTGCTGGTGATCTACGCGCTCTACCGCTGGGTGGGGCGCGCGCTTTCGGCTGCGTAGCCGCAGTCTCCGTCAGCGCCGCTCGAGGCGCTCGATCCCCTGATGGCCGATGAGCGCCGAGGCGACCCAGCCGGTGAGCCACACGATGATCCAGGTGAAGAGCGCCGCCCGGAAGCTCCCGAGATGAAAGCCCGGCAGGATCGCCGCGACCAGGGCGACCATCGCCGCATTCAGCACGAGGAGAAACAGCCCGAGTGTCAGCAGGGTGAGCGGCAGTGTCAGGACGAAGGCAATGGGCCGCACCACCGCATTCACGACGCCGAGGAGCAGCGCCGCGAGGATGAGCGTGCCGGGGCCGTGGATCCGCACGCCGCTCACCCACGCGCTCGCGAGCCACAGCCCGAGCGCCGTGATCACCACCCGCAGCAGAAATCCCCTCATCCGGCCGCTCCTTTTTGAGCCTCGGCCTCGACCACCACCTTGAGACGCGTCATGGCCTGCTGCCATCCGGTGCGCAGCCGGAGGTACTGGGTGTCCCACGCCGGCGTCGCCGGCACCCCCGAGCCGAGGAGCCTCACGATGGTGCCCCCGGGCACGGGCTCGAGCATGAAGTCATCGACCATCACGGTGTCCGCCGGCGGCAGCGCGGCCGATTTCAGATAGATCAGCCGCAGCCGCCGGCCGGGCTCGAACGCGTCGATGTGCGCCTCGAGCTCGGTGAGGCGGTCGACGCTCGCGCGGAAGAGGCCTCCCGGCCGGGCGCGGATCTCCGCGCCGGGTGAGCACCAGCGACCGAGCAGCTCCGTGTCGGTGAGAGCCCGCCAGACTTCCTCGGCTCCCGCGCGCACGTCGATGCGATGTGCGTAGCCGCGTTCCTTGTCGCCCATGAGGGCATTGTGCCATTCTGACCGAAAGACGGAGCCCCCAATGCCGCTCGTGCACCTGGTGATCGGCCTCGCCCTGGTCGAGTTCTTCCTTTTCGGGTGGGCCGTCGCCCGGGCGCGCGCCCGGTTTGGTGTCGCCGCTCCCGCCACTACCGGTCACGAGGTGTTCGAGCGCTATTTCCGCGTGCAGATGAACACCCTCGAGCAGCTCATCGTCTTCGTGCCGTCGATCGTGCTGTTCGCCCGCTACGTCAACGCATACGCTGCGGCGGCTCTCGGGACGGTGTTTGTGATCGGACGGGCGCTCTATTTCACGGGCTACGTGCGCTCGGCGCAGGGCCGTCATCTCGGATTCATGCTGAGCGCCCTCCCCAACGTGACATTGCTCGTCGGGGCGATCATCGGCGCGCTCGTCGCGCTCGGCGCTCGCGGTTGAGTCAGGCTCCGGGTGCCGCACGCCTGCGCAGAGCGATGGCGAGCGGCACGAGCGATGCGGCGATGATGGCGAGCGTGACGAGGCCGAAGTTCTGCTTGACGAGCGGGATGTTGCCGAAGAGATACCCGCCCCACACGAACAGCAGCACCCACGCAAATCCTCCGGCGAAGTTGTAGACGAGGAAGCGCCGGTAGGGCATGCGCCCGACCCCGGCGACGAAGGGCGCGCAGGTGCGGATGATCGGCACGAAGCGCGACAGCAGGATCGCCATGGCGCCATGGCGGCGGAAGAACTCCTCGGTGCGTCGGAGATATTCGAGCTTGAGAAGCCGATATCGGCCGCTGAAGGCAGGTGGCCCGATGGCGCGCCCGATGCTGTAGTTGGCGGTGTTGCCGAGCACGGCCGCGGCGCCCAGCGTGACGCTCGCGAGCGGCGCCTGCAGCGTTCCGCTCCGGTCGACGGCCGCGAGCGCCCCTACGGCGAAGAGCAGCGAGTCACCGGGGAGGAACGGTGTCACGACGAGCCCTGTCTCCGCGAAGATCACCGCGAAGAGGATCGGATAGATCCACAGCTCGTAGCGCACGAGCAGCTCGACCAGGTGCCGGTCGAGATGCAGGACGAGATCGATCAGCCACGCCAGCATGGCGCGACAGGATATCGGTAAGCCCGCGTCCGCGGTAAGAGCGGCCTTCTCTTCAGGGCACGAACGCGCGCATGGCCACGGGAAGAGTGGAGGCCTGTGCGAAGCCGTGGCCCGTCTTCAGGGCATCGAGCGCGACGCGCACGTCCCCGTCGCGATCGGCGAGCGCAGGCGAGCCTCTGGCGGTCAGGAGCTCCGCGGGCGCAAGCCCCGGGCCCTCCTCGACGAGGTCCGGAATGATGCCCTTGCCGTGAATCGAGGTGCCGGATGGGGTGAAGTAGCGGGACGTCGTGAGCTTCACCGCGCCGCCGTGGTTGAGCGGCATGACGGTCTGCACCGAGCCCTTGCCGTAGGTGCGCCGCCCGATGAGGAGCGCCCGGCCGTGATCCTTGAGGGCGCCCGCAACGATCTCCGAGGCCGAGGCTGAGCCCCCGTTGACGAGCACCACGAGCGGGGCGCCGTCGATGAGATCCCCCGGCGTTGCGTCCATGCGAAAGCGTGCCTCGGCGGTGCGCCCGTCGGCCGTCACGATGACCCCACTGTCGAGGAAATCGTCGGCGACCGCGACACCCGCCTCGAGAACGCCGCCTGGATTGTTTCTCAGGTCGAACACTAATCCCTTCAGACCGCTTGGATTGTCTCGTTTGAGGCGGCTAATAGCCCGGCCGACGTCCACAGGTGTGGTCTCGCTGAAGGTGGTAACACGGAGGTAGCCGTAGCCCGGCTCGAGGGTCTGCTGCATGACGCTGTGCACCTCGACCTGGGCCCGGCGAAGGGTGTAGTCCGCGAGCGCCTCGCCGCCGGCGCGCCGGATGGTGAGGCTCACGAGGCTCCCGGAGGCTCCCCGCATGCGGGCGATGGCGCCCGCGAGGTCGGCGCCGATCTCGTTGCCGTCGATTCTGACGAGCTCATCCCCCGGCAGGAGTCCGGCCTGTTGCGCAGGGGATCCTTCGATCGGCCGCAGCACCTTCACGACCCCGTCCTCGGCGACGACCTCGATGCCGACGCCGGGATAGGAGCCCATCGTGGAGAGGCGGATCTCCTCGAACTCCTCGCTGTCGAGATAGGCCGAGTGCGGATCGAGCGCCGCGACCATGCCGCGCAGCGCCTTCTCCATCAGGCCGTGATCATCGACGTCGTCCACGTAGTCGCGCTTGATGCGCTCGTAAACCTCCGCGAAGAGGCTCGCCTCCTGCCACGGCAGCGCCGTGCCATCGACCGGGCGCGAGGCGTGGCCGGAATGGGCGGCCTCGCTCGGACGATCGGCCAGCACGCCGCTGGTGAGCGCGCCGCAGAAACCGAGAATCGCCCCTGCGGTCAGGGCAACCAGCGTGCGTGGACGGCTCGACATGCGAAAGGATCTCCTGTTCGCGGTACGAATGGGTGGGAAGGACGGACGGGAAAGTGTCACTCTGATCACCGGGACTCCCTCTCCATAGCTATTAGCCGACGAGCCGCGAAAGCCTGGCCTCGCGCCCGCCGTGCGTGTCCGCGGGCCCGGTCGCGGGCTCGCTCGGAAGCGGCAGCTCGAGCAGCACCTCGGCGAGCGGAATGGGCCGGCCGATCGCAAAACCCTGGCCGTAGTCCACGCCGAGCTCCGCGATGCGAGCGCAGATGGCCTCGGTCTCGATGTACTCCGCGACGGTGATGATCGACATGCCGCGCGCGAGCTGCGCGATGGCGCGCACCATCGATTCGGCGCGCGCATCGGTGAGCACCTCGCGCACGAAGCTGCCGTCGATCTTGAGCATGGTGACGGGGAGCTGACGCAGGCACGAGAGCGAGGAGAGTCCCGTGCCGAAATCATCGAGCGCCACGCCGCACCCGAGCCCTCGGAGTCGCCGCATCAACGCCTCCGCGCGCACGAGGTTCGCCACCGTCGCGTTCTCGGTCAGCTCGAAGACGAAGAGCGCGGGATCGAGGCCGCTGCTCTCGACCTGCTCGATCAGCAGGTCCGCGAAGGCCTCGTCGTTGAGCGACTGGCCGGAGAAGTTGATCGTGAAGCCGAGCGCCCGGCCCTCGAGCACGCCGGCGCGCGGCTTGAGCGCGTCGATCACGTGACCGACGACCCAGCGGTCGATGACCGGCATCAACTGATAGCGCGTCGCCGCCGAGAGGAAGCTGTCCGGCCCCATGGTGCGACCGGCCTCGTCCGTCATGCGCAGCAGCAGCTCGTAGTGCGGGCGGGCCGTCTCGGCCGCGGCGAGCGGCAGGATGAGCTGCGCGTCGAGGTGGAGCCTGCCGGCGTCGATCGCCTCGCGCAGCTGCCCCGCGACGCCGATGTCCGCGTAGCGGCGCACGATGGACAGATCGCTCTGCTGGTAGACCTCGACGCGGTTGCGGCCGCGGTCCTTGGCGGCCTTGCAGGCGGTCTCGGCCGCGGCCAGCACGTGTGCCAGCTCGTCGACGCCCCCGTCGAAGAGTGCCACCCCGACGCTGATCGATACCCCGTGGGCGTGAGCGTTGGTCATCGCGAGCTGCTCGGCGCCGGCGCGCAGCGACTCGGCGAAGTTCTCCGCATCGTGGACCTCGGCCGGCAACATCACCACGAAGCGATCGCCGGAGATGCGGGACCCGAAGGCCCCGGGCGGCAGGCGGTTGCGCAGCAGCTCGCCGAGCTGCGCGAGCACCGCATCGCCGACGTGCATGCCGGCGTTCTCGTTGATGGCGTGCAGCTGATCGACATCGACGTAGAGCGCGCTCCAGGCCTGCGAGCTCTCCCCTCCCGTGACCACCCCGCGCACGCGCTGCTCGAAGGCGGGCCGGGTGTAGAGGCCGCTCAGGGCGTCGTAGCTGCTCTCGATGACGCCGAGTGCCTTGCGCCCGAGGATCTCGGCGATGTGCGCGTCGCGCAGCGTGAAGGGCTCAGCGCCCGCTTCGCGCAACAGCACCAACAGGCCGATGAAGCGTCCGGCGCGCGAGCGCAGCGCGCAGCAGAGCACCCGGTAGGGGAAGGCCTCGGGGTTCTCGGCCGAGCGGGTGTCGTTGCTGATCGCCGGTCCGTGCTGCGACTGGGCCATCGCGAGCAGCCGCCGGTGGGCGCGCATCAGGAACTGGGCATCGGGCGGCGCAGCGCTCCCCGAGCGCACGAGCGTCACGCTGCGCTCGGGGACGTGCAACGCACCGGTGCGGGCCCGCAGGTGCTCGACGGTCTGTTGCAGCAGCGCCTGCAGCTCGCTCGCGTCGTCGGGCGCCACCCCGGAGGAATCGGGGCTGGTCTGAGCCAGCAGCAGGTTCAGGTCCTTGTCGAGCCCGCCCACGGTGTGGGTGAGCTCCTCGATGGTGGCGCGCGAGACGAGCTCGCGGCGCAGGCATTCGAGCACCGGCGACAGCAGCGCATACGCGAACGAGAAGTCCTGGGTCCGCGTGTCCCGCCCATCCGGCGGGCGGCACACGATCGCGAGGATGGCGAGGAGGCGGCGGGTCTCGTCGCGCAGCGAGCACAGGTACACCGGCACGGATCCGGGCAGCACCCGCACCTGGCCGGTGCTGTCGGGGTTCGAGCGCCCGGCGAGGAGCGCCTCGTCGACGAGACTGGTGAGGTCGAGGTCGGGGCCCAGCATGGACTCGCTCGACCAGGCGAGCTCGCCCGCGGGCCCGAACATCGCCACGCAGCTCGTGCGCGGCATCAGGCAGCGCACCAGGCGCACATAGGGCTCGAACCGCTCGCCCGGCCGGCCCGGCAATTGATCGATTTGGGCTGGGGAGCTCACGGTCCGGCGTCGAAATAGGCAGTTCTGTAAAGCGCCACGGCGCACGATCGCGCGGATGGCGCCTGCAGGTCCTTGCGCGAGTTGGCGAATCGGGCCCGCGACCCGACCCGCCGCCCGGGCGCACCGGTAAACATTGACCCGAGTCACATCCTCGGGTCGTGAGCGTTGCCGGGAGGCCGGCCTTGAGGGCTAGGGATCGGGGGCCTTGAACCAGGGGCGAGGGTCGACCGGCCTGCCACCCTTGCGGATCTCGAAGTACAGCTCCGGACGGCTGCTGCCCCCGCTGTCGCCGGCGGCCGCGATGGTGTCGCCCGTTGCGACCGGCTCGCCGGCCGCCTTGTAGAGCCGCTCGTTGTGCCCGTAGAGGCTCAGATACCCGTCCCCGTGGTCGACGATGGTGAGGAGCCCGAGCCCCGGCAGCCAGTCGGCGTAGATGACGCGCCCTTGGCAGACCGCCTTGACCGGCGCTCCACGCTCGGTCGCCACCAGCACGCCGTCCCAGCGCACCCCACCCGCGCGCGCATCCCCGAAGCGCGCGACCACGCGCCCGCTCACGGGCCAGGCGAGCCTGCCGCGCAGCCGCGCGAAGACATCGTTGCCCTCGATCGGAAAGCGCTCCACCGCGGCGCGCAGCTCGCGCAGCAGCTTCTCGAGCCCCGCCTGCTGGGAGCGCAGCCGCTCGAGATTCTGCGCCCGCGTGTGGGATTGCGCCTCGAGGCTCGCGAGCACGTGACTGCGCTCGACGCGCGAGAGCTCCAGCTGGTGCAGCTGTGCGCGCTGCTGCCTCTCGAGCTCGGCGAGCTGCTGATCCTCGGCATCGAGCTCCCCCTCGAGCTCGGCAATGCGCTGGACGTCCTCCTCGATGAGCCGGATCTGCGCGGCGCGCGCGCGGCCGAAGTAGCCGTAGTAGGCGAAGATGCGGCCGGCGAGCGCGGGGTCCTTCTGGTTGAGGAGCAGCTTCAGCGGCTCCTGCCGGCCGATGGTATAGGCGGCGCGCAGCTGCCCGGCGAGCGCAGCGCGCTTCTCGCGCACCTCGCCCTCGCGCTGGTGCTTCTCGGCGGCGAGCTCCGCGCGCCGTGCGGCGCGCTCGGCGCGCTCGCGGCGCACCTCGGCGAGCGCAGCGCGCACCTTGCCGACCGAGAGCTCGGCGCTCTTGAGCTCTGTGGTGAGCTGGTCGCGCTCGACCTGCTCGGCGCTCACCTCTCGGGTGATCCGCTCGATCTCGGCCTTGACCGACTGCAGCTCCGCTTCCGCCTTCCTGGCATCGGCCTCCGGGCGCCCGGCGGGGGCTCCCGGGGAGGGGCTCACCCAGATGACCAGCGCCAGGGCACCGGCGAGGAGCAGTACCGCGCGCGCCGCCCACGCCCCACCCTGCGCGCGCGGCCGCGGTCGCCCCGGGCGGACCCCGCCGGGCGTGCCCCCCGGGACGGGGACGCTATAATGCGCGGCCTTTTTCGGCCCCGGCATGCCGGCTGCCCCCATGGACCGTTTCCTCGAATACCTCAGCCACCACCCCTGGCTCAGCACCGCAACCGCCGTCGTGGCGGCCCTCGTCGTTGTATACGAGATGCGCGCCCGCTCGGAAAGCCTGCTCTCGGTCACCCCCCAGGAGCTGATCCGGCTGATGAACCAGGGCGCCCTGGTCCTGGACCTCCGCCCCCCCGAGCAATACCAGGCGGGCCACCTCGCGGGGGCGCGGCAGATGGGCGGCGACCAGATCCTGAAGGCGGGCGACACCTTGAAGAAGCACAAGGAAAAAGCGGTCGTGGTCTACGACGATTCAGGCTCCCTCGCCGCTGCCGCCGTACGCCAGCTCGCCGCCCAGGGGTTCACGCGGGCGGTCACGCTGCGCGGGGGGCTCGCCGCCTGGCGTGCCGACAACCTGCCGCTCTCGCGCGCCTGAAGCGGCACGGGCGGCTTGAAAGTCATGGGGACGCCGCGAGTCGTGATGTACGCTGTCGAGGGGTGTTCGTACTGCAGCCGCGCCCGCGCGCTCCTCGTCGAGAAGGGGGTCGCCTTCGAGGAGATCGACGTCGAGGCGGTGCCCGGCGCGCGCGAAGAGATGACCGCGCGCAGCGGCGGCTGCGTGAGCGTCCCGCAGATATTCATCGGCGACCGGCACATCGGCGGATCCGACGATCTGTGTGCGCTCGATGCGGCCGGCGGCCTGGATCCGCTCCTGAAATAGGCGGAGCCGTTCGAATTCATGGAGCACACTCAATGACCAACGAAACAGCCGGCGCCGAGCCGGGGCAATCCATTCCGCCCGACGCAGCCGTCCTCGCGCTACAGAGCGTGTATCTCAAGGACTGCTCCTACGAGTCACCCAACGGCCCGCGCCTGGATGGCAACTGGAACCCGCAGATCAGCCTCGATCTGCAGACCGGCTCCACCGCGCTCGGGCCCGACGTGCGCGAAGTAGTGCTCACCGTCACCGTGTCGGCCAAGATCGGCGACGTGACCATCTTCCTGGTCGAGATCAAGCAGGCGGGCCTGTTCGTCATCCGCAATCTCGGAGACGGCGATCTCAAGCGCGCGATCAGCACCGTCTGCCCCGGGATCCTCTTCCCCTACGCGCGCGCGGCGGTCTCGCAGCTCGTGAGCCAGGGCGGCTTCCCGCAGTTCCTGTTGCCGCCGGTCAACTTCGACGCCCTGTACGCGGCCAACCAGGCGCAGCCGGGTCAGGCCAACTGACCGGTACTCCCCGCGCGCGAGAGCTCAAGGCCCGTGAGCAGCGTGAGCGCACGAGCCCTGCGTGAGGCGCCGGTCGCCGTGCTGGGTGCCGGCTCCTGGGGCACGGCGCTCGCCATTCAGTTCGCCCACGGCGGCCGGCCGGTGCGGCTCTGGGGGCGCGACCGTGCGCAGCTCGCCGAGATGGCCGCGAGCCGCCGCAATGAGCGCTATCTGCCGAGCGCCGGCTTCCCGGAATCGCTCCGGGTGGAGCCCGATCTTCCGCGATCGCTCTCCGGCGCGCGCGATGTGCTCATCGTCGTGCCGAGCCACGCGTTCCGCCCCCTGCTGAGGCTGCTGGCACCGCAGCTCGCGCCCGAGCCTCACGTGGTGTGGGCCACCAAGGGCTTCGAGCAGGGGAGCCTCAAGCTCCCGCACCAGATCGCGCGCGAGGTGCTCGGCGCCGAGCGTCGCGTGGCAGTGCTCTCAGGCCCCACCTTCGCGCGCGAAGTCGGAGCGGGGCTGCCGACCGCCATGACCGTGGCCTCTCCCGATGCATCCTATGCGCGGGCGCTCGCGCAGGAGCTGTCGTCGGCGAACTTTCGCGCCTACACCACGACCGACATCATGGGCGTCGAGATCGGCGGCGCGGTGAAGAACGCGCTCGCCGTCGGCGCCGGGCTCTCGGACGGGCTCGGCTTCGGGGCCAACACTCGCGTCGCGCTCATCACCCGGGGACTCAAGGAGATGACGCGGCTCGGCGTCGCGCTCGGCGCGCACCGCGATACCTTCATGGGGCTCGCCGGCCTCGGCGACCTGGTGCTGACCTGCACCGACGATCAGTCGCGCAACCGCCGCTTCGGACTCCTGCTTGCGGCCGGCCGTAGCGCCGCCTCGGCGCTCGCGGAGATCGGCCAGGCGGTCGAGGGCTACGCCGCGGCGCACGCCATCCATGAGGTCGCGGCCGCGGCGGCAGTCGAGATGCCGCTCTGCGAGATGGTGTATCGCGTGCTCTACCAGAATCTGCCTGCGAAGGAGGCGGTGCGCTCGCTCATGACCCGGCCGATCAAGGCGGAGGCCGATTAGTTAAGTCAGGCCCCTGGATCCCGACGCACGGGCGGTGCTCGGGATCGCGCCGCACTGCGGATGCTCGTTGAGGCGCTGAGCCGGAGGCAGCACGCCAGGGTGCCCGGCTCAGGTATGGATCAACCGGCCGCCGCCGAACGACCAGTTTTCCCACAGCGTTTCCTTGAAGACCACCATCACGTGCTCGGCATTCAGCCCCGGTTCCTTCGCGAGACTCGCCATCACGTCGCCGAGGATCTTCTTCTTCACTTTGACGCTGCGGCCCACCGAGAAGAGTATCTCGATCAGCACGAAATCCTCCGAGCGCTTCGCACTCAAGTCCGGGTAGTCCGGATCGAACCGGAAGTCATCGGACGAAAGCTCGAGAACGCGTTGAAAGCGGTCCTTCTCGGGCACTCCCGAGGCGACCAGCGCGCCGTGCACGGCGCCGAGCACGGCGGACTTGAACTGGGCGGATTTGCCTTTCCGCGTGGTGACCGTGACGAGGGGCATTCGCGTCTCCTCTCTAACCGTTGCCTGCTTGGACCTCGACGTCGGCGATCCAGTTGAGCTTGCGCCGCGCGAGGCGTGCGCTCTCGCTCTCGCCGTCGTACGTGGCCGCGGCGCGCTTGAGAAGCGCCGGGTCGACGTCCTGGAACGCGTTCACGCTGACCACCGCATAGAGACGGCCGTCGATCCGGCTCGTGACCACCGGGACGACGCCGCAGCTCGAGCAGACGTGGAACTCGGCCGTCCGGGTGCCGAAGGAGTACCGGGAAACGAGCGCGGGCTGGCGGATCGTGATCCTGAGCGACCCCGTGGGGCAGGAAGTCCAGAGGCCGCCGTGCTTCAGGCAGAACGAGCAGCTGCAGGCGCGCGCGGGGATTTCCGCGGGCTCAGGCCTCCAGTCGAGACTGAACCTGATGTTGCCGCAGTGGCAGCTCCCGGAGATGCGCATTCAACTCTTCCTCAATCGCGGCAGCCAACGCGGCACCCGGGCCCGGTAGTCTTCCCAGTCCGCACCGAACGTGCGCCGCGCCCAGGGCTCCTCGCTTGACTGGACCCGCAGGTGGAACGCGATCGCAACCGCCAGGGCGTACCCGAGCAGGGTTCGGGACCGGAAGAGCGCCGCCCACCCGAGCAGCACGACGATGACGCCAATGTACATCGGATTGCGCGATAAGCGGTACGGCCCGCTGGTCACCAGGCTGCGCGGCGGCGACCACGGCGCGAGCGTGCCGCGGCCTGCAACGTAGAACTCGCGCACGCACCAGAGGAGTAGCGAGGCGCCGGCGAGTACGACGAGCCAGGCGGCGGGCCAGCGCGCTGCGCCGCGGCGCCCGGGCTCGGACCAGGCGAGCCAGAGCGGCACCGCGAAGGCCACGATGCCCGGCAGGGCGAGGAACGCGAGGAGGGCGCGCCACAGCATAGGTCGGGCGGGATCAGAGAAGTCAGCGCGTGGCGTCACTCGGCTGTTGATATAAGCCGATGATGTTGCCACCGGGATCGCGGAAACGCGCGGTGATCTCGGGGCGGTCGGCGCCGATCGGCTGCACGATCGAGCCCCCGTGCGCCTCGACGGCCCTGCAGGTTGCCTCGACGCTGTCGACCATGATGTAGAAGAGCACGCCGGGCGGGCTGGCCTTGCGGCCGGTCACGAACGCGCCGCTCACCTCACCCGTGGTGTCATCGAACGCGGTGGCGCCATCGCCCCGCTTGCGCATCGACCAGCGGAACACCTCGGTGTAGAAGGCGGCCGACCTGGCGATGTCGACGGCCGGCAACTCGAGATAGCAGATCTTTCCGTTGGCGAGTGTGGGAGCCATGGGAGTTTCTCCGTTACGGGCTTCGCGAGCGAAGCGCGCTGAACAGCCGCACCGCCCAGACCGCGATCCCAGCACCGACGATGAGGAGCGCGAAGTTGTGAACGAAGAACCACGGGTCGGACGAGAAGCCGTGTCCCGGTTCCACCACCAACCGCACAAGGTGCGCGACGCCGATCAGAGCGAAGATCGAGCCGGTTACCAGAAGGTAAGCTTGCATCTGCGGGGTCTCCCTTCGCTCCTGCGCCTACTTCGCGTACTTCTCCGCTCCCCCGAGATGCAGCGACACGTACGGCTCGTCACCGACGACCCAGCTGTCATGGGGCGCGGGCGGGATGTAGAAGAGGTCGCCCGCTTTGAGCTCGATGACGGTGCCGTCGTCAAAAGCCGCCGTGGCCACTCCGGCGAGAACGAGGCCGACGTGCTCCACGGAGCAGCGGGTTAGGCCGAGGCCGGGCCCCACGTGCTTGGACCACTGCCACCCCGGCTGATAGGTCGCGCGGCCGATCGTGGCTCCGCCGATGTGCACCAGCTCGAACTTCCCGTACTCGAGACGGCGCGTCTCGTCCGGCGTCTCGAAGCGCTTCAGGATCACTCCGACGTCAACCATGGCAGTCACCTCGACAGCCAGAATCCGGCGCCGCCTGCGCCGGGCAGGCCTCATCATCGCACGTCGGCGAGGGCTCAGCGCACGCGGCGCGACATCACGACGTCCCGATGAGCGTGACTTGCGCTACCGACGTCATGGACTCCCGCGGCCGCTCCGCGTCGCTCAAAGGCCATGACGTCATACCGCCCGGGACCCAGGGCCTGAATCGTCGATGCGTCACGGAAATACTCGCGTACCCCGAATAGGGAGCGGTAGAAGGAGAGCGAACGATCCGGGATCGGCGACCAACAGTGCGATGTGGCTAAGGCCGTGCGTCTTGACGCTCATTTCGAGTATCTCCATGTCCACGTGGAGGCACCGTCGAGCTTGCGAACGCGGACTCCCTTGAGCGCCTCCGGCTCGAAGTTGTTCGCATTGACCGCCACGGTGCCCTGACCCCATTTCTTCCGGTACTTGTAGTGCGTGATGCAACCACATCTCTTGCAGCGAATGTAGGCGCGAACCCTGCGGCGCCACGAGTAACTTGCCAGGCCGCCTTTCCGCGCCTCAATCTGAATCCAGCTCGCCGGGTAACACGCCCAAAGCGCGCCGTATCGGCGGCAGATGGAGCAATTGCAGCGGGTCACCGTGCGGGGCGCTCGCCGCACGTGAATGCGAACCGAACCGCAGTGACAAGTCGCGCTGACCTCCCACGATAGTCAGGCGTTCTCACCTTATGAAGTAACCGCTGACGCGCCAACGCCCGTCGCGATCCTTCATGGGTGTCACCGTCTCGGTCGCTTCCGCTCTCTTCTCGAAGCTTGTGGCGAACTGAATGACAACGTACTCGCCGTCCGGAGCACCATGCAGGGAGCGCGTGTACTTCGCCGAGACCAGGCGGCGCGACTTCAGGCCCCCGAGGGAACCCCGGACTCGGGCGACGGAGGTCACCCACTGGGCCTCCAGGACCGAATTCCTAAAATACCGAGCCCCCGTAACCCAGCTCTCTGCATAGTCTCCGGCGTCAACCAAACCGAGCCAGACTCGTGCTGCGGCCTCCGCCGCTGCCTCGGGCGTTTCCGCATTCGAGCCTTGAGCCGAAGCGGTCGTGAGAACCGCGACGATCGCCAGGCTCCTTAGCAGCCTCATGTTAGTCCCTCTCCCTCAGACAACGCGGCATACAGCTCCACTTGCTCTGCTTCTGGCGTCACATATGGCCCTTCATAGCGAAACCCAAGTCGATCGAGCAGCCTGACAGACCGATAATTACCGCGCTTGGCGATCGCGTACAGCCGCCCGATCCCCAGCTTGTTCTGTGCGTGCAACATCAAACCGCGAGCAGCCTCCGAGGCAAAGCCTTGTCCGACGTAGTCTGGCAACAGCGCAAAGCCCAGATCCGGTGCAGAGAGAAAATCGCGCTTGACGAGGCCGCAGATTCCAATCGGCAACGATGTTGATTTGAGCTGCAGCGCGTACATGCCGTACCCGTAGCTGTGGTAGTGCGCCCAGATACTGTTCTTGATGTAGCTCTCGGCGTCCGCATCGGAGTGAACTCCGCGGTCGCCGATGTTCTCCAGCCACGACGGATCGTTGAGCAGCCTGAGGAAGAATGAGCCATCCGACAATGCCACCCCCCGCACCTGCAAGCGTGGCGTTTCCAGGATTGGGGTCGAGGCGTCGATTCTCACGACCTGACGGTGAGCTTCAGGCTGAGCGCCGCCAAGCGCCGACCAGCGCCCTGGGCGCGGCGGATCACGGCCCACTCCCAACGACTGTCAGACGCTTCACTGCCACGCGTAGCACAATGCAAGTGCCCCCAGCCCCAAATAGAGCGCAACGCGAAACCAGAACCACGCCGGGTTATTAGCACGCCCTACGCTGCCGATGCGCCCAAGCACAGTGCCGGTGCGAACACCATTGACTCCCAGGCCAATTAGCAATAACCCCACGACCGCGACAAAGACCTTACTCGGCACGTATTGGACGCCTAAGCCTTCGCTGCCGTCCCAACCGCAACAAACTCGCCCGTGAACTCTCCGACGACGTGGTCCGAGTGCTTCAACACAGATATCACTGTGATTCTGGCCTTGCCCTTGCGCACCAGCATGTCAGTGAACCGCTGCCACCGCTCTGGGTGTTCGAGCGACGCACCGCCGCCCAATCAGACCCGCATGCGCACACTGTCCTGCCGCGCGTCCGGCGACATTCCCGACCTTCACGGCCCCCTCCCACCGATTGTTAGCTCTCACGTCGCATAGCTTCAGCCAAGCTCGCCTTCAAAATGCACCTTCGCGAGCCACAGTAGCGCGAACACGAAGCACCCAGCGCTGAGCCCGAGCATTATGACAATCAGCTGGCGAAGCCTAAAATCCCACTCTCGCTCAGCAAGGTACGCGGAAACGGCTGCCATCAGGTAGACGTATCCAACGACCGCTAGAGGATCCAGCGCCAACATAAGAAGCGCGTGAAAGTTTCCAGCGAGCCGCGGATGGATGAGTGCGAACCAGCAGACCTCTGCAACGAGGATCGCCCCGACCCAGAGGCGCCACCGTCGAAGTGCCGGAATGGCCGGAGCGAGGCGCATATGGAGATCTCTAACGGTGAAGTTGAGGGGCCGGACACCCACGCCGGATGAGTACCGCAGGCACACAATGTCGTCCGGCAGCCGCCGCATCAAACCGCTCACGCATCACGGCCCCTTCCAACGATTGTTAGACAGCATGCCCGAAACTCACCTGACAGCCTTGTCGGACAGATCTTCCGTGGTAATGATGACGCCGTAAGCCGGACCAACTCAAGGTCGAGAGTGTGGGGCCGGCCTAAAGGCGCTGAGCCCTCTATGGCGGGAGCACGGAACCGGCCCTCAGTCGGGGGACACCGCGCGCGCCGCTTTACCGCTGGCCAGCCAAGGGACGCTGCGGTAGGTTTCGGCCACCACCCAGGTGCCGGTAGCGATCGCGAAGGAAATCAAGAACTCCGTCCAATCCCCCTGATTCCTGGGCCCGGAGGCGACCCGCGGTACCCAGACGAGCAGGGTGATGATCCAGAGCATCGCGGCCTCGAGGTTCGCCGCGAGACGCGGATAGACGCCGAACAGCATCCCCGCCGCGGCCGCCAAGCTTCCGGCGCCCGTCAGGTAAGTCCAGCCGAGGGGGAAGTGCATCCATTTTGGCACGAGGCTCGCAGTCAAGTCGTGGTACACGAAATGACTCAAACCGATCATGGGCAATGCCGCGACGAGCAGCAGCCGGGCGGCGCGGATCCCGCTCTCGCCGATGGCGAACTTGAGATGCCACTGTTCCCAGGCGCCCGCGTGGGCGGCGAACAGGCACCAGCTCCCGGCCGAGGTGGCGGCGATCTCGCCGAAGGCCTCCCAACTCACCATGACATGGGGGGCCAGAAACAGTCCCGGGAGCTTGAGCAAGGCCATCCACAGCAGCAGGAAGGGGAACAGGACGCGGCAGGCGAGGATCACGGACGGACGCAGCAGCAGGCCGATGCCGGTCCCGATCTCTATGACAGCACAGAGATAGATTATGACGGGCCGGCCGGGCATCGTCTTCGGGATCGGCTCCCAGATCAAAGCAGAATTCCCGTAAATCAAACCGATGATGCCCAGTCCGATCATCACTGCCGCGAAGAGTGCACGGCTCGGTCGGATAGATATGCCCATGTGCCCCACCGTAACAAGGATGACGCTAGGACGGACCTTCGGTAAGTTGAAGGGGCGGACGACCACGTCGGATAGGCGACGCGGGCGCACAGTATCTTGCGGCGCCCGCGGAGCCAAACAGGTCATGCATCACGGCCCCCTCCAATGATTGTTAGGTGCCGACATCCTAGTCGACCTTTCCGAGTATGTGACTGCGGGGCACAAATCCCCAAGATCGACTATCGTCACTGTCATCGCGGTTGTCGCCCATCACGAAGAACGCGTTAGCTGGCACGCGAACGCTTGACATGCTCCGAGAGTATTCCCTGACATTGTTTCGCGGATCCACATAAGGCTCTTCGAGTGGCTTCCCATTAACTACAGTAACGCCGTTAACAATCTCGACCGTCGAGTCACCGTCCGCAATTACCCGCTTCGCGAAGACCACCGACGGATCCACGGGGAATTGGAACACCACGACATCGCCGGGCTTTGGATCCGCCCTGCGGTAGGGCCAAGCCGATACGACAAAGATGTCATCTTTACGAATTGTGGGTTGCATCGAGCGCGACGGCATCCGGAACACGTTGTAGCCCACTACACGAAGTCGGGGGTCCTTCGAGGCCGTTCGCAGCGGATTCAAGAGATAAACACAAACAACGAGCGCCAGTGCCGTGAGCACCGCGGCGGCAAAGACGCGAACTGCGACCCGGTCGCTCAAGCTCGGCACCTAACGGTGAAGCTGAGCGGCCGCGCACAGGCGCATCCAGCGAGACGAGCGCGCATACTTTCTTCCGCGCGCTCGGCGAGCAAGCAGATGAGTTGTCACGGCCCGCTCCAGCGATTGTTAGCCGTCATTCACACCCGCCCAGACCTCTCAAAAGTACTCCGGTGCGGCGCTGAAACTTTAAGGGCTTGGTATCTATTCTCGAGGTGCCCTCAAAGATGTCCGGTAAAGTCACTATAAAGCCACTAACAAACTCCGACGGAACGTCAGCAATGCCGATGAAACTAGCCGTGATCTGAGAGGAGCTTGGGGGTCCGCCCAGCGTATGCACTTCCGGAGGTACGCGGGGGCAGTAACGCTCAGGTTCCGCGTGCTTACAGTCCACGTAGAAAGTAAACGGGGCAAAAGACCTTATCGTGGGATCGGACAGGGACGTCAACTGAATTTCCGAGGCCTTAAACGTGAGCTGATGTAGGGCCCAAACGAAGACGACAAGATCAACGCGGGCACGGCCTTCCGCGTAACCGGCATCCACGAGTAGCCGTGCTGCGCCGATGGTTCCCAATCCGTAGCCTCCAATAGGCGGACACGCGATGACATTGCCATTGGTGGCCGAAGCTACCCGCGGCCTGTCTACCGCCTCGTAGTATGTCGTCTTAACTGGAACGCAACTGGCACCACTGATCAGCAAGACCGAGATGAGCAGGTCACGATACATGACGGCTAACGGTGAAGTTGAGCGGCCGGACGACCACGGCGGACAAGCCCCGCGGGCGCACACTGTCCGCAGGCGCCCGCGGCGCCAAACCGCTCACGCATCACGGCCACCCGGCCACCTCCAACGATTGTTAGGGCGCGCTGTCACATTCTGACAAAGTATGGGATAGCAATAAGCGCTAGTCCGAGTATGACGAGCAGAATAGTGTTGGAAACGAAATACGGGAAGATCATTAGGGCAACGCCGCAGGCCAGTGGCACGACCCTCTTCTGCCGTCTGCCGTACACGAAAAAGCCAAGCCCGATTGAGCCGAACAGCAACCCCCAAAGAAGAGATGACGTGTCCAAAAAGCGCCTAACGGTGAAGTTGAGGGGCCGCACGATACCGCCCGATTGGAGCCGCGGACGCACACTGCTCCCCAGCGCCCGCGGCGACACCGCCGCGATTCACGGCACCCACCAACGATTGTTAGGCCGCACGGCCGCCCCTGGAAATCAGCCGCGGCCCAGCCGCTGCCCCGACAATAGCGAGCGGTGCAAGCGACACCAGGAAAAGCACGTGGTACCACACCGGAAAGTCGGTCCAGAGTGAGTAATGCACCGGAAGGAAGAGCAGGACAAGCGCGACCGCGAATACACGCACCGCTGCGGGGATCGAGCGCGCGGACAGCGCGCAGGCGAGTCCAGCGACTACCGACGAGACAGCGCCCAGCGCTAGGCGAGCAAGCAACATTACCAAAGTGAACCGGAATGTGCGTTCAACCTCAGCGTAACCGGGAACGATGGCACGAATCAGCAGGTTGCCAACGGTTGCCACTATGAACCAAACCATCAGACCGATCAGTACGACAAGTGCGATCTTGACCAGCCGAGCCATGAGCGGAGCCGTCCTTGTGCGGCCTAACGGCGAAGTTGAGGGGCCGGACAACCACGCCAGACTGGCACCGCGGGCGCACACTCTCCCGAGGCGCCCGCGGCGCGGAACCACCGACCGTTCACGGACCCCTCCAACGATTGTTAGGCGGCCAACCGGGCCGAAGCGCTGAGCTCGTCATTGCAATAGACCACTGCCGCTCGAACCCGCCGCGGTTGCACTAACGCGAACCGGAAAGCGCGCCCAAACACTTGAGTAGCCGGCCACTGGTACCACCACATGGCAAGGCCTGCGCCGCCGCCGTGCGAGTTCACGAGGAGATAGTCTTGGGTACGATACAAATCGATCGTGTCCTTGTTCGCCAAGATGACAATGTCGTTGTCAAGGCTCCATCGCGTGATG
>Ga0137377_10001065_pt1 | contig 18490 bp, 12 predicted proteins | sample SagtaG_22_FD_104815 | JGI IMG/M metagenome (GOLD analysis project Ga0137377, IMG submission 104815) | Vadose zone soil microbial communities from Sagehorn Ranch, Mendocino, California, USA - Sage2_L_40_16 metaG | ecosystem: Environmental > Terrestrial > Soil > Vadose zone | place: USA... | reverse complement strand
TGGACGGATTTAGCCGCACGAAGAAACTTGTAGGGCAGGCGAAGGCCCTGGGGATGAGCCACCTGGCCATTACCGACCACGGCGCGATGTATGGCGCGATCGAATTCTACAAGGCATGTAAAGCGGCAGGGATCAATCCGGTGATCGGGATCGAAGCGTATCTGACCGAGGATATGCGTGACCACTCCAAGCGCTTCAGTGACGACTACCATCACCTGCTGCTGCTGGCGAAAAATAATACCGGCTACTATAATTTGCTGAAGTTGACGACGATCGCCAATACCGAAGGATGGCATCTTCGACCGCGTATTGATAAGACTGTCCTGGCAAAGTACGCCGAGGGTTTATTTGTCACCTCCTCCTGCCTCTCAGGTGAGATACCGAAAATGCTGCTCAAAGAGCAGGAGGAAGAGGCGCGTAAAATGGCACGCTGGTATCAGGACGTGTTTGGGCCGGAGAACTTCTATCTCGAAATTCAAGAGCATCATGGCACATTCGAGGAGGGCCAACCCTCGCCCCAGGGGCAACTCAACCAGATGCTCTACCGGATGCACAAAGAGATGCAGATCCCGATGGTGGTGACGAACGACCTGCACTACGTCGATGCGAACGATGCGAGCTCACATGATGTATTACTCTGCGTCCAGACGGGCAAGCAGCTTGAAACCCCGAAACGCATGAAGTTCGATAGCAATGAGTATTATCTCAAGGGTCCGGAGGAGATGGCGCAGCTATTTCCCGAACTTCGTGATGCTTTGATCAACAGTGTGCGTATTGCCGAGCAGTGCAGCGTCGATCCATTGGCGTACAAGGCGCACCTGCCCAACTATGCCATTCCCCCGCAATATAGCTCGCAGAAGGACTTCCTGCATGCCCTGTGTTTCGATGGGGCCAAAGAACGCTTTAGCGAGGTGACCGGACAGATCGAGAAGCAGCTTGACTATGAGATCGACCTGATCGCGCAAAAAGGCTTCGCGCCATATTTCTTGATCGAGTGGGACTTTGTGAACTACGCGCGTTCGCGCGGCATTCGCTGCTCCGCGCGCGGCTCGGCAGCCGGCAGCCTGATGGCTTACACACTGGGCATCACTAATGTTGATCCCCTGCGCTACCAGTTGCCCTTTGAACGCTTCTTTAACCCTGAGCGCGCCGACATGCCTGATATTGATATGGACTTCCCGGACGACCGGCGTGAAGAAGTGATCGAGTACGTGGCACATAAGTATGGCGAGGACTGCGTGGCGCAGATGGTCACATTTAATACGATGGCGGCGAAGGCGTCGGTCAAAGACGTGGCGCGTGTCATGGGCGAGCAGGAAATAGGGGATCGCATTACGCGACTTATTCCAACAGGTCCTAAAGTTACCTTGCAGGGGTCGTTGGGCTCTGTGAGAGAACTAGGCGAACTGTACCGTGAAAGCAAGCCGGCGCAAGCGATCATCGACCAGGCATTGAAGCTGGAGGGCTCGGTGCGTACGACAGGGGTTCACGCGGCAGGAGTGATCATCGCCAATGAACCACTTGAACACTTCGTACCCCTCCAATTGCGGGATCCCAGGGACCCGGGCCAGGGGCGCATCACGCAATACGAGCAGGCTCACCTTGAAGAACTAGGCTTGATCAAATTCGACTTCCTGGGTCTATCCAACCTGACCATCCTGGATAATACGCTCAAGTACATCAAGCAGTCGCGCGGTGAGGACGTGGTGCTAGAAAAAATACCGCTTGACCCGGTGCCGGGCGACGATGAGCAGAATGCTGAACGTCAAAAAGCGTTCGATCTGCTGGCGAGCGGCGAGACAACCGGCATCTTCCAGCTTGAAGGGCCGAAGATGACCGAGTACATCAAACAACTCAAGCCGACGCGTATCGAGGATATCATGGCGATGATCGCGCTCTACCGTCCCGGCCCGATGGACAGCATTCCCGACTTCATCGATGCCAAGCACGGACGCAAGAAAATTACGTATCTCGACCCGCGCCTGGAAGAATGGCTGACGGAGTCCTACGGCGTGATTGTGTACCAGGACCAGGTGTTGTTCATCGGCGTCAACCTGGCAGGCTTTTCCTGGGGCAAGGTCAATAAATTCCGCAAGGCCCTCAGCAAAAAGAAGATGAGCGAAGTCGAGGGATACAAAGGTGATTTTATCGAGGGCTGTGTGAAAAATGGCGTGAAGCGAGACGTGGCCGAACAGCTCTTCACGCTGATTTTACCGTTTGGTGGCTATGGTTTTAACAAGGCGCACGCCGCGAGTTACGCGGTGGTGGCGTACTACACGGCCTATCTCAAGGGCAACTATACGGCGGAGTTCATGGCTGCAACCATGACGACCGAAGCTGCGGATGCCAGGAAGATTGCCAACGCCATTGCCGAGTGCAAGCGTATGGGCGTTGAAGTGCTAGGGCCGGATGTCAACAAGAGCGACCGGGGCTTCACCGTCGAAGGCAGCGGCGTGCGTTTCGGCCTGCTGGCAATCAAGGGCATTGGAGATGGCCCAATTGGTGAAATTATCCGGGCGCGCACCGAAGGTGGGCCTTTCAAGTCGCTGGCCGATTTCTGTACGCGCGTCGATCCCAAATTCGTGGGCAAGGGTGCTATCGAGACACTGATTAAAGCTGGCGCCATGGACTCGCTGGCCGCGGGTAAACGCCACCAGTTGCTGGATGCCGTGGAGCGAGCGATGCAATTCGGCAAGAACGAGCGTGCTGCGAAAGAGCGCGGCATGATCAGCCTCTTTGGGGGGATGGAAGGGGTAGATAACGCATTTGAATTCGCCCTTAACGCGAAAGCCGAGGAGATTTCGCGCCCGCAGTTGTTGTCATGGGAGAGAGAACTGATCGGTGTCTACATTTCGAAACATCCCCTGTCGTATATCAGTGATCTTTTTAAGGATCAAGTGACACACACTACAGCGGAGATTACTGAAGAACTCGACAAGCAGAAGGTGGTGTTGGGAGGGACAATTAAAGATGCACGGCGCATCACCACTAAGAAAGGAGATACGATGTGCGTTGTGCAGCTCGAGGATATGTACGGCTCTATCGGTGTAACGGTCTTTCCCAGGTTGTATGAGGAGACAGCGGAACTATGGGCCGAGGAGACGGTGGTGATTGTGCGTGGCGAGGTGCAGGTACGGCGAGACGAGCCAGGCGTTCTGTGCAATAGCGTCGAACGATTCCACGCGGTTGAAGAGGAGATGAACCGCAAACAATACCAGGTGTGGATCACGCTGGAACTGAGCGGTTCTGACGAAAAGTCCGTATCTGACGATAGGATGCGTGTACTGGACATCTACAACTGCATTCGCGACCAGCCCGGTCGCGACCATTATGATATACTGGTTGCCAATGGCGAATGGCAAGTGCTCTTGACGCCAAGAAATAACACTATGCACTATTCTGAGCAGGTGCTTCAAAAGCTGCAAGATATATTGAAAGGCCAGGGGAATGTTGAGGTGAAGATGCTACAGTAGCCAGGCAGGACGCTGCCCTTCCCAAATCTAAGAATCTGCTGTATGCTGTCAAAGACACGAAGTAAGGTAAAGAAGTTTGAAGAACATTTTATCTGTTGATACGTGTTCCCTAAAAAAATAAAACTTATACCAGCAAAGGCATCAAATAGCGTGAGTTCAGATTATCAGAGTTCGCCACCTGGCCCAGATCAGCAGAAACGCCAGCCAAATTCTGAGCAATGGGGGTCATGGGAATCAACCGGTGAGGATGAACAGCAGCATCGTGCCGTAGCGGGAACGCAATTCAATACGCCGGTGGATTTTGGCACCTCTAGCGAGCCTGATCCACGGTTTACCCACCGTGAGCACGTGAGTGGCTCACTGGCATCAAATCCAGCAGAAGCGCCTCTATTTCGCCCTGCATATCCCGCCTATCCCGGAAACCGGATTCCGAGTTCAGGTTATCCACCTCAGGCTCCAGGCTACCCGCCTTTTGCGGGTTATCCCCCACAAAGTCCGGGCTACCCGCCCTATCCTGGATATCCTTCGTACCAGGGATACACATCTCCTCCACCTGGTTTTAACCCCCAGGCAGCTCCTCCGTACGGCGCCATGTATAATGGCTACCCTCCCTATGCATATCATTATCCCTGGCAGCCTCCGCAGCCAAAACGTGATGGCTATCTTTTTGGGGTGGCTATAAGCTCAGTAGTCGGGTCGACCCTGGTAGTGCTGGCCGGCCTCGGCTGTTTAGTGCTGCTCGCGTTACTTGCAGTCGTTCCTAACACGACAGCAAGCAAGGGTGCGTATTTTGCTAGCATCATGCTGCTCGCCAGCCTGGCTTTCGCAGGCATCGTGGGAGGAGGGTTCGCGCTTTACCACAGTAGTCGTTCAGCATTCTGGCAGAAACCGTCGGCCGATTTTTCTCTGCCACAGTTTTGGATTTTTGTGCTGCTATACCTGGCAGTGATCGGTGTCGCTTATCTGCTGCAAACACAAGGCCTGGCAGTAGCTTTTCTGCCGCTGACAGGAGTGCTGATAGCTCTCGCCGGTATCTTTCCCGCGCTGGCGGTGCTGGCGCTTGGTGTGCGGCGCTTGCACTTTCCCAGGACAGCTCGCTGGCCTACAAGCTGGCGACGTTTTACCCTGGCACTAGTAAGCGGGGCTACGCTAAGCATTGGGCTTGCAGCGGTGCTGGAACTGGCTTTCATGGTTTTACTTGTGCGCGGGCAACCGGTGAATCCCTTGCTATGCGTTGACCAGCCCAATGTCTCGAACTGCCAGAACCCTACTATATATAACATCATTTTTATCATCGTGGCACTTGTCGCTCCGCTGGTCGAGGAGGCAGTCAAGCCACTGGCTGTCGTGGTGTTGATCGGGCGGGTGCGCAGCGCGGCAGAGGCATTTGCGCTTGGACTGGCTTGCGGCATTGGTTTCGATCTGATCGAGACAACCGGTTACATCAGTTCTGGTTACCAGGACTGGCTGAATGTTGCACTCATCCGTACAGGGTCGGGCCTGCTACACGGCTTTGGCGCGGCGATGGTCGCCCTGGGCTGGTATTACCTCACGCGTCCAGGCGAGCATCGTGTGCTCAAGGCCCTGGGATGCTGGCTGTACGCTGTAGCGCAACATGCTCTTTGGAATGGTTCATGGGGTCTGATGCTGCTTCCGGCGCCGGTTGGTTCGTTCTTCAATTCGAATGCGATTATTGGCTCTGTCCAGCTGCCTTACTACGAAATCGTCAATATTGTCGAGGTGGTGTTGATGCTGGTCTTCTTCATTTACATGACGGGAAGACTGAGGACGAAGGCGCCGCCAGCACCGCCACCGTCTGAAAAGGGAGAGGAAAAGCCCCTACTTGCTTCACCTGTTTGAGAGATGTTATACTTCACTCGAACTATATATTTTCTGACTGAAAGTAAACCTATGAGTGAGCAGCACGGCCCAATTATAGAAGAACAGAGCCTACCCCGCTTCGGTAATTATGACCTGGTGCGACGCATCGATGTAGGTGGTATGGGCGAGGTTTATCTCGCTCACCAGCGCAGCGCTTTTGGCCGTGTAGTAGCGATCAAGATTATTCGTTCCGACCTTGTGCATGATATCGCGGCCCGAGCGCGTTTTTTGCGTGAAGCCGAAGTCAGTGCCCATCTCAAACACGAACACATCCTGCCGCTATTTGAATTTGGCGAAGACCAGGGACGGCTCTTCCTCGTCACTCCTTATATCGAGGGCGGCACGCTTGCTCATCGCCTGCAAAGCGGCCCTTTATCACTTGCAGAAGTGCGTCAACTATTTGTGCCCCTGGTACAGGCTATTGCATATATCCATCGACGAGGCGTCATTCACCGCGACCTCAAGCCGACGAATATCCTGCTTGATGAAGATGACGGGCAGGTTTATGTGCGCCTGATCGATTTTGGCATCGCATCCATTCAGGGGAGCATGGCCAGTCCGCCGCTGACCACAGCAGGCACCGAAGTCGGCACTATCGCATATATGGCTCCTGAGCGCCTTTCCGGCATGGTTGCTCCGAGCAATGACATCTTTTCGCTCGGTGTCATCCTATATCAAATGCTAACCGGGTACCTTCCGATGGCGCAGCAACCTCTCAACCTGCCCGAGCCCCTGGAATACGTTGTGCAGCGCTGCATAGCTATACACCCGGAAGACCGCTTTGCAAGTGCCGACGAGGTATTGAGAAACTTTGAACGCGCCTACGAGTATATTGTCACGTCAGCGCAGGCGTGGGCACCTGTATCCTCAATGCCGCCTGCTGCCAGCTATCCCAGTGGCGTGCTCAACAGGCCATCAAATGCGCCGCTCGCTGACGATGTACCAGGGCGAGAGCTCGTCGTTTTGCAAAATTCCGGTGTAATACCCGTAGTTGCGCCGGCGGAGCCGCAGAGCAGTACGTTTGGCCGGGAAGATTATAATGCACCAACTACCTGGTTTGATCCCCTAAAGCAGCAAGGACGGCAGACTCCCGGCGGAAGTCCTAAACCTAAGAAGGCTTCTCCCAACAGCAAGCGGCGCGGTCTCTTGCCTTTGTTGTCGGCTATAATAGTGATGGTACTCCTAGCGATTGTTTTCCTGTCGTATTATACATACCAGACAGTTACGGCATCGTCCGTGACCGTCAACTTCAGTCCGCGGATGCAAGTTGTCAGCCAGCTCTTTACCATCACAGCCAGCCCTACTATACAAACACCGGATGTTAGCACAAGGTCGATACCGACCAGGGCATTCTCCAGCAAGGACCAGGCCTCGCTTACGGGACCCACCACGGGGCGGGTGGAATGTGGTTTTTTCGGCGTCTTTGCTTGCAAGCAAGGAGTAAGCCAGGGTGATGTGGACGGGCTGGTAAACCAGATGCAATCCAGCCTTGAGAGTAGAATCACGCAAGGGCTGCAGAAACAGGTAGAGGACGCCGGGGGAACTGCGGTCAGCCAGGTCAACCTCAGTATAGTCTCGGTGACACCCAATCCCCCCGTAGGCTCGGTGGGGAACTCTGTAACGGTGACGCTGGTAGAGCAGGGGAGCATAGGGTATATCGCGAACGGTGATGTGGAGAGCCTGGCCAGGCAGTTGTTGGTCCAACAAGCGCAGCAGTCCTGGCAGAACTATACGCTGATGGCTTCGACAATCACAATGGGTACCCCCGTCGTGGAAGCGGTAGATCCCAACAGTGGCCAGGCACAAGTCGAAATTGCTGCTGGTTGCGTGGTAGAGTACCAGTTCTCAACCGCGCAATTGCAAGCCATACCTGGTGCGCTGCAGGGCAGGACGGTGAGCGATGCGCGCAACTTCCTGGCGCACTTGCAGGGTATAGACCCGAAGTCGGTGGGGATCCATTTTACGAAGGGCCAGGGCGCTACGCTGCCGGGGGATCTACAGCAAATCAGGGTCGTGCCTCTTAATCCGGGCACTCTGCCAAATGTGCAGTTGCAGAGTGTACCAACGCCTACGCTTACTCCCTCGACAGATGCGACGCCTGGCGTTCTCCCTTCGCCAACGCAAACGGGTGACAATAATTAAAGTAACTATTCAGCAGGGGGTTCCAAGGGGCCTGCAAGGCCCCTTGGCGGGGTGCGGGGTGCCCCCGCCTTTCTCCCTCACCCCGCCGGAGGCGGCGCAAGAGAAAGGAGACCTGAATAGTTACTAATTAAAAGGGTGGGCAATGCTTTCACACCCCTACAAAAACACGGAGGTCTACCTTTGCAGGGGCGAAGCAAAACCCACCCTGGACACTGTATGTTTGGGAATTATTGCTCTGGAATAATTATATATCATGCAGGCAAATTTGTGTAGTGCAAATCTGTATACCGCCAGGGTTATTTATAAGTCGTCTTCTTCCCCTCCCCACCCCTGGAAAAGGGGAAAAGGTGGTCCCTGGAAGCCTCCCAGGCTTCCTTGCCCCACACCCCGCCAAGGGGCGGCAGCCCCTTGGATCCCTGCTTTGCTCAACTTTTAAATAGCCCTGGTAATCATGCAAGAAAGGGAGTTAAAACAATGAAGCGCTATCTTGGTCTTTTCGTGGCTCTCCTCAGCCTGTTCAGCCTGTTCAGCCTCACGATTTTTGCAGCCACTCCAGCAGCAGCGGCAGCTGATCCTTCCATTGTGAGGACGGCGAATGGTCTCGTCAAAGGCATTGTCACCAGCACCACCCGGCAATTTTTGGGTATTCCCTATGCCGCTCCACCCGTGGGCAACCTGCGTTGGAAAGCTCCTCAACCTCCCGCCTCCTGGTCGAAAATACGCGATGCGACTCACTTTGGCGGTATCTGCACTCAGGTGGGTACGCCTCTGACCGGCGTATCCCAGCCGGGAGTTGACGGGAGTGAGGATTGCCTGTATTTGAATGTCTATACGCCTAATCCACCCAGGGGGCATCTGCCTGTGATGGTCTGGATTCATGGTGGCGGATTCGTCGGGGGAGCAGCCAACCTGTATGACCCGAGCGTCATTGCCGAAAAAGGCCCCGCGATTGTGGTGACGATCAACTACCGCCTTGGCCCTCTTGGCTTTCTGGCTCTTCCCGGCTTGAGCGCTGAAGATGCCAGGGGAACCTCTGGGAATTATGGTCTCGCGGATCAACAAGCGGCCTTGCGGTGGGTGAGAGCCAACATTGTCCGGTTCGGAGGCGATCCTGTCAACGTGACCATCTTCGGAGAGTCAGCAGGAGGTGCCAGCGTCTGCGATCAGATTGCCTCACCCTTGGCTGCCGGCTTGTTCCAAAGGGGCATTACCGAGAGTGGTCCCTGTGCAGGCCGCGCGCAAACGTTGGTTACCAGCCAGGCGAATGGAACAGCCTTTGCTAAGAGCCTTGGGTGTAGCACGGAGAGCGTCTCGTGCATGCGTTCCCTCCCGGCGAGCACGCTGGTCACTGCTGCAACCCTGAACCCGAACAGGCTTCCTCTCTCGTTTTCCCCCAACGTCGACGGGGTCATCCTGCCTCAATCGGTGGAAGATGCTCTCGCTTCGGGCCAGTACAATCATGTCCCGGTCCTGGAAGGCACCAATCTCAATGAAGATACCGTCTTCGTGCTCGCCCAGATCAGTGCGACCGGAGTACCCATCCCGCTGACCGACGCTCAGTACACAGCGACGCTCCAGGCGACGTTTGGCCCTGCCGCCGCCACACAGGTGCTGGCACACTACCCGGTGACCAGTTCGGTCTCGCCGGACCAGGCGCTTGCCAATGCGGTCACGGATTCCCGGTTTGCCTGTCCAGCACATACGGCCGACACCCTGTTTTCGGCTGAGACGCCCACCTATGCCTATGAGTTCAGTGATCCCAACCCGTTCGAGCTGATCCAACTTCCCTTCACGCCTCCAGACTTCGCTCTCGGTGACGCACACGCGACCGAGCTCACGTATATCTTCCAGGGGAGGCTCGGTGGGGCGACGATTCCTCTGACTCCGGCGCAACTGGGACTGTCGAACCAGATGATTGACTACTGGACGACGTTTGCTGCCACTGGGGACCCAAACAGTTTCACCACGCCATCCTGGCCTCTGCATCATGCGGAGAGCGATCTGTTCCAGTCGCTCACTTCGGCAGGAAATGGCTCACATCCTATCTCCACTTTCGCAGTCGAGCATCAATGCTCCTTCTGGGCGACTCTGGGGATCTAAATGGTGTGTTGGTCTGTAACTATTCAGGGCGCCGCGACGCCTGCGGCGTCGCGTTTCTTTAATGGGTGCGGATTTGGCAGCCGACGGCTGCCAAATCCGCACCCATGAGGAAAACTGTGGCGAAGTGTCGCAGGCGCTGAGGGGTCAAGAAGAGAGGAGACCTGGATAGTTACCCTTGTCCCCTTAATCCTTTAATTGCCCGGTCAATCTTCCTCTTCTGCCGATCCCAACTCTTTCCATAAAGCGCGGACCGTCCGCGTGGTAATCTCGTAACCAAAACCGCGCCTCTGTAAAAATGACCCGAGGCGGTTGCGAAACGTGGCATAGTCCATATCCGGGATGTTTACCAGCAACATGGCCTTTTTGCGACCAGCGCGCAGGGCGCGTTCCCCGTCCTGTTCATCGTCAACCAGCTCGTTGACAACTTCGCGGTCCACGCCTTTCATGCGCAGTTCGTTCTTGAGCGCTCTTGCTCCACGTGGACTGAATTGTTCGCGCGTGCCAATCCAGAACTCGGCAAAGCTGTGGTCATTGACGAAGTCGAGACGATCTAAGCGTGCCAGCGCGGCATCGATAATTTCGGGAGGAGTTTCTTTGCGGCGCAGGTAGCGCCGCACCTCTTCACGGCTGCGCGGGCGAAACGAGAGGTAGTTGAGGGCACGATCTACAGCCCGCTGCTCTGCCTCTTCGCGGCGCAGCAGTTCCAGCTGGTCGGGCAGCAGTTCCTGCCCAAGCTGCAATCCCATCTGGAGCACGATAGCTGCGCTGACGCCGAGCAGGAAACGACCATCAACGTAAAGGTTGATGCGTTCAGGGTTGTTGGCCTGTGGTTCAAGGGTGGTAATACGCATAGGGACACTATATCACTACCCGGGTAGATAGGCAATGCTGTGCTGCAAGGAAACAGGGCTTTCTCAAAAGTCTTTTTCCTCTTCCCCTCCCCACCCCCAAAAAAATAAAAGAGTGTGTTGCCGGTTGGGCGCGGTGGCGCCCAACCGGCAACACACTCTTTTAGTAATCTGGGGTGGGGGGCTCGCTGCCAAGCAGAGCGACTTTTGGAGGTTAAAAAGCGGGTTCGGCTGCAGTCTCAGGCTGCATTTCGCTTAAGGGTACCCGCTTCGTCTCGGTAATGTGATTGTCAGCATCCACAAAGACGAGACGCGGCTCTAACGAGCGAATTTCTTGCTCATCGTACTGCGCGTAACTAATGATGATCACAAGATCGCCTTCGGCGGCGAGACGAGCGGCCGCTCCATTCATGCAGATCACACCGGAGCCGCGAGCACCTGCGAGAGCGTAAGTCTCAAAACGTGAGCCATTATTGATGTTCACCACCTGCACTTTTTCGTAGGGATAGATGTCGGCAGCTTCCAACAAATCTGCATCGATGGTAATACTGCCTACATAGTTCAGATTGGCCTGCGTCACAGTGGCCCGGTGAATCTTCCCTTTGCACATAGTGCGCTGCATGCACACAGTTCCTTTCAACTCAACACTACTACAAGTACGCACGAGCGCAACGATTTGGTTCGGTCTTAGACTAGATAACACGAGTCAGCCAGTCTCTATTCCGTGAAACGGCCTGGAGGGTAGGCAAGAAATATAATGCCACGGGGGGGGATTCTATTTAGGAGTAGGCTTTTTGGGGAAAGCGATTATCGCTCCTGCGCGGATGACGAATTTTCTAAAGCAGCGAGCAGGCCCATGGCGTAGGCTTCGGGGGCACTCTGGGCATCGTAGAACTTGTCGCCCATCATCAGGCGATACTTACATTTCCAGCGGCGGGCGGGCCAGGGAGCCAGTTTAATCAGGGTATAGGTTTCGGTGTGTGCTTCCAAAGCCTCGCGGAGAGCCACTTCGTCGATGGCTGTAACACCGTGTTGGGCAAGTTGCCTATGAAGTTCTTCCGGTATCATCGCTCTGTCCATTAAGCACGGAACGCAGAGATGCGCTTGCCTCGCCTGGATTTAATTTTTCAAAATCGGTTCGTGGCAGCAGGCGTGGAATAAGTTCAAAAGGCCCTGTCCAGCTCTTCGCCTGCCCCTCCAGCCAGTCCAGGACCTCAAATGATTTTTTGCGCGACTGTTCGACTATAGGAAAACGCATCGCCGCGCGATCAAAGACCTCCTGATCTTTGGTATAGACGCTGTAGTCTGCGCGCACCACAACGTCGATATAGAGATCGGTATAGATGAGCTCTTTTGCCGTGTTGGTATAGTCGGAGCTGGGCAGTACAACGTCACAATACCCGCTGAAAAAGCTGCCAGACTGGTCATAGCCAACGTGAATTGTATACCAGGTATCCGGCCAGAAATAGGATAACTGGTGCTTTTCCGAAATCCACGACCCCGGCCGCCAGTCCATTTTCGTGCCTGCCGGGGTCCAGATAACAAAGTACTGATCACTTACCGGTAGGTGGTACCCGTGCCAACAGGCCCACTGGTCGCCATTCACCAGCATTTTCCGAATGTTGGCTTCGAGTAACATGCGTGACCTCTTTCTGTGAGCAACCAATCAATCCTATCTCTACGATTATAGACGAAGGAGGGGATATGGACAAGCGAGGTTGAACAATTTGACTGCAACTGACCGGTAAGACATAATGAAATGGCTCTTTCTAGGGAAAGAGTCATAAATGGCAGACCATGTTGAAGAGTTATGTCAACCTAAAGCGAAGAGTGTTGTGATATCTGAGAGGGACAACACAGTTACAGCCCTCTCATGCAGTCAAAGGAGATAGCTACAGCATGGCAGATGAACATGAAATGCATCACGAAGATCATTCCAACTGCGGACCAGGCTACGCTTCACCCGAAGAAGCGATGAAGGCCGACCCCGAAAAGGTGCTTTACAGTATCGCACTTTACGAAGGGACAGGGATCGCAGAACCCGATTACCTGGCGACAATCGATGTTGACCCAACATCTCCAACCTACTCCCAGGTGATCCAGCGAACACCGATGCCGAATGTCGGCGATGAGCTACACCATTTTGGCTGGAATGCATGTAGCTCGTGTCATGGAGATGAGAGCAAATCGCGCAGCTTTCTCATCATTCCAGGTAATCTGTCCAGCCGCGTTCACATTGTGGATGTTTCTGATGAACGAGCCCCAAAACTGCACAAGGTGATTGAACCTGAAGAGATCAAGGAAAAGGCGAACCTCAGTGCTCCTCACACCGTTCACTGCCTGCCCGATAGCAGCATTATGATCTCAATGCTCGGTGATCGTGAAGGCAACGGCCCTGGGGGCTTCCTGCTGCTCGACGAGGAGTTCAACGTCGCGGGTCGTTGGGAACAGAAAGCCGATGGCATGCGCTACAACTACGACTTCTGGTACCAGCCGCGCCATAATGTCATGGTAAGCAGTGAATGGGCAGCGCCTAATACCTATACGAAAGGCTTCGACCTGGATGATGTCGCTGCTGGGAAGTACGGACGTCAACTGCACTTCTGGGACTGGGAGAAACATGAAGTCGTCCAGAGTGTTGATCTAGGTGAGGAAGGGTTGATCCCGCTTGAGGTGCGCTTCCATCATAATCCCGACAGCGTCCACGGTTTCGTCGGGGCAGCGCTCAGCAGCAACATGTGGCACTGGCACAAGTCCGACGGGCACTGGCAGGTTGAAAAGGTCATCGATGTGCCTTCAGTTGAGGTAGAAGGCTGGCCCATTCCGGTGCCGTCGCTCATTACAGATTTCCTGGTCTCGATGGACGACAGGTATCTCTATCTCTCGAACTGGCTACACGGCGACATTCGCCAGTACGACATCAGTGACCCCTCGCATCCCAAGCTCACCGGGCAAGTTTGGTGCGGCGGTCTACCTGGAAAAAGCGGCGGCATCCAGGGTCACAAACTAAACGGTGGCCCGCAGATGCTGCAACTTAGCCTTGATGGGAAGCGGCTGTACGTCACCAACTCGCTCTACAGCACGTGGGACAATCAGTTCTACCCTGATATTGCGAAAGCTGGTTCGTATCTCCTACAAATTGATTGTGACACACAGAACGGCGGATTGAAGATCAACGAGCATTTCTACGTTGATTTCGGCAAAGAACCCGCTGGCCCAGCCCGTGCCCACGAGATACGTTACCCTGGTGGCGACTGCACCTCCGATATCTGGGTGTAGTGCTAGAGCTGGGTTGATCTTCCCTGTATCCAACATCACCAGTCTGTTTGGGCAGCGTCCGATCATTCTCCTCTTTCTCACTCTTATACAGGATGAGAAAGAGGAGAAGTGTAGTGTCCCCCTGGAATGGAACCTGCCTTCACCCGATCTGGGGCTAGAGCGGCCGCCTAGCACAGAGCTGATAGGTCTCGTGCCAGGGGCGCAGCCGCTCGAAGGTGGCGCTGGCCGCGAGCACGTCCGCATCGGCGTAGCGCCGTCCGATGATCTGCATCCCGACGGGCAACCTCCCCTCGGCCAGTCCAGCTGGGATCGAAGCTGCCGGGTGACCGGAGAAGTTGATGAAGTAGGTCAGGCACCAGCCGATCAAGGGATCAACGGGTTCGCCATTGATCTGGGTGGGACCCATGGTGTTGCCATCGCTGGCGTTCTCGACCGGCAGACACGCCAGGGTTGGGGTGATCAAGAGATCGTAGCTGCCCAGGGTGTTTTGAATGGCATCGTAGACCTCGGTGCGGATCTCCTGATCGTGCCAGAGGTCAAGGGCTGACATCTGGCGGCCCTTGTCCAGCCAGTCCAGGTACTGGGGCGGGAAATCCTGCCGGTGGTCCGTGAGCAGGTCGAGCCCCTGCTGCTTGAACGTCTCGAAAGCTGCCAGATTAAGCGGCATGATCAGCCGGCACCACAGGTCGCTCAACTCACGCTGAGAGCGCTGGATTCCCACCCGCACCTCCTCGACGTGGGCTCCTGCCTCCTCAAAGGCCTTCACTGCTTGTCTCACGACGTCGGCAACCCGCTCGTCGACGGGAAAGACGTCAAAATTGGGGCTGTAGGCGATCTTGCAGCCGGAGATCGAGCGACGGATGGCAGAGAGAAAGTCCACCTGCTCGGCCAGACTAAAGGGATCACGCGGATCGTAGCCCGCCAGTGCCATCAGCCCCAGGGCGGCGTCTTCGACGGTTCGGGTGAGGGTGCCCTCAAAGATAAATGGCGTATCGCCACCAAAGGCGTTGGGCCGACTGATAAGGGGTACGCGCCCAAAGGACGCTTTGTAGCCATAAACCCCACACCAGGAGGCCGGAATACGAATGGAGCCGCCTCCATCGGTTCCCTCCGCAAGGGGAACCAGGCCATCGGCGATGGCGGCAGCGCTGCCTCCAGAGGAGCCGCCGGTGTTCCTGGAGAGGTCGAAGGGATTGCGCGCTGGGCCAAAGAGGTAGTTGTCACAGGTACCCCGGAAGCCCATTACCGGGCTGTTCGTCTTGCCCAACAGAATCGCTCCGGCCTGTTCCATGCGCTCGGCATAGGTGCAGTACAAGTCGACGATGAGGTCCTTGAGGGCCCGGACGCCCCCAAACGTGCTTACCCAGCCAGGTTTGAAGTCAAACAAATCCTTCATCGCGGTCGGCACCCCATGCAGAGGCCCCAGCGTGGCTCCGGACATGATGGCTTGCTCAGCTGCTTGAGCCCGCTGGCGTGCATCGTCGAACCCAAAATAGACGAAGGCATTCAGGCTAGGATTGCGCTGCTGGATGCGGGCGATGCAGGCCTCCACCACCTCCACAGGCGAGAGCTGACGGCGTCGAATACGCATCGCCAGCTCAGTTGCGGTCATGTATGCCAGTTCATCCGTAAGTGCCATGAGTTCCTCCTTTCCCTCGATACAGAGGGAGAAGCTACTGATCCAATGTCTCGACAGAACAGCATCGTTGCCCAATTCTATCATGCGAGACGCGGACAGTTCCACCCCAGATAACAGAGGCGAAGCAGATAGCCAGATGAGTGGCTTTCCCTCACGCGAGCCGGAGGCTATAATAGTTTATGTCAGGTGTGGAACAGTTACAAGTGTTACAAGCGTTACAAGTGTTACAAGTGTTACAAGTGATGCAAATGTTACAAAGATTTGAGTGAGTATCCGTACTAAAGGTTCCGGAGGTTAGTAATTTATGTTCTGCCCACGTAGGCTTGATCCCCAGCAAAACGCAGCAAAACGCCCCGTAGAGTCCAGTTCATTGTTTCGTGATATGCATGCAGGCGAGATAGCGGCGATGCTCGCCCGTTTCCCGCAGCTTCTCTCTACAAAGAGCGCTGAACGGGTGTGGCTGGCTTTCGTTGATACTACCGACTCGTTGCTAGAGCGTTCATTAGCCGTGCATATAGCACAGGCACTGGCCGAGCGAAGTTGTAAGCATGTGTTATTACTTGAATTATGTAGTTCCGATCAGGCCATGGGACCGCGTTTTGCCAGGCAAGCAGACCAGGTGCGTCCAGGAGTCCGCGCGTGTGCACAAAATCATGAACTCCTGCAGAGGCACCAGGCTCCTACCGTGAATGACGACGGTCAACATTTTCCGGCGCTGGCGGCACTTAGCGATAACGACTTTGCTGACTGTCAGGAGGAAGCAGAGCAGGCGACCTCGTGGACTGAAAATATATATGCAACTCTGATCGAACTGGCCACCTTCTATGACTACATCCTGTTCGTGACGACGCTGGCGACACCGGCTGCGCTGGTACAAGTCGCCGGAGAGCTGTGTCAGAGAGCCGTTACGCTGGTTTCGGCGGATGCAGAGACAATCCAGAGCGCTCGACTTGCTGCGTCCCTGGCACATCCTTCTTTTTCAGGAAGCGGCCTGGGCCAGTGCTCGCTATTTATCGCAAACGTTCCCGAACGTCCCACGGTTGGCTTACAGGACCGCTATGCCGCGCAACTGGGCATCGGCGTTGCGGGGACCCCGCTCGTCGGTACCCGGCTGACGCGCCTGCTTCCGGCTGACGCGCCTCTGCTTGAAACATGCTGGAAACAGCAAGCGACCCTGGGCAAGGTGATGCCGGGTGCAGACCTCACAAAAGCTGTCGATTTCGTTGCTCGACATATTGCTCACCAGACCGTTGGGGTTGCCTTTGGCGCGGGGGGAGCGCGCGGTTTTGCGCACATTGGTGTGCTGAAGCGTTTGCTCGAGTACGGCATACCGCTTGACTACGTCTCTGGCTGTAGTATTGGCAACATTCCAATCGGGATGTACCTGATGGGTAAATCTTTTGCCGAGATGGAAGAGGTCTTTCTAAGGTTCCAACGCAACATCGTAAAGTGGCGTTTCCCCCGCACCTCTATCTTCTCGAACAAAGGTGTGAAGCATCTATTCGAGGAAATTAGTGGCATGACTCACTTCGAGGATTTACCTGTGCCCTTTGCGATGGTTGCAGTTGACCTGGCAACTCGTGTAGGAGTCGTGCTCGATCGAGGCCCGATCTGGCAGGCAGGGCTGGCCAGCGTCTCCATGCCCGGTGCCTTTCCCCCTGTGCTGGTCGGAACACGTTTCTTGATAGATGCAGGCATGTACGACCCGGTGCCAGTCAGCGTTGTAAAAGAGATGGGAGCTGATATCCTGATTGCTTCGGCGCTGCGTGGGCAGAATCTAGCATATGCAGGCGCGACAAGCATGTTGGACGGGAAAGAGCATAATCAGAAGAAGCGTGCGCCGCGCTCACCGCATATTGTTGACTTATTACTCGGTTCCTATAGTATTGCGATGACAACCATAAGCATGCACAGTATGCGCGAGGCTGATGCCGTGATTCAACCAAAGCTGCACCGTGTTCCACTGTACCAGTTCTCGGGCGGGCATAAATTTGTAGCGGCCGGCTATGAGGCGGTCGAGGAAGCGTTGCCAGCCCTGCAAAAGCAACTACCCTGGTTAGCAACGTAATGCAAATGACTGGAGCATACTACTAGCTCGTAACTCTCTTCCACAGCCCGGGATAATCAATAACCAGTCCATCCTTATCGACCGGCAATTCCGCAGTAAACCCGCTTGCCAGGCCCTCATACCTGTATATCCCTCCTTGAGCGCTCGACTCTAAACAGGTATAGCGTTGCCTGGCAGGTTTGAGTTCCATTTCAGGTATGGTGACATAAACGACCAGTATTTCAGCCGATTGGCCAGGGCTGAGTGCAAGCCGGTGAATTGGGAGCGTATTGGTGAAAGGAGTGACGGAGATGTCCACATCAATACAATCATCGAGCGATGAGATAGGTTCGCCTGAAATTATTGTCCAATGGCCTTCTCCGTCCGAGCGTATCTTTATACTCTTGCTGCGGCTGCTCAAGAGTATCAGGCCCAATTCACGGACTTTCCAGTTCGTATCGCACACCATTTCGTACCATAAGCGATATGGCATGTGATCTTCGATCCCGATAATGATGCTGTCCGCGGCAATCCTGTCGTTACTTGGCGACAGGTGCAGGTGCTCCAGGCCTGGCTGGCTCCATGGCATCCACATGATGTTACGTTCCATGTTACAACCTTTCAGTAAGATAGCAGGATGCGAGAAAATTCCTTCAGAGAGCAAGCTCCACTGCTACGTCTTGCACCGTTGCGCAAGATGAGAGCCACCGTGTAGTGGCAGGGCTTATCCGCAAGGATAGCTCTCTACTACTATAACATAGAATACATGCTGCTGTGGATATCATTTAGCAAGGCGATTTAAAAGTCCTCTTTTTCCCCACCCCACCCCTGGAAAAAAGGGAAAAGGTGGTCCCTGGAAGCCTCCCAGGCTTCCTTGCCCCACACCCCGCCAAGGGGCGGCAGCCCCTTGGATCCCTGCTTTGCTCGACTTTTAAATGGCCCTGACCATTTAGGGACGTGTGAAAAAACCTATACCTGGAAGCCACCCTCTACTTTCCTGCTGCCGGGCAGGTAATATCCACCTGGTGTATCTTCCCATTGAACTTAAAGCTGCATGTCCGGCCGTTAACGGTGGTGGTTC
>Ga0137377_10001064_pt1 | contig 18492 bp, 16 predicted proteins | sample SagtaG_22_FD_104815 | JGI IMG/M metagenome (GOLD analysis project Ga0137377, IMG submission 104815) | Vadose zone soil microbial communities from Sagehorn Ranch, Mendocino, California, USA - Sage2_L_40_16 metaG | ecosystem: Environmental > Terrestrial > Soil > Vadose zone | place: USA... | reverse complement strand
GCCAGACCGCCAGCCACCGCGGCAAGCCCGGTTGCCCTTTGCTCTTTGACATCCCTCTGAGCGCATTGCTGAGGCCGATCACCGCCGGAACCGCTGGCGTCCAGGCCAGCGCCACATCCCAGAGAAAACGTTTTTTCTTCAGCTCATCCAACTGGCGCCTGCGCTTTTGATTTTCTCCGTGCCGAAGCCTTGGCGGATCCGGCGGTAGATTGTCCCCCAGCTAAGAACCCCGCCCATCGCAACTCCCGCGCCGGATTCTCTGCGCTCAGCGCCATCTTCACCGCCATCTCCGCCACCGCATTCACAATCCACTCAAAGTTCTCCCGCCCCACCGACGTAACTTCCGCATCCGGCGCCGGATTCATGAAATCAATCGCGTACGGCACGCCATCCTCCACGGCAAACTCCACAGTATTAAGGTCGTACCCCAAAGCCCGGCACAAAGTCAGCGCATCCTTCTCCACACGTTCCTTCAGCGCCGCCGACGAGGGCGGAGGGTTCCCCTTCACATACCGCTCATGAAACGGAGCCCGCGGATCGTACTTCATACTGTGTACTTTCTCCTGCCCCACTACATAGCATCGGAAATATTCATCAAACTCCACCCCATGCTGCAGAGTCATGCACAAATCGCCAGTCTGGTTGTAGTGATGAAAGAACTCCTCGGGCGAGTGCACTTTGTATACATGCTTCCACCCGCCGCCCGAATAAGGCTTGAGAAAAGCAGGGAAGCCGACGTACTCAAAGAGTTCCTCCCAATTCAACGGAAACATCAAATTCCGCATCGACTGGTCCGTAGTTCCCTCCGGATGCTTGTTGTGCGGCAAAAGCACGGTCGGCGGAATCGCCACTCCAAGCTTCGAGGCCAGTGCGTAGTTGAAGAACTTGTCATCCGCCGTCCACCAGAACGGATTGTTAACCACGATCGTCCCCTGCAGCGCCGCATTCTTCAGATAGGCTCGATAAAACTGGATGTCCTGAGAAATCCGATCAATGATGACGGCATATTTCTGAGGCTCATCCATCCTGATCCCGCCCATCTTCACGAACTCGGCCGTTACCCCATCGACATTCATGGAGTTGATCTTCTCCACCACCGCCGGAGGAAACGTATTCTCCATTCCAAAAACAATTCCAATCTTCTTAGCACTCACTGGTCACTCCTCACCGCATGTTGCGCATTTGAAGACTACCACCGCTCTCGCTCGCCATCCTCAGCGAAGCGAAGGACCCCTGTACTCCTCGCTTCATAAATTACCACCGCCAGGCGTTCTCACGCTGCTCGCACGGGACGGCCACCCGGCCACGGCCGACAGCGAACGCCAAAACGACCATTAAAAATATTTCCCCGCCATCTTCAGCCACAAAGGCCAGTCATGCCTCGAATTATCCCCCCAAACATCCAGCCAATTTGGAACCGCCTTGGCATTCAGCATCGCTGACAGTTTCACGTTCTGATCCAGGCACATATCCCAGTCGGCCGACCCCAGCACAATCTTCATCTGCCGGTACCGGCTTAAGAACCAATCATCATTCTGATTGGGCAGAAAATCCGGAGGGCAATTGAAGTAGCAGTCGTCATCGTAATACCCATCCAGAAACTGATGGATGTCATACGCTCCACTCATGCTCACGCAGTGCGTGACCACGTCAGGATGCTTCAACGAAAAATTGACCGCATGGTAACCGCCAAAACTGCACCCCGTGACCGCCAGTTGCGAAGACTGATTCTTCCAGCGCAAGAACGGCAGCAGTTCGTGCAGAATGTAGCGCTCGTATTGTAGATGCCGCAGCACCCGCAACCGCGGATGAATACTCTTGTTGTACCAACTCTCAGTATCGACGGAATCGGGACAAAAAACCTGCAATTCGCCGCGCTCAATCTTGGGCGACAGCACCCCAATCACTCCCCGGTCTTCAAACTCAAAAAACCTTCCCATGGAAGTAGGGAACACGAGCAAAGGTGAACCCGCGTGCCCAAACACCAGCAACTCCACGTCGCGGTGGAGTTCGTGGCTATGTGCTTTCTTATATTCGCGGTTCATGGGAAATTCCGTCGAGACGTTGCTTCGAACGTCTCCGCCGCGGCCGAAGTATCTTACCCGATGACCGGTGTCGCAGCCTACTGTGGGACGAAGTAAGGTGAGCACCGGAAATTGCCGAAAAAATATCGGGGATAGCGGCAGCAGCAGGGCACCTTCTGCTCGAAAGAAAAAACCCGCTCTCGAGAAAGTGCCAGAACTTGCAATCTCGGCGGCAGAGAAGTCTTCCTCGCGACTCCCAGGGAGGAATTGAGCGTCCAGCCAGAGTCACATTCTGTCATCGGGATGAGCAGGTTCAGCTGACTGCTCCGCAGCGAAAGCCACGTACCGGAGACTGTCCGTTGAAAGGTACCTGTGATTAGGAGATAAAACGACCATCATGCCGCCGACTGCAGCGCCGTTCGCAAGCCTTGGAACAGACTTCGACTGCCCTCTCGCTTCGAGGCCACGGCACTAATCCCAGCAGCTTTCGCCGCATTGCCCACAAGCTGATTTTCTTCCAGGCTGAACAAAACCAGGCGCACCTTGGGCAGCAGCTGCTTGATGGCTCGCGCCACTTGCAATCCATTCATCTTCGGCATTGTGAGATCGAGAATAACCAGATCGGGTTGCAACTTCTCCGCTTGCCTGACAGCGTCCTGACCGTCCGTGCCCTCTCCACAGACCTGTAAGTCGGTACTGTCTTCGACCACCTGACGGATAGTTCGTCGCATTCGGGCGTTAGCATCGACGATAAGGATTCTCGGTGGCATCGCTCCTCGTTTCCCCCAGCCTCCGCCTGCACTCGAAAAAGAGCAATCCAGTCCGGGGGGTATTAATCCCGGAGAATTGCAGTAACCCCCCACTTTTTCAATCCGATTGCATTTTTATGGCTGCCTTTAGCCAGTTCTCCGCAACTAACCGATCCATGTGCCCGTCTAGTTTGGGCACTGCTTTACGGGGTTTCCCTTAACCAACAACCTGTAAAAGGACGACCCAGCTGACAACAGCAGCGGTCAGCAAGGCCACGAAGAAGACAGCCCAAGGGCAACCCATTAAGACTGCGCAAAAAACAAAAGAAGGCGCTCAGAAGGCTCATTATGACCACCAAGCCGATGCCCAAACCGAAGCCAACATTTGTCGCCGACATTGAAGAAATCCGCAAACGCGCTCGTCAGCACATCCTGGACGGCGCCGTGACCGGGGGATACAAAGGCGATCGTCAAACCGTCATCAAGGTTCTCAACGAAGCCCTGGCCACTGAGATTGTTTGTGTTCTCCGCTACAAACGCCATCACTACACTGCGAAAGGCATTCATTCTCAGGCCGTGGCCGAAGAATTCCTCGAACACGCCAATGAAGAGCAGGGGCACGCCGACCGTATCGCCGAGCGCATCGTCCAGCTCGACGGTGATCCCGACCTCAATCCCGAAGGCCTGGCCAGCCGCAGTCACTCGCAGTACGTGGAAGGCGACACGCTTGTCGAGATGATCCGCGAAGATCTAATTGCCGAGCGCATTGCCATCGAATCCTACTCCGAGATTATTCGCTATCTCGGCGACAACGATCCCACCAGCCGCCGCCTGATGGAAGACATCCTCGCCAACGAAGAAGAACACGCCGAGGAAATGAAGACGCTGCTGGAATCAATTGGCGAAGACGAGAAAAGGGACGAGAAGAAGACCGAACGCAAGGCGGCAAGTTGAGCGTTCTGCGAGCTGATGCGTTCGATCCCAATGCGAACAGTACTGCTGGTGATTCTGATTTTGCTGTTGGTTGGTGCCCTTCCCACGTGGCCATACAGCTCCGGATGGGGTTACTACCCCAGCGGCGGACTCGGTCTGGTCCTGCTGATCATCCTCATTTTGGCTCTGACTGGCCGCCTGTAAAGAGCGCAGCGGTTTCACAAATTGCCACGGGTGGCGGGTTGCCCCTGCGGTGAATCTGCTTGGGCGCGGCCTCTGCCTCGGCTGTGCAGCCGCGCGCAAGTTGAGTTCTTTGCAGATTCGGCGCCGACAAGAATTTCACGTTTTATTCCTAATTCCCGCTCCAACCCTTCCAGATTTCTTCCCCAAAGCCCCTCAAATTCATTTTTATCCGTAAAATAGTGTGATTCATCCAGTGCCGGCCATATCTTAGGCTCGCGGGCGGCTACTTTTTGAACTACCGTACAAAATCGATTATCAGGATGTGACCTTGGACGGAAACAAAGAGACAATTAAGGAAATCGGTTCCAACATTCTCCGCGGCCTGGCGAGCGATGTTTTGGCCGTGGAAGAAAGTGCGAAGTTGGCGGCCGGTGGCGGCAAGTCCGCCGAAACCCTCATGAACGTGGTCGCTCTCATCGCTAAGCGCTTTCAAACCGATGTCTGCTCCGCATATTTGTTGGAACCGGATCGTGCCAACCTCGTGCTGGCTGCCACTGTCGGACTTCGCCGGGAGTGTATCGGCACCCTGCGTATGGCGGTTCATGAGGGACTCACAGGCTTGGTCGCGGAACAGGTAAGCCCTGTGTCCGTGGAACATGTGCGAACCCATCCCCGCTTCAAGTATTTCAAGGCGTCCGGCGAAGACAACTTACAGTCGTTCCTGGGCGTACCGCTTATCGAGCGTGGTGTCTTGCAAGGCGTTCTGGTGATTCAAACTGTCGAGACCCGGGTTTTTCGCGAAGACGAAATCCGCATGCTGACTGAGGCCGCAACCGAAGTCGCCCCCATCGTGAGCGAGGCCCGGACTCTCGATCGTTTTATTGCTCCGGTCCAGGAGCGCTTATGGTCATTGGCGCGCAATCTTTGGTGGAGTTGGGATCACGATTCTTCCAGCATTTTCCTCGATCTCGACCCGCTGCGCTGGAAGCAAGTCAATCACAATCCAGTCGCACTGCTCGCCGATTTTCCGCTCGCCAAACTCGAGGGCAGGGCCACAGAGCTGGCATTGCACAGCCGCATCAACTACGCCTACCGGCGTCTGCGGGAATATCTGGAAGCGGACCGCACCTGGGGAGCCCGCCACGCCGGCGTTCTTCGTCCGCGCCCAGTGGCTTATTTTTCCGCGGAATTCGGCCTCCATGAATCCCTCCCCATATACTCCGGAGGCCTGGGCGTGCTCGCTGGTGATCACATCAAGAGCGCCTCCGACCTCGGCATTCCGCTCGTCGGCGTCGGACTCTTCTATGGCCGCGGATATTTCCGTCAGCGCCTCGATCAGAATGGCTGGCAGCAGGAGGAATACCTCACGACCGATGTGAGTCAGATGCCGATGGAGCCCGCCATCGGCAAGAACGGCGCTCCCGTAGTTGTCCAGGTCGACACCATTAGCGGCTGCCTCCGCGCCAAAGTCTGGCGGGTCGAAGTTGGACGCCGTGACTTGTTTCTCCTCGATTCCAATCTTGAAGGCAACGCCCCTGGAGATCGAGAACTTACATCTACCCTTTACGGTGGTGACCGCCGCAACCGTATTCGTCAGGAATTGCTACTCGGCGTCGGCGGCCTCCGCGCCCTTCGGGCCATGGGAATCACTCCCAGCGTCCTCCATCTCAACGAAGGTCACAGCGCCTTTGCCGTTCTCGAAGCGGTTCGCCTTCGCGTGGAAGAGGAAGGTGTCAGTTTCCACAACGCCGTATCGCGCGTTTCTCGTGAGGTGGTTTTCACCACTCACACTCCTGTCCCTGCCGGCCACGATCGCTTCGATGCCGCTCTTCTGGAAGAACATTTGGGTCTTATCCGCGAAGAGCTCGGACTTTCCCAGGAAAGCTTCCTCGGTCTCGGCCGCGAAAACCCGAATAATGGCGAAGAAGACTTCTGCATGACCGTGCTCGCTCTCCGTCTTTCCCGCCGCGCCAACGCAGTTTCCGCGTTGCACGGCGAGGTTTCTCGCGCTATGTGGTCAGGTCTGACCCCGGGCAAGCAGGAGGACGAAGTGCCTATCGGACACATCACTAATGGCGTCCACGTTCCTTCCTGGCTCGCGCCACAAATGTTTCGTTTGTACGACCGCCACCTCGGCACCGGCTGGCACGAACATAGTAGCGAAGCTCGCATCTGGGAAGGAATCGAAAACGTCGACGACGGCGAGCTTTGGGAAACTCATCTCAATTTGAAATCGCAACTCCTCGAATTCGTGCGCCGCCGCGCTGTCAGGCAAGCCGAACGCCGAAGCGAATCATCGGAAATCCTGCAACGCCTCGGCCGCGTCCTTAGTCCCGACACCCTCACCATAGGATTTGCTCGCCGCTTCGCCACCTACAAACGCGCTCACCTGATTTTGTCCGACATCGAAAACCTGGCCTCCATGGTGAACGATCCCAAGCGTCCTGTTCAGTTCGTTTTCGCTGGCAAGGCCCACCCCAAGGACGAGCCTGGCAAGCGGATGCTTCAGCAGATCGCCATGCTGATGCGCGATCCAAAGTTCTCCGACAAATTTGTCTTCATCGAGGACTACGACATCAACGTCGGCCGCCACTTCGTGCAAGGCGTCGACGTATGGCTGAACAATCCTCGCCGTCCTCTCGAAGCTTCTGGCACCAGCGGCCAGAAAGTCGTTTTGAATGGAGGCCTCAATCTCTCCGTGCCCGACGGTTGGTGGGCCGAGGCCTACGACGGCATGAACGGATTCGCCATCGGCACCGGCAGAACTCACTCCAATGCCGATGTTCACGACGCCCGCGACGGCGAAGATCTTCACCGCACCCTTCGCGAAGAAGTCATTCCCCTTTATTATGAGCGCGACCGCGACGGCCTGCCCCGCGGCTGGATCAAGCGCATGAAGCGCACCATCCGCACTCTAGGCTGGCGCTTCAACGCCGATCGCATGGTCATGGATTACACCCTGAAATGCTACGTCCCCGCCGCAGGAGGCACCTCCAGCGACATGCGAGTCACCTGGTAAAAACAAATGTGGGGCCAGCCGCCCCCCGGTTGTCCAGTCGAGCAAAGCTCGGCAGTTCTTTTGCCGGTTCGCTGAGCCCCTACGATTCGTATCAGGGCACGCCTACAGGCGTGCCATAACCACCCTCGCAAGAAGGATTTGCCCAGGGCTCAGTTTACTTCCGCACAAAACGAGACCGTCAGGGGGGAAATTATGAGCACCAGCGATGCTCTCGTCCGCGAACTTCGGCTCACCGAGGGCGAAACGATCCTTCAAGACCAATCAAGGAGAGCACCCGTTCTTCGTAAGTGAGGTCTAGGTATTCCACGATGATCCGGAAGCCCCGGCGCGAAGCGTCTGCCCGGACAGCGAGTCCCCTTTCCTTTCAACAACTTAACTCCATATAATGCGCCATAGCGCCACTCAACCCGAATTCTGCTCATTTCGTTGGGTTATGGATGCGTCATTACCTAGCCCTGCAATAACATAACCTCAGTTACTGACCCCAGAGCTATAGGTTATTTCAAGCCATGCCACGGGAAAGTCACAGGTTCAGGATCGCAGTAAATTGAGAGGGGCTTTAGCCCCGAGATGTTGAATTTGAGCTAAGAGCCAAAGGCCAAAAGTCGAGAGCTAAATGCTAGGAGCTAAAAGCTAACATGCGCAAGCCGATCAAGTACGTGGAAAAGGCAGTCACCGTCGTCGCCAAAGGCGCCTGGGTTGTCTTCGATCGTTTCAACCGGATCCAGCCCAACCCCTCGCCAACTCCCAAGTGGTCCGACAAGCCTCTGCTCAAGTCCTACGAAAAGTCCAAGCCACCGCTCGGCTGGCCGCGCTCCACGGATTCGCTGTGTCCGAAGTGTGTACCGGAAATCCGTCAGCAGATTCTCGATGGACACTTGCCTCACGAAGTTCTGATGAACGAAAAGGTCGGCGAGATTAAAGCCAGCATCGTCGAACGCGACGGCAAAATCCTCATGGTCAAGGACTGCCCCACGCACGGTCACTTCGAAGATGTGATGTCGATTGACCCTGAATTCTCGCGCCATCTCGAAGACGTTTTCCCCGGTCGCGATATCAAGGCCCACAACGACGAGAAGCTGCACCATCACGGCTCCTCCACCGTGAAGTACGGACGCGGCTCCGTGCTCACCATCGATCTCACCAACCGCTGCAACATGATGTGCGATCCCTGTTTCATGGACGCGAACCAGGTCGGCTTCGTCCACGAGCTGACATGGGAAGAAATTAAGCAGATGCTCGACAACGCCATCACCATCAAACCCCGCCGCCAGATGTCGGTCCAGTTCTCCGGCGGAGAGCCCACGTTGTCGCCCTACTTTTTGGACGCCGTCCGCTATGCCCGCAAAGTCGGATACAACTCCGTGCAGGCCGCGACCAACGGAATCGAATTCGCGAAGAGTTTTGAATTCGCCCAACAAGCCGCCGAAGCCGGCATGCGCTACGCCTACCTGCAATTCGACGGAATCGGCAACGCCGCCAACGCCCATCGGATGGTGGGAAACTTGTTCGACGTAAAATTAAAAGCCATCGAAAACCTTCACAACGCCGGAGTAGAAATCGTCCCTGTAGTCACGATCGTCAACGGCATCAACAACGAACAGGTCGGAAGAATTATCAAGTTCGCCTTAGACAATCCCAAAAGAATTGGATTCCTGAGCTTCCAACCCGTAAGCTTCACCGGCCGCGACGAAGCTATAACCGACGACCGCCGTATAGCCCAACGGTACACGCTCTCTCATCTAGCCCACGACGTAAAAAATCAGACCGGCCTGGGCGAACCCAGCCGCGACTGGTTCCCCATCTCCTTCATGTCCACCTTCAGCGACTGGGCCGATCTGATGCACGTAGAAGACAAAAACAATGACTGGGGCCAACTAAGTTGCGGTTGTCATCCGAATTGTGGGACGGGGATGGCGATTATGATTGATAAGGAGACCAAGGAGGCAGTTCCGGTTACAGCTTTTCTTAAAGGAGATCAGCTGGCTAAGGATATTGCTAAGGTGAATGATGCGGCTCGGGGGAAGTTTCTGACGGTTTTTGGGATGGCTTTGTGTTTGATGAAGAACTACGATCCGTTTCAGTCGCCGACTCATTTCAAGTTGATGGATCTTTTGAAGAAGTTTGACAAGAACTTCAATGCGACCGGGAAGAACTATGGGAAGGTTGGTCCGGACCGGACTATGGATGATGTGATGAAGCGTCGCAACGACCGCTGGAACTTCCTGTTCATTGCGGGGATGTGGTTTCAGGATTTGTTCAACTATGATTTCCGGCGGACGGAGCAGTGCATTATTCCTTACGCCACGCAAGAAGGCGAGATTTCGTTCTGCGCCTACAACACGGGTGTGGGCTGGCGGAACATTATCGAGAAGATGCACATGACGGCCACGCTCACGAAGTGGTACGAAGAGCATGGGCGGCATGAAATCTTCGCCGGCGGCAAGAAAGTGAAGCTGGACGATGCGGCGCACTCGCTGCTGTTGCGTGACAACATCGTCACTACCGAGCTGCAACATGATCTCGACAAGTTGGGTATCGCGAAGAATGCTCGTGAAGAAAAGACGCGGGCGAGGGATCTGAAACAGAAACAGCAGGCTGCCGGCCAGGCCTCAGGCTCCGGGCTTCGGGCTTCAGAAGCGACTGACTCTGCGGTTCCGTCTTCCACGAGTGTGGCCAAGGGGCAGCATCGTGGGCCGCAGAAGCATGATGAGGCTTACAACGCGCGGATGGCGTCGCTATATCGCGAAGTTGTGTTGAAGGAGAAGCCGGTGGTGGCGGAGAACGGGTTCATCCCGCTCGGAGCGCTGCTGCAGGCTAAGGGAAACGGGAACGGGCACGGGCTCCCCCCTTTTGCAAAGGACGCGAAGGATGAGGCATCCTCGCAGGAGAAGGCGCAGGTTGCCGAGCCGGTCGCGGGAGATTAAGAGCAGCTTTCACGCTTCACCTATCAGCTATCAGGAAGGACGGGCCGCCGCGAGGCGGCCCGAGTTTTTCTGATGCCGGCACTCTGGATTCCGACGCGTTGAAAACGACGCGCGGACAGGTGGGCCAGCCCGCCATGTAGCGCAACTTCTCGATGGGCTTGCTTTCGCTGAAGACTACGAAAGTCATAAAAACGACGCTGCCAGACGTGGCTTGCTTTCGTCGCTTCTTCCCATGGAATGGCAGGCACAAATTCACTCACTTATCCGGACCTAAACTCGTTGAGGGATGAACACGGAGTTGAGATTCGCGGACAAAAACATCAAGGCGTTTGACTTTGGGACTTCGCTGGGGAGTAATTTATGGGGCCGGAGAAATGATTGAGCATTGACGCTTTGCCTACTGCTTCGACGCAGAGAGCTCTGCTTTCAGGTTGCAGATGAAGAGCGGTGAGCTTGGCTGCGTTTGATCCCGCGGGGAGCTCGGCGACATTTATCCATTGAGAAGCTTGTTGAGCGAGGATGGTGTAATGGTCAATGGTGTTCTCGCTTCCGGTGATGGTCCACGTGAGTTGTTCATCTTTGATTGAAGCTTTGACGTTCACGCAGTTGTCGATTCCGGTTTCGATCTCGGTGCCTTCCTCAATCCGACGACTCAGCACCAAGCCAATGATGCGGCCAATGGTCCATGGAGGTGGTGGCGCATTCTGGCAAGGGGGAGCGGCGCCGGCCGTTGATGCCAGCGGCAAGATCCACCTCAACTCCGCGGACGGCAGTTTTAATGCAGACCAGGGTGGGAATAATTACGGAGACACGTTGCTGAAGTTGCAGCTTAATTAACGGCAGCAGCTTTCAAGTCGTGGACTGGTTTACCCCTTACGATGAGGCCTGCATTGACCTCGACGATTTGGAACTTGGCTCCGCAAGCATTGCGTTGCTGCCAACGGACTCTACGAACGGCGCCAAGCTGGCCATCGCCTTGAGTAAACAAGGCCGCCTCTTTCTGGTCAACACAGACAATCTCGGCAAGTTCAATGCCGGGGGAGACAACCAGATTAAGGAGGAATTTATGGTTGGGGCTTACACCTGCTCGGCCACGACCACGGGCGCGGACGCAGATGGTCCCAACTGGAACCGTCTGTATGGTACAGCGTCGTATTGGAATGGAAATGTCTACATGGGTGCATCGAATATGGCGCTGACGCAATACCAATTCCAGAATGGATTGCTGAACTCAACGCCGGTGGCAATGTCACCCACGACCTACGGCTATCGCGGGGCCAATACAGTTGTGTCCGCGAACGGAACTCAGAACGCGATTGTTTGGGTCTACAAAAAAACGGCCACCGGCCTGGGGATATTGCACGCCTACGATGCTACGTCGGTTTCGACCGAGCTTTGGAACAGCGAGATGAACGCAACGCGCGACGCGCTGGGAGAAGGCATCGGTTTTTCTACTCCGGTGGCTGTGAATGGTCGAGTGGTTACGACCTATGACACCAGAGTGGGGATTTTCGGATTGCTGCATTGATCGGATAAGATTCAACCGGGAAGTCGAAAGTCTGCGCGCCTATCTTTTTCGCGCATCTTGAACTGCCTCGCCATCAGCGGTAGTATGACTTGCCGGCTGGAACCGGTCTCCGGGATCAGTTTTTGCTGAAGTGGCTTTGGATCGTTTGAGCGAGGAAGTGGAATGCCGCAAAACTACGTTCCTATCTTTATTTTTATGGCTTTCGTGGGTGTGCTGCTTCCACTCACGCTGCTGGCAGCCAAGTTGGTGCGACCGGACAACCCCAGCAAGTCGAAGCTGATGCCTTACGAGTGCGGTATCGATCCCATCGATAGCGCGCGGGGACGTTACACCGTCCGCTACTACATCGTGGCGATCCTGTTTGTGGTTTTCGACGTAGAGACCATTTTTCTGTTTCCGTGGGCGGTGAAGTTCAAGGCGTTTGGGATCTTTGGCCTGGTCGAGATGCTGATCTTCCTCGGCATTCTGATCGTGGGCTATATCTGGATTTGGAAGAAGGGCGCCCTCGAATGGGTTTAAGTCCCGATCTCCAGATGGACAGCTCTCCGTCCGAAAGCTTCAGCGCGAGCCGCTGGACGCACGGCAACTTCCTTTTCCCCACTCGTCTCGTCGTAAGCCCGCAGCGTGTTACCCGGGTGAAGTCTCGGCTGTTCGGCAGCAATGAAGAGAGCATCGCCATGTCGAAAGTGGCATCGGTACATATTTCGACCGGCGTGTTCTGGTCGGAGATCCGAATCGAATCCAGCGGCGGAACCGATCCCATCACCAGCCGGGGTCACCGCAAAGCTGACGCACGGCGGATACGCGATCTGATCGAGACCTACCAGGCGCAATCCCGCGTGTAGAACCGGGATTGGACCTGGATCTGCGAGCTTAAGTTCGACACCATACCTTCCCCGCTCTCGTTAATCAGAAATTCATTCGCGGTTAACAGTTTTGTAGCAATCACAGTGTCTACTCCTCCTTTGGCCATAGATCCCACTGAGAGGAGCGCCACCGTGAGAAAACGCAGTATCGTGTTTGGATTCTCGCTTCTGTTGTCTGCCGCTGCCTTTGCGGCATCTGCGGAACGTCAGAAAGGCGGGGCAGAGAAAGAGGTTCGTCATGTTCTCCTGATCAGCGTCGATGGTCTGCACGCACTCGACGTCGCGAAATACACTGCATCGCATCCTCATTCGGCTCTGGCAGAGCTTGCCAGCCACGGCGTCACTTATTCCGGCGCCAACACTCCGCAAAATCCCGACTCGTTTCCCGGACTTCTCGCTCTCTTGACGGGTGGCTCGCCGGTTACCTCCGGATTGTTTTACGACGTCAGCTACGACCGCACTATCTTCGATCCCACGAACACAACCTGCACCGGGACTGCGGGCAACATGATGGTTTTTGATGAGAGCATCGACAAGTACGACGCCCAGAACGTTTCTTTGAACGTGATCGATCCGGCCAAGCTGCCTCGACACCGCAACCCAAACGGCAACTGTGTAGCTTTGTGGCCTCACCAAGCACTGCGGACGGATACGATCTTCGAAGTGGTTCGGGAGTCCGGTGGACACACCGCTTGGGAAGACAAGCATCCTGCTTACGACCTGGTAAATGGGCCTTCCGGGTTCGGCGTCGAGGATCTTTACACTCCGGAAGTCACAAATGTCGGGGGACTCGACAATACCCATAGCGTGGTTTGCACCGTTCAGAATGATCAACTCAAGGTTCACGGCATCATCAATGAAATTCACGGTCTAAGACACGATGGCAAGCCTGGCCCCGGCGTTCCAGACGTCTTCGGTATGAACTTCCAGGCTGTGAGCGTCGGACAAAAGTTGGTCATCGACAACTATGACGGGAGTTGTGTTGCCGACAACGGCAGCCTGAACGGGCAACCGGGCGGCTACAAGGACGGCTCGGGCATACCAACCGTAGTTCTCGCTTACGCTTTGGATCAGACCGATGACGCCCTTGCGAGCATGATCCAAGCCCTTAAGAATGAGAAGATCTACGACTCAACCTTGTTCATCGTTACCGCCAAGCGCGGGCAGTCGCCCATCAATCCGGTCAAGACGAACAAGCCGGGTCACTTCGCCGACGTAGTTGCCTCTCTTCCTGATGGCAAGACAAACCCCGCGGCCATCGCCATCACCAGTGCTAATGCTTGCGTCACAGGCCCTTGCGGATTCGTGAATGACGATGACATCGCCCTCATCTGGCTTGCCGATCAGACCATGGGTCAGCAGGTCACGGACTACCTGAACACCAACGCTCTTCCTCTATTTATCGATGAAGTAATGGGTGGAGACGAAATCATGCTCAGGTTCGGCGATCCGCTGAAGGACAGCCGTACACCCGATATCATCGTGCGTCCGAACTATGGCACGATCTATACAGGCTCGACGGCGAAAAATGCGGAGCACGGCGGCTACAACTACAGCGATACCAATGTCGGCCTGCTCGTTTCGATCCCTGGGCTGCAAGCGAAAACAATCAAGAGTCCGGTAACGACCGCGCAGGTGGCGCCGACCATCCTGCGGGCCTTGGGACTCGATCCCCAGGCTCTCAGGTCGGTTCGCGTGGAGAAGACTCACCCGCTGCCCGGCCTTGGGGTTGGCGAGAGTGAGTAATTGCGAAGTGCTTCAACGCCGTGGGATCAGCCTTGAGGCCTAGCATTGAAGTCAAGGACCGGCTGCTTAGTGCAGCCCGTCCTTTTATGAGGGGCAATTTATTGTGGGCAAAGTACTTCGTGCAGTTTGTAGCTGCTGGATTTAAGACACCATCCTTTCACCTCTCTCGTTGACACAGTTTGCTCAAGCTGATAGAAGTTAACGTTCTTCTCGCGCACCTCAACGCCGGAGGTTTGCGCCGTCGACACTTATGCCCGACGAAACCAAGCCGCCCGCTTCATCGCCGCCGGAAGCTGAGCCCAAGCCGGCGACGGATAAGACTGTTCCTCTGGAAGGAGTGAAGGCGACTACTTCCGGCTCGGTTCAGTCCGAAGCCAAGTCGGGAGAACCGGGCGGCGTGCCGCTGCCGGGAACGCCTCCAACACCAGATCCGGGGCTGGCGCCTCCACCGACTTCTCCGCCGCTAAAGGCGGGCAGCGCGCCCGCCGCTGCGGGAACACCCACCGCGGCTGCCGGGACTCCGGCGGCAAAACCTGCCGCGCCGGCGAAGCCCGCTGCTCCCGTGCCAACTGCCTGGAATTCGCCGATGGTGGCCAAGCTCAAGGCTCAGTTTGGTTCGGGCATGGAGGCGCTCACCTATCTTGGCCAGAACTACATGACCGTGGACCGTTCTCTGATTCCGGAAATCTTGCAGGTTCTCCACAACGACGAGCAGTTCGATTACTGCGTGGACGTGACTGCGGGGCACTATCCCCAACGGGAAAAGAAAGAGTTTGATGTGATCTGGATACTTTATTCTTATGCTCGCAACGAACGAATCCGGGTGAAGACCCGGATCGGGGATGGCGAGAGTATTCCAAGCTCTGTTCCTATATGGCCGGCGGCGAACTGGCTGGAACGCGAAGTCTACGACATGTTTGGCATCAAGTTTGACGGACATCCAGACATGAAGCGGATTCTGCTGCCCGAGGGTTGGAAGGGGCATCCCCTGCGCAAGGACTACGGCATTTTGCAGCAGGACAACGAGTGGGTGCAGATTAACCTGGGCATTGAAAGTGGACAATAAACACTTGAGAGCTGTCGATGGCGGAAACTGATCTAGACAACTGACGAACCGCACTGAGTTAGAACGAGCAATGACTGAGCCGACATCCTCCCTCTCGCATCTCGATCTGGAAGAGCGCGAGAAGCCGTTTCTTGACGCTAATGAACTCGTTATTAATATGGGGCCGCAACATCCGGCCACACACGGCGTTTTGCGTGTCATTTTGCGGCTTGATGGCGAGAAGGTTCTGGGGCTCGAATGTGTTATCGGGTACCTGCACCGAGGCGTGGAGAAGATTGCCGAGAACCGTACTTACGCGATGTTCAATCCCTACGTCGACCGCATGGATTACGTGGCCGCGGTCTCGAATGGGCTGGGATATTGTGAGGCGGTCGAAAAGCTGCTGGGCGTCGAAGCTCCGCCACGGGCCCAGCATGTTCGAGTAATCTTGACGGAGCTGAACCGCCTGACCAGTCATCAGCTCTGGCTGGGGACGCATGCGCTTGATATTGGCGCCATCACCCCGCTTTTCTATACCTTCCGTGATCGCGAAGAGATTCTGAAAATCTTCGAAAAATATTGCGGGGCGCGCCTTACCACGCATGCTTTCCGCATTGGCGGCCTGCAATATGAGACCTACGACGGTTTTGAGAAAGACGTAAAGAACTTCCTTACCTTTGTCGCTCCAAAAATTGATGAGTACGAAGAACTGCTTACTACCAACCGCATCTGGGTGGAGCGCACGAAGGGTGTGGGTATCCTTTCCGGCCAGGATTGCATTGCGCTGGGCGTGACCGGCCCGGTGTTGCGGGCAAGCGGCGTGAAATGGGATCTGCGCAAGGCTCAGCCGTACGCCAACTATAAGAATTTCGACTTCGCGATTCCCGTCGGACAGAATGGCGACACCTATGACCGGTATCTGGTGCGCATGGCTGAGATGCGGCAGTCGCTTCGCATCATCCAGCAGGCAGTAGATGCGCTGCCGGAAGGCCCCATTATGGCTAAGGTGCCGAAGGTGATGAAACCGCCGGTGGGCGAGGTTTACCACTCGATCGAAGCGCCCAAGGGCGAATTGGGATACTTCATTGTCAGCGATGGATCTACGCAGCCCTATCGCTTGCGCGTGCGGCCGCCCTCGTTCGTGAATCTCCAGGCCCTGGACAAGATGTGCCGCGGCCAGCTCGTGGCCGACGTGATCGCGGTGATCGGTACGCTCGATATTGTTTTGGGCGAGGTCGACCGCTGATGCTTGACTACATCAAGTCGTACCTAACCAGCAATCTCACGCCCGGCTCCGCCGGAAACATGTTTTGGGCCTTCGTTTATATCGTTGTTATCTTCCTCGGCCTTTCCGTTGCAGTGATCGCAATGAACTGGCTGGAGCGCAAGATTCTTGCTCACATGCAAGTCCGGCTTGGCCCCATGCGCGTTGGTCCACACGGATTGCTGCAGCCCATTGCTGACGCTATCAAGCTGCTGCTTAAAGAAGACATCATGCCGGCTGAGGCCGACGGCTTTGTCTTCTGGATGGCGCCCATATTTGTGGTGCTGGCGGCGTTCACCGTGTTCATCGTTGTGCCGTTCGGTCCCACGCACGCTGTTACCGACATGAATATCGGGGTTCTCTTCATGCTCGGCGTATCGTCGTTGAGCGCCTTGGGGATCGTGATGGCGGGATGGGCCTCAAACTCGCACTATCCGCTGATTGGCGCGCTGCGCTCGAGCGCGCAGATGGTGTCCTACGAAATTGCCATGGGTATGGCGGTGATTTCGGCGGTGATGATGACCAGCTTGAACCAGCAGGGAACTGGGACTCTTAGCATGATTGGCATCGTGCAAGCGCAACAAGCGCAGGGGATCTGGTTCATTTTCAAATTCTTTCCCCTAGGACTGATCGCGTTCTTCATTTTTGCAGTGGCCATGGTCGCGGAGACTAATCGCGCACCGTTCGATCTGCCGGAAGCGGAATCTGAGCTGACTGCTGGCTTTCATACTGAGTACAGCGGATTCCGCTGGTCACTATTTTTCCTGGCGGAATACTCGGCGATGATTGCGGTCTCGTCCATCGCTGTTACCCTATGGCTGGGCGGATGGTTGCGGCCGTTTCCGAATCTTTTGACCGGCGCGAAATGGGATCTGTTTTTTTTCCTATTTCCCGGAATCACTTTTCTTTTTCTGGCAGGGATGTGCTTCTACAGCACGGTGCGGATGCCGAAGCACCCTCTTTTTCGAATTCAAACCATTGGCCTGGCTGGATTCGGCGTCGCCCTCGGTCTGATTGGCCTGATCTTGTTCATCCCCGCTGTGCGTGAGCGGGTGCAAGATATTTACTGGTTCTCGATGAAAGTTGCCGCATTCATGTACCTGTACATCTGGTATCGTGGCACGTTCCCGCGTTATCGCTTTGACCAGTTGATGAAAGTCGGGTGGAAGATCCTGCTGCCGATGGGATTGGGCGTTCTTATCCTGACGGCAGGTGTGGGTTTGTGGCCGCTGATCCAACAAACCATATGGAACCGGTAGCGACACCGTTTTTCTTTTACCTGCTCGGTGGGCTCATGCTCATCGGGGGTGTGCTGGTAATCACGCGCAAGAATCCTGTGCATTCGGCGTTGGCACTGATTGTCACACTGCTGGCGCAGGCGTCCATTTACTTGATGCTCTACGCGCCGTTCGTTGCCGGAGTGCAGATCATTCTTTACGCTGGCGGGATTATGGTGTTGTTCCTGTTCGTGATCATGCTGGTCAGCATTGAACGCAGTCAGAGGGAGCGCCAGTTCAACAAGCAGTGGGTGGTAGGCATGGTTGCCGCAACCGCGCTGGGCGGTTTGTTTATTGCTGTATATACAAAGGGGCGGGGAATTTTCCCCGAGCACTCGTTGCCCGCGGTGGAAGCACAAAATACGCAAAATGTTGGGACGTTGCTCTACGGACAGTACATGTTCGCGTTCGAGATCGCTTCATTATTGTTGCTGGTGGCGATTATTGGCGCGGTGGTGATGGCGAAGAAGAGGATCTGAAGTAAAGCATTCAGCAGTCAGCCAGTAAAGTTGCATTGTACTTTGTGAGTGCCTAAGGACTGGAAGAGTTGAATGCTGACTGCTGAACGCTGAGTGCCAACGTTTGGTATGGACGCGATGCTCCACATCTCGACTTTGCACTATCTGGTCTTGGGCGCGGCCCTGTTTTTGTTGGGCGTGATCGGTGTGCTCACTCGCCGGAACGTGGTTGTGGTGTTGATGTCGATTGAACTGATCCTCAATGCGGTAAACCTGAACCTGGTTGCTTTCTCGCGTTACTGGGGCGGTTTACACGGCCAGGTGTTCGCCATTTTTGTGATTACTGATGCGGCGGCCGAAGCGGCCGTTGGTCTCGGCATATTGATCGCCTTCTTCAGAAATAAGGAGACGGTTAATGTGGACGAAGTGAATTTGCTGAAGTGGTAAATGAGCATTCAGCAGTCAGCACTCAG
>Ga0137377_10001061_pt1 | contig 18503 bp, 16 predicted proteins | sample SagtaG_22_FD_104815 | JGI IMG/M metagenome (GOLD analysis project Ga0137377, IMG submission 104815) | Vadose zone soil microbial communities from Sagehorn Ranch, Mendocino, California, USA - Sage2_L_40_16 metaG | ecosystem: Environmental > Terrestrial > Soil > Vadose zone | place: USA... | reverse complement strand
CGTCGCGGCCGTGATCGAGCAGGCTCGCGACCTCGGCGCTCTTGATGCCTCCCAGATAATCCAGCACGGTGATCTGACTCTCCGGCGCGAACAGCTCGGTCAGATTGCGCTGCACGAGGTCGGAGCCATCATAACCGAACAGCGCCTCGGCGCTGCGGTTGCACGAATGGATGTTGCCCTCGGCGTCGAACATCAAGATGCCCTCGGCCGTGGTGTCGAGGATCGCGCCAAGTTCCTCGGCATTGGCGTGGCCGGCGGCCGACGGTACGGCGGCGGGGACCGCTTCGGGAAGCGCTGCGGCGACGGCCGCGGCGGCTTCCGGCCGCGCGCCGGAGAAAATCAAAGCCAGCGCGGAATCCGCATCCCATGAAATCGTGAAGAGGCGCGCATCGACTGCCGCCGTCGCATTTCCGGACGAAGCCTCGTTTCCGGAAATCCTCACCGGCGTGCCGGTCTCCGACGTGCTGCTGGCATTCGAGACGCCGGGCTCGACGTAGAGCGCGTCGAGACCTCCGACCTCTTCCAGCGCGTGGAGGCTCTCGTAACCCATCTGCACAAGAAACGCGCGGTTGGCATAAAGCAGCCGGTCAAGCCGATAGATCAGCACGCCGACCGGCACGAGATCGAGCAGCATCCGGTCGCGGCGCGCTTCGCCGCGCGCGGGTGCCTCGGCGGCCGAAAGCCAGCCGGGTTGCTCGCTCGGCGGCACTTGTGCTTCAGGCGAGTCCGGCGGCGCGTTGGACGTTCCGGTCGATGAGTGCGGCGTCGCGGCTTCGGTGCCATTCTCGCCCTCGAGCCGCACCGACAATTGCCGGGCCAGTTCGTCGAACGCGCTGCTTTCCACTGGCGTGAGGCCCGCCGATTTCTGTTCGCCGACCGGCCGAAACGGAACGACGTTCTTGGGCGTATCCACGGGAATTTCCAATTCGGTTTGGTGCGAAGTCTCCAGAGCCGTCGGCGCTGGCGATTCAGTCAAACTGGACAACGCAACATCGGGTGCGGGCAGGCCGGCGGCAGGCGACTCATCAGCAATATCGGTCTCGACGATGTCGGCCGAATTGGGCTGGACGATGACGGGCGAAAGCGGTGCCGGCCTCGCCACACCGCCGAAGCCTTCATCGCCGCGCGACGCTGCAAGCCGCGCCAGGCCTTCGAGATCGTCGCAGACCCCGAAGCCTCGATAGCCGGCAAAATTCCGCGCACGATCGTAGACCGGCAATCCCGACAATTCGACCGGCAGCGGTGCGCAGCCATCGACGGGCCAGTTCAAGGTGACGCCGATCCAGCTATCGCGCGCCGCGATCGCCTCAGCGACGCGGCGATCGGGATCTAACCCGGGCGAAGCGGCGAGTTCGCTCCACGGCCGTGCGAAGCTGGCTGCGAAGCGACCGCCGGTCAGGCGGGTGAATTCACCGGGATCGAGCGAGAAGCGGCCTTCGGCGTCGATCCGCCACATGAAGCGCAATGGATGCTGCGGGGTGTCCAGTGGCGGCGCGTCGCCAGACTCCGATGCGGTCGTCGCTGTGGCGGAATCGACGGCGGATGCACGCTCTCCTTCCGGTGCAAATGGCGGTTCATCGGCCAAGCCTTCGACATTGGAGCCTTCGACATTGGAGGCTTCGACATAGGGCGAAGGTTCGTCTTCATGAACTTCGTTATCCGCCGTCGCCGCCTCCGTTGATGCATCGGCGCGCTGCCGGCCGGGTTCGGGTGGCTGCTCCGAGACGGCAGCTTCGACGGCTGCCGCTGTCGGCCATTCTGAAAACTCGTCGATCAACGCAAACTCCGCCGCGGCTCCGCTTGATGTCGCGGCCTGTTCGTCCTCTGGTGTCGGCCGCATCGGGTCGGCCGCGATCAGCGCAACGAGGCCGACATCCGCGCCGGTACCGACCCGCTGCAGCACCATGTGGACATTGCTGACGGAAGTTTCGACGCGGCCCTGCTTCAGGGCTTCGCTGCACGCATCGCCAAGGCCGGCCTCGATGAGATCGCAAAAGCCGGGCAGCGCTCGCGCGGTGGCGCTGGCGCCGACGAAGCTGCCGTCGCGTGCAAAGGCCGCGACCGGCGCCTCGATCCCCTCGACCAGGCGCTGCAGCCGCTCGCCCGGCGGGATGCTGCGGCCGATCGCATCGGTGCCCGCGATCAGGATGCCGTGACTGCCATCGGCGAAATCGAGCCGCGCGCAGCCGCAGGTCGCAAGCGCGCCGAGCGACGCGCCGAAGCCGCGCAGTCGTTCCAGCCGGAGCGCGCCGGTCAGCGGTAGCCGCCCCGCCAATCGCGCCACCTGGCGCCGGTGCGAATCCGCCGGTCCGAAGATCTTTTTGGCAAGCGCTGTACCATCGTCCGCGCCGAACAGTCTGGCGCCGACCGGATTGGCCCACAGGATCCGGGTGCCGTCGACCGACCAGAGCCATGCGGGTAGCGCGCTCGTCGCATAGGGCGCCAGCCGCGGATCGCTGACGCCTCGCACCTGGAATTCCATATGGTTCATCGCGGGGGGACGGGACCGGAGTGGGCAACGATGGCAGTCTTAACAAGCCGTTAGTATCGCCCGCTGGAGATGACAGGTCCACGCCGTTGCCGGCGCCGAGCTATTCAAAGCCCGGGATAACCCTAAAATTAGGCGGGACCCCCATGCCGTCTGCCGCGTTGAGGTGTTGCAAAAGACCGTCAAAGGTCCGCGGTGGAAACCGATGGACGCCGGGCCATACCGGCAAGGCCTTTGGCGACGGGGCGAGGTGGGCGACCACGGAACCGCGGCAGGGGGATGACCCTTTGGCCGCAGCAGGAGAGGCACCATGAGCGAACAGGCCCCTGACCGTTTCGAGATTCCAAAGGAAGTGCGATCGATGGCCGAGACCAGCTTCGAACAGGCCCGCAAGGCCTTCGAAAAATTCCTCGCCGGCGCGCAGCAGACCGCGGGCTCGCTCGAGGAGCGCGGGGAGACGGTTCGCGCCGGCGTCAAGGATGTCGGCGCCAAGGCAATCTCCTTTGCCGAACAGAACGTCCAGGCCTCGCTGGACTATGCGCAATCGCTGGTCCACGCCAAGGATCTGACCGAAGTGATGCGGCTGCACAGCGAATATGTGCAGGCGCAGATGCGCGCGCTGGCCGAGCAGGCCAGCGAGATGGGCCAGATTGTCAGCCGGGCCGCGATAGATGCGGCCAAACCGAAAACCTGATCTGAGTGCCTCCGAAGGTTGATTTTCGGCGTTCCTCAGCCGGAACGAGCGTTTGGTTGAGACCTGCTATGCGGCATTGCACCCTAAAATTGCGTGCGTTGCACAAAATTGCCACGATACGGGTGTTTATGTGTCGGGTGCCCAACGAAGGGCAGTATCCGTGACTTCCCGTGATCTAGAGTTTGCGTGATCCAAGTCGACGTTCCCGGCAGTTTAGCTGCAGGGCGTTCGCAGGGGTCACATCATTTCACCCCATTGCGAAGGATGCCTCCATGGCTAGCACCGACCCGTTCTCCGCCTCCATTATTCCGTTTGAAGTTCCCGAGCAGATGCGTGCGTTCGCCGAAAAGGGCGTTTCGCAGGCCCGCGACAGCTACGCCAAGTTCAAGGATGTCGCCGAGACCCATAACGGCACCATCGAGGCGGTGTTCACCACCGTCAGCAAGGGCGCCAGCGAATACTCCGCCAAGCTGATGGAAATCATGAAGGCCAACACCACCGCCACCCTGGACTTCGCGCAGGAGCTGATCGGCGTAAAAACGCCCGCGGAGGCGATGGAGCTGTGGACCTCGCACACCAAGAAGCAGTTCGAGGCGCTCACCGCCCATAGCAAGGAGCTCGCCGAGTTGACCCAGAAGGTCGCGACGGAATCCGTCGAACCGATCAAGGCCAACGCGTCGAAGCTGTTCAAGCCGGCCGCCTGATCGCGCGCCGCCTTCTTCTCTCAGAAAAAGCCCGGGCCGCCAGCCCGGGCTTTTCGCTTTGGCGGCGGGCGGATCGGCAGGTTTCGCCACAAACCCCCGCCGATGTTGCGGTTTCCCGGCCTTGCCAAAGCTTGGCGTTGCACCTAGTTTCCGGCCGTTCGGCGACCCCTTTTTCGGGGGCCGGCAAGGGATGCAGTTGTAGCTCAGTTGGTTAGAGCGCCTGTCTGTGGAACAGGAGGTCGGTGGTTCGAGCCCACCCAACTGTACCAGTCGTTCATCGATACTCTGGCTGCGACAGCGTGGCAGATGTAGTCGAGAATTGAGATCGCCCGCATGGCGATGTGTTGCCGAGCCGTCGCATTCGACGACAGATTGCGCGCGGGCATTCTGCTCTGCTTGCTAATCCCATTTCGTTCACTCAGAATTCGCCGTCGCCGATCGCAGCTGCTTTGGCGATTTGCGTTCAACGTTTTGGGGGAAGCCATGTTCGCTGCAGGGTCCAGGAGTTTCCAGTTCGGTCTGATGCTCGCGACCACGCTGTCGGTTTCGATGTGGTCGGCGGCAACTGAGGCCTACACCCCCGAGCAGCAGGCGGCCTGCAGCGACGATGCGTTTCGTCTTTGCAGTTCCGAGATTCCCGACGTCGATCGCGTCACCGCCTGCATGGTCCGCAAGCAGGATCAACTCTCGCCGGGTTGCCGGGTTTATTTCAAGTCATCCCAGGCCGAGCCTGCGGTCAGGGCGGGGATGCCGCTCTCGATCAAACCGGCGGCTTCGCGATAGCCCGTCGGCGCGAAACGGTGAACGCCGGACCAGCCCGCCGATGACGGCGTGAGCTGACGGCGGGCCTTCCGCGGTATGCCGACCAGCCAGGGCAGGCGGCGCATTGGCTTGCCGAGCTTCGGCGGTTCACTGAATCCGGTTCCGGTCAGCCCGCGCGACAACCTGACGCTTTGCAGCGCGCGCGCCCGTCAACATCTCCCAATGTGAGGGAGAGATCCATTGAGCGAACATCACAGGGCAGAACTCGACCGGCATTTTGCCTGGTTCGAAGGAAAATTGCCGCCGCGGCCCGCGCGCTTCGTCGGCTGGTTGCGCAAGCCATCGTCGCGACTGGTGCGGATTCCCGCCGCCATGTTGCTGATTGCCGGTGGCATCTTCAGCTTCTTGCCGGTGCTCGGGCTGTGGATGCTTCCGCTCGGACTCCTTTTGTTCGCCCAGGACATCCCGCCGCTGCAAAAACCGATGGCGCGGATGCTTGGATGGATTGAGCGTAAATGGATCGCGCGTCAACGCGCCAAGGCCGCGCAATGAGTTAGCCCTCAAGCGTCCCGCGATTCGTTTTTCGCCGGTACTACCCCACGGTGTGACTCAAAAGCCAACTCCCTTGATTAATCCGTGCCTTCGCCACGTTTTGCCCAACATTTTTCTTTCACGAATCAGCGCACTGATTCATTTTCGCCCCCTAGGGTCAATCTGGAGGCTGAGGTATGAACGTCATTGTTTTCGCATCGCGTAAAGGCGGCTCGGGGAAGAGTACCCTGGCGGCTCATCTCGCTGCGCATGTCCATAAGGCAACGAAGCCCTGTCTGCTGGTCGACGCCGATCCGCAGGGGTCGTTGACGCTGTGGCACAAGCTGCGCGGTACCAACGAGCCGGCGATCAGGACTGCCGTCAATTCCGTGAGCGGCATCGTCGCCGCGGCGAAGCGTGACGGTGTTGAATGGGTATTCATCGATACGCCCCCGAACGTCTCGGCCGTCGTCGAAGATGCGATCCGTAATGCCACCATGGTGATCATCCCGGCGCGGCCGGGCGTGTTCGACGTCAACGCCGTTCAGGATACCATTCAGACCTGCCGTACGGCGCGCAAGCCCTATGCCGTCGTGATCAATGGCGCGCCGGCCTGCCGGGATGACGCCGAGAGCCCCATCGTCACCATCGCCCGTGAAGCGCTGGCTAAGTTCCGCGCGCCGGTGTGGGGCGGCCAGATCACCAACCGCGCCGATCTCCTGATGGCGCTCAGTCATGGCGAGGGCGCGCGGGAATATTATGCGGAAGGCCGTGCGGCGGCGGAAATCGCCCGGCTATGGTCTGCGATCGAACGCTCGGTGAAGGCGATCCGTGGATCGGCATCGGCCAACGGCGCAATGCACAAACAGGCGGCGTAGTTCCGCCGCAGCTTGTTGTCGATCAAGGACGCGCGCGGTTCGCGCGTTCTTTTGTTGTGACGACCTTGGTGCTCGGAGTCTGCGAACCAATACGCGATATCCGAGCCGGAGAGCCGACGGGGATAGCGATAAATCGCGTTGCTTCGTCCGACTTGACAAGCGCCAATGCGACGCGTCTGCCCCGGCTTTGAACCTCGGTCACCGCCTTGTAGAAGTCGACCGGCGCTTTCACCGCGTTGCCGCCTACGTCGAGAATAACATCCCCGGTCGAAAGCCCGCTTTCCGCAGCCACACCAGCGGGATCAAGAGCGGTGACAACGACACCTCGGACACCGAGACCAAGCTTGTCCGCCGGCATCAGCGTCAGTCCGATGTTTGCCTTGTCGCCATCTGCTGCGGGTGATTTTTGCCTTTCGGTACTCAAGCGGCTCTCATTGCGGGGACCAGGAAGTTCGCCCAGCGTTACACTGATGGTTTTTTCCTCGTTCTGACGGATCAGGCCAAGTTCGATCGTTTTGCCGGGGGCCGTATTGCTGACCCTTTTTATCAAGTCACGGTCGTCGCTGGCCGGCTGGCCGGCGACAGACGTAATGACGTCGCCCGGCGCGATGCCGGCCTTCGCTGCCGGGCTATCCGGCTGGGTTTCGGCGACCAGGGCGCCCAATAGCGGTTTGTTGAGACCGAGACCTTCAACGATTTCAGGGCTGACGGATTGAACCTCGATCCCGATCCAGCCGCGGGAAACGCGGCCCTTGTCTTTGAGGCTGCCTGCGATCGTCTTCACTGTTTCCGCTGGAATGGCAAAGCCGATGCCGACCGAGCCACCGGTCGGCGAAAATATGGCGCTGTTGATGCCAATCACCTTGCCGCTGACATCGAAGGTCGGGCCGCCGGAATTGCCCTGATTGACCGGTGCATCGATTTGAATGAAGTCATTGTAGGGACCGAGGATGTCACGCGCGCGGGCCGAGACAATCCCGGCCGTCACCGTCCCGCCAAGTCCAAATGGGTTACCGACGGCAAGAACCCACTCGCCGATCCGAGGCGCCTTGTCGGCCATCCGGGCAACCGGGAATTCATTTCCGCCCTCTACCTTGAGCAGGGCGAGGTCGGTCTTCGCATCGGCGCCAACCAGCTTCGCGGCGTAAGTTCTGCCGTCATCGGTTGTGACTTCAATTTTTTCGCCGCGCTCGACCAGATGATTGGTCGTCATGGCATATCCATCCGATGATATGAAGAAGCCGGACCCCTGCGTGGTAGCGCTGTGGCGCTGCGGCGTGCCGGGACCGTCCTTCGGCAAGTCGGAGCGATCTGAGGGGGCGCCGCGGCCGGGAAGCTTTTCCTCTTGGTCGGCATCGCCATCTTGCTCTACCTTCGCGCGCACGCCGACAACGGCCGGCTTGATGCGGTCCACGAGATCTTCAAAGCCGACCGGTAGGGCAGCCGATTGAAAACCGATGGCGGGGTTGTACCAGGCGTACAACTCTCTCCACGTTGAGACCCGCGATCCGGCCAGCCAGGCGGCTGTTCCTAACCCGAGAATTCCGATCGCCAGGATAGAGCCCGCGAGAACAGCGCGGCGCGTCCTTCCACCGGGGCGCTTTTCGGTCATGAGGCGTCTCCTGTAATAGTCAAATCCAGACCCGCCGACGGCCTCCAGCATCTGACAGCATTAGTTCGGTATGACGGGCTATCGTCGGAAGCACGGAACTGGTTTCGCGTTTTTCAATCGATGTACCCGCGGGGCGGCATGCGCAGAACAATCTCGCCTCTGGCCTTCTCAGCCGAACAAGGCCGCGGCGGCGCTGTTCCCTTCCTTTCTTTCGGTCATCGCTAGATCAGCCTTGTTTGTCTCGCGTTCCACGGAGCCAAATCAAGACGGCGTAAAAGGTTCCCGGCCGTTCCTTTCAGCATTTGGCTCGGACGTCGGAACTGGTGGAGTGGGGATGAAGATCGAAACGAAGATCGCGCATGATCAAATGCACGGCATCCCGCTTTGGGAGTTCCGTCGACGTCACCGACAAGCGCCGTTTTCGTTGGAACGCCGCTTTGATTGAGACGTTTTTGTTGGGGGCTTCCTCTCAGAGGAGATGGACATGAGAAAACTGACACTGACATTACTCGCCGGCGCCGGTGCCCTCATAGCCTCGAACGCATATGCGGCTGACGAGATGCAAACCGGACAGAACTCTCCCCTGCTTCACCAGACACGGCTGGTCTGTAACGACGCCGGTCAATGCTGGCAGACACGGGGTGGTCGTCGCGTGATCCCTGAGGACAGTTACTATGCACCCCCGCGATATTATCGCGACTACGATCGCGACTACTATCGCGAGCCCGGCGTCGGCGTTTATGGGCCGGGATTCAGCTTCGGTATCGGTCGATACTGATAACGCTTGGTGAGCTGCGCTTTTTCGGGAAGCGCGAAGTCCTGGCAGCGGGCTGTAGAGAGCCCGATCGCAATCAATGCCCACCGAACAATTCTATTCGCTATTCAGTCCGGTGGGCATTGATGTCGCCGACGCATGCCTGGGCCGGGAGGCGTTGTCTGGTTTAGGTGACCGGCGAAACATTCCGATTGCGCGCACGATGATGCCTGTCATGGCGGGTATCTTCATCAATGTGGATGGCGGTGCCGCCTGTCGACACGTCCGTTCGCTGCTATGGCATCGTCGTACAGCGACCAGGAGCCCTATGGACTGGTCGAGTTCGCATCAAGACGTGACGGGTCTAGTTCACCATCAAGACGTAGAACACGACGACCGGCGACAGGCACAGGATCACCGACCAGACGCCGACCGCCCAAAGAATGTCCTGGGTGGTAAAGCCCTGTTGTTCAGGGAATGCATTGTTCCGGGTATTCACGACGCCCCCGCGCTTGCTGTTCTTGCGGGGGTATTGATACGCGTGGAATTTTAAAAAGCTGGTCGCAAGATCATTCGAATTTGATCGCAGGCGCGCTACCGCGGATTAACCAGGCGAGCGCCTGCCGTTGATGTCAGCTTCCGATCAGCAGGCGGAACGCCAGCACCGGCGACAGGCCCAGCAGCACCGCCCACAGCCCGAATGACGACACCAGAAGAACATCCTGCATCCTCTGGGCGCGCGCCGAGGTCGGATATCTGGATTTTTGCGTGATCATGGTGTTCCCCCCGTCCTTTGTTGGGGTATTTCAATACGCGCTATATTTTAAGGAGCGGCCCACCGCATCGTTCGGATTCGCGATGCGGAGGTAAGGCGGCATTAACCAGGCCGCTTCATCGCGCCACCTCTATCGAAACGGGACTCTGGTTGCGGCGCGCGTCCGCGTTCGACCCTGCCATTCGCCGTTCGATCTCCAGATCGAGCCGCGCGGCGAGGCTGGCGCTCACTTCCGTCATCGGCAGTCGCACTTCGGCGCTGTCGATCAGTCCGGTCCGCGACAGCCAGTATTTCGCGGCCGCCGGGCTTGGCTCCGCAAACAACAGCTCGGTCAGGTGTGACACGCTTTCCCAGCGGGCGAGCGCGGCGTCGCGATTGCCCTGCTTCAGCAGCGTCCACACCGCCGCGAAAGCATCGGTCTCGATATGCGCCGACAGCAGAATGGCGCCATCGGCGCCGTCGCCGAGCGCCTCGTAGTATTGTGCGTCCTCGCCGGACAGAACCCGAAAGCCGGCCGGCCGGCGGCGCAGCAGGTCGATGGATTGTGCGCGGTCGGCGCAGCAATCCTTCAGGCCGACAATGTTCGGATGTTCGGCGAGGCGCAGCAATGTCTCGTTACTGAGATTGACGGATGTCCGGTAGGGGATGTTGTAGAGCACGATGGGCCACGAAGCGTGATCAGCGAGCAGGCTGAAATGCTGCAACAGCCCGCGTTGCGACGGCCGCGAGTAATAGGGGCTCGCGATCAGGTAACCATCGATCGGCCATGTTGTCGTCTCATCGAGCGTTTCGAGCATTTTCAGGGTGTTGCTGCCGGACAGCCCGAGGCAGACCGGCATAGGGCGACCGCTGCCGCCGATCTCGGCGCGCGTCAGCCCAGCGACCCGGGCGAGTTCGGCAACGCTGAGCGTCAGGCCTTCGCCCGAGGTGGCCGCGAGAATCAAGCCGTCGACCGGGCCGGTCGCGTAGTGCCGGACCAGCCGGCGCAGCGAGGCCTCGTCAAGCTTGCCATCGCGGAACGGCGTCACCAGCGGCAGCCACAGCCCCTGCAATTGCGATCGTAGGTCGGTCATGGTCCATTCTCCCTGAGGTTGAGCCGGAGACGGGACCATAAAAAAACCCCGTCCAAGCGGCGGGGTATTGAGGATCGGTATTGAGCGAGAAATTATCGCGCGCGTCGATCTCCAGTCCCCGGGAGGGGACGTTTTTTCGACAGCGCTGTGACGCACAGATTCGTGATCATTTATTGATCATGATGGGCGGCGGCAAAGCTGTCAACGGCGCCGACGACGCAGCGTCACGCGTCTTCTGGCAAAAAAAGCCGGGCTCGCACGAGCCCGGCTTAAGGTATTGGCCACGTGAGGCCGACACAATCACCTTCCAAGAGGGATTACTGAGCGTCCGCGCCACTGGAGGAGGGGGACAAATGCGCAACGCGAATGCTCAGCGTCTAAGCATTATGATCCGTGTTGGCGCCTTGCAGCAACCACCCAACCCGCATGTCAGACATGCGGAGATCGGGGGGTTTGCAACCTGTGATCAGCAACCCGTGATCAGGATGGCCAGCGCTGTGCTTTGCTCACGACAAAATCGCGGAACACCTGCACCCGCGCGACCGTTTTCAACTCTTCGGGATAGACGAAATAGGTGTCGATCTGGACCGAATCGGACTCGCCGAACAGTTGCACCAGCCGATTGTTTTCTTCGACCAAATAGTCCGGCAGCGCCGCGATCCCCAGTCCCTGCTGGCACGCGCGGACCAGGCCGAGGATGTTGTTGACCCTGAAAAAGGCCTCGCGAGGCCCGGAGCCATTGCGGCCAGCATCGATCAGCCAGCTACGATTCGCAAGATGCGCAGGAACCTGCGAATCGCTCAGCATGATGATGCGATGCGCGTCGAGGTCGTCGAGGGTGCGCGGCGTGCCGAAGCGCTTGATGTATTCCGGCGAGCAATAAGCGTGGAAGCCCATCGCGAACAGCTTGCGCTGGATCAGATCGGGCTGGGTCGGCTTGCGGGTCAGGATCGCGACGTCGGCCTCGCGCATCGAGAGGTCAAGTTGCTCGTCGGTGACGATCAGCGAAATCCGGATATCCGGATAAAGTGCGGTGAATTCGCCGAGCCGCGGAATCAGCCAGTTGATGCCGACGCCAGGGGTGGTGGTGACCTTGAGGTCGCCGCTCGGCCGCTCGCGGCTGTCGGTCAGCTTGGCGCGCGCCGCCTGCAGCTGCATGAATACGTCATGCGCGGTGCGAAACAGCAGGTCGCCTTGCTCGGTCAGAATGAGACCACGCGCATGCCGATGAAACAGCGAGACCGAGAGCTCCTGTTCCAGCGCGCTGACCTGTCTGGACACGGCCGACTGCGACAGGCCGAGTTGTTCGCCGGCATGCGTGAAGCTGCCTGCTTCCGCCGCTGCGTGAAACACCTTCAGCTTGTCCCAATCCATATCGGTAAATCCATCGCGGGTTCGAGCCATGACTATTCTGCCGCCGCGCGGTCGCTCGCGCGCAAAGCGAGAAAGCGTTCGGCTTCGAGGGCGGCCATGCAGCCAAGGCCCGCCGCCGTGACTGCCTGCCGATAGGTTTCGTCGGCGACGTCGCCGGCGGCGAAGACGCCCGGCACCGAGGTTGCGGTCGAATTCGGCGCCACCTCGACATAACCGGAGGATTTCAGCTTGATCTGGCCGAGGACCAGTTCGGTGGCGGGCGCGTGCCCGATCGCGACGAAGACGCCGTCCGCCGGCAGTTCGGTCAGTCGGCCGGTCTTGACGTTCTTCAGCCTGACATGCGTGACCTTGGCGGGATTTTCGGTGCCGCGGATTTCGTCGATAGCGCTGTCCCACACCACGTTGATCCTGGGGTTTTTGAACAGGCGGTCCTGCAGGATCCGTTCGGCGCGGAAGTGGTCGCGACGATGCACGATCGTGACTTTTGAGGCAAAGTTCGTAAGGAACATCGCTTCCTCGACCGCGGTGTTGCCGCCGCCGACCACGATGACTTCCTTGCCGCGATAGAAAAATCCGTCGCAGGTGGCGCAGGCCGATACGCCAAAGCCCTTGAACTTTTCTTCCGACGGCGTGCCGAGCCAGCGCGCCTGGGCGCCGGTGGCGAGAATAACGGTTTCGGCGAGATAGACGTCGCCGCTGTCGCAGGTCAGGCGGAACGGCCGCTGCGCGAGCTCAAGCTTGGTGACGAGATCGGTGACGATCTTGGTGCCGACATGGGTGGCCTGCTTCTCCATCTGCTCCATCAGCCAGGGGCCCTGGATCACGTCGGCGAAACCCGGATAGTTTTCCACGTCGGTGGTGATGGTGAGCTGGCCGCCGGGCTGGATACCTTGAATCAACACCGGCTCCAGCATCGCCCGCGCAGCATAGATCGCGGCCGTATAACCAGCCGGGCCGGAACCGATGATGACGACCTTGGCATGGATGGGCGCTGGCATAGGGGAGATCCGCTCGTAAGGGATTTGGCAGCGCTTAAGCGGGATTCGCCCGGAAAGGCATCGCGACGGCGCCGAAAGTGTCAAATCCAAGTCTAGGATATCTGGCGAGCTATGCAAGAATTGCAATCCATATCAGCAAAATTTCCCCGGAAACGGGTTAAATGGCGCAGCGCACGCGCAATAAAATTGCGCAAGCCGTGCCCGCTGGGCTAAGAGTGTTGCCGGTATTATCCGCAAAATGCAGCCAGCCCAGGACCCGGAACCGCGTGTCGAAGAATCTTGACGAGATCGACCTTAAAATCCTCAGCGAAATCCAGGCCGACGGCCGAATCACCAATGTCGAGCTGGCCAAACGGGTCGGCATTTCTCCTCCGCCCTGCCTGCGCCGGGTGCGGACGCTGGAGGAGGAGGGCTATATCCAGGGCTATCGCGGGCTGTTGGATCCGCGCCGGCTCGGTTTTGACGTCACGGTGTTCGCCTCGGTGCATCTGTCCAGCCAGGCCGATACGGATTTGCGCGCGTTCGAGGATTTCGTCCGCGCCGAGCCGCTGGTGCGGGAATGCTGGATGCTTTCCGGCGAGGTCGACTTCATTCTGAAATGCGTGGCGCCCGACATGGCGACGTTTCAGAACTTCGTCACCCATCTGACGGCGGCGCCGCATGTGCGCAATGTCAGGACGTCGCTGGTGCTGCACAATTCGAAATACGAAGCCGCGGTGCCGCTCGAAGTGAAGGTAGCAGGCTGACGCGCTGCCGCCGCGTCACCGCCCGCCGTTCGGCGGACGCACGGTGGAAGCCACGGTCGGTCTGGCCTACAAGTTCTAGTTCGGGAATTCTCGTTCAGGAATTTTTGCGAGCTCGATATCCTTAAAAGCCCGGCAAGTTGCCGGGCTTTTTTTATACGTTAGCCGCGCCTCAGGCTGGGGCTCGTCGTTGCCGGTCAGCTCGTCTTGCGCATGGTTGCGTCGAGGCTGTACGGGCCGCCGCCCGCGGTCGCGAGATAAAGACAGGCAAAGCAGAACAGAATTGCCGCGGTCCCGCCATTGAGGAGCGGATGGAATACCGGCGCGCCGATTCCGCCTTTGAACATGTGTCCAAGGAAATAGGCAAAGGCCATCTCGCCGGACAGGATGAACGCCACCGGGCGCGTGAACAGCCCGAGCAGCAGCAACGCGCCGCCCACCAATTCCAGGGCGCCAGCCGCCACGATCAAGGGTGGAAGCTCCGCAAAATACGGCAGCACCGGAATTTTGAAGAACTTGGCGATGCCATACTGAAACAGCAGCAGGCCGGTAATGAAGCGAAACAGGCTGAGAGCCGTCGGCTGATATTTGGCGAAGGTTTGGTCCATGATGTATCCCCTGTTCGACGCTTCAAGCTTAGCGATCATGATCGCGAAGCTTAGCGATCACGATCGCGTAACGGAAACACTTTTGTACGACAAATATTCCCGGCGCGCGGAGAATCGGCGTGCATTCGCAGCGCAGCAAAAAGCCGCGCGATCAGCGCGGCTTTTCCGATGCGATGGCGCTTCGAGCAGAAAGCTCGGCGCAATGTTTAGCGCCACTCCACCTTGGTGATCTCGTAGGCCTTGGCGCCGCCGGGCGCCACGACTTCGACGGAGGCGCCTTTCTTCTTGCCGATCAGCGCCCGCGCCAGGGGCGAGGTGATGGAGATGCGGCCCTTCTTGGCGTCGGCTTCCGGCTCGCCGACGATCTGCCATACCGCTTTCTTGTCGGTGTCCTCGTCGATCAGCGTCACGGTGGCGCCGAACTTGATGGTGTCTCCGGAGAGCTTGCTGATGTCGATGATATCGGCGCGCGCCAGCTTGTCCTCCAGCTCGGCGATGCGGCCTTCGTTGTGGGACTGCTCTTCCTTGGCGGCGTGATACTCCGCGTTCTCCGAAAGGTCGCCATGCGAGCGCGCCTCGGCGATATGTTCGATGATGCGCGGACGCTCCACCGACTGACGCTGCTTCAATTCGACCTCAAGCGCGGCGTAGCCTCCCGCGGTCATCGGAACCTTTTCCATCATCGCTTCTCGTCCTTCAACTTCATGCGGACCAACCCCCGGCACGCACAAACGCCGAAACAGAACATCCTCATGGCTGGTGAGTTCCAGCCATGCCGGTTCATTGCCGATCAATTGCCGGACACAGTGTCCGGCGCAAAGATCAGGTTTCGGAAAAATAGCTCTGCAAGGTGCGGACCTCAAGGTCCCCGCCCAGATAGGCGCGGATGCCCTGCGCGGCCGCCACGGCACCGGAAAGAGTGGTGTAATATGGCACTTTATGCAAGAGGGCAGCGCGCCGCAAGGAGCGGCTGTCAGCCAGCGCCTGCGGTCCTTCCGTGGTGTTGAAAACCAGATGGATGTCGCCATTCGTGATGGCGTCGACGATGTGGGGCCGGCCTTCGAGCACTTTGTTTACCTTTTCGGTCGGTACCCCGCTATCGGCCAGGAAGCGCTGGGTCCCGGAGGTGGCCATCACCTTGAAGCCGAGCGAGTATAACAGCCGCACCGCATCCACGATCCGGGTCTTGTCGATCTCGCGGACGGAGACGAACACCGTGCCCTTGCGCGGCACACGGGTGCCGCCGCCGAGCTGGCTTTTGGCGAACGCAACCTCGAAGGAGCTGTCGATCCCCATCACCTCGCCGGTCGATCGCATTTCCGGACCGAGCACGGTATCGACGCCGGGGAAGCGGGCGAACGGAAACACCGATTCCTTGACGCCGACATGGTCGAGCTTGCGCTTTTTCAGATTAAAATCCGTCAGCTTCTCGCCGGCCATCAGCCTGGCCGCGATCTTCGCCACCGGCATGCCCATCACCTTGGCGACGAAAGGCACCGTGCGGGACGCCCGCGGATTGACTTCCAGCACATAGATATCGCCGTCCTTGATGGCATATTGCACGTTCATCAATCCGACCACGTCAAGGCCGAGCGCCAGTTCGCGGGTTTGCCGCTCGAGCTCGGAAATCATCTGGGCATCGATCGAGTGCGGCGGCAGCGAGCAGGCGCTATCGCCGGAGTGAATGCCGGCTTCCTCGATATGCTCCATGATGCCGACGATGAAGGTATCCTTGCCGTCGCACAGGCAGTCGACGTCGATCTCGATGGCGTCGGACAGATAGCGGTCGAACAGCAGCGGATTCTTGCCGAGCACGGTGTTGATCTGGCCGGTCTTGTCGTTCGGATAGCGCGCCTTGACGTCGGCGGGCACCAGTTCCGGCAGGGTGCCGAGCAGATAATCGCCGAGCTGGTTGTCCTCGCGGATGATCTGCATCGCACGGCCACCGAGCACATAGGACGGGCGCACCACCAGCGGCAGCCCGAGATCGGCGGCCACCAGCCGGGCCTGCTCGACCGAATAGGCGATGCCGTTCTTCGGTTGCTTGAGCCGCAGCTTGTCGAGCACGCGCTTGAAGCGATCGCGGTCCTCGGCCAGATCGATGGCGTCGGGCGAGGTGCCGAGGATCGGCACGTCGGCCGCTTCCAGCGCGCGGGCGAGTTTCAGGGGCGTCTGGCCGCCGAACTGCACGATGACGCCGTGCAGGGTGCCGTTCTGCCGCTCGGTAGCGATGATTTCGAGAACGTCCTCCGACGTCAGCGGCTCGAAATAAAGCCGATCGGCGGTATCGTAATCGGTCGATACCGTTTCCGGATTGCAGTTGATCATGATGCTTTCATAGCCGGCGTCGTGCAGCGCGAAGCAGGCATGGCAACAGCAATAGTCGAATTCGATACCCTGGCCGATCCGGTTGGGTCCGCCGCCGAGGATGATCACCTTCTTCTTGTCGGACGGTGCGCTCTCATCCGCGAGCACGCCCGCGAACGGCGATTCGTAGGTCGAATACATGTAGGCGGTGGGCGAAGCGAATTCCGCCGCGCAGGTGTCGATGCGCTTGAACACCGGGCGAACCCCGAGCCGGTGCCGCAGCGCCGTCAATTCCGCCTCGGTGGTCTCGGCCAGCACCGCCAGCCGCGCATCCGAAAAGCCCATCGCCTTCAGCGTCCGCATGCCGAACGCGTTCGCGGGCAGGCCGCTTTTCTTGATCTTGCTCTCCATCTCGACGATGCCGCGCATTTCCGCCAGGAACCACGGGTCAATCTTGCAGGAGGTGAAGATCTCTTCGTTCGACCAGCCGAGCCGCATCGCCTGCGCCACCTGCAGGATTCGATTCGGCGTCGGCGTGCCCAATGCGGCGCGGATCGCGTTCTTGTCGTCGCTGCGGCCGAGGCCTTCGATCTCGATTTCATCGAGGCCCGTCAGTCCGGTTTCGAGGCTGCGCAGCGCTTTCTGCAGGCTCTCCTGGAAGGTGCGGCCGATCGCCATCACTTCGCCGACCGACTTCATCGAGGTGGTCAGCGTGGTGGAGGCGCCGGGAAATTTCTCGAACGCAAAGCGCGGGATCTTGGTGACGACGTAATCGATGGTCGGCTCGAACGAGGCCGGCGTCGCCCCGCCGGTAATGTCGTTGGCGATCTCATCGAGCGTGTAGCCGACCGCGAGTTTTGCCGCGACTTTCGCAATGGGAAAGCCGGTCGCCTTCGAGGCGAGTGCGGACGAGCGCGACACCCGCGGATTCATTTCGATTACAACCATGCGGCCGTCGGCCGGGTTGACGCCGAACTGCACGTTGGAGCCGCCGGTCTCCACCCCGATCTCGCGCAGCACCGCCAGCGAGGCATCGCGCATGATCTGGTATTCCTTGTCGGTCAAGGTCAGCGCCGGTGCCACCGTGATGGAATCGCCGGTGTGTACGCCCATCGGATCGAGGTTCTCGATCGAGCAGATGATGATGCAATTGTCGTGTCTGTCGCGCACCACCTCCATCTCGAATTCTTTCCACCCCAGTACCGATTCCTCGATCAGGACCTCGTCGGTGGGGGAGGCGTCGATGCCGCGCTCGACGATCTCGATGAATTCATGTTTGGTGTAGGCGATGCCGCCGCCGGTGCCGCCCATCGTGAAGGACGGCCGGATGATCGCGGGCAGGCCGATATCGTCGAGCGCGCGCAGCGCATCCGGCAGGTTCTTGGTCTGGATCGAGCGCGGCGTCTCCAGCCCGATCCGGGTCATGGCCTCGCGGAAACGGCCGCGATCCTCGGCCTTGTCGATGGCATCAGCGGTCGCGCCGATCATCTCGACGTCGAACTTCGCCAGTGTGCCCTGCTTGCGCAGGCTGAGCGCGCAGTTCAGCGCGGTCTGGCCCCCCATGGTGGGCAGCAGCGCAAAGCCGCCGGGAACGACGTGACGTTCCTTTTCGATGATCTTGGCGACGATTTCCGGCGTGATCGGCTCGATATAGGTCGCATCGGCCAATTCCGGGTCGGTCATGATCGTCGCCGGATTGGAATTGACCAGGACGATCCGGTAGCCCTCGTCCTTCAGCGTCTTGACCGCCTGGGTGCCGGAATAGTCGAATTCGCAGGCCTGCCCGATCACAATGGGGCCGGCGCCGATGATCAGGATGGTGGAAATATCGGTTCTTTTGGGCATCAAGTCTCACGGGCGGGAATTAGGCACAAAAAAAGGGCGCGCATGCTGCGCGTCCCTCGAACCTTAGCGCCAGGTTACCCTCGCGCGCGGGTGGTCTTTAGACCAGATTCCGCAACCGCGAAAGGGCCCTGGAGGCCCCATCAACCGGCAATTTGGTAGAGCCCGCCGTCGCTCTTCGAACTATGGCGCGGCAAGCCCTTCGTCGCGGCTGGCTTGCCGAGCCGAAGCTGCGCGGCCGCGGCTTGGCGCGGCAAGTGGCGAAGGCTGGAGGCCCGGCCTGGATTTGAACCAGGATAAAGAGCGATGCACTGCTCCCGCGTCGACGCTTCCGCCACCGGGCCGTGTCGATCATCGCCG
>Ga0137377_10001060_pt1 | contig 18506 bp, 18 predicted proteins | sample SagtaG_22_FD_104815 | JGI IMG/M metagenome (GOLD analysis project Ga0137377, IMG submission 104815) | Vadose zone soil microbial communities from Sagehorn Ranch, Mendocino, California, USA - Sage2_L_40_16 metaG | ecosystem: Environmental > Terrestrial > Soil > Vadose zone | place: USA... | reverse complement strand
TGAATGGACACCTCACCGACCGGGTCTGATCTTCGGCGAACGTCACCTCCGACACGTACTGGCGGAGTACGCCCGGCACTACAACGGCCAACGCCCGCACCGGTCCCGGCAGCTACGACCACCACGCCCGACCATCCGATTCCCGCCGTACCGCCCCGACGGATGACGCGCCGAGCCATCCTGGGCGGCCTGCTCAACGAGTACCAGCCGGCCGCACAGAAAAACGCAGCTCAGACGGCGTGGCCGAGTTCTGGAACCCGACGGGGTGTGGGCCAGCAGGTAGAACCGAACGTTGCGCAAACCACCTCGGCCTCGCGACCGCGCCGGCGTTGGCGCTCGGGTAGCTTCGAGCAGCCCGTCTCAGACGCAGAGGTTCACGCCCTGGCGCTCGACTTCATTGGCGTCGCGGTTGCCCGCCCGGTCTCTCGCGCGGACGACGAAGTAGAAAACCGCGTCGGCGGGAAGCGGGGGTGTGTTAAAGCTGGTGCCGCCGCGGCGTGCGGTGTACGTCGCGGAGGAGAAGTCCTCGCCGCCGGCCTTGGTCGCTTGGTAAATGTCGTAGACGATCTTCGTCGAGGGCGTGACGTCGTCCGTTGCCGGGTCCCAGCTGAGGTGGTAGCTGGCGGCCTGCCCGGCGATCGGGCCGGGGACACAAGTGGTCGCCGACTCGAGGCCGGCGAACATCGGCGGGGTCCGGTCCGGGCTCGCAGCCTGGGCGGGCGCACCCGTAGCCAGCGCACCCGTCAGCGCCAGTAGAGCGACCATCCCCGTGACCCACCGCGCCAGCTGCCTGCTCCACCGATGGCCAACCACCGGCTCACGATAGCGCCCAGGCCGCCGCGCCGAGAGGCACGGTCGGAAGTTGCGCAGCGTCCGAAGAAGTGGGCGGAACCGAACATTGCGCAAACCTTTGGCTGTCGCGGCTTCGGCGCTCGACTTGCGTGAGTGATCCCGTTCAGCTTCAGGCGGCCCTGGCCGCAGGCCAAACAGTGCGTCGGCGTTGCCGGCAGCGACCTGGCCCGGTCCGCCGGGCTGAGCGGCAGCGCGTCGAGCATGGCGCACCCGGCGCCGTTCGGGCTGTACGGGTAGTCGACGGCGAACAGCACTCGGTCGACGCCGAAGACTTGCAACGCGCACAGCAGCGGCGGCAGCGAGAATAGCCCACTGGTGGTGGCCCACACGTGGCGCAGCACGTACCGCGACAGCGACATCGGCAGGCCCGTCGCGCCGGGGGTGAGCTGCCGGTCGACGCGGTCGAGCATGAACGGCAGCATCTCGCCGCCGTGCCCGATCACCAGGCGCAGGCCCGGATGGCGTTCGAAGACGCCACCGAGGACCATCCGCAGCACGTGCAGGCCGGTCTCAGCGTGCCAGCCCCACGCGGAGGTGGCAAGCAGCGACGTGACCTGCGCCGAGAATCCTTGGTACAGCTGGTTTCCTGGTCCGGCCGGTGGCGGCGACGGGTGCAGGTAGAGCGGCACTCGCAGCGCTCTAACCGGTCGAGCAGCGGCGCCATCGCAGGGTCGTCGAGGAAGCGCCCGTTCGTGCCCAGGGTGCTGTTCACCATGGCGCCGGCGAAACCGAGTTCGCGCACGCAGCGCTCCAGTTCGTCCGCGGCCGCCGCCGGGTCAGCCGTGGGGAGCGTCCGTCGCCAGGCCGACGAACCGGTCGGGCTGGGCCTGGACCGCCGCGGCGAGCACGTCGTTCGCCTCGGCGGCGCGGGTCCGGCTCTGCGCGGATGTCAAATGTTGCGCCGTTCCCGGTACTCGGCCAACCGTGCCGGGTCGACGTGGAGGGTGAAGCAGACGCGTCGCATGTGGACTCCCTCTTCCTCCGCCTGGATCAGAAGTTGAACGTGTCGATGTTCTCGGCGGTGAACTCGGTCGGCGGGCCGAGCAGGACGACGCCGCCGGCCTCGATCGTCCGCTCGCCCAGCTTGCCGGCCTTGAACTTCTCGCCCTTAGCGCCGGTGATCTGCCCAGACGCGAGAGCCGCGCCGGCGTACGCGGCGAGGTAGCCCAGGTCGGCCGGGTTCCACAGCGCGAACGCCTTGACCGTGCCGTCCTTGACGTACGAGCGCATCTGGTTGGGCGTGCCGAGTCCGGTCAGTGCGACCTTGCCCTTGTACTGGGAGCCTGACAGGTAGCGGGCCGCCGCGGCGACGCCGACCGTGGTCGGCGAGATGATGCCCTTGAGGTCCGGGTAGGACCGCAGCAGGCCTTGCGTCTCGGTGAAGGACTTCTGGTCGTCGTCGTTGCCGTAGGCGGTGGTGACCAGTTGGAGCCCGCTGTACTCGGGCTTCTTCAGCTCATTCTTCATCAGCGCGATCCAGGCGTTCTGGTTCGTGGCGTTCGGCGTCGCGGACAGGATCGCGATCTTGCCCTTGCCGCCGACCGCCTCCGAGATGAGCTTGACCTGAACCTCTGCGATGCCCGCGGCGGTGGCCTGGTTGATGAACAGGTCCCGGCAGGTGGGATTGGTGTCGGAGTCGTAGGTGACGACCTTGGCGCTCGCCTTGCGTGCTTGGTTGAGGGCGCCGCAGATCGCGTTCGGGTCGTTGGCGGAGGTGACGATCACGTCGGTCTGCTGCTGGGACAGCGTATTGATGTAGCTGACCTGGGAGGAGGCGCTGGCCTCGGACGGGCCGACCTCCTTGTACTTGCCCTTCACCTCGTCGACGGCCGACTTGCCGCCGTTGTCCGCGACCGTGAAGTACGGGTTGTTCACCTGCTTGGGCAGGAAGGCGATACTCAGCCCCTCCTTGATCGCCGCCTGCGGGTTCGCCGCGGCCGAGGGCGAGCCGCTGGAACCGCTGGACGACTCGCTTCGAGTGGTGCCACCGCACGCCGCGGCGACGAGCAGGGCGGCGGCGAGCACGGATGAGGTGGCGCCGACCCGCAGATAACGGGTGCGGCGATACCGGGGCAGTCACCGGCATCGTCACCGGCAGGTGGTCTTCGAGCCCGAGCTCGTCGTGCGGGCGTCCAGCTCGCCACGCCGAAGGACCCGACGGGCGCCGGATGGAATCCTCCCGCCCAGACCGTCCGAAGAGGCGGTGTAAGCGGTCTGCCCTGATCCGCCGAGCCCTCGGCGTCGATCGGCGGCCGGCCGGACCGGTTCGGATACGTCCAGTTGCCGCGGACCAGCCCCCGGTGCCAGGCCAGCAGGGTCGCCGGCGTGACGATCCGGTGCGCCCGCAGTTCCCGTGGCAGCAGCCGCGCCAGCGCGGAGAGCACCGCACGATCCGGCCACGACAGCCGCGGCCTGCCGACCTGCCGGCGGAGCACGGCCACCTCCTGCCGTAGCACCGCGATCTCGACGTTCTTCGCGGCGTCGGTCCAGGCCAGCAACGCCGTCTGCTCCCACGTGGCGGCGCGCGGGTGGCGAGTCGGTGGCAGACGACAGCTTGCGGCGGCCTGCTGACACGAGCACGTTGTCGATGAGGTCGACGCGGGCGGGCGGGATGATCTGCACCAGCCGGGTCACAGCGGCGGGCAGGCCGGTCCGATCCTTGGCGATGTCGATGGCCTCGACGTCGAGCCGGGTCGGCGCGCTTCACTCGGCGGCGCGGGTCGCGGGTGAGCGGTCGGGACGGCATGCTCGCAAGCCCAAGGCGACCCGCCCCGACACGGGGGGACCGGAACGGGTCGCTGCCGAGCGAGGCTACCCGCAGGGACAGCCTTGACCGCGAGCCGGGGCGGCCCCGCTCCCCCCCGGCGAGCGGGGCCGCTGGACGATTCTGACCGTCGTTGGGCGGGTCCGCATGGTGATGATGTGAACGAGTTGAGGGAACGCTCATGGGGGACAGTTGCATTAAGCGATCCCGCGTGATCTTGACCGTAAGATCTTCGGTCAGCGGGTCCACGAGATGGGCCTGAAGGCTTCACCAGCGGCGCTTGAAGGCCTCGAAGGCGGCCGGCGAAGGGGCCGGGAGTGACTCGCGCCGGAAGATCTCCCGTCAAAGATCGGCAGCGATCGCCCCACCCAGCAATGCCGCCGGAGATCTCCGGGGTAGACAGCTCGCGCCAAGCCGCTGCAACCTCGGCCGCTCGTCGACCAACGCCAGGCCCAGCCGCTGTGCCCGCTCGGCCACCGGGAGCAGCCCGGCACATGGCACGAGATTCGGCGCGTCGAATCTGAGCGCCACCATCCGGTCATTGGAGATGCTCGGATCTCTCGAGTGCCTTCCCGGGTCAGCAAAGCTACTGCATATGACCCGGTTCAAAACCGCGGCGCACCTGGCCTCCTGGTGCGGGCTGTGCCCCGGCAACCACGAGTCCGCCGGCAAACGCAAGTCCGGACGCACCCGCCACGGCAACCCCCACCTGCAAGCCGCCCTCGTCGAGGCCGCCTGGGTCGTCTCCCACACCCACACCCGCCTGGGCGCCCGGTTCCGCCGCCTGCACCGCCGCTTCGGCAAGACCGCCGGCAAGAAAGCCGCCGTCGCCGTGGCTCACACCATCCTGGTCACCATCTGGCACGTCATCGCCGACGAAACCGGCTACACCGACCTCGGCAACGACTACTACACCCGCCGCGACAACCCCGAAGAACGCAAGAACCGGCTCCTACGCCAACTACGCGAACTCGGCTACCACGCCGACCTCACCCCCCGCCGCCTGACCGCACCCCCACACCGGCCCAACCCAACCCGGCCGCGCCGGGGCTACCGCCCGCCTGGCTGGGGCCCAAGTTTCGTCACAGGGGGCGGGGCGCAGCAATGCGCTCCGCCTACCCGGCTTCGTGCGAACGGACTGGATGCTCGTCCGGTGACCAGGAGATCGATGCGACTACCGTTTCTCGGACCGAGTCAGAGCACGGCGAGCCGTGGCCGGGTCAGTTCGTTCGGCAGCGCGAAGACCTGCCGTTCCCGCGCCGCGTGCAGCTCCTCGACATGCTCATATCCACGCCGCGCAAGCCAGTGCAGCACCTGACGCACCAGGAGATCGGGAACGGAGGCGCCGCTCGTCAGTCCCACGGTGGTGACTCCGGTCAGCCACGCCTCGTCGATCTTTCCTGCGGACTCGACCAAGTGTGCGGCGCCGGCTCCGCTTTGGATGGCGACGTGGACCAAGCGGTTGGAGTTGTGGGAGTTGCCGGACCCGACGACGAGCACGAGGTCAGCCTCCGACGCCATCGCCTTCACCGCGTTCTGGCGGTTTTGCGCTGCATAGCAGATGTCATCGCTGGGCGGGCCGACCAGCGCTGGAAATCGCTCGCCCAGCTGATCAACCATGTCCCTTGTCTCGTCGACCGCGAGCGTGGTCTGCGACAGCCAGGCCACCTTGTTGACGTCTCGAACATCGAGGGCGTCCACCTGGTCGGGTCCGTCGACGACGCGGACGTGGTCGGGTGCCTCCCCGATGACCCCGACCACCTCGTCGTGGCCCTCTTGTCCGAGCAGCAGGATCTCGAAGCCCGCGGCCGCGAGCCGTCTGGCCTCGTGATGCACCTTCGTCACTAGCGGGCAGGTCGCGTCGATGGTCCGCAGACTCCGAGCCATCGCCTGGGAACGCACCGCTGGGGCCACTCCATGTGCCGAGAAGATCACGACCGCCTCTTCTGGCACCTGCTCAATCTCGTTGACGAAGACCACTCCCCGCTTTTCCAGTGCCTCGACCACGAAGCTGTTGTGCACGATCTGCCGGCGCACGTATACCGGTGGTCCGAACAGCTCCAGGGCCTTCTCCACCGTCGCTATCGCTCTTTCCACGCCGGCGCAGAAGCTCCTAGGGAACGCGAGCAGCACCCGTCGACCGACAGCAGACGCAGCGGTCATGGTTCCTCCCAGCCGCGATCAGCCGGTCGGTCCTATCGGGCGGGGCCGGCCCGCCACACGCATTGGCCGAGGTCGCAGTCGCGTCGAGCAGAGCATGCGGCCGCATGGCGGCCCGGCGCAAGGGGCTCTCCGACTTTCGCCGGGCAGGGCTGATCGGCGTGCCTGCGGTGAAGCGGCTCGTGACAGCCTGATTCTCCCTGTATTCATGGCAGCGGGAGAGGAGCCCGTGTTTGCCGACAACCTCATCCAAGGGTCTGACCTGCTCGTTCGCTATCGGACGCAGTCGGGCATGATCGTCGGTTCGTGACTCTGCGACGCGCGTGACCATGCCCGCCGGGCGGAGTTCCAGCCAGCAGAAGCGCGGCACGATCGGGCTTGTCAGCAATAGAACGGGCGGGCGCGCGAGGTCGGGCCTACGGCATCAATTGCGTGAGTTGTGTAGATGCACGCTCATCGGCACGATCGGGTGATGGACGGATGTGGGGCTGACCCGCCACCGATCACTCACAGTGCCCACACCGCCTTACACGACAATCCCCGGATCCGCGAGCTATCGGCGGCATGTGCGGACGTCACGATCAGAGCGACCGGCCACTGACCCCCCGCCGAGCGGGCGCGCCCCGTTGGCAGCCGGCACACTTGCTGGGAGGTGGCTACCTGAGCGCAACGAACGCGCGTACGTGACACCGTGGCGCACCCAGCCTCGCAGGTCGTCGTCGGCCTCGACTACCTCGGCGTCTACACGACGCCAGCCGTCCATCTTCCGGCCACGCATCTCGAAGCGGCGCACGTGCGGCTCGCTGATCAGCGACTCGGCCTCAGCCGGGTCGACGCGCAGCAGCAGGCCGCCCTGACTGCTGGCACTGACGGCCATGTTGCCCTGGATCAGGAAGGCGAGCCCGCCGAACATGCGCCGCTCGGTCAGGCCGGGCTCGGCCTGCACGACTGCCCGGATCCGATCGGCGAGCTCGACGTCGTACGCCATCCTCACAGTCTCTCGCGGACGCCTCATCCGCGCCCGGAGACCGAGCACTTCGCTGCCGCACACAACCAGGTGCCGAGGAGCACCCAGTTCGACCGGGCAGCGGCAGGACAGGACGTTGCGTGCAGCGGTGGGGTTGCATGAGTATGCAACGGAGTACAGGCGCCGCGCGGGCAGCGACCGAGAATTTGCAGCGGGCCAGGAGAGAGGCGAGCGATGAACCCCGTAATGAGGAAGGCCGTCCGAGCGGGGACCATGGCCAATGTCTGGCTGTATCGGCGCACGAACGGCCGAGTCGGCGGCCGAGGGATGGGGCGGCTGCCACTGCTGCTGCTGACTGTGCCCGGTCGCAAAAGCGGAAGGCCGCACACCGTCCCGATCGCCTACTTCGACCACAACGGCGACTACATCGTCGTGGGAACGGGGATGGGCGGCTCCAAGCGAACCCCACAGTGGTTTCTGAACCTCGAAGCGGCGGGCAAGGGCCGTATCCGGATCCGTCAGCGGGAGCACGATGTTGACGCCCGCCTCACCCGCGACGCCGAGCGAGACGAGTTGTGGCCTCAGGTCGCGGCACGAGCACCTCACTTCGCCAAGTTCCAGGCTCGGACCGGCCGCACGCTGCCAATCGTTGTCCTGACCGCACACTCCGCGGTGGACTGAGCGCCCGGGCCACGGCCGGCAGTCGCGGCCGGCTTCCCGCCGACTACGCACCGATGCTCGCGCCCCGGGGCGGCGGCGACGACGAGATCCGTCGCCTCCCAGCCGAACACGATGGGTCGATGACCAGGTGATAGTGCCGGGGTGGCAGCCGATCGCAGCGATAGAAATGCCGGACCTACACCCTTCTGGCCGCGTCGTTGGTCGGCTGCTGCACCCAGACGACCCGCACGTCCCAACCGCGGCTAACCAGCTCGGCCGCCCACGCCTGCGCGGGTCCATCCAACCGGAGACAGCGCGTTCGGGTCCGGCCGCCGGCACGTCCCAGATGGTGGCGACCGCGTCGTGTTGCCGTGCCTGCGGCCCGGACCAGCCACAACGCCGGCCCCGATCGGCACGGGCCGCTCCTCAGCGTCGTCCAGCACGTCCCCCGACGCTGCGACACCGGCCAGTGCCGCCTCGAGCGACACGGGGACCAGCCAGCGACGCCTGCGGCTCAAGGGGACTGCGGGGTACCGGCTGACGACCGGCAGCAACTGCGGCGGGAGTCAGCCCACACGAGCCGCCCGGTGGCCCGTAACGACGGTGTCCAGCAACCCTGCGGCGGCACCAACAGCTTGGCGACCGGTGGGCGGTGGAAGCGGTTGGGTTCGGTGATGCAACGAACGGTGTCGGTGGTGGAGACCCAGCCCCGGCCCGGTTGGCTGTCGGGAAGGTCCTCGGGGTGCTCGGCGTGGGAATGATCGGCGGCGTGGCCACGCACTCCGCGCCGCTGACCCGGGCAGCCGGCCACGCGGCCACCGTCGTGGCGCTGCTGTACGCCGCGGTCAGCATCTACTGGGCGCTGGGCGCTGGGCGGTCAGGCGTTGCTGTCCACCGTCGGCGGCTCGGTGGCGGATCTGGGCCGGCCGGGTGGCGCCGGCTCGGCCGCAGTCGGCCTGCCCGCTGCCGGGCTCAAACTGGCCGGCGCCCTGCTCGCCGTTGCGCTGGTCCACCCGGCCGGCCGACGACTCCCGCAGCGCCCGCTGTGGGGACTAGCGGCGGTAGCAGCGGGATGCTCGTCCTGTACGGCGGCGTTCTGCTCGTCGCCGGAGCCATCGTGCTCACCGGCGTGGTAACCCCGGCAGGGCCGGTCGACCGGGCCGCAATGCGCTGGCACATGCTCGTGTGGGACTCCTGGTTCCTGCTCTGGGGCTGCTACTCGGCCTCACCGTGCTCTCCCATCGCCGGGACGCCCATCACACAGCCAGCGCCTGACGGTCCGACCGGCGGCATGTGCGGATGCCGGTCAAGCCCGCTGGCGTGGTGTGTGACGGCTACCGCGTGATCGCTCTGTTAGGTCGGGCGCTGATCGCCGGGATGGCGGCCTCCTGGTTGCCGGTGGTGGTGATTTCGGGGCTGGTCGGAGTCGGCAGCGGGACAGGACGTCGAGGCCGAGGTAGCCGCGGCCTTCCGTCTATTCGTCGTGTTGTTCGGCGAGGACGGCGCCGACGAGGCGGATGCGAGCGTCGCGGTCGGGAAAGATCCCGACGACGTCGGTGCGGCGGCGGATCTCCCGGTTCAGCCGTTCGGAGGGGTTTTCGACCAGATCTGCCGCCAGACTTCCTTGGGGAAGGCGGTGAAGGCGGTGAAGGCGAGCACGTCGGCGCGGCTGTCCTCGAGGTGGGCGGCCACCGTCGGGAGCTTGTCGGTCAGGGCGTCGAGGACGCGGTCGAACTGGGCGTGCACGCTGGCGGCGTCGGGTTGGTCGTGGACCGAGTGCAGCAGCGCCCGCACCCATGGCCAGGACGTCCTCCCCGTCCGATCTCTGACGGCCGGCTTGACCGTATTGATGCTGTACAGGGGGACTACCGCTGATACAGCGAAAAGCCTCCGTGACAAGTTCAGCCCAACTCCGCGTGATGCTCCGATCACGTTGGGCTTCGCCACTCGAACGATCCTGCTCAGCTTGGTACGATCCCGCCCCCAAGACCAACTGCGAACGCCTGCGCTGACGACAGCAGCGTCGATGTTTCCGTCGCGTGAGACCGGGAGTCAGGCTGCGCAGGTGTCGGCGTCTGAACGCCACCCAGGGAGGTCACCCTTGACTGACAGCTGGATGAAGGGCCGTGTCAAAGGGCTACACAGAGAGACTTTCCCAGACGAGGAGCGGGCGACGGACCCTCCCGGCGCTGCGCAAGCCGAGCCGCCGGAGCAGACGGATACTCATCCCAGTCGCGATGTCCAGCAAGCCCTACAGATGCTGACACTGGCCCAGCGAACAGCCGAGGAGCATGTCGCCAGTGCTCATCGCCAAGCGGACCAGATTCAAGCTGATGCGCGCGCAACGGCAGAGCAGATAGTCCGAGATGCCCAAGCGCAGGCCGACGCTGTCCGGCGCCAGGCCGACAAGGCGCTGTCCGACGCGACAGCGCGGGCAGCGCAGATAGCCAAAGATGCCGAAGCGCACGCCGACAATGCTCGACGAGACGGCGACAAGATTGCCTCCGATGCGCGAGCGCAGGCAGCGGAGATAGCCAAAGATGCCCAGGCGAGTGCCGATGGACTCAAGCGTCAAGCCCAGCAGCGGTACGAAGAGATGGTCGGGAACCTAGCCGCCAAGCGTGAAGCGCTGCAGCAGCAGATCGAAGCGTTGCAGGAATTCGACCGGGACTACCGGGCCCGGCTCTTGACTTTCATGCAAGCCCAGTTGCGCGCCCTGTGGGTCGATGAGCCGCATGTCGACGCGGAGATCGAGCAGCCGGGCGCCCTGGTAACAACCCGGCTCCTACCGGCACAGCAGCCCGACTCCGGGGCAACGACAGAATTCCCATCAGCACAGACGAGCCCTTCTAATCAGACCTAAGGTTCCTGCCCATGAGACGGCCGATATCGAGACCTACGTCCACGGTGGCTCGAGTCCTCCACCCACTGATCACACCTGAAGGATCTGCCGCCACTCGACTCGCGGCGGAGGCGCCGCGTCCCGCGCGCGGTGCGGCAGATGAGGATGGCTCGACTGAGTCGTGATCGAGACACAGGGCCAGCGGTAACCTCCACGACCATGTTGGTTAGAGATGCCTGGGCGACAGACTGGCCACGGATCTGGCCGTTCTGGCACAGGATCGTCAGTGCGGGTGACACCTACACCTGGGATCCGCAGACTTCCGAGGAAGCGGCGCGCCGGCTGTGGATGGCGCCGTCGGCGCGGGTCTTCGTCGTCGAGAACGGCGAGCACATCGTAGCGTCGGCCTACGTCAAACCCAACTACGGCGGCCCGGCAGCCGCCGTCGCCAACGCTGGCTTCATGGTCGACCCCGCGCACTCCGGCCGGGGTATCGGCCGCCGCCTGGCCGAGCATGTGCTCCGCGAAGCGCGGCGCGACGGGTACCGGGCGATGGTCTTCAATGCGGTCGTCGCGACCAACCCCGCAGTCGAACTTTGGCAGTCGCTCGGCTTCGTTATCCTCGGTACGGTGCCCGACGCATTTGACCATCCTGTCCACGGGCCAGTCGGACTTCACATCATGCACCGGAAACTGGAGTCGACTACGAGCGAGCCGCCGGAGATGAACATCGTTGAGGTCTGAACGCGCTGTCGGGTAGCGGGAGCGCGTTGCCGCGCTCCCGCCCCCTTGGAACCGTACGTGCCACTCGTCGCGGCATACGGCTCGGGCAAGCCTTAGGGCGTGCAGGTTTGAGGCTGGTCTCCACGGTGAAGAAAGTCCACCGCCAGCGTCCCAGCCGCCTGCGCGCGCAGGAACCGAACCCAGCTCACGCCGCCACGCCGAGGCGCTGGGCCCAGCCCGTGCCGGCGAAGGGTCTGGCGCACCGTCGTCGCGGACACCGACACACCGAGCATGCGGCACTCCCCCACGATCCGCACGTACCCCCACCGCGGGTTCTCCCGGGCCAGCCGCAGCACGATCTCCACCACTTCCGGGTCCGGACCGCGGCGCCGCCGCCCGGCGTACGGGTAGGTCCACCGGCGGACCACCAGCTCACGGTGCCACCGCAGCAGCGTGCCGGGGGTGACCAAGAAGACCGGCCACCGGTCGCGGGGCAGCAGCCGCGCCAACATCGCCAGCACGATCCGGTCGGATGGGGTGTACCGAGGCCGGGTTACCTGCCGCCGCAGCACCATGACCTGGTGGCGGAGCGCCGCTATCTCCACGTCCTTCACATCCGGCGCCGGACCCAAACCAGCCAGCCCCAGCAGCCGCCGAACGAGCACGAAACCCAGCGTGCACACCACCACGACGCACGATCATGCCAGTCCGCATCGCCGCAGGTCACAGCCCCTACCCTGAGGTGGCACCTTTCACGGAGTGGGCGGATCGAGGACCTGTGACAGCATGCCGGACCCGGCCGAGTCCGGGCAGTCTGAGCCGGCGCTCGAGGCTAGGCGACACTGGACGGCTGGGGCCGCCAGGCCGGCCGCTGCGGGTCCGACGGCTGCACAAGGCCGGCATCACGTGGCTGCGTGCCGCGCTGGGGCGCTGGGGGCGGGCGGCGACGCCGCTGTGCGGGGCGCCACACCGCCAGGTCGTCACACGCCCGGCCGGTACCCCGTCTGCAGGAGTGAGACCTGTAAGAAACGGATGAAGCCATGAGAGTACTGCTCGCCGGCGCCTCGGGCGCCGTCGGTACACCGCTCACCCGCCAGCTCATCGCCGCCGGCCACCAGGTCGCCGGCATCACCCGCAGCCAGGCCAACGCTGAGCGGCTGCGCAACGCCGGCGCCGAGGCCGTGGTGGCCGACGTGATGGACCGGGAGAACCTGCTCACCGCCGTGCGCGACGTGCGGGCCGACGCGGTCATGCACCAGCTGACCGCGTTGGGCACCAGGAAGATGCGGGAGGCGATGCAGGGTACGAACAACCTGCGCACCACGGGGACCGCCCACCTCCTCGCGGCCGCCCGGGCTGTCGGCGCCCACCGCTTCCTCACCCAGTCGATAGTGTTCGGGTACGGCTACCGGGATCACGGACCGCACGTGATCACGGAGGACGACCCGTTCGGCGAACCGCAGCCCGGCGTGTTCGCCGCCGGCATGGCGGCCATCCGCTCGACCGAGGAGCAGGTGTTCTCGGCCGACGAGATGGAGGGCATCGCGCTGCGTTACGGCGCCTTCTACGGCCAGGACAGCTTCACCCGGATGATCATCAACCTGGTGCGCAAGCGCCGGCTGCCGGTGCCCGCCTCCGGCGGCGGGTTCGCCAACTTCATCTACCTGGAGGACGCCGCCGCCGCGACCGTGGTCGCCCTGGAGAAGGGGCGCGCCGGACAGGCGTACAACATCGTCGACGACGAGCCGGCGCGCTGGGCCGATTACCTGGACGCGCTCGCGGCCGAACTCGGAGTGCGCCGGCCGTGGCGGGTGCCCAGCTGGATGCTGCGAGCGATCCCATACCTCCACACGATCATGACCACCTCGATGCGCGTCTCCAACGCCAAGGCCAGGCGCGAGCTGGGCTGGGCTCCGGCGGTGTCGACCTACCGCGAGGGCATCCCGCTGGTGGCGAGGGCGAGCCGCTGAGCGGTCGCTGCGCCGCCGGCCCGACCCGGCCTGGTCTCGGGTGACGATCCCGGTGGACGGCCGCCCGGTCGGCTTCCAGTGGCTGGCCGAGGGCCTGTGGGTGCCGATAACGTCGTCCACGTGATCCGACCTGGTCGTTCGCTGGCGGAGAGGGTCGGGCGCGCAGCCGCTGGCCGCGGCTGTTCGTCACCCCCGAAACGGTGCTGCGCTGGCACCGCGACCTAATCCGGCGCCGCTGAACCGTGCCCCGCCGCGTCGGTCGGCCACCGACCCGACCGACGATCCGTCGGTTGGTGCTGCGGATGGCCGCGGACGACCCCGGCTGGGGGGTAGCGGCGAATCCACGGCGAACTGGTCGGGCTCGGCCACCGGCTAGCTCCATCGACGGTGTGGCTGATCCTGCGGCGCGCAGGGTCGACCCAGCGCCGCGGCGGGCGGGTCAGAGCTGGCGGCAATTCCTCTCCGCCCAGGCCAACAGCATCCTGGCCTGCGACTTCGCCCACGTCGACACCGTGCTGCTCGGCCGGCTGTACCTCTTCTTCGTCGTCGAGGTCGCCACCGGCGGGTCTGGCTGCTCGGGGTCACCGGCCACCCGGACGGGCCGTGGGTCACTCGATGCGCCCGGAATCTCCTCATGGAGCTCGGCGATCAAGTCGCCCGGTTCCGGTACCTGATCCGGGACCGGGACAGCAAATTCGCCGCCTCACGCGCGGACCGGCGCGGTGACCGCCCGGCTGCTGGCCGATCGCGTCGCCTGGCTGTCCGGCTCGCCTGGCGCGACCGCGATGTCGTTCGAGTCTCGGGTGAGCAAGTGGTCCATCGACGAGGAGGATGTGGCCGCCGCGGTCGACGCCGGCCGCCGCGCCGCGGCAGAATCCCAATTCCTGCCCTACGCCGGGCTGCGCGGGGGCCGCTGCGCCAGCCGGCGAGCCAGCACGCAACTCCGATGATTCGGCCAGACTCGCGACTCGGGCACGCCGCACTGAGGTAGACCGTGGGGATGCCCACCCGTCTCGTGCACGTCGTCATGGATGCCGCCGACCCGGCGAGCCTGGCCCGGTTCTGGTCGGCGGCGCTGGGATGGCGGATCGTGTTCGAGGAATCCGACTCTGTCGTGATCGAGCCGCCCGAGGACGGTCCCGCGCAGCAGGGTCAGCTACCGCTGGTCTTCGTGGCCGTGCCCGAGGCGAAGACGACGAAGAACCGCGTCCATCTGGACCTGGCGTCCGCCTCGGCCGAACACCAGGCCGCGCTGGTCGCACGGCTCGAGGAGTCGGGCGCCCGGCGGCTCGACATCGGCCAGGGCAACGTCTCGTGGGTGGTGATGGCCGATCCCGAGGGCAACGAACTCTGCGTTGTGAGCCATCTGGGCTCGGTCGGCAACGACCCTGCGTCGGTCTTCGCCGGCATCGGCCCGGTGGCGGCCGTCGTGTTCGACTGCGCCGACCCCGAGGGCATCGCACCATTCTGGGCCGCCGCGACGGGATGGCCCGTGCTCGGCCAGGACGACCAGGGCGTCTGGCTCCGTGACGTCACGGCCGGCGGCCCGTACCTCGACCTGCACCGGGTGAGCGAGCCCAAGCACGTCAAGCTGCGCGTGCACCTCGACATCGCACCCTTCGCCGACGACGATCACGCCGCCGAGGTCAAGCGCCTCCGCGCCATAGGCGCACGGGCGGTGAACGTGAGTCAGACCGACGTTCGCCGGGTCGTCCTCGCCGACCCCGAAGGCAACGAGCTCGGCGTCCTCACGCCACGCTGACATAGATAGGCAAGGAACCAACAAGGTCGACCAAGTACAGAGGGCACCTTGCCTGGAGGTTGTCCCGCGCTCCGTTGAACTTCGGTGGCGGTCCTCGTGATCGTCAGGCGGCAATCACGGGGCGGGGTCAAACGGTCGTAGCGACGGCACGGTATTCTACCCGGTGACGTCGAACAGGTCGGATGGTGGATGAGCCCGCCCCGGGAGGAGTCCTGGTTCTCGTGAAGTAGAGCAGCGCGAACTCCACCCAGGATCGTACAGATCGGAGCGCTCGATCGGGCCGCCCCAATCGTTCGGTCGGGCCACAACGGCCGACGACGTCTCGCACACCGGCGTGGGCGGTCCGACCCTCGGCGGTGGAGCGGGCTGGCTTGCCCCTCAGTTCGGCCTTTCGTGCGTGTGGGTGCCGACAGCCTCGTCCGCGGCCTTCGACCTGCTCGTTCGCCGGTGGAGACGGTCGGGCATGATCGCGGGTTCGTGACCCTGCGTCTCCTCTACCTGATCTTGCGGACGGTCGTCGGCTGGCTCGGCCTGCTCACCCCCAGCCCCGCGTCGAAGGACGCTGAGATCCTCCTCCTGCGCCACCAACTGGCGGTGCTGCGCCGGCAAGTCGCCCGACCCCCCCCGTCCTGGGCCGACCGGGCGGTCCAGGCCGCGTTGAGCCGGCTCGCCAGCGTCCGGCCCGCCCGCCAAGGACGCGCAGGTTACGGACCTGATCGACTTCTGACACCCCACGGGCGGAGGGCCAGCTCGGTGGTGAAACGACGGTCGACGGGGACCACGGGTAGGTGAACCCCCGTAGAGAGGAGCCAGGAAGTGGAACGTGAGGCGATGATCGCGGTGTCGAGTGATATGGAGCAGTCCGCTCCTGGGCCTCCGACGAACGAATCGAACCGACGACCCATTCATTACGGGCCAGCCGGCCCTGCGTCCGCCCATGGGAGTCACGGGCTTGATCAACAGAGGTGGCGGTCTATCCCCAATCCTCTACTGCGATCCCCTGAGATTGCCCACACGACCCTGGCGATTGGCCCACCTATCCCAGGGGGATGCGCAGTACCTGGCCGCCGCCCGCGCAGGTGCCGCAGTTGCTGACGTACGCCGCGCCGTCGCGCAGGGCGAGCCCGCCTGGCGTGATCAGACCGGTTGACATCACCACGTGCTGGGCGCCGCCCTGGTCCACGCGGATGAGGGCGCCGGTCGGGTCGCCCGACAGCAGGCCGTTCTGGAAGATCTCCAGCACGTACAACGTCCCCTGCTTGTCGAACGCGATGTCGATGATGTTGGTGAACCCGCTGGCGAAGACCTGGGGGACCTGCCCCGGCACGATCCGGTAGACGTTGGCTCCACCGAGCGGGAACGGGAAGCCGGTCAGCTGCCCGACGTAGAAGGCGCCGTCGGGGCCCCGCGCTACCGAGGTGGGCACCGCGTCCATGGGAATCTGGGTTCCTGGCGGGAGTCCGAGGAATGGGGGTGCGTCGACCAGGCGGTTGGGGAACGTCGCCAGGACGGAGATCTTCCCGTTCGGTGCCACGAGCAGCAGGTCGTTGGCTCCGGCGTCGGAGACGACCAGGCCATGGCCGGTCGCCAGGACGGAGTTGGGGTTGACGTTCTCCTCGTCACCCGTCGGGTTGTTGGCGTCCTCGAAGTCGGCCAGGTCGGCCACGACCCTCAGGTGGCCGCTGGCGCCCTGCGCCCTTAGCAGCTGCCCCATGTCGTCGAGCTCTGGAATGGTCTTGCTGAAGTCAAGGTCCAGGCCGAGCCCCTCCGTCACGTACATTCCGCCCTGGCCCCGGAACGAGACGTCGGAGGGGCCGATAGCGAAGTCGCCCGTGGACGCGGCGCCGAACGACGGCAGCCCGGTCAGCACGCGACGCTGGCCGTCTCGGTCGATGCGGGTGACCGAGCCCGAATGCCCGAAGCAGGCCGGACCTTCGGGGCCCGCGAAACAGGGGCCGGAGCCACCCGCGCCCGCCTCGGCGACGTACAAACCACCGTTAGGGGAGAACGCTAGGCCCCGAGGGTTGTTCAGCCCGGAGGCGATGACCTCCGCACCGGCCTGCGCGCTTGCCGGCGACATGCCTGCCATCGTCAGCGCCGCCGCACCGAGCACCGCTAGCACTCGCAATCTCATATCGAGCACCCCCGGGGCGACGGCCCACGTGCTGACTCATAGAGCCTGCCCACCCGGGTCGATGGCGGCAAGGGCAACTTGGAGTAACCCGCCGTCGGTCGTCCGGCTGTGGCGGACGGGTCCGACGGTCCCCTGCCGGGCGCCCACCGCGATGCGAATGTACGAAAGACGACCTGGCGGCGCTTCTCGCCTCATCGGCTCCATCCAGCGCCCCATCGGCATGCCTGCGCCGCTTGGGCGGCAGCAGCATCAGCGAGTGGGAGTCAGGACGGGGACCGAGGTTGGTCGGATGCCACGGGCGGCGGCCGGTTTCCGCGGGGCAGGTCTACCTCGTGCGGGAGGACCAGTGAATGCTGCCCACGCCCTCTCCCGCCGGTCCCGCGGCGCGCACATCAGCCTCGGACGTACGCCCTCTGTCCGGCGACCAGCCTCGCCTCACATCGCAGGCCGTCGCGCCGTCCAGACCAGCGGCGGCATGCGCGGCCTTCCGCTCAGTCCGCACGTGAAGTACCAACCTCCGGCCGCGGGACGGGCCCGGACTTCCCCGTCCTATGCCGGTCCGGGCCGCCTGCCGACCGACTCCGATGATCGAACACTAGTGATCGACACCGAGACAGGCCGACAACTGAGACCCCAAAGTGAATGGGTCGGCGCGGCCCGGCACTCGCGAGCAGCAAACTGGCGGGTCAGGGGTGGAGCCGCCTGTCGGAATCGAACCGACGACCTATTCATTACGAGCGGCTTGGAAGGTGGCTCACAGCCTGCCTTCTCGCCGTTGACCTGGGCGGATGCCGCACGCTGCTACTTGCCCGCACCCTGGTGGTCGAATGCTGTTAGGAAGACTGGCGGACGACATCCTCGATCGCGGTGACCACGGTGTCGGGGGCCTTGTTGAGGATCTGCGTGTGCTTGTGGGGCGTCGTTGCGAATACGGACACGAGCTTGTTGCTCGCCTCGGCCTCGGCGGCGGCAGCACGCATCGTGCGCATCTCCTCCTCGGTGGCGCCCGCGTGGGCACCGGTGCCGACGACGAACACGGTCGGGCATTCCAGTGCAGCGAAGTCGGGCCCGAGTTCGCCGTTGACGGCGTCCGTCTCGATCACGACGTCCGCGGCCTCGGCGGGGGACATCCGGGCCGAGCGGCCGAGGGCGGCCAGGATGCGCATGATCCACCCGAGCCGGCGGAATTGCGTGCGGACCTTCGCTTTGCCCGCCTCGTCGAACATGGCGATTGGGTAGGCGCCGTCGATGAGCACCAGCCCGGCGACGTGCTCGGGGTGGTGTGCCGCGTATCGCACGGCGGTTGTGGCGCCGTGCGACCAGGCGACCAGGATCGGGCGTTCGATACCGGTCGCCTCGATGACGCGTCCGATGTCGTCGACCGCTGCCTGCACGGAGTGGTCGGCCGATGTGCCTGACTTCCCACGCGCCCGGGTGTCGTATCGGATCACGCGGTACTTTCCGGCGAGGCGCTGGATGACGCGGTCCCAGTTGCGCACGGTGCCGAAGCTGCCGTTCAGGAAGGCGGGTGCCGGTTCCACCGGCCTGTCAGCTCAACGCGCCAGCCGACGGCCTGCAGCGCTCGGCCGACGCCGGCCACCTGCCCTGGCGGCTCGACCCGGCCCAGGTCGTCCGCGAATGCCTGCGCAGAGACCTCGGCAACGCGGCCTGG
>Ga0137377_10001045_pt1 | contig 18620 bp, 13 predicted proteins | sample SagtaG_22_FD_104815 | JGI IMG/M metagenome (GOLD analysis project Ga0137377, IMG submission 104815) | Vadose zone soil microbial communities from Sagehorn Ranch, Mendocino, California, USA - Sage2_L_40_16 metaG | ecosystem: Environmental > Terrestrial > Soil > Vadose zone | place: USA... | reverse complement strand
GTCGGGCGGCTGCTGTTCAACGTCCTCGCGATGATCGCCGAATTCGAGTCGGACCTGATCAGGATGCGCACCCGTGAGGGCATGAAGGTGGCCAAGGCCAAGGGCCGGCTGCGCGGCAAGCAGCCCAAGCTCAAGCCCGCGCAAGAAGCGCATCTCGTCGAGCTGTGGCGCGCTGGACGGCACACCAGCGCCGAGCTCGCCGAGCTGTTCTCCATCGCCCGCTCCACCGTCTACCGGGCCGTCGCCCGCGCCGGCGAACCGGCACCAGGGCCGACCGCCGCCCCATGAGCAGCTGAATCTTCGCCCAGCACTAACCAAGATCACTCTCAGCGCTAACCGCTGTTCCGATGTTCCTCGACCCCGGGCCCGGGGTCGAGCAGCAGAACACACCGCTCGTCCGCGCTGAGGCGGGCCGCGACCACACAGCCAGCGGACCCGCCGCCCACCACGATCACGTCGTATCCCACACCTGCCCCCTCACGCGCAGCATGGTGCGGCCCATCACCGCGCGCTCAGCTGCATTATCGCGGCCGGGCCCAGACGCCCGCCGGGGAAGTCCTGACCGTCAGGCCACCGGCCCGCGGGCACGGGAATCGCCTGCCCCATCGCATATGACGGCACCCCGGCCAGGGCCGGCCGATGCGGACCTCGGCACGGGTGAAAGGCCAGACGTCGTCACACACGCCGGCCGAAACGGGCCAGCAGCAGGGTCTGGGCGTCCGCATGGCCGGGCACCGGCGGCCGCGCGGCGATCGCGCCCGCACCGCGGTAAGCGTCCTCCACGGCTTCGAACCAGTTCGCGCAGGACGCGACGAGCCCGGCGTCCAGGCGCTCATCCGCGCCGATAGCACGGGCCAGGTCCCACGCGTGGATCAGGTGGTCGGCGAACAGCTGCAGCGTGTACTCGCTGCCGGGGAAATCGCCGAACGACAGGTGGACGATCCGGTCCATCGCGCCGTCATCTTCGACCGCCCGCACCGCCCCGGCAGACGCCAACGTCCAGGCGGCCTTGGGCTCGGCACCGAGCACATCGCCGTCAAAGCGGTCGCCTACCTCGGCGATCGTGGATCCGGCCAGCAGCAGCGGCGCCCACAAATCCTCGCCGGCAAGATGATTCACCAGGTCCCGGACGGCCCAGTCCTCATCCGGGGTCGCAGCCCGCCACTGGTGATCGCCGATCTGCCGGACGCGGGCGTCGAACTCCGCGACGGCGCGGCGGAACATCGCCGGGATATCCATGTCCCCTCCCTGCCCCTGAGCTTGTGCCGCCTACCTTAGACACAAGACCGCTGCGGCGGTGGGATGAAACCCACCCGGCAACGCCGGCGAGCCAACTGCATGACGGCGCGGACCCCGGGTGCGGAACCCCCGGCCCCCAGCACAGTGATGGCTATGTGATACGGAGCGACGGCCCGGGCCACTGACCCCGGCATCCTCTCCGCGAGCCAGGACAAGCACCAGCTTCTGCCGGCGTTCGCGGCAAGCCGCCTGCAGGACGATGGGAGGTAGCACCGAACGTCCCGTTATGCGCCGCCACGACCGCAGCGAGTCGGTGCTCCAGAGCCGCCCCTAACGGCGGGTACGCGCGCGGCCTGTCGTTGGTGGCCGTCACCGTGCGTGAGGATACCTGTCGGGCTGGTGCCGGCGCTTCAGCTTCTTGATCATCAGGCGCGCATCAACCAAAGCATAGAAGCGGTCCGGGCGGACCTCCACATCCCCGACCAGCCAGTTCCGCCTCGTGCCCGCCGATGTGGCCCGACCTGGATCCGGCTACCGTCGCCGACCGGATGTCATCGGCCTTTCCACGCTGTGGGTGCCTGGCTGGCCCCATAGCCACGGCGCAAGAGCCTGGCCAGCACCAGGTGCTCCGCCGAGATCTACCTACAGCTGCTCTCACCTGGGCGGATGAGTTTTCGGCATGCACAACGTCAAACTGGTACGACTCTCGCCTATTCGTAAGTGCTGGGGTCGGCTTCGGTGAGTCGGCGGCGGATGGCGGCGGCTTCCTTGTCGGCGGCCAGTGCCTCGGCGTCCCGCCCGGCCTTCGCGTATTCGATGGACAGGTTGTTGAGTGAACTGGCTAGGCCAGGTTGGTAGACGCCGGGGTTGCGTTCAGCGAGCCGCTGGTACAAGGTGGCGGCTTCTTCGATTGCGGCCAGCGCCTCGGCGTGCCGCCCGGCCTCCGCGTAGCGGTTCGACAGGCCGTTCAGCGACATCGCGAGGCCGGGCTCGTAGGTGCCTGGGTTGTGTTCGGCGAGGCGCTGGTACAGGGAGTTGGCTTCCTCGATTGCGGTCAGTGCGTCGGCGTGCCGCCCGGCCCAGCTGTACAAGATCGACAGGTTGTTGAGCGAACTGGCAAGGTCAGGTTCGTAGGTGCCTGGGTTGTGTTCGGTGAGCTGCCGGTACAGGGTGGTGGCTTCTTCGATTGCGGCCAGCGCCTCGGCGTGCTGTCCGGCCTCCTGGAATTCGGTGGCCAGGTTGTTCAGCGACATCGCGAAGGCGGGTGCGTAAGCGCCGGGGTTGTGTTCGGTGAGCTGCCGGTACAAGGTGGTGGCTTCTTCGATTGCGGCCAGCGCCCCGGCGTGCTGTCCGGCCTCCCCGAATTCGGTGGCCAGGTTGTTCAGCGACATCGCGAGGTCAGGTGCGTATGCGTCGGGGTTGTCTTCAGCGAGCCGGCGGCGGATAGAGGCGGCTTCCTTGACCGCGGCCAGCGCTTCGGCGTGCCGCCCAGCCCAGCTGTACCGGATCGACAGGTTGTTGAGCGAACTGGAGAGGCCGGGTTCGTAGGCGTCGGGGTTGTCTTGGGTGAGCCGGCGGTGGGTGGCGGCGGCTTCCTCGGCCGCGGCCAGCGCTTCGGCGTGCCGCCCGGCCTGGCTGTATGTGGTGGACAGGCTGTTCAGCGTGGTGGCGAGGCCGGGTTCGTAGGCGTCGGGGTTGTCTTGGGTGAGCCGGCGGTGGATGGCGGCGGCTTCCTCGATCACGGCCAGCGCTTCGGCGTGCCGCCCAGCCTCCCTGTATTCGGCGGACAGGTTATTCAGCAAGTTGGCGAGGTCGGATTCATAGGCGCCGGGGTCGCCTTCGGCCAGCCGCCGGCGGATGGCGGCGGCTTCCTCGATCACGGCCAGTGCTTCGGCATGCCGCCCGGCCTTCGCGTGCCGGTTCGACAGGTTGTTCAGCGAGATCGCGAGGTCGGGTTCATAAGCGTCAGGGTTGTCCGCGGCCAGCCGCCGGTACATGGCGGCAAGGTCGCTGTCGAGCCGCAGCGCGAAACCCGCGAGCACGCGTGAGGATTCTGGCAATGCACCGGAGCTTGCCCGCAAGACTGTGATGTCGGGGTCAAGGCGGTGCAGGCTTGCATCGAGCCGACCCAGGACGGCTGTGCTGTCGGTGATGCGTCCAGCGTTGGCATGTGCGACGGCAGCACGGGTCAGAACAGTCACCGCCTGAGTCTGCTGGGTCGGCGAAGCCCCGGTCAGGAGTTCATCCAGCAGGATGCCGGACTGGGTGATCATCGCGGCCGCGTGGTACTCGGCAACCCGGTCAGGCTGCAGCGACCCCCAGTACAGGGCATCGGGCGCCGGGTAAAGCTCGCGAAGCCATCCGGCGACGTGAAGGTGGAGGGCAAGCGGGATGCCCTGCAGCCGGGCGACCGTAGCGACGGCCTCGGTTTCGGTGGCGGCTCCGCACACGATCGCGGCGGCAACGGCACGCTTACGCGTCGCGGGGTGGAGCCCGCCGAGTTTGTGCATAGGCGCCATGCCGGTCCAGTACCGTTCCTCGTGGCGTAGCAGCGTCGCCTCGGCCGGTTCGCCGTGCGCCGCGCTTACCGGCTCCGGTCCTCGTTGCAGCAGTTCGACCAGCGCCGCCATCTGCACGGTCAAGACCGCGCTGTAGCGGGACCCGCCCAGCCCATCGGGTGGTTCCACGGTGCCTGCCAGCGTCGGCCAGTCCGCTTCGTTGTAGCCGGGAACCAGCCCGAGCATCCTTGCCAGGTCAGACACTGCCGCGTTGAACGCCTTCCGCCGCGCTGCGGCGGATCCGTCCAGTGGGCCCAGCTCGATGACCGGCGCAGTGGCCAGCAGGTCGTGGACAGGGGCGGTGGCCTCGAACGCTTCGGTCTTCCACGTCCCGGCTCCGCGTGCCAGCAGCAGCAGCCTGATACGGCGGTGGGCGGAGCGCGCCTGGTCGATGATCCGCCGGACCTGGTGGGGCCGGGATTCGGCGTAGTCGACGATGATCAGCACATTGCCGCGAACCTGCGTAAGCGGGCGGAAGTCCGGGCCGTTGCGGGGATTGTCGGTGACGTTGGCGCGCAGATGCCCCACCACCCACCCGCAGTCGTAGAGCCTGGCTTCCAGCCAACGCGCCAGGCGAGTCTTCCCCTGCCCGCCCGGGCCGGTCAAGGCCCGCACCGACAAGATTTCCTCCGACCCCGTGCACCAGTTCAGAAGGTGCTGCCACTCCTGGTCGCGGCCGTAAAAGGAGACGGCTTCCGCGTCGGCCCGCAGGAGCGTCGCCGGGGAGCGCAGGTCGCGTTCGGGGATCGGCGGTTCCAGCAGGTCGGCCAGCTCGACCGGCTCGAGGAACATGGGCCATCCGGTGTGCTCAGCCACTAGCCGCGTGAACTCGGGGTCGGCCCGCAGCTCAAGCACGCGGGTCGCGGTCAGCCGGGTTCCGGCAACCGCGCGCCGGTCGAGACGGATTACACCGATCAGCAGATCGCCGCTGAACAGCGCGGCGCCGGACATGCCCGCCCATGGTGTGGACAACATGTCAGCTGCCGTGTCCGTGGCAGGCAGCGGATCCTCGCTGAGGATTTCATAGCGTTGAGCGGATGTACCGGTACCCGGATTGACTCGGCCGGACAGCTGCTCTTCAAGGCGTCTCGACGGGTCTTTCTGCAGCCGGGGGAAACCGAAAGCCTCCACCGCACAGTCCGGTCTGATGGTGGCCAGCCATCCCCAGCGCTGCGGCACGCGGGTGCGAGTCACCTTCAGCGAGGGCGGGGGCTGCCATCGCGCACTAGTGATCTCCACCAGGGCGGCGTCCGCCACGTCGTCGTAACGGCGCCAGCGCACTGAGCCCGGCCAGAGGTCTTCCCCGGAATCAGGATGGCACACCGTGATGTTTCCCGGCCAGTTCCCCGACTTATCACCGAGGATGTGCGCTGCGGTCAGCACCAGCCGGGGAGCGATCAGATAGCCTGTCCCGAACGAGACATGGCCGTCCGGTCTGACGGAACGCATCTGTACCACCCGGTCGAACTCCACCCCCACCCTCCCGCCCGGCTCCGGAATCACCCGACCTCGCGGCGCGATGTCAGCCGATGTCCTGGTCACCGACCTCGATATCGCCCACGCGTGCTCGCCTTCGGATGCAATGTGAGGGTAACCCGGTGTGTGGTGCCTCGTCTCCTGCCCCGATTTGCCGTCGACCGCAGCCACACCCCAGCGCAACCCTCCACGCAGAGCCCGCGTACGAGCGAGTTCCAACTCGCCCGTCACCGTCGAGAACACCGCTGCCAGGCATCTGAGCACCTCGCGTTGCTACGACAACCCCTAGTCGACCTGCTCCTAGTCTGACACGCGGACGCGAGACGACGGGCGGCCTGCGCGCGCCTGCCCAGCCCGCATTCCGGAGCCGCGGCCCCCTTTGAGGTGAATTGCGAGTCCAGCCGGGTGCATCAGCACAGTCCCGCCGCCAAGGCGCGACTGCTGCGTGGTGTCCATGAGCAGCGCCCCACCAGAGACGAACTCTATTGCGACGATAGCTTCACCTATCTTCGCGGATAGTTATTGTTCCGCGATGATTGCAGTGGCATACCCGTGCTGCTTCCTGCGGCCGTATACTCAGCAGCCCGAACGGTCAGCATGATTTGGGTGGCTACGTGGCTGAAAACTGGGTGGGCCTTGCGGACGCGATCACAGCGCTACGGCGTGAGTTGACCAAAGCCATGGAGACAGGCAAGGGTGATGGCCTCCGGTTTGGGCTTGGTCCCGTGGAACTGGAGTTCTTGCTTGAGGTCACGCGCGAGGGGGGCGGTGAGGCCGGAGTCCGCTTTGGTCTCGTAACTGTAGGCGTCAGAGGGGATGTGAATAAGGCATCCACCCATAGGGTCAAGCTGCTGCTACAGCCTCAGGATCGCCAGGGGCGCCCAGCCGAGATCGCCGATACGGAATAGCGCGGAACCTCAGCGCTCAATACCAGTTCTCCTGTAGCCCGCGATCGGAATTGGCCAGATCGGGCCGGATTGCCGGAGTTGCCACGCGAGGGGATGTCGCAGTAGTTGGCCGGAAGCACATCAGCAGCAGCGTTTTCCTGCGGGGTTCCAGAACTCGACCGCTGGTCGTGACCTGGTCTTCTACGCAGCCCGGACGGGACGTTCCTCCTTACCGCCGGGGGCGGCCGACGACATCGCCCGCCTGTTTGACGTAGCGACCCAGCGCGAGATCGGGATAGGCATGACCGGCGACAATGCCGGCCTCGGCCTGCTTATGGTCGCATTAACTCCCGGCGGCTCTGGCATCCTTACCGTCACCGACGCGCTCTGGAATGTGGCGTTCCCGCATGACCCGGCTGACCTGCTGAGCAAAGTCTGCTCAATAGCAAACGCGCCATAACCCCCTGGAGTGGAACACCTACGCCGGGTCAGCGCGGTATCTCACCGGCTGCGCTTAAAGCAGCGACCCCGGGTGTCGCGGGCCGGCCGCTTCCCGCCCCGGACCGAATTCCCGGCTGGTCATCCAACCCTCGTCCTCCAGCCGAAGCAGGACCGGTAGGCGGCTCCCCGGCTACAGCCCCAGAGCCATACGGGGCAGCGCAACGTGACAGAACATTCGTTCTCGCACACGCACACCTCGGACAATTATCCTCGCTGGCCCGCCAGGGCACGCAGATCAGGCGGATCTCGCGCGTCGGTGTCCTCGATTTCGGTTACGTTCTGCAGGGTCTACAGGGGGTACATGCCAGGTCTGCCGGAGGTACGTCGCTGGCCGGCGGGTCAGGGTACGAGATAGCGATCTGGTCAGCGGGCTGGTGGTGCTGGCCACGCGGTATACGACAGGTGTACAGGGCTTGCTATGCCGGTTGTGTGCCTGAGCATGCCGGGCGTGCGGGAGGATCCAGCTTGGTGGTGCTAGCGCGGTCATTCCCCGGCGGAGGGAAACCTGGCGGCTGGAGGTGCTTCTGCCTGCGGTTTTGGGGAGCTGTACGGGCCTGTACGTGGCTGTCCGCAGGATCGGCGGCGCGGATGGCCCGGCGCGCGTACATATAGCGGACAGCGTCGCGGCCGGGGGCGTCATGAGGGGTTGTTTTCGCAGGTCAGAGCCCATGTGGAGGTGCAGGCAGGAGCGGTCTGTAAAACCGTCGGCTTAGCCTACCCAGGTTCGAACCCTGGACCTGCCACCACCTGCGAAAACGGCCCGCTAGCTGCGAATTCTCGTGCTAGCGGGCCGTTTTCTCTGTCCCGTGGTGTGTCACCTTGTCGCGTTGTAGATCCCCGTGTTGCGGGGTCCACGGACGTATAGCGGACGGCGTCCGTGCCCCTTGGACGGTCGGTGTAACCGCTGGTTTTCCACGGACGGCCACGGACGGGCCGCGCTGGGGGCGTTTCCCGGCTTGGCGCAAGAGGGGCTGCGAGCGTCATGCGGTCAGGCGGTCCAGTGCCCTGATGACGGGAAGGGTGCCGTCTTCGGTTGCCAGCTGCTTGGCTATTGCCTGCGCCCGGGTGCGGTAGGAGTCGCGGTTGACGGCGTCGCTGATCGCGGCCCCGAGGGACCAGGCTGTCAGCGACTTGTAGGGAACAGCGGCGGGGCCGACGCCGAGGGCGGTGACCCGGCTGGCCCAGAACGGCTGGTCGGTGATCATCGGGACGCTTACCGTCGGCACCCCGGCCCGCAGCCCGGCGGCGGTGGTGCCCGCGCCCGCGTGATGGACGACGGCGGCCATCTTGGGGAACAGCCAGTCGTGCGGTGCCTCGCCGATGACGAGCACGTCGTCATCGTCTTGGAGCGCTCCGCCGAGGCCCGCCCATCCGGCCTGGGTGACCATCCGCACCCCGGCTCGGCGCCGGGCGTCGGCCACGACGGCGGTGATCCGGGCCGCGTCGGCTGGGTTCCTGCTGCCGAAGCCGACGAACACCGGCGGCGCCCCGGCCGCGAGGAACCGCTCCAGGTCCGCGGGCGGGGTCCAGCCGGCCGGGTGCTCGGGCCACCAGTAGCCGGTCACCTCGATGCCCTCGCGCCAGTCCGGAGGGCGCGGGACTACGGCCGGGCTGAACCCATAGAAGAACGGCCACCGTGTCGCCTCCTGACGACGGTACAGCTCGCGGATGCTGCCGGGCATGCCCTCCTGCGCCCACAGTGGCTTCGAGGACCTGTCCAGGGCGCCCGCCCCGGCGATCATCAGGGCGCTTGCCAGCGCGCGGTTGCCCCAGCCGCCCAGCGAGCGCGTCATCAGCCCCGGCGGGGGAAACTGGCTGGTGGGGTGGGCGGGCTGCAGCGCGAGCCCGATGCTGGGCAGGCCAAGGTACTCGGCTATCCGGTAGCCGCCGAACCAGGCCATCCCCGCCGGCAGCAGCACATCGGTGTCCTGCCGCGCCGCTTGCAGGATGGCCCGGTGAGCGGGGCGACGTCGCCCCGCGACCCAACGGCGGCTATCAGGATCCTCACTCTAGGCTGCCTTTCCCTTGTGACTTTGTTCGCACGCCAGCCTCCTGGGGTGTCGCGGGACGGGCGGCGGCACCTGGCAGGCCCGTGGTCTCCCGCCCGCAGCGGGCCGCGCCGGAGCCCGGGTCGCGCGCCATCCTGGATGGGACCGCGCCGGTGACTGCCATGAGCGCCGTCGCCGCGGCCTGCTGGCCGGAGTCTTCCCCGAGCTCGCCGCTGGCCGGCCCGCCTCGGTGATCGGGGTCAGTAGCGGCGGCGAGCTGGGGCCGGCGTGAACGAGGCATGCTAGCTGGCTGCATCGGGTTCGCCTGGCTGGACGATGCCGGTTTCGTAGGCCAGGATGACGGCCTGGACCCGGTCGCGCAGGCCGAGCTTGGCGAGGAGGTTGCCCACGTGTGATTTGACGGTTGCCTCGCTGATGACGAGGTCGGCGGCGATCTCGGCGTTGGTGAGGCCGCGGGCGAGCCGCAGCAGGATGTCGTGTTCCCTGGCGGTCAGTGATGCCAGCCTGGACGGTGCGGGCTGGGCGTGGCGGGGTGCGCGGGCGAAGGCGTCGATGAGCCGGATCGTGACCGACGGGGCGAGGAGCGCGTTGCCTGCGGCGGCGTTCTTGACGGCGGCGATCAGGTCGTGCCGGGGGGCGTCTTTGAGCAGGAAGCCGCTCGCGCCTGACCGGAGTGCCTCGTAGACGTAGTCGTCGAGGTCGAAGGTGGTCAGCATGACGACCTTGGGCCCGGCTGCCCGGCTGCCGCCGGTGATCTGCCGGGTGGCCTCGAGGCCGTCCATCTCGGGCATGCGCACGTCCATCAGGATCACGTCGGGCAGGTGCTCGGCGGCGGCCCGGACGGCCTCGGCCCCGTTGGCGGCCTCGGCGATTACGGTGATCCCGTCGGCTCCTTCGAGGATGACGCAGAACCCGGTCCGGACCAGTTCCTGGTCATCGACAACGAGTACCCGTACCGGGCCTGGGGCGGTCATGGCGCCGGGAGCCTTGCGGTGACTGCGAACCCGCCGGCTTGCCCGGGGCCGACGGTCATGCTGCCGCCGCAGGACGCGACCCGCTCGGCCATCCCCGCCAGCCCGAATCCTCTGCTCCGTGAGGTAAGCGTGCTGCCCGTGCCCTGCGGGCCCGCCGCGGCGGCGGGTCCGTGGCCGGTGTCGGTCACCGAGACGGTGACGTATCCCTGCTCGTAGCGGAGTGTCACCGTTGCCTTGTCCGCCCCGGAGTGCCGGACGGTGTTGGTCAGTGCTTCCTGGATGATGCGGTAGGCGGCCAGGTCCACGGCGGGTGCCAGCCTGGCCGTGCTGCCTTCCACCTGCAGATCCACGCTGATCCCCGCCTCGCGGACCTGGTCGAGCACCGTGCCGAGCTGGCTGACCGACGGGAGTGGGGCGGTGTCCGGCGGCCGGCGGCCGGCGCAGGCAGGGGTGCGCAGTACCCCGAGGAGCCGGCGCAGTTCTCCCATGGCCTCGCGCGCGGTCTGGCCGATGACCTCGACGTGCTTGACGGCCTGCACGGGCTGGCCGGGCAGCAGCGTGGCCGCCGCGTCGGACTGGACGGCGATCAGGCTGACGTGGTGCGCTACCACGTCGTGCAGCTCCCGGGCGATCGTGGCCCGCTCCTGGGCTGCGGCCAGTGCCACCTCCCGGTCGCGCACGGCCTCCGCCCGCTCTGCTCGCGCCTGCGCCTCCTGCAGGTAGGCCCGGCGGGTGCGGCTGATGATGCCGGCCATCCCGGCGGTAACGAACTCCATCGCGACGATGGGGAAGTCCGAGGACATGCTATGGCCGGGCAGGGACAGCTCCGTGATGATCCCGGCCAGCATGAGCACGCTGATCACCACGCGCACCCTGGTGGAGCTGCGGTCCATCACGGTGTAGTAAGCGATGAGCGAGGCCAGGTACAGCGGCTCGAAGCCGCCTATGTTGTCCTCCACCGTGCGGAAAAGACTGACGGCCAGCAGCACCCCGACCGGCCACCGCCGCCGCCACGTCAGCGGCAGCGTCTGCAGCACGGCCATCGGGAACGTCACCCCGGGCAGGCGCAGCTGTCCGGTCTCCGGAATCATCGCGCTGACGTTGTAGGCGGCCAGCGCGAGCGCGAGCGCGAGGTCCTGGGCCTGCGGCGACAGCCTGGCCGCCCAGGCGGCAAGCCTTCTCACGCGGTAATCGTAGGACCTGGCGGGAAGCCGGGCCATCCCCCGTGCGGCTGAACCGCCGGCTCATACCTGCGGCGGAGTCCCCTGCCGCCAGGGCACCGCCGGGCCGGCCGTAGGGATGGCCGGGGAAACGGGCAGGGCGGCCGATGCGCGCCCGGCGCGCGGCCGGCGATCGTACCGGGCATGAACTCCCAGCCGAGAGCGGCGGATCCGGTCATCGAACTGGCCCGGGTGGAGAAGGTCTACCGCAGCGGGAAGGTCGGCCTTCCCGCGCTGAGCGGGATCGACCTGACCATTATGGCGGGCGAGATGGTGGCGGTCACCGGCCCGTCGGGTAGCGGCAAGTCGACCATCATCAACCTCATCGCCGGCATCGACCGGCCCACGGCCGGCACCGTCACGGTCGCCGGGCGCCGCCTGGATGAGATGACCGAGGAGCAGCTCGCGGCCTGGCGCGGGCGCACGATCGGGATCGTCTTCCAGTTCTTCCAGCTCATGCCCACGCTCACCGCGGCTGAGAACGCCGCGCTGCCGCTGGACCTGGCCCGGATCGGCACCTCCCGCGAGCGCAGGGCCGCCGCCAGCCGCAACCTCGCCACCGTCGGGCTCGCCGACCGCAGCGGCCGGCTGCCGCTGGAACTGTCCGGAGGAGAGCAGCAGCGGGTCGCGATCGCCCGCGCGATGGCCTGCCAGCCGCCGATCCTGCTGGGCGACGAGCCCACCGGCAACCTCGACTCCGGCATGGCCATGGACATGTTTAAGCTGCTCAAGGACCTCAACGAGCAGGGCACCACGGTCGTGTACGTCACCCACGACCCGGCACTCGCCCGGCTGGCCCACCGGGTCGTGTCCGTCCGCGACGGCCTGATCACGCAGGATGCGAGGACGGGGTCGTGAACACCCTGAACCGGAAGTCCTGGGGTGACCTGGCCAGGCACCGCACCCGGACGCTGCTGGCCGCGGGCACGCTCGCCATCGCGATCGCCAGCCTGGGCTTCCTCGCCGTGCCCGGCCTGCTGAACGCGGCGATGAACCGCCAGGTGCAACAGGGCCGCCTCAACGAGGTCGCGGTCTCCACCCGGGTCACCGGCCGGACCACCGCGCAGCTCGGCGCGCTCGGCCGGCTGCCCGGCGTCGCCGCAGTCAGCGCGGACCTCAGCTACGTCACCACCACCACGACGACGGCCGGCGGCACCCAGAATATCGTGATCGACGGCGGCGGCCTGGCCTCCGCGCCGGTCAACACCGTCCTGCTGATGTCCGGCCGGCTGCCAGGGCCGGGCGAGGCGCTCGTCGACGTGGCCGACGGCAAGGCCGCTGGCTTCACCGTCCCGGCCGGCGGCACGCTCGGCGTGCGGGCCGCCAGCGGCGCGACCGCGCGGCTGCGCGTCAGCGGGACCGGGCTGAACCTCGCCTACACTCCCGGTGCGAACAGCACCGGCGTACCGGTCTTCTACACCTCTGCCGCCACCGCGCAGGCGCTCAGCGGTACCCGGGGCTACAACCACCTGGGGTTCCGGCTCACCGACGACAGCCCGGCGGCGCAGGACCGGGTCATCGCCGAAGTCCGCGCCTACCTGACCGCGCAGGCCGGCAGCGACCCGGTCACCTCGCTGCCCTACACCCGGGCCCCGGGCTACTGGCCGGGGCAGTCGGGGTTCGACGACATAATCGCCGTGCTGTACATCATCACGATCCTCGCGCTCGGCTCTGCCGTGTTCCTGATCGCGGCCACGATGAACGCGCTCATCGTCGAGCAGGCCCGCGAGATCGCCATCCTCAAGGCGCTCGGCGGCCGGCGGCAGCAGATCGGCGGCATCACCGCCCGCACCGCGGCGATGCTCGGCCTGGCGGGCGCGATCGTCGGCACTGCGGCCGGCGTCGCCGTCGCCTACCTGCTGGCCCGCTACTTCGCCGAGCGGATCGTCGATGTCTCGCTCGGCTTCGGCATCTCGGTCCCGGTCGTCGTGGCCAGCCTGGTGGCCGGCCCGGTGCTCGCGGTCGCCGCGTCGCTGCCCGCCCTGCGGCAGGCGCTGCGCAAGCCGGTGGCCGAGACCCTCACCGGAGCAGGCACCGACGGGGGCTACGGGTCCGGCCGGCTCGACCGGGCAGCCGCGCGCAGCGGCCTGCTAGCAGGGAGCCTGGTTCCCGACACCATGCGGATGGGGTTGCGTGACGTGCTTCGCCAGAAGCGGCGCAGCGTCGCGGTGATCGTCCAGGTAGCTGTCGCGGCCGGGCTTGCGATCTCCTTCCTGGCGCTCGGCCAGTCGATAACCGCCGTCATCGGCCAGACTATCGGCAAGCTCCACGTCAGCATCGACGTCGGCCAGGCAGCGGGCAGCGGCGCACGGCCGTTCGGCAGCCAGGCGCTCGCCATTGCCGCCGCGACGCCGGACGTCACCAGCGCCCAGCCAGTCGAGACAAGCGCCGTGCAGTACAACGGCCAGGCGTACGCGGCATGGGGCCTCGACCCCCGTCCGCTCTACTCCTACCGGCTGAGCGGGGGCCGCTGGTTCACCGCCGCCGACGACGCCGCGGGCACCCCGCCGGTGATACTCGGCCCGGTCGTCGGCGACGCCTCCGGCGCCCATGTCGGGCAGGTCATCACCCTCGACATGGCCACAGGCCCAGTCAGGACTCGCGTCATCGGGATCGACACCGGCCAGAACAACAGCGGCAACATCGTCTACTTCCCGCTGCCGACCCTGGAACGCCTCGACGGCACGCCCGGCACCGCCAACTCCCTGTGGGTGACCACCGCCAGCCCAGCGCACGCCGCCATCGACCAGGCGGCCACCGCCGTCGCCAGCCGGCTCGCCGCCGCCGGCTACCCGGTCACCACCACCAAGATCTACGCCTACGAGGCGCAGATCACCGCCGCCGAGAACTCCATCCTCGCCATCGTCGAGATCCTGGGCCTCGTCGTGGTCGCCATCATGCTCATGGGCCTGGCCAGCACCCTGACCATGGGGATCATCGAGCGAACCAGGGAGATCGGCATCCTCCGCTGCCTCGGCGCCCGCGCCCGCCACATCCGCCGGATCTTCACCACCGAGGCGGTCGTGCTGGCCCTGGCCGGCTGGGCGGCCGGGATCCTGCTCGGCTGGCTGATCTACCAGGGCCTGCTGGCCCTGGTCCGCCACGAAGCCCACCTCAGCCTGCCGCAGGACTTCCCGCCGGCCATCCCGCTGATCACCCTCGCCGGCGTGCTCGTCCTCACGCTCATCGTCATCCGCGGGCCGCTGCACCGCGCCGCCCGGATCCCGCCCGGCACCGCCCTCCGCTACCAGTGACCCGGACAGGGCGGATCATGCACCGACAGGTCGCAGACAGTCGGCGAACCAAGTCACCACAAGGACAAGTGAGATGAGCGCCAACTCAGACACGCAGCCGCCGAGGAAGAAGCGCCGGGCCTTCCTGCGCGCCCGCTGCCGACAGCGTGCAGTAGCCCACAGCCGCTCCGCCACCGCAGCCAGCGCCCGGATGGCCCCGCAGCTGGCCAGGCCCGGTGAAGGGAGCCCGGCGTGGTGCGCTGGATAGACTGCTGGGCAGCCCGTCTGCAACGCAAGTCCGACGAGCGAGCGGCACGGTGGCAGGAACGTCAGCAGGAGCGAGCCCGCAGCGGCCAGATGACCGCCGCGGACCGGTGGATAGCCCGTGCAAAGCGCAAGTCCGACGAGCGAGCAGCCCGATGGCAGGAACTAGAACCGCTGCGTCAGCTGGTTACGGCGGCCCCGATCAGGGGGCCCGGCGACAGCACCGCTGTCATCAGCGTCGGTCAGAGCGGGCCACGGTGGCTGAGCCCGCTTAACCCGGACGGGCTCGGCCCCGCTGGCCCGGTCGACCTGCTCCGCTTGCTGATCGCTGAGGCGATCTGGCTGCTGGTCTTCCGCCGGTCCTACACCATTCACGTTCGCACGAACGACCAGCCCCGATCAAGGTCCACGTCCGGCTGCCCAGCGAGATAGCCGCATACCACGCCGCCGCCCAGCTAGTCAGCCGGTTCCAGGACAACGGACCCGCCGCACTGCAAAGCTGGCAGGCCGACGCTGCCGCATCCACGTCCTCGGAAGGAGCATGAGATGTCACGTGGTACCGCAGTCGTGACTGAACGCCTCCGGCAGCAGGGTCAGCAACGGGCCGCTGGAACTGGCGGGCCAGCACTGCCGACAGGCAGCGCCATCGCATCCCCGGTCCTCGGCCGTGATTTGATTCGTGCCCTGACGGCATCAGTTGTTGCGCAGGACGCCGTAGATCCCCGCCCTGGCCCTGCGGAATGCCCTGGCTGCACGGGGCTCCCGGCGGCCGCAAGGCAGCGGGCGGTTCCTCACGCTGCAACCGCCAGCCGGGGAAAGGGGTGATTCCTGTGGGCCTGGAAGACCACCTGCCCGCCGGGTTCTTGCTGACCACCGTGGAGAAGTGGGCCCAGTACACGCGGTCCCGGTCGATGTGGCCGGCCACGTTCGGCCTGGCCTGCTGCGCGATCGAGATGATGCAGACCGCCGGCCCGCGGCACGACTTTGCCCAGTTCGGCATGGAGAAGATGGGAAACACCCCGCGCGAGGCCGACCTGATGATCATCGCCGGGCGGGTCAGCCAGAAGATGGCGCCGGTGCTGCGGCAGATCTACGACCAGATGCCCGACCCGAAATGGGTGATCGCGATGGGCGTATGCGCGTCCTCCGGCGGCATGTTCAACAACTACGCCATCGTGCAGGGTGCCGACCACATCGTGCCCGTCGACATCTACCTGCCCGGCTGCCCGCCGCGCCCGGAGATGCTGCTTGACGCCATATCCTCAAGCTGCGCGACCAGATCGGCCATACCAGGCTCGGCGTCAACCGCGACCGCGAGATCACCGAGCTCGAGCACGACGCGCTGCGACGGCCACCGCTGCACCATCCCCGCACGGCATGATCCTGGCATTTCGGCAGCCGCCGTGACCAGGACCAACTCAGCAGGCGCGGCTATGGCCGCCTGTTCGGCCCTTAGTCGCGCTGTGCGCCTGCGGGCCAGATCACGCGCACCGGGGTGCCGTGCTCGCGGGCGTATGCCACCACGTCGGCGGTATCGCCCGTTTCCCGGCACGATATGGATAGGTGACGAATATGGCTAATGAGAAGACGACTGGAAAAATCTACACAAGGTCAGACCTCTGGTTCGCGAACGGTGGCACGATCCTTTTTGTCAGCGGCCTGCTCACCATCTGCTGGCGGGTGTACACCGCAGGGAAGATCCCGTTTTGGTCGGCCTGGCCCGGAATCCTCGGTGTTGCGGTTGTGGGCGCAGGCGTCATCGTGATGGCGATCGGTCTCAGCCTGCGTGATGAGGGCCAGCCTGGGCCGGGTTGACAGCAACGGCAACCGGCGTCCGCACGGTCCGGTCAGGCCTGCTGATTCCCCTGTTTTCGTCACCCCCAAGGCTGGCCTTTGTGTTATCGGAAGGTTCGCCACGGCCCTGCCGCCCGCTGGACATTCTGGCAGGCAGATCAAGTTACCAAGGAAGGCATTACCTGGGACATCACCTTGCGGGGTCGGCGGGGCGGGCGGGGCGATATCGCCGCTGTTCACCACCGCCACGGCGGCGTTCCGGGTCGCGGAGTCCCAGGGCCTGAACACCAGCGGCGGAACTTGACGCCACCCGCCAGCTCGCTGCTGGCGCGGGCGACGGAGGTCATGCGGCGTGCGGCGCCCGCCGGGCAGCCCTCGCCGGACCGGAGCTTGGCGCAGCAACCCGGAGGCGGCCGGGTCGAAGGCGCCGAGGCGGGCGCGGAGCACGTCGCGGGTGATTGGCTGCCCGTGCTGGTCCCGGTGCTCGGCGGAGGCCCGGCGCAACACCTCGATGGCGACCTCGTCATAGCTGAACCCCAGGCCGCGCATCCGCTCCCGCAGCCCGTCCATCTCGGCCTTGAACCCCCTCGCGCCCGGCCCCGGCGCTCTAGGCGCGGACACTGCACTGGCCTGGCTCACAGTCGCAACTCCCTTCAAATCCAGGTTCACAGTTACGCGGGCGCGTTCGCTGGCAGTAAGCCGACTGCGTTAATTTCCCGGTTTTTCGCCCACGCCGCAATCCAGGCGAACCGCCGACGGCGTTTCTCCGCTTGTGCAGGTCACGTGAGTCTCAGAGCTAGAGGACACCGAGACCGCCGACAAGTAAAAACGCGCCTCCCTCCCGGTCGCCGACCTGGAAGACACCGCGACCGGTGCGGCTGGCGCTGGCCGCCTGCGCCAAGACCCTGACCGGGAAGGCGGCGGCCGGGTCGACCCAGCGGCGCAAGCGGTCGGTGTTCTACAACGCCCTCGGCTACGCCGTCGAGCAAGGGCACCTCGCCGCCAACCCGGTCGACCGCATCCAGTGGACCGCCCCCGCCGTCGCCCAGAGCGTTGACCGGCGGGTAGTGGTCAGCCCCGCCCAGGCCAGGAGCCTCCTGGCTGCCGTCCGGGGCTGAGCGGCCGGGGGCAGCACCTGGAAGCCTTCTTCGCCTGCCTGTAGTACGCCGCCCTGCGCCCGTCGGAGGCGGTCATGCTCCGCGAGGGTGACCTGCACCTGCCGAAGAAGGGTTGGGGCCGGATCGACCTGTCCGCGTCGGCGTCCCGGGCGGGCACGGCCTGGACCGACCACGGCACCGCGAGGCAGGAACGCGGCCTGAAGCACCGCGCCGACAACGAGACAAGGACCATCCCGATCCCGCCCGAACTAGTACGGCTGCTGCGCGGCCAGATCAATCGGTACGGCACCACCCCCGACGGGCGGATCTTCCAGACTGCCCGGGGCGGCATCCTCCAGGACTCCGGCTACAACGAGGTCTGGACCGAGGCCCGCAAGCAGGCCCTCACCCCTGACCCGCAGCGCTCCCCGCTCGGCCGCCGCCCCTACGACGTGCGGCACGCGGCGGTGTCACTCTGGCTGAACTCCGGGGTGTCCGCGACCGGGGTCGCCCGCCGCGCCGGGCACGGCGTCGCCGTCCTGCTCAAGATCTACGCCCACTGCATCGACGGGCAGGCCGACGCCGCCAACCAGCGCATCACCGACGCCCTCGGCACCACCGAGCCCGAGCCCGGCCCTGGCGATGAAGGCGACGCCGACAGCGAGCCGGCAGCCTGAAGCGGCAGGTCAGCAGCCAGGCGCTGACGCAGAACGGCCGGCCTGCGTGCACATTACCGGGTGGTCCAGGGGCCTGGAAGTATCCGGCGGCGGTCAGGGTGTCGTGTCGCATGCCGGGCTGGCGCTGCTGCGGCACCTAGCCGATAAGACGGGCCTGACGGGCGGGCTGTCGCGGGCGCTGGCCACGCCGCGGGTCCTGGTCCATGACCGGGGCCGGGTGACAGCCGATCTGGCGTGCGCGATCGCGGATGGCGTCCGGGTGATCTCCGATTTCCGGGTGATGTCTGATCAGCGGGAGTTGTTCGGGCTGGTGGCGTCGGTGCCGACGGCGTGGCGGACGCTGAAGGAGATCGCGCTCGGCGGGACCCGTGCGGACAGGCGGATCACGGCGGCGGTGAATACGGCACGCCGGCACGCGTGGGCGCAGGTGGCGGCCCGGCATGGCGCGCTGCCCGGGGTGCGGCTGGCGGACAGGACTCTCGATGGTGTCATCTGCATCCGGCTGGATGCCACCGTCACGGCCGCGCACTCGGACAAGGAGCTCGCGGAGGCGAACTTCAAGGGCTATGGCCATCACCCCTTGATCGGGGTATGCGATAACACCGGCGGGGAGCCGCTGGCCTGGATGCTGCGTCGCGGCTCGGCGGGCAGCAATACCACTGCGGATCACCTGCAGGTGCTGGACGCGGCG
>Ga0137377_10001025_pt1 | contig 18721 bp, 19 predicted proteins | sample SagtaG_22_FD_104815 | JGI IMG/M metagenome (GOLD analysis project Ga0137377, IMG submission 104815) | Vadose zone soil microbial communities from Sagehorn Ranch, Mendocino, California, USA - Sage2_L_40_16 metaG | ecosystem: Environmental > Terrestrial > Soil > Vadose zone | place: USA... | reverse complement strand
TTCCACCGCCGGTGGGGATGGTGGCCGATGACCGGCTGGCTGCGCGAGTTCGAGCGACGCGGGCTCATCGTGTTCGAGGCCCGCACCCAGACCTGGCGGATCGTCTGACGGCGTCGCCACTCAATCCTTTTCTCCCCGCCCGGAGCGCGTGGTGACCTGGCCGTCCGCCCCGGATGCGTGATCGCTTACGCCGCCGCGCGGGCCTGCCGGGCTGGCCTGCCCGTCCATCCCGGGCGGGGGACCTGCGCTCGGCGTTTCGAGCCGGGACAAGACGTAGAAATGGTTGACCCTGGCCCGCAGCTGGGCGAGCGCACGGCGCGGGGTCGGCAGCGGCACCAGGTGCCTCGGGATCGGCATGAACAGCTCGTCGGGCCGCCGTGCCTCCATGACGGCCCGCTCCTCGTCGGAGGCCGGGCGGGCCACCGCCGCGTAGGCCGAGCCTTCTCGCACGGCGGTGATGCCGAACTCGGTTCCCTGCCTGAGCCTGCGCCGGTCGCGGCGCTGCAAGGCGATGCAGGCGCGCCTGGTCACCATGAAGGCGACGGCGGGCAGGACGAAGAACCCCGCACGAAAGGCCCAGACCAGGTCCTCGACCGGCATGTTGAGGTGGAAAGCGATGACGTCGTCGCCGCCGGCCAGCTGGAGGTCGGCGGCCATGGCGACGATGGCCGCGCCGATCGCGGTCCTGGCAGGCATGTTCCGCGGGCGGTCGAGCACCTGGTGAAGCCGGGTGTCTCCGGTGGCCCACTGCTCGAGGAACGGGTAGCAGCCCATGATCAGGAAGAACGCGAGGACCAGGATCACCCCGGGGACGAACACGTTCCACATGATGGTGTGGCCGGCGAAGTCGGTCTCCCACGCTGGCATCAGCCGCAGCGCTCCCTCCAGGAAGCCGATGTACCAGTCAGGCTGTGACGTGTTGGAGGAGATGGCCGGGTTGTACGGGCCGAACAGCCAGATCGGGTTGATCTGGGCGATCGCGCCGAAAACGGCGAGGACACCGAACACGAAGAAGAACAGGGCCGCGGTCTTGGCCATGAAGACCGGGTAGAGCGGCTCCCCCACCTCGTTCCTCTCCCGCTCCTTCTTCCCGGGCCACTGGGCGTGGCCCTGATGCCACACGACCATCAGGTGCGCGGTGATGAGCGCGAGCAACAGGCCGGGGATGATCAGCACGTGCGCGACGTACAGCCTGGAGATGAAGATGTCCCCCGGGTACTGGCCGCCGAAGACGAAGAAGCTCAGGTACGTTCCGACCACCGGGACAGAGAGCATGATCCCGTCGGCGATCCGCAGGCCCGTTCCGGACAGCAGGTCGTCGGGAAGCGAATAGCCCGCGAAGCCCTCGAACGCGGCCAGCGCGAACAGCACGGTGCCGATCAGCCAGTTGATCTCCCGCGGCTTGCGGAACGCGCCGGTGAGGAAGATCCGCAGCGCGTGCAGGCCGATGGCGGCCACGAAAAGCAGCGCTGCCCAGTGGTGGATCTGCCGGATGAGCAGCCCGCCGCGCACGTCGAAGCTGATGCCGAGCGTGGAGGAGTACGCCTCGGACATCTTGACGCCGTCCAGGTGGATGTAGCTGCCGTGGTAGACGACCTCGGTCATGCTCGGCTTGAAGAACAGGGTCAGGAACGTCCCGGTGAGCAGCAGGATGATGAAGGAGTACAGCGCGATCTCGCCGAGGAAGAACGACCAGTGATCGGGGAAGGCCTTCTTGGCCGCGCGCTTGGCGAAACCGGCGGCGCCGAAGCGATCGTCGATGCTTCCGGCCATGCTCCGCAGGCGCCGTTCCACGCGCACCGGTAACCCCTCCTCTCTGGCCCGGCCGGTTCGATTGGCGGAGATCTCGCTCGCTCGGCGGGTGCGTTCGCTTCCCAACGAAACCGCCCGCAAACTGCGAAGCCACGTCACTACTGAACGTGACAGACTGTCCAGGCCGCCGGTTTGCGAGGCCGTCAGCGGGTAGTCACTAGCGCGCGCCGGAGTTGTCCTGGCGCTGCCATCGGGAGGAACGATGAGCGAACAAGTACAGCGCCGCGCTCAGGACATGACGACCCGGGAACTGACTGTCCAGCTCGGCGACCAGGTAAGCCGGCTGGTGAAGGAAGAGATGGCGCTGGCCAAGGCGGAGCTGTTCGCTTCCGGCCGACAGTCCGTGCTCGGCGGGGGCATGCTAGGCGCGGCCGCCGTGGCCGGCTTCACCTGCTGGCTCGTCATGGTGGCAGCGGCGATCGCGGGCATCGCGGCCAGCCTGCCGGCCTGGGCGGCGGCCCTGATCGTGGGCGGCGCGCTCGGTGCCGCGGCCGGCCTGCTCACGCTGCTCGGCATCCGGCGCCTGGCCCGCGGTACGCCGCCGCTGAAGATGACGATCGGCAGCATCAGGGACGAGCTGAGCGACCTCGCGACCCGGGTGCGGACCCGGCGATGACACGCGAGCGAGGCGCGGCCGCGGCCGAAGAGCAGGCCGAGCTGCGGGCCCTACGCGCCCGGGCAGAAGCGACCGGACAGGAAGTCAGCGAGACCGCGACGGCCCTGGCGGGCCGGCTCGCCGAGGCGGCCCGTCCGCACACGCTGATCCGCCGCACGGCTGCCCAGGCCGGGACCAGGGTCCGGCAGGCGGCACGCGAGGCCGTCAGCGAACCCGCTGCCCGGCTCAGGCTGGCCGCGGCGGCCGGGGCCGCCGCCGGGTTCATCCTGGTGGCGGTCGCCGCAACCTGGCAGCATCGCCGCCGTGGCTGACCGCCTGGCTGGCGTTTATTCGCGTGCGCGAGGGGCAGAGCGCAAGCCGGCCGAAGCGCCCGTGGCCGGAAAGAGGTCTGCGAGTGCCCTTTCAGAGCGCGTTCCATCAGCTGTTCACCCAGGACGCGACGATCGCCGCGGCGGTGTTCCTGCTCGTGGTCATGGCGATGATCGGCGCGTTCCTGCTGAGCAGGCGGCGGCGTAAGCGCGGCCAGGACCCGTCGCGCCGGGATAAGGCCGACCGGCTGGAAACCGGCTACGTGCTGGCCCTGGCCGGCATCGTGGGTTTCCTGGTCTACTCCAGCTTCGCGGCGAACGCGCGAGAGTTCCCCGACCCGCATGCTCCGCTGCGCGTCCAGGTCACCGGCTACCAGTGGTGCTGGCGTTTCCACTACCAGGGGCAGCCGGTCACGGTCGACGCCCAGTGCAACGGAGGGCCGCTGCCCACGCTGGTGCTGCCCGCCGGCCGCCCGGTCGAGCTCGACGTGACGTCCGTCGACGTGGTGCACGCGTTCTGGGTCCCGGATCTGCGGTTCAAGATGAACGCGTATCCCGGCCACGTCAACAGCTTCACCCTCACCCTGACCCACCCGGGCCGCTGGATCGGCCGCTGCGCCCAGCTGTGCGGCTTGTACCACTACGGCATGGATTTCTACGTTCAGGCAGTGTCCCCGGCCGCCTTCGACCGGTTCCTGCGCTCGCACGGCGGGACGGGAACGTCATGACGGCACGGACGACGCCCGTCCCGTACGCCTCGCCCGCCGATGAGGAGCGTGACGGCTGGCCGCAGTGGCTGCTGAGCACCGACCACAAGCGGATCGGGCTCCTGACCATCGGCACCGCGCTGATCCTGTTCTTCTTCAACGGGGGCATCGCGCTGACCATGCGCGCCCAGCTGGCCCAGCCGGGCCAGGACATCCTGTCACCGCAGTCCTACCTGCAGTTCATGACCATGCACGGTACCGGCATGATCGCGGTCACCATCACCCCGCTCGCGCTCGGGCTGGGGGTATACCTCGTACCGCTGCAGATCGGCGCGCCGCGGATCGCGGCGCCGCGGGCCACCCTGCTCGGCTACTGGCTCTACGTGGCCGGGGCGATCATGCTCATCTGGGGGTTCCTCACACCCGAGGGAGCCAGCACCGGCTGGTGGGGATACACCCCGCTGTCGAACAGCATCTATACGCAGGGCCCGGGGCAATCGCTGTGGGCGGCGGGCTTTTTCCTGGCCGGCGCCGGAATGGTGCTGCAGGGCGGCACCACCCTGTGGACGATCTTGCGGCTGCGTGCTCCCGGCGTGACGCTGATGCGGATCCCAGTCTTCGCCTGGGCGCAGCTGGTGACCTGCCTGATGGTGTTCGCGGCCTTTCCGGCACTGCTGGCCGCCATGGTCCTGGTGTCGGTGGGCCGGATCGACCCCCATTTGTTTACCAGCAACGCCTGGAACATCGGATACGAGAACCTGTTCTGGTTCTATGGTCACCCGGTGGTCTACGTGATGTTCTTCCCGTTCGTCGGGTGCGTGGCCGAGGCGCTGGCGACCTTCTCCGGGCGGCGGTTCTTCGGCTACCAGGGCACCGTGTTGTCGCTGCTGGCCTTCGCGGCCGGGTCGATGGCGGTCTGGGGCCACCACCTGTTCGCCAGCGGCCAGGAGATCAACGACTACTTCTCGCTGACGTCCATCCTGCTGACCATCCCGGCGGGGGTGGAGTACTTCGGCTTCCTCGGAACCTTGTTCGGCGGCCGGCTCAGGTACACCACCTCGATGCTGTTCGCGCTGGCGTTCATCCCGCAGTTCCTGGTCGGCGGGCTGACCGGGATCCTGGTCGGCAACCCCACCATCGATTACCACGTCAACAACAGCTACTTCGTCCTGGGCCACTTCCACTACACGCTGATGGCCGGGAGCGTGTTCGGCTTCTTCGCCGGGTTCTACCTGTGGTTTCCCAAGGCCACCGGCCTCATGCTCCGCGAACGCCTGGGCAGGCTGCACTTCGTGCTCATGGTGATCGGGGTGAACATCGCCTTCATCCCGTTCTTCATCCTCGGCTACGACGGCATGCCGCGCTGGATGGCGACCTACCCGGCCGGGGCCGGCTTCACTACCCTCAGCCTGATCTCCAGCATCGGCGCCGGCATCATCGGCCTGTCCATGATGATCTTCGCCTACAACCTGTGGATCTCGGCCCGGCTCAAGGTCCCCGCGCCTGCCGATCCCTGGCAGGGCCAGACGCTGGAATGGGTCACCAGTTCGCCTCCGCCGCGGTACAACTTCGACCTGGCCCACCCGGTACCCCGGGTCCGCAGCTACGCCCCGCTGCTCGACCTGCGAGAGAACGCCCGGAAGAGCGGGTGAGCCCGGTGGAGCGCCGCCTTTCCGCCGCCGCGGTCGTCGCGATCTGGGGCATCTTCAACGCCGCGCTCATCGCCATCCTGATCGGCTTCACCGCCGTTCGCTCCGGGCCAGGCCTGGACATCGTGCTGTACGCCGCCTCGGCGGCGCTGGTCTTCGCTGTGGCCGTGGCGGTCTGGTTGACCCGTCGCCGCGATCACCAGCCGCTTGCCCGCGGCCTCAGGCTGTCGTCCCGCCCGGCTGCGGCACTGCTGCTGGCCGTCGGGGTCGCCCTGATCTGGCTCGGCCTGCCCTTCGGGGCCTGGCTTCCCATGGTCGCGGTCGTGCCGCTGGTCGCTGCCCTGGTTATGGAGATAGCCGCCCGCCGGTCATCCAGCCGCTTATCGATCCCGAACCGGACCTCTACGCCGCAACCTCAGCCGCGCGAGTCCCGGCCGACGTCGAAGCGCTCCTGGTAGTGCCGCCGGGCCTGCTCGAGCACGGCGTCGCTCAGCATGGCCACCGGGCGGGGATCGGCGAGCAGCGGCTCCTGATCCGGTCCCAGCCCGACCTTCCTTCCGGACAGCACCCATGCGTGCCTGTCCGGCTCACCGTCGGCTAGCTGGACGTACTTGCATACCTGCCGGGCGAGCCAGTCGGGGACGGGCCGGCTCCACCAGGCCGGCGGGGTTAGGGGGATGACGGAAAGCCCGGGTAGTTCGAGGCCGCTCTCGTAGTCGCGGCTAGCCCGCTGGGCATCCGCCTCCGGTCCCCGCGAGTACCGCAGGTAGACGTCCTTGTCATCACAGGCCAGCTCGGCCAGTTGGCCCAGCTGGCGGATGACGGGCAACCGTCCGGCTATGGCTCTTGCTCCCGCCGGGACCGCTCATCCGCCTCCGCTACGGCGCCGGCCGCCTCCCGGGCCGTCTCGGTCGGCAGCGGCAGCGGAGCCTTCCGCAGCCGTGCGTACCCGAGTATGCCGGCCGCAGCCGCCGCGGCCCCGTAGCCCGTGGTGGCGGCGAGGGCGGCCGCCGCAGGAGACAGCCGCTTCTCCAGCAGGCGCAGGCTCAACCGGTAAGCGGAAACGGTCGCCAAGAGCGCCAGGACACCGCTGGCGGCCAGCAGGCCGGTCGCCGGGCCCTGCTGCCGGGCTTTGTCCCACATCTCCCGCACCGCTGAGCCGACCTTGCGCCGGGCCAGCGCGGCGGTGTGATCGGACAGGTCATGCAGCGCCTCGGCGATACCATCCTGCGGCGCCTGGGAAGTCTCACTCACGGCGGCGCGCTACCCGCCTGGTCCCGGCTTACACACGAACTGGTCAGTTCGCATTAGTTAATGCTGGGGCGATGTTTGATCGCGTCACGATGGGTACTCATGACGCGAACGTCGGCTCCTAAAAGGGCAGGGTATAAGGGTGGCAGGCAGGAATCAGGTTCGCGCGCTGCTCGACCGCGGCCTCGACTACGACGCTGTCGGCCGGCAGCTCGGCATACCGCCGGGCCAGGCGTACCTGATCGCAACCGGGCGGGCGGCCGACGGGAGCGACGCGCCGCCGAGCCACCCCGATGGCGCGCTGGCCGCCAGTCAGCATCTGGCCAACCCGCCATACGAGGCTCCCGCCTCCAGCGAATCGGTCCTCGACTGGATCGCCGCCCGGGTGGCGGCCGACCGCCCGATGCGGGAAGCAGCCGCCCGGCGCACCGCAGAACCGCAGCCGCCGAAGGCCGAGGATCCGGGCAACCCGGAGGCGGAAGAGTTCAGCCGCGACGTGACCGTCGTGCTGACCCGGCAGCACAACCAGGTACGGGCGCTGCTCGAGCAGCTGCAGGCGCTGCCCAGCCACAAGACCGGCGGATCGGCGGCCGATCTCTCCGGCCGCAAGTCGATCGTCGACATGATCACCATCCGGCTATCCCGGCACGAGACGACCGAGGAAAAGTACCTGTGGCCGACCGTGCGCAAGGCGCTTGAGGAGGGCGGCGCCCTAGCGGACGAGGCGCTCAGCCAGGAGCAGCAGGGTACCCAGACCCTGGCCGAGCTCGGCGGGCTTGCGCCTGATACCGACCGGTTCGATGAGTGCGTGGAGCAGCTCGTCGCCCAGTGCCGCAAGCACGTGGCCTTCGAGGAGAAGGTGTTCACCCTGCTGCGCGACGCGCTGCCCGGGGATCAGCGGGAGCGGCTGGGCCGCAAGATCGAGACGGCGACCGCGAAGGCGCCGACCCGGCCGAACAAGCGGGCGCCGAAGAAGCCTGGCGCCGCGGCATGACCGGGGAACGGGAGGCGTGATGAGCGTCCGCACGTTCATCGAGGGGTGGCCGGTCTACCGGCAGCTGAAGGGTACCGATCCGCTGGGCCGCGGTGCCGCTGCCAAGAGCGGCCGGTCTGCCCGGCTGGACCCGCGCACCCGGTCCGCGGACAAGGTGGTGAAGTCCGTCTGCCCGTATTGCGCGGTCGGCTGCGGGCAGAACGTCTACGTCAAGGATCAGAAGGTCACCCAGATTGAGGGGGACCCCGATTCCCCGGTCAGCCGCGGCAGGCTCTGCCCCAAGGGGTCAGCCAGCATGCAGCTCACCACCGGCGAAGCCCGGCAGTACCAGGTACTGTACCGGCGGGCGCACGGCACCGGCTGGGAGCCCTTGGACCTCGACACGGCCATGGACATGATCGCGGACCGGGTGATCGAGGCCCGCCGGAAGGGCTGGGAGTGGGACGTCGACGGTATCCGCACCCGGCGGACCCTGGGCCTCGCGACGCTGGGCGGGGCGACCCTGGACAACGAAGAGAACTACCTGATCAAGAAGCTGTTCACCGCGCTGGGCGCGATCCAGATCGAGAACCAGGCGCGGATATGACACTCCTCCACCGTTCCCGGTCTGGGGACTAGCTTCGGCCGCGGCGGCGCGACCACGTTCCAGCAGGACCTGGCCAACGCCGACTGCATCGTGATCGAGGGCTCGAACATGGCCGAATGTCACCCGGTGGGATTCCAGTGGGTGATGGAGGCCAAAGCCAGGGGGGCCAAGCTCATCCATGTGGATCCGCGGTTCACCCGGACCAGCGCGCTGGCCGACCTGCACGTGCCGCTGCGGGCCGGCACCGACATCGCGTTCCTGGGCGGGGTCATCAACTACGTCCTGGCCAGCGAGAAGTACTTCCGCGACTACGTCACTGCGTACACCAACGCGGCGGTGATCCTGACTGAAGACTTCGCCGACACCGAGGACCTGGACGGGGTGTTCTCCGGCCTGGACCGGGAGAAACGGCACTATGACTTCCGCACCTGGCAGTACGAGGGGCTCGAAGTGCAGGCCGCGTCCGGGGAGCGGGACCAGGAGTACGAGGACCGGTCCGCGACCCGGCAGGCGGGCCGGGGCGAGGCGCACGGGTCCGGCGGCGCCGGGCTGGCGCCGGGGGAACCGGAGCGGGATGAGACGCTGCAGCACCCGCGATGCGTGTTCCAGGTCCTAAAACGGCACTTTGCCCGGTACACCCCGGAAATGGTCGAGCAGGTCTGCGGAATTCCGCCGGATACTTTCCGCAAGGTCTGCGAACTGCTCACGGAGAACTCCGGACGGGAACGGACCACGGCCTTCGTCTACAGCGTCGGCTGGACTCAGCACACCGTGGGCGTACAGTACATCAGGACGGCGTCGATCCTGCAGTTGCTGCTGGGCAACATCGGCCGTCCCGGCGGCGGCATCCTCGCCCTGCGCGGGCACGCCTCGATCCAGGGTTCGACCGACATCCCGACCCTGTTCAACCTGCTGCCCGGCTACCTGCCCATGCCGCATGCCCACTCCAACGAGGATCTCGACGCCTACATCGCGGCCGAGTCGACGGAGAAGGGCTTCTGGGCCGACATGCGCTCCTACATGGTCAGCCTGCTGAAGGCCTACTGGGGCCCGGCCGCTACCGAGCAGAACGACTACTGCTTCGACTACCTGCCCCGGCTGACGGGCAGCCACAGCACCTACGAGACGGTGATGGCGCAGCTGGCAGGGCAGTGTTACGGCTACATACTCTACGGGCAGAACCCCGCTGTAGGCTCGGCCAACGCCAAGCTCCAGCGGCTCGGGATGGCGAAGCTCGACTGGCTGGTCGTGCGGGACTTCTCGCTGATCGAGAGCGCCACCTGGTGGCAGGACGGCCCGGAGATCGAGACCGGCGAGCTGCGCACCGAAGACATCGGCACCGAGGTGTTCTTCCTGCCCGCCGCCGCGCACACCGAGAAGGACGGCTCGTTCACCAATACCCAGCGGATGCTGCAGTTCCACCACCAGGCGGTCGAGCCGCCCGGGGACGCGCGCAGCGATCTGTGGTTCACCTACCACCTGGGCCGGAAGATCAGGGAAAAGCTGCTGGCGCCTGAGGTCCGGGAGGAGGAAACCAGCGACATCCTCAGTCACCTGGGCCACACCCAGGAGGAAATGGATCGGCCCATGCTGGATCTCACCTGGGATTACCCGATGAGGGGAGAGATCGCGGAGCCCGACGCCGAGGCGGTCCTGGCCGAGATCAACGGCTGGGATGCCCGCGGCCGGCCCCTGGCGTCCTACGAGCAGCTCAACGACGACGGGTCGACGGCATGCGGCTGCTGGATCTACTGCGGCGTCTACGCCGACGGGGTCAACCAGTGCGCCCGGCGCAAGCCGTCCGGCGAGCAGGACTGGGTCGCGAGCGAGTGGGGCTGGGCCTGGCCCGCCAACCGGCGGATCCTGTACAACCGGGCGTCGGCTGACCCCGAGGGCAAGCCGTGGAGCGAGCGCAAGGCGCTGGTCTGGTGGGACGAGGACCAGGCGCTGTGGACCGGCCACGACATCGCCGACTTCACCGCCGACAAGTCGCCACGCTACCGGCCGCCGGACGACGCCACCGGCGCCGAGGCCCTGTCCGGCGCCGACGCGTTCGTCATGCAGGCGGACGGCAAGGCCTGGCTGTTCGTCCCGGCTGGCCTGGTGGACGGCCCGCTGCCGGCGCACTACGAGCCGCAGGACTCGCCGTTCGGCAACCTGCTCTACGCTCAGCAGCGGAACCCGGTCCGCCAGGTCGACGTGTTCAAGCATCCGGACAACCGGCTTCAGCCCAGCTGCGACGATCCGGGCTCGGAGGTGTTCCCCTTCGTCGCCACCAGCTACCGGCTCACCGAGCACCACACCGCGGGCGGGATGAGCCGGTGGCTGCCCTACCTAGCCGAATTGCAGCCCGAGTTCTTCTGCGAGGTCTCGCCCCGGCTCGCGGCCGAGCGCGGCCTGGAGCATCTGGGCTGGGCCATGATCGTGACCGCGCGCAACGTCATCGAGGCTCGGGTGCTGGTCACCGAGCGGATGAAACCGCTCACCGTGCACGGCCGACGGCTGGAGCAGGTGGGGCTGCCCTACCACTGGGGGCCGAACGGCTACAGCACCGGCGACGCGGCCAACGAGCTGACCTCGGTCAGCCTGGATCCGAACGTGCACATCCAGGAGGTCAAGGCGTTCGCCTGCGACATCCGGCCAGGACGCAGGCCGCGTGGACCTGACCGGTTGCGGCTCGTCCGGGACTACCAGCGGCAGGCCGGCATCACCGAGGAGACGGGAACCGAACCATGACCAGCCTGGTTGACCTGCTCACCGGGGACGGCGACCCGGCCAGCCTGGACGGCTACCCCGACCACCCGCCGCGGATGGGGTTCTTCACCGACACCTCGGTCTGCATCGGCTGCAAGGCCTGCGAGGTCGCCTGCAAGGAGTGGAACCACGTCCCGGAGGACGGCCTGAACCTAACCGGCATGTCGTATGACAACACCATCGGCCTAGGCGCGGACACCTGGCGGCACGTCGCCTTCATCGAACAGAAGCAGCCCGCCGACGGCGATGTCCGCTGGCTGATGTCCTCGGACGTGTGCAAGCACTGCACGCACGCAGCCTGCCTGGACGTCTGCCCGACCGGGGCGCTGTTCCGCACCGAGTTCGGCACGGTGGTGGTGCAGGAGGATGTCTGCAACGGCTGCGGCTACTGCATCCCGGCCTGCCCGTACGGCGTGATCGACCAGCGCGAGGGGGACGGGCGGGCGTGGAAGTGCACGCTGTGCTACGACCGGATCGGCACCGGCCTCGAGCCGGCCTGCGCCAAGGCCTGCCCCACCGACTCGATCCAGTTCGGCCCGCTAGACGAACTCCGGGAGCGGGCCGCCGACCGACTCTCCCAGCTGCACGAGGCCGGCGTCGCCGAGGCCCGGCTGTACGGCGCGGACCCGGCCGACGGCGTGGGTGGCGACGGCGCGTTCTTCCTCCTGCTCGACGAGCCCGAGGTCTACGGCCTGCCCCCAGACCCGGTGGTCACCACCAGAGACCTGCCCGCGATGTGGCGGCGGGTCGGCGTCGCCGCCGCCACGCTGGCCGCCGGGGCCATCGCCGCGTTCGCCGCCGCCCGGGGGAGGTAGATAGAGATGAGCGAGACCGAGGTCACGCGGGAGGGCCAGCGCGGCATCCGGCCCGGCAGCCAGGCGGTGCCGGGGAGCAGCAAGAGCCGCCGCTGGGGAAAACACAGGCGCGCCGAACAGCCGATGGTGCCCCGGGCCGAGTTCACCTCCTACTACGGCAAGCCGATCATCAACGCGCCGGTCTGGCAGTCGCCCGACATCCCCGGCTATCTGTTCCTCGGCGGCCTGGCCGGGGCGTCGTCCCTGCTCGGCGCAGGAGCGCAGCTGACCGAACGGCCGTCGCTGGCCCGGATGGCGAAGGCGGGCGCGTTCGGCGCCGGATGCCTGTCCATGGTGGCGCTGGTTCATGACCTGGGCCAGCCCGCCCGCTTCCCGAACATGCTCCGGGTGTTCAAGGTCAGCTCGCCGATGAGCGTCGGCTCGTGGCTGCTCAGTGCGTACGTGCCTGCAACCGGCGTGGCTGCGGCCAGCGCGCTGACCGGACGGGTCCCGCGACTGGGCGCGGCCGCCACCGCGGGCGCCGCGCTGCTCGGGTCGGCCGTCGCCGCCTACACTGGAGCGCTGATCAGCGACACCGCCGTTCCGGCCTGGCACGACGGCTATCACGAGATGCCGTTCGTCTTCGCCGGCTCGGCCGCCACCGCCGCCGCCGGGCTCGGGCTGCTCGCCGCGCCGCCGGACCAGAACGCGCCGGCCAGGAACCTCGGGCTGTTCGGCGCCTGCCTGGAGCTGACCGCGTCCCACCGGATGATGAGCCGCATCGGCATCGTCGCCGAGCCTTACCACAAGGGCCGCGGTGGCGCCTACATCAAGGCCGGCGAGGCGCTCACGATCCTGGGCGCGATCGGCTCGCTGGCCGCCCGCCGCAACCGGATCGTCGGCGCGTTGTCCGGCGCCGCCCTGCTCGCCGCCTCCGCCGCCACCCGCTGGGGCATTTTCCACGCCGGGCTCGCCTCCGCCGACGACCCGAAGTACACGATCGTCCCGCAGCGGGACCGGCTCCGCCACCGAGATCGTCCCAGCGCCGAGCCGTCCTAGGGCCCGGTCATGAGCCGCGCGCAGCATTGCTTGCCCGCTGCGCTCACCGGCTCGATCTACCGCAGGGACGGACCCAGGTTTCGACGCCGCGAAATGGGCAGCGACGAGGATCCGTACGCGGACACGAGGAGGCACAAATCATGGCAACCGGAGAGACCGGCTTCGAGGACGTCACCTACGACCTCATCTCCGTCCAGTACCACGCCCTGAAGGCGGGGCACGACTACGGCCAGTACGTCAGGGATGCAGAGAACGCCGGGCTGAACGACATCGCGCAGTTCTTCCGCGACACGATGAAGGACGACAGCTCCCGCGCGGCCTGCGCTCACGAGCTGCTCAAGAACATCAGCGGAACTGACCAGGCGGGACCGGCCGCGCAGTAAGCGCCCGGAACGGCTCCGGGAATCTCTGGAGGTAGGGGTGTCCTGGAGCCTGCGCCCGTGCCGCCGTCCCGGAGGCTGAGGCGCGGCCGCAAGACCGAACCCGACGTTTCCTATCACCCGACCCTAAAGGACAGACGGAGGGCGGGACGCCGGGATCGGTCGCTCCGACCTCGGCCGCGGGTCACGGCAGGACGAGGCGGGTAACCCGGCCCGTTCGGGACCAGGGATCCGGTCCCCCATCATGGCCGGCCCGGTATGGATCCGAACGGGCGCCGGCCTGTTTCTCCCGAGGCGGACTGAACCTTGTGCCTATCCAAGCTGGCGAGGTACGTGTTGTAGGCATCGAGGTCACCTGGTATGTCGCGACGGGGTGTGCCGCGGTCTCGGACCACGCTGACCGCGAGCGCGACCGCCAGCACGGTCATGATCAGGTCGCCGCCCGCGAGCATGACGAGACCACCTCGGTGCGGGTCCGCGTAAGCAGGGAACAACTGGTGCGAGGCCAGCATCAGGACCACGCCGACGAGCGTGTCCACCGGCATCGTGACCAGCAGCAACAGGAAACGCCCGAATACGGGCAGCCGCCACCGGATCGGCTCCGTTCCGATGACGGGCAGGAAGTACAGGTAACCGGTGACGAGGTAGAGGCCATGTTCGGCCTCGTGGACCGCGGCGTTCTCCAGAACCAGGTTCATCAGCGGCGTCAGGTGCGTGCCGATGACCACCGCCGCGTACAGGGCTGCCGCGGCGGGCGGCCAGGCCAGCGCGAAGACCAGTCGTGACCTGAGGATGTGCTTCAGGTGGTTGCGCAGTGGTGTGCGGGCCACTCGTAGCAGCAGGGTCACCGGCCTGCCCAGGATGAGCAGCGGCGGCGCCACCATGATCAGCAGCAGGTGCTGGGCCATGTGCGCGCTGAGCAGCACGTCGTCGTAGACCGCGGGGCTGCCCTGGGTCGCGACCGCCACCGTGGCCAGGCCGAGCAGGAAGGTCAGTATCCGGCGGGCAGGCCACGGGCGGACCGGATGCCGCCGCGCCGCCAGCCACACGGCCGCTAGGTAGGCGACGGCGAATAGCATCAGGACCCCGCTGACCAACGGGGCGAACTCCCAGGCGGTGAACGCGCCGACCTGGGTCAGCGGGGCCACGTCGGATTCCCTCGCCACACGGCCGCTGCGCTACCCGCGGCACGGCCTGCGCCGCCCAGTGAGGGCGTGTCGTCCGTCATGACCGGACGGCTACCGCCGCTATCACGGCCGAAACGCCGGGCCAGCGCACGGCTGGTTCTGTGCCTGATCCGCCGGTGACCACTGACGATCAGCAAATCTCCGGTTTATATATCGTGGCGGATGCCGGTGCGAGCTCCTGGACCGAACCCTCATCTGGAACCAGACCCGCCTGCGCCGGATCCTGTGCCCGTACGAAACCCACCATAACCAGCACCGGCCGCACCGCTCCCTGAACTCCGCCGCTCCGCTGAAACCGCTACCCGAACCGGTCGACCTTGAGCGAAACCACGTCCGGAGACACGCTCGCCTCCGTGGCATGATCAACGAATACCGCCTGGTCGCATGACGTGGACAAGGTTCTCGGCACGCACAGGATTGAAGTAGTTACGGTAGCGGTCAGAGACCACGATCCCGGCGAACTCTGGCAGGATCCCTGTGTCCTCCATCGAGTCCAGGCTGCGGGCACCCAGCAGAACGCCGAGCACAGCTTGGTGAACGCGCCGTGGACATACTTCTTCTCCCCGGCCTGCCCGGACCGCAGCGTGCGGATCAGCGCCACCACGTCCCCGGCCAGGGATGCAGCCCTCGCGAGGCACGAATGGATGAATCAGTGGAGCCCCGCCACGGCGCTGGCTGAGCAGTGCGATTGTCAGCCGTGGCCCCCACGCTGTCTGACCTGCGCCCGGTTCGGGCGAGGGCCCGGCCTGAGACCAGGTACCACTGGGCCGTCACGACGGTGGCGAGAGCCACCTCGATGACAGTGCCGCCGTAATACATCAGTTCAGCGCCGGTATGGCGGCTGGCGATGGAACCGCCACCGGCGGGCAGGTTCCACGCATAGATGAGCTTAGCCAGCGTGTCGTGCCCGGCGGCGGCAATGATCAGGGCAGTCAGCCTTACCCAGGTTCCCGGACGGCGGCGGACGGGATCGATACCAATGACCGCCCAGCTGAACAGACAGCCGGCCAGGAACATGTGCATATGTACCGCGGCGTGGATCAGATCGTTGTGCTCGGCGGTTTTGTACAGGCCGGTCAGGTAGAGAGCATAGAGTCCGCCCAGGTTGAGGACCACGGCGGTGGCCGGGGCGGCCAGGACCGCGACGGGGAAGCTGTGCAGCAGCCGCAGCAGTATCCGCCGCGGGCGGCGCGGCAGCGTGCGCAGCGCCAGGGTGACAGGTGCGGATAGCGCCAGGAACGCCGGACCCAGCATGCCGAGCAGCAGATGCTGGGCGACGTGGATCGGGAACAGCTCGTCGTGGCTGGCGATAGGTGGCAGCACCGCGGCAGCGACGCAAAGCGACCCGGCGAGCATGGCTGCCACCCGGGTGACCGGCCAGTGGATGCCGCGCCGGCGCAGCCGGTACAGGCCTATGCCACAGCCGACGAGCGCCAGCAGCGTCATCCCTAGTGAGATCAGCTCGAGCATGGCTCAGCCAGCCGGGCACGTGTCCGAGCGGAGAAGTGAGGATCTGGCGATGCCCGCCTCGCCTTTCATCAGCAGGACTCCGGCGAGAATCATGATGAACGCGATGATGTTCCAGGTCAGGTCGTAGGGCCAGATGGTGACGTGGTAGCGGATCTGGTGTAGTCCGAGCAGCTTGTGCTGCACGATCCCGTCGTAGAGCTGGAATCCGCCGGCCCCGAGCAGCAAGGCGCCCCACCACCGTTTCGGGATGAAGCCGCCCCGGCGGTGCGCATCGGCCAGCAGGAAAAGCCCGGCGACCATCGCGATGAACCCGCCCGCGTGAAACAAGCCGTCCGACACCAGTCCGACGGCTAGCGTGGACTTGTCATAGAAATGATGCCAGTGCAGCAATTGGTGGAAGACCGTCTCGTCGATGAACGCCATCAGGCCTACCCCGGCCAGCACTCCGGACCAGATGCTTCGCCTGGTCTGCTTGGCCGCCGCGTCACGAACGTCGCCAGCATGGTGCGAAGAGGCCATCGTGTAGCTCCTCCGGTCTCTAGTTGACACGCACCGGCAGGCGGTAACAAATCCCTACCGGCTGCCCTGATGTCCTGGGCGGCACCCGCTACCCGCTGTCTCACGCCCTATGCGAAATGGCGGCACGCAGCGGCCGCAGGCCGTATCAGGTCAGGTCGCATGTGGTGGCAGCAGCCAGCGCAGATGCACCCAGCCGTCACGCAGCTGCACCCGCGGCAGATCACTGCGGCGGGTCAGCTCTCGCTGGCGTGCATCACAGCGGCCCGGCGTTGCCCGGCGCGGTCCACGCGGATGCGCAGATCGAGGTGATCGGACGGTTGCCTGGTGAATGCCTGGCCGGCCAGCTTCCTCAGGCGAACTGCTGATGGCAGGCCCCCGGCATACACCCGCAGATGCGTTTGGCGGCGGGCCTACCGGGTAGCCGGCGCGGACGCCAGGCAAGCGGGAGGGACAGCATGTCATCTGACGCAATCGTGATCCTGAAGGCCGATCACAAGGAAATCCGCGGTCTGTTCCGCAAGTTCCAGGCCGCCGGGGACAAGGCGGTCAAGACGAAGGAAAAGATCGTCAGGCAGATCATCGAGCTGCTCACGGTGCACACCTACATCGAGAACGAGGTGATGTACCCGGAGGTCTGCGCGCTGCTCCCCGACCTCAAGGACGACATACTGGAGTCCTACGAAGAGCACCACGTGGCCGATGTCCTGTGCATGGAGCTAGCCGGCCTGCCGGCCAGGGCTGAGCGCTTCGACGCCAAGGCCACGGTGCTGATCGAGAACGTCACGCATCACATCGAAGAGGAAGAGCAGGACTGGTTCCCCGGGGTGCGGGCCGGCCTTGGCCGCAAGCAGCTCCGGGAACTCGGGGCCAAGCTCGAGCAGGCCCGGAAGAAAGCACCCAGGTCGCCTGCCCAGCCCAGCGCGCTGAAGAAGACGATCGACGCCGTCATCGCCTGACCAGCAGCACGTCGAGCATCAAACCCTCCCTGTTCGTCCCGCTGCTCGCCGTCGCTAGCGGGCCAGAAGCGCCCGAGCGTGGACCCCTCAATGCCCATTCGCCATCACTCATCGCGAGCCATCAGCGGTCTGCGCCCGACCGGCCGCCGGTTGCATATCTGTATTCGGGCATTGTGGAGGATGTATATGACCAGGCAATACAGGGCCGCAGCGGGCCGCGCGCGCAATGCTGCGGAAACGACCGCCGACTTCTGGACGCAGGGCGCGCGGACGGTGACCGGCCGGGTTCCGCGGCTGCCGCGGGTCGATCTGGTCCCTGCAGTCGAACGCTATTTCAACCTGGCGCAGCGGACGGTAGACATCAACCGCCGCCTCGCCGTCAGGTGCGCGGAGGCGGTCGGCACGCTGTCCGGCGTGGGCCGCGAGAAGGCCGAGTCGGCCGGTGATCTAGTGCGCGAAAAGGCCGAGGCGGCCGGTAACGTCCTGCGTGAACGGGCTGAGAAGGCCGAACAGGCAGCACTGGAGCAGGCCGAGAAGGCGGAGCAGGCCGAGAAGGAGCTGGCCCGTCAGGCCCGCCAGGCCGAGCGCGACCAGGACAGACGGGCTCGCGAGAGGGCCCGGGAGCGCTACGAAGGCCTGGCCAAGGCCGAGCTGAGCGATCTGCTGGCCAAACGAGAGCTACCCAAGACGGGCAATGTCGACGAGCTAATCGAACGCCTCGTCGAAGCAGACAGCAAGTAATGGCCCCTAGAGTCTGAGGATGCCGGCACCGACAGCAGTTGCTGCTTCGGGCCGGCTCCGCCCGGGCCGGGCCGCGGGCGCTGCGCACATGAGTGTCTCCGCCAGCAGATCACGGAGCCAAGTCGCTGGCGCCGCTGATACGCAATGCCGTTGGGCCGCTGATGCGCCATTCCCACTGATCGGGTCAGGTGCCACCGGATCAGCACGCCACATCCACAACGGCCTCTGCCTGCCGCCGGCCAGGTAGCGACCCCGCCACCTTTGCCCCGGCCGCCGACGGCACCGCCGACTGCCCTGCCTGATCCGGAAGGTCCGACCATGACCAGTGACATCCGCCATGACCGGCTCGCCGAGCTGTCCGCCCAGGGCGTGGCGGTATGGCTGGACGACCTGTCCCGTGAGCTGCTCGCCAGCGGCGAGCTCCAGGTGCTCATCACCGGGCGGCACGTCGTCGGCGTGACGACCAACCCCACGATCTTCTCCTCAGCCCTGGCGAAGGGCGACCGGTACGACGCCCAGCTGAGTCACCTGGCCGAGCTGGGTGCCAGCACCGAGTCCGCCGTCTTCACGGTCACCACCGATGACGTCCGCGCCGCCTGTGACGTCCTTTCCCCGGTGTACCGGCAGACCGCTGGAACAGACGGGCGGGTCTCCATCGAGGTCGATCCCCGGCTGGCCCGTGACGCCGCCGCAACCGCGGACATGGCCCGCGCCCTGCGGTCTGCAGTGGACCGCGACAACATGTTCGTGAAGATCCCGGCCACCCCCGAAGGCCTCACCGCTATCACGCAGGCCACCAGCGAGGGCATCAGCGTCAACGTGACCCTGATCTTCGCCCTTGCCCGGTACCGCGCCGTCATGGACGCCTACCTCAGCGGCCTGGAACAAGCCGCGGCTGCCGGCCGGGACCTGGCCGCCATCCGCTCTGTCGCCTCCTT
>Ga0137377_10001021_pt1 | contig 18738 bp, 16 predicted proteins | sample SagtaG_22_FD_104815 | JGI IMG/M metagenome (GOLD analysis project Ga0137377, IMG submission 104815) | Vadose zone soil microbial communities from Sagehorn Ranch, Mendocino, California, USA - Sage2_L_40_16 metaG | ecosystem: Environmental > Terrestrial > Soil > Vadose zone | place: USA... | reverse complement strand
TGTCTCGCTCGTCGACCATTTCCGATGCCGGTTTGTCCTCCGCGAAACGTCAGCCAGCTTCGGCGACGCCGAGATTCTCTCGCTGCTCGGCACCGTCGGCTCGAGGCACCGGTGGATGCATATCGAGAAGCTCCAGGAATTCGACGGCGAGCCCGCGTTCTCCAAGTCGCAGGTCAGCTAAACTGGCAGTAACGTTAGACAGAGCGACAATTCCCGAGAATCCATGGAGATGGGCCCAAAGAGAATGACTCCAGCATTGGACCGACGTTCCTTCATGGGCTACTTCGCCGGCGTCGGGCTTACCTCGACGCTTTTCCCGGGCGTACTCTGGGCCAAGATCTCGGCTGGCGCCGAGATCACGGTCGACACCATCGCCAGCGCCGAAGAAGTCGCGGGACTCCACTTCGATCCGGCCGAGCGCGAGCTGATGCTCGATGGCCTGAAGCAGCAGGAGCAGAGGATCGAAGCTCTCCACAGGGTCGCGCTGCCGAATTCGGTCAGCCCGGCGATCGTCTTCGATCCACTCCCGCCCGGAAAAAAGATCCAGCCCGAGCCGCGCCGGCCAATGGTGAGAAGCACCGTCGCTCATCGCGCGGTACCGAGCGACCTCGATGCGCTGGCGTTCCTGCCGGTGACGGAGTTGTCAGAGCTTGTTCGTCGCAGGCGCGTGACTTCCGTCCAGCTGACGCAGATGTATCTGGCACGACTCAGGAAATACGATCCGGTGCTGAAGTGCGTGATCAGTCTCACCGAGGATCGGGCATTCAAGCAGGCACACGCCGCCGACGCGGAGATCCGGCGCGGTCACCATCGCGGGCCGCTCCACGGGATCCCCTGGGGCGCGAAAGATCTTCTCGCCGTCCGCGGCTACAAGACCACATGGGGTGCGGGCCCGTTCAGGGAGCAGGTGATCGACACCGACGCAACGGTCGTCCAGCGTCTCGATGATGCCGGTGCGATTCTCGTCGCGAAGCTGACGCTGGGCGAGCTCGCGCAGGGCGATGTCTGGTTCGGCGCTACCACGAAAAATCCGTGGAAGGTCGATCAGGGATCCAGCGGATCGTCGGCCGGTCCCGCATCTGCAACGGCCGCTGGGCTCGTCGGCTTCTCGATCGGCAGCGAGACGCTGGGGTCGATCTCGTCTCCTTCGACACGTTGCGGAACAACCGGGCTCCGCCCGACGTTTGGCCGAGTACCACGCACCGGCGCAATGGCGCTTTCGTGGACGATGGACAAGCTCGGTCCCATCTGTCGGAGCGTCGAAGACTGCGCGATCGTGCTCGACGCCATCTATGGGCCCGATGGCCAGGACAGCAGCGTAATTCCGGCGCCGTACCATTGGAACGCAAGGCTCTCGCCCAGGAAACTGCGCGTCGGGTACGTAAAATCCGCCTTCGATACGCCGCAGACCGACGCCAACGACCCGAAACGAACACTACACGCGACCAAACAGTTCGACGATGCTGCCCTCGATGTGTTCAAGAGACTCGGCATCAATCTGATCCCGGTTGACCTCCCGGACCTCCCTTACGACGCCATGCGTATCATCCTCAGTGCGGAAGCGGCGGCGTCGTTCGACGAGTTGACGCGTTCCGATCGTGACAAGCTCCTCGTGCAGCAAGGAAAGTTCGACTGGCCCAACTCCTTCCGCACGTCGCGCTTTATTCCCGCCGTGGATTACGTCAATGCCAATCGTCTGCGTTCGCTCGCCATTCAGAAATGGGATGAGCTGATGCGGGGCGTCGATGTCATCGTGACGCCGACGAGCGTGACGAATCTCTCGCAGCTCGTCGCGACGAACCTCACCGGCCATCCAGCCGTGATCGTTCCCAACGGTTTTCGCGAGGACGGCACTCCCGTCTCACTCACTTTCCTCGGCGGACTCTTCGAAGAGCCCAAGCTCTTGGTAGTAGCACGCGCGTATCAGGAGGCGACGGGCTTCCACCTCAGGCATCCGGTGGTTCCTCTCAGTCCTCCGAGCCCGCCGGCACCGACCGCTGGCTGACGTGCCGACCATGCGCCGGTCTCTCGATCCCGTAGTTCTCGAGGGAAGCTTTGTGCGTCTCGAGCCGATGACTCTTGGGCACCACCCGCAATTGAGCGAAGTCGGGCTCGATCCCGAGATCTGGCGATACACGATCGCGATGATTCGCACGCCCGAGGAGATGCGCGACTACATGGAGTCGGCGCTCGAGCTTCAACGCGGCGGAACGAGTCTTCCGTTCGTCACCATCGAGCGGTCATCGGGGCGAGTGGTCGGCAGCACGAGATTCGGCAATTACGACCCTGCCAATCACCGCATCGAGATCGGGTGGACCTGGCTCGCACGGCCGTGGCAACGGACCGCGATCAATACTGAAGCGAAATACCTGATGTTGACCCACGCATTCGAGAAGCTTCGCTGCGTCCGGGTCGAGCTCAAGACGGACGTGCTGAACACTCCGTCCCGCCAGGCGATGCTGCGCATTGGAGCGAAGGAGGAGGGAGTCCTTCGCAAGCACACGCTGATGTGGACCGGACGCTACCGCGACAGCATTTACTATAGCGTCCTCGACGAGGAGTGGCCCCAGGTCAAGGAACAGCTCGAGAAAATGCTCACGGCGAGAACGAAAACTCGAGCTTGAAGTACGCCGCATTCTCGCGGCTGGCGAACCTTTCTCCGCCAACTGATTTGTACCCGACCGCGCCGGTCGTTCTGAGCTGCGGAGTCCAGGTGTACTCGAGAGTCGGCCCCACCTGCCAGGAATTGCTCTTGACTCCGTCTTTCCCGCCAGACTGCCCTACGACTTCAGCGCCGATTCGCGCGGGATGCAATCTCGAGCTACCATACGGAACCGACGCGCGGCCGCGTGCCCACACGTACTTACTGTCGAAGTTGTAGTTCGAGAGCAGTTGGGTATGGAGCGCGCGTGGGCCCCTCCCGCTACGGTAAGCGCCTAGGCTGGCGGTAAAGCCATCGGTGCCACCGCCCTCCGCGCCGGGAGCGCCCGAGTCCTCATTGTGCACCCACGCGTATCCGGCGCCAAACGAGACGCCACCAGTGCGCGCCGCGTACGCGAGGCCGAGTGTGGGTAAAACGGCGGACAGAGTTCTGGCCGAGCTCGGGATGTTGCTGTCCAGCCTGTAATGAAGCGCGTAGCCATTAACGTTGAAATACGGCGACCACCCGAGACCTCCAACGCCGACGTACATGCCGAGCAGATAAAACTGGCTGCTTCGCGTGTCGAGCTCGGTCGAGCCGTAGAACGATGGGTGAAACTGCGACATCTGCGCAGCGGCCGATCGCGCAAACGTAGCCGCAATGGCGGCCACCGCTATAAGCGCATTCCGACGTGTGTTCAGGCTCATTTGGTTTTCTCTGCTGTAGTCATTTCGAGTTAGACGACCACAAAACCTTTCCGGCCACCTCATCTGTAAATCTCTCCACTCGCCTCGAACGAACGGCTACAACAAAAAAAGCGGGCGAAGCTTTCGCTCCACCCGCGTTAATTCAGAATCGGTTTTTTGAGACCGGGTCTAGTGAATCGCGTTCAGCGGGCCAAGCTCCTGCTCGACCTGGTTCAACGGACTGAAGACGAAGGTCTGACCGTTCGAGCTGCCGCCCCAGAGAATTCCAACGATCTTCACGTCGCTACCGTTTATCGTGAATACTCCTGATCCGCTGTCACCGGCGCCGACTCCAGCCGCGACGAAGGTTTGGCAGAGTTGCTGAATTCTCGAGCCGGAGACGTTGGTGTTGACGCAGGTATTGGTGACTTGTCCCTGCGTCCAGCCACTGGTACGGCCAACCTTGTTGACGGTTGCACCTACTGGCGCCCCGGTGGCGTTATCATCCTGCGAGGTAACGGTGAAGCTCCCCACGACCTCAAGGCTGCCGTCGTTGGGGGCACTCGTCTGGGCGATTAATCCCCGCTCAGAAGTCGCTGTCGCGTCGCTGCTGTACAGCGCCCGCGAGGCATCGCTGTAGCGGCACAGCTTGCCGTGTGGGCAAGCCGAGTCTCTCTTGAAGTTGAAATAGTCCGGATCGGCAACCTCGGTCGCGATGACCGTGTTGTCGACGGAACTGAGTGGCTGATAGTATTGTGTCCCTTCGACGCCGCCCTGTGTGTTCGTGCAGTGGGAAGCGGTGATGAACGACCGCTCGGAGCCGGCGTCAGCGTTGAAGCCGAGCGAGCAGAGATACTGACCGAAATGAATCTGGACGCCGGCCTGAGTGGGACGCCACCTGTCCTGCAGTGTTGCAACCTGGTAAATGGGCGCCGTCACCTTGATCTGGTAGTCCGAGCTCGAGATGCCTAGCTGAGTCAAAACAATCCGCACGGCCGGAATGACCCGCTCGTTTTCGACGCCGAACAGCAGTCGATGATTCGCTTCGTCGTTATCGGCGAAAACGGTCCCTCCGATGGCTAGCACCGCCGGGGAAGCCTTCCCGAACAGACTGGCGAGCCGATCCTGAGCGACGCTACTGGAGAGCGTTGCGTTGTCCGGGGCGGTCACGCCGCCATTGGGCGCGTCGGTGCATGCTGCCAGCGCTAACGCCGATGCAACGAGAACGAAACGGTTTAGAAAAATCCTGGTGGTCATTAGCACCTCTTTGAGCAGTTGCGCGATGAAAAGCTGTTGTTATCGACGGAAGCGTCGATCGCAGCGAACGCCTACCATACAACATTTGTTTTAATCCGCAACATCCTATTGATCGCGCCATCGGTTATTATTCGCGCGCGCCAGGATCCGCGAGCCGACGGACCGGATTTCCATCAAAGGATGAAGCCCTGATGGCCGCAAGGAACGAAGTCACGTTCTATCGCTGGGACTCGATGAAGAAGGAGCGAGTCTCCGATATGCTGGAGCGACGCCTCATCACCGGCGATCGCATGATGCTCGCGCATGTGTACCTGAAGAAGGGCTGCATCGTGCCCCGGCACTCACACGATAACGAGCAGCTCACCTACATCCTCGAGGGCGCGCTCAAGTTCTGGATCGGCAACGATGAATCCGAGGAGATAACGGTGCACGCGGGAGAAGTGCTGCTCATTCCCTCGAATGTGCTGCACAAAGCCGAAGCTCTCGAGGAGACTCTCGACATCGACGTCTTCAGTCCACCGCGTCAGGACTGGCTCGATAAGAAAGACGACTACCTGAGGCGCTGAGGTTGGATCTCGGACTTCGCGGCAAGGTCGCGCTCGTAGCCGCAAGTAGCAAAGGGCTGGGTCGCGCGATTGCCGAGGAGTTTGCGGCGGAAGGGGCCAATCTGGTCGTCTGCGCGCGCGGCGAAGACGTACTGCATCAGACTGCCGATTCCATCCGCAAGAGCCATGGAGTCACCGTCGTCGACGTCGCGGCCGACGTTTCCGCCCAGGCAGGAATAGATCGCGTCGCGAAGATGGCGCTCGACAAATTCGGCAGGGTGGACATTCTGGTCACCAATTCTGGCGGACCACCGAGCGGTCCTTTCGAGAGCTACACTCCGGAGATGTGGGAAGCCGCAACGCGGCTTCTTCTAATGAGCGCCGTCGGTTTGGCGCGCGCCGTTCTACCCGGAATGAAAGAGCGGCGCTGGGGGAGGATTCTCAACGTCACGTCCATCGCAGTGAAGCAGCCGATCGACGGACTGATGCTCTCGAACAGTCTGCGCGCCGCGGTGACTGGTTTTGCGCGGACTCTCGCAAACGAGGTCGCGCCATTCAACGTCACGGTGAACAACATCATGCCCGGCTACACTCACACCGACCGCATCGAGCAACTGGCGCGCGCCTCCGGTGAGAGGTCTGGCGCTCCCATCAAGGAGGCCTTCTCCAAGTGGGAAAAAGAGATCCCAATGGGTAGGCTCGGCGAACCGCGCGAGTTCGCCGCCCTCGCCGCCTTTCTCGCCTCCGAGCGCGCCAGCTACATCACCGGCAGCTCGATCCCCGTCGACGGGGGCTGGATCCAATCGCTTCTGTAGGATGTTGCCGGCAACGGGTAGCGGGTAGCGGGTAGCGGGTAGCGGGTAGCGAGAGCGCCGCCGCTTCTCCATCGCCCCTCCAAGTAAACGCACACCCAAGTGGTGGCATCTATTTGAAGAAGAAACAATGGAGATTGCCGCGTGTCCGTGCACTCGGGCGCACTGCCCATGCAACCATATATTAGCCTCCCAATGAGACTCCGCCGGTTCGGCAAACGCAGACGTCGCGACGAAAGTCCAGCGGAGAGCGTAGCGTACTCCGATCGCGCGACATACGCTCTCGACGCGCAGCTGGCGTCACTCGCCGCCGCCGGCGACGATTCCGCGTTTACGACGATCGTCACGCGCTTCCAACCGGCGGTGTTTCGGTGGGCGCTCATGTTCGCGACCGATCCTGACGAAGCGGAAGACATCACCCAGGAAGTATTCGTTCAGACGCATCGGCGGCTCGGCGAGTATCGCTCTGACGGATCGCTCGAAGCGTGGCTATACAGGATTACCAGAAGATCGGCGACCCAGATGCGGCGAAAGACCAAGCGCCGAGGCCGCCTGGCGTCGTCTCCTGCCGCGCGGCCGGTCAGAGATGTCTACACAACCGACCCTGGCGGGCGAGTGGATCGAGAGCGCGCGGCCAGTATCATACGCGAGCTTTTTTCCGGTCTGCCCCAAAGGCAGAGAGAAATATTCGATCTCGTCGATCTGCAGGGACTCTCGCCAGCGGAAGCGGCAGCGCGAACAGGAATGAAGCCGGTCTCTGTGAGAGCGAATCTCTTCAAGGCGCGCAAAACCATTCGCGAGAATCTGCTGGCGACGCACCCGAGCTACAGCGAGCTGTCACGATGACCTGCGACGAATGCGTCTCGATACTCGCGACCGGATCGCTTCGGGATCTGCCCGCCGACTCCGCCGTCATCCTGCACTGCAACAGGTGTCCCGATTGTGCGCAGCTAACGACCCTGCTCAGGGACAGAGAGTATACTGCTGCCACGATTCTCAACAATCTTCCGCCGCTCAGCAGTCCGATCAGTGTGGCGGAGACGGCAGGACGTTTGTCCCGGCGCCGGCGCGTCGGTCAGCTGGTAGTGATGCTGGCTGGTGCGGCGCTCGTGGCGACGATCTGGATCGCCGCTGCGACTACTTTCGTCCCGATGATGAATGACGCTGACAAGGACCATCGCACCGCCTTGCGTACCGAGACCATTGCGCTTACTTGCCTGTCTCCACAGCAGGCAGCGGACATCATCAACCCCTACGTGCGCTCGCACGGAAGCGCCTATTACGTTCCCGCTTCGGGCCTCTCCGCTATCACTGTGCGCGGCACGGCCAGTGAGCTCGCGCAGTCCAGAGATCTCATTCGGGAGTTCGAGAAAGATCCAAAGGCGGCCTGTCATTTCTCACTACTGGGTGAGGGCGCAAGAATCAGCCCCCAACTTGCCGGGGGAAAAGGGGCAGACGAGAGTCCTTCTCCCGCACCTCAGGACGGAGTTCCCGGCGCCGTCCCGCCCCCTCCGAGGAAATAGCATCGCCCCATGCGATGCTGACACATCCCAACCTTTACAACCGTAGCGCTGTCTAAATCTGGAGACGGCTACAGGTACGCCCGCCACCCTCAACCCGTTCTTCCCGCATGATCATTGGTCGTTCGCTCCAGTGCCTCGCTGCACTGTCGGCTCTGGCCGTCTCGGACGTAGCAGCCGCCCAAAATCCGACCTATCCCGGACAGCCTGCCGCTCCAACCGCTTCCCCAACGCCAACTCCGCCAGAGACGGGGCGTCGTGTCATGCGCGCCAGCCGCTTAACGAGCGGCATCAACATCGACGGCAAGCTGAACGAGCCGGCCTGGGCAACGGCGGTACCTTCGGGCGAGTTCATGCAGAGCTATCCCAACGTCGGCGCCAAGCCGACTGATCCCACCGAAGTGCGGGTCCTCTACGACGACGACGCCCTCTACGTCGGCGTGCGGATGTTCGATACGCACCCTGACTCGATCGCCGCGCAGCTGGCCCGGCGCGATGCGACGGGGATCTACTCGGACTGGCTGCATATAATGATCGACTCGTATCGCGATCGCCGGACTTCATTCCGATTCTCCGTCAATCCGCGCGGTGTGCAGAAAGACGTGCTCGAATTCGATGACCGCAACGGCGAGGACCTCAACTGGGATGCGGTCTGGGAAGTAGCGACCTCCGTCGATTCGCTGGGGTGGACCGCCGAATACAGGATCCCATTCTCGCAGCTCCGTTTTGGAAGCAGCGCGAAAGGTGTCGAGCGCATCTGGGGCTTTCAGGTCATGCGCGACATCGCGCGCCGGGTCGAGCGCGACAGCTGGTCCCCGTGGAAGCAGAACGATCCGGGCTTCGTCTCCAACGAGGGCGACCTCGCCGGCATAGTGGATATTCCGACTCCACGGCGCCTCGAGTTGATGCCGTACGCGAGCGCCAAGCTCACGCGCGCGCCCGGCGATGACGCCAATCCATTTTATCGGGCCAACGACACCAAGCCTTCAGTGGGTGCCGATCTCAAGTACGGTCTTCCCGGCGGCCTCACGCTTACGGCCACCGTGAACCCTGACTTCGGCCAGGTCGAAGTCGATCCGGCCGTCGTCAATCTCTCGGCGTACGAGACGTTCTTCCCAGAGAAGCGTCCGTTTTTCGTCGAGGGAGCGAACATCTTCAACATCGGCACCATCAATGGTGGGCCGTCGTATGGCAATCAGCAGATATTCTACTCGCGCCGGATCGGGCGACAGCCGCAGCGCTTCGTCAAGGGACAATTCGTGGATTCGCCAGATGCTACGACGATCATCGGCGCTGGCAAACTGACCGGAAAGGTCGGAGCGTGGACGGTCGGATTGCTCAACGCGGTCACGGCCGAGGAAAGGGCACGCGTGATCGATGGCGCGAACGTCGAAACTTCGACGCCGGTAGAACCTCTCACGAATTATTTGGTGGGGCGCGTGCGCCGCGACTTCCGTGGCGGCCAGACCCTTCTGGGTTTTGGCGGCACCGCCGTGAATCGCGATTTGAGCGACACCTCTTTCAAGAACCTGCTTCGCTCGAGCGCCGACGTCGGCAGCCTCGACTTCGAGCACAATTGGGACAAGCGGCAGTGGAAGCTGACGGGGGCGCTGTCGAAGTCCCTCATCCAGGGCTCGAGAACGGTGACTAAGAATGCACAGCAATCGAGTGCGCGGTACTACCAGCGTCCCGATGCTGACTACCTGAGTCTCGACACAGCCGCGAATTCACTCTCCGGGTACTCGGCCAAACTTGGGCTCAACAAATCCGGCCCGTGGTCGTTTGCGGCGACCGCAAAGTCGATCAGTCCGGGATTCGAGGTGAATGATCTGGGGTTTATGGGACGCGTCGACTATCGCAACATCGGCTCATCCCTGTCCTATTACAACGACAAGCCGGGAAAACTGCTGAGAAGCTACAACTTGTATGCTGGCACCAACCACGCCTGGAACTACGGTGGGGACAAGATCTGGACGAGCTTCTTCAATCAGGTCTCGCTCAACTTCACGAACCTGTGGAATCTGTACGCGGGCGGCGAGTACGATCCGAGCGCAATCGACGATCGACTCACCCGCGGTGGCCCGCGTGGCCGTCAGCCGACGCAGTGGGGTGGATGGACGGAGATCATTACCGACCAGCGCAAAACGGTGTCGTATGACCTTTACGCCCAATACTTCGGCGATGAAGCGAGGGGCTATCAGAAGAGTTTGAGTTTCGGATTCGACATCCGGCCAAGCTCCTCGGTGCACGTGACGCTGGCCCCGAATTTGTCGCTCTATCACAACACCATTCAGTTCGTTCGTGGTGCAACCGACGCGCTCGCGACCTCGACCTACGGACGCCGCTACGTGTTCGGCAATCTGTACCAGACGACGTTATCGGCGACGACGCGCGTCGACTGGACTCTCAGTCCGCTGCTCTCGTTCCAGCTCTATGCGCAGCCCTTCGCTTCCGCCGGGCGCTTCAAGAGTTTCAAGGAGCTGGCAAAGCCGGGAACCCAGCAGTACGTCGTGTATGGTAGGGACAACGGCAGCACGATCACACCCGTGGTGGATCCGACGACAGGGAACACTCAATCCTATACGGTAGATCCGGACGGTCCTGGCCTCGCGCCAACGTTCTCCATCGGCAATCCGGATTTTCGCACGCACTCGCTGCGAGGTAACGCCGTCGTACGCTGGGAGTATCGGCCCGGATCTGCGCTCTTCTTCGTGTGGCAGCAGCAGCGCGAAGACTTCCTGCCGTTCGAGGGTGACTTCCGTACTGGTCGCGAGACGCGGATGATCTTCGGACGCCCGAGCAACGTGTTCCTGGTGAAAGCGACTTACTGGTTCGCGCGGTGATGGTTAGAGACCGTACGTAACGCTGACATCTGCGCGGCGACATTGCGGAATGTTGGGCGGGGTGAATTATTTGTGCACCCCAGTTCCTCAGATCACGGACGCGAAGCGGGACTCTGTCAACCCGTCGGCTTTCGCTGCTGCTGGTTCCGAGGTGATGATCGTCACACAATTGTGGAGACCCTCCAATGCGCTTGTACGTCACTGCTTCAGTGCTGCTGGCCGTGTTTGCCGTTGCGGCTTGCGACGACAATCAGTCGAATCACCCGACTGCGCCCACCGTTGCGCGCGGCGCCCAGCTCGCCGCGCCGGGAGCCTTCGTCGTTGACGTTGGGAACGATACGACGGCCCAAAATGAAACCCCTATCGCCGTCAACCCAACCGACGCGCAGAACTTTATCGTCGGCGCCAACGACTGGAACTACAACGACGGCTGCGCTGTCAACGCGACGTTTGATGGCGGCAAAACCTGGACGCCTACGGTTCCCAACGGTTTTCTGCCCGGAATAACCAAGTACACTAACGATCCCGCAGAGAATGGGACCGGTGCCGCGACCGGAACCGGCGATTTTGGAGGCGACCCGGCGATCGCGTGGAGCAGCGATGGCAAAACCGCTTTCTATGCGTGCTACTCCTACATCGTAACCGGTTATGGCAGTTACAAGACCAGACTGCTGTTGAGCAAGTCGACGGATGGAGGCAAGACGTGGCTGAATGGTAAGACGAAGGGCCCTGACGCGCAGCCGCTGACCGTCGTCGCGCAGTGGGACGCTTACGGCATCACGAAGGGCTCGACCGGCCAGTTTCAGGACCACGATTCAATGTGGGTCGACCCCAGAGACGGAACGATCTACATAACGTGGGCGCAGTTTCACGGAAACGGGTCCAACTCGCCGATTTACGTCGCTGTCTCGAGGGATGATGGAAAGACCTTCTCGACTCCCGTGCAAATAACCGCCACCACGGTTCGAAGCAATCAGGACGCCCGGATCGTATCGAATGGAAAGCATGCCTTTCTCACCTTCGACAACGGTGCACAGGGCGGCAAGGGAGCTGTGATGTACATGAGCGAATCGCGGGACGCTGGAGCAACCTGGGGGCCGCCTGTCCAGTTCGCCAGGTTCCAGAATCCGGTGTGCCTCTTCCCGCCGTATTGCTTCAATATCTCGGGCACGCCGTTCAGAGGTCCGGGCTCTTATCCGGTACCCGCCTTCGACCCGATCGGTAAGCGACTTTACGTAGCTTTTTCGGATATAGTGAACGATACGGCGCAGCTTTTCCTGGCGTCGGCGCCGGAGAGCGGTGTGTCGGATGTGAAGCAATGGACGACTATCCCAATGGCCCCGGGCGCAACCGGAGACCGCATCAATGTCGAGATGAGCATCGAGCAGGGGAGCGGTCGAATTGATTTCATCTCGCAAGACCGCAGTTACAGCGACAACAAGCTGGTCGACATCACTTATGGCAAGAGCTTCGACCACGGAGCGTCGTTCACCACACAAAGGGTAACCCGCGCCGGCTACGATCCAGGATTATTCGGAGTTCCAAGCGGCTCGGGCTTCAGACCATTCATCGGTGACTACAATGGAATTGTCTCGCTGCCAACGATGGCCGCGTTTGCATGGACGGGCGTGGGCAAGAATCCCGGCAATCCGCCGATCAACCTCGATATCTATTTTGGAAGCGTAACTCCCTAGCGATTATTGTCTCACGTCACACGAGAACCCCCGCCATACGGCGGGGGTTTTTCCTTTGTGAAATCCGAACGACTCCTCACCAATCACCCTGTATATTTTGGATTAAGTGGATCCGGAGCCACCATGCCGACGGACGAAAAGCCGAGCAGGAACGAAGACGAGTATTTCGCCAAACAGAATCTCGAGATCATTCACGAGATGCGCGTCAAGCTCGACGCCGAGCGGAAAAAGGCCGAGCGGAAAGCACACCACAACAAGTGCCCCCGCTGCGGCGGTGACCTGAAGGAGCAGCGCGCCGAAGAGGTGAAGATCGACGAGTGCTCCGAATGCGGAGGCATCTGGCTCGACAAGGGCGAGCTCGAGCAGCTTCGACGCGTAAACCGAGCGCGCGGCGTGGCGGGTGGCGTGCTCGGATCGCTTTTCGGACGCGGCTGATCAGGCAAGCCGTTAGGTCGACCAGATCTCACCACTGAAATAAGGGCTGTGTAAGCCTGGCAATTGGAGCCGCAGCGATTGCTCTTGCGTGACTTCTATTTGCTGCTAATGTGGGAGCGACGAGAAACAGGAGCTCACATGCTTCGCCGGCTCACCCCCGCCCTGTTGCTCGCTTCAGCGAGCCTCTCCGCCCAGAGCAAAGTGCCGCTCTACGCCGACCTCGGCACTTACCACAAAGACGTCGGCACGAAAGTCCCCGCCGCCCAGCAATACTTCGACCAGGGTCTGCGGTTGGTCTACGGCTTCAATCATGCCGAAGCGATCAGGTCGTTCGCGCGCGCGGCGGAGCTGGATCCTTCATGCGCGATGTGCTATTGGGGAATCGCCTACGCCTACGGCCCCCACGTCAACGCGGGCATGGATTCGGCCAGCGGGGTCAGAGCTTACGAAGCCGTGCAGAAGGCACGAGCGGTAAGCGCTCAGGCACCCGCCTGGCAACGCGCGTATGTCGAGGCAGTCAGCGCGCGTTACGCCGCGATTCCACCGGCGAATCGCGCCTATCTCGATTCGAGCTATTCACACGCAATGTGGGATGCCTCGCGCAAGTATCCGAACGATCTCGATGCCGCGGCGCTGGCCGCTGAGTCGAGCATGGACCTCCGACCGTGGAATTACTGGACAGCTGACGGCAAACCCTACCCGGGAACCACCGAGCTGGTCAAACAGCTGGAGAGCGTAATAGCGCAGAATCCCAACCATCCAGGGGCGTGCCACTTTTATATCCACGCCGTCGAGGCAGCGAACCCCCAGCTGGCCGTGCCATGCGCCGAACGGCTCGCGCGTCTGATGCCGGGTGAAGGACACATGGTACACATGCCGGCGCACATCTACATCCGCGTTGGCAGATATAAAGACGCAGCGGCGAGCAACGTCCACGCGATCCATATGGACGAGACATTCATCGAAGGACAACCGCAGCCCACTGTCTACTCGCTCGCCTATTACCCGCACAACATCCACTTCCTGGCGTTTGCGTCGAGCATGGCCGGAAGAAGCGCGCAGGCGATAGACGCCGCGAAGACGTTGAAGTCCAAGATCAACATGGACGTCGCAAAAAACGTGGGGATGCTGCAGGAGATGGTGCCTTACTACGCTCTGACGCTCACGACCTTCGGGCGCTGGGACGATGTTTTGGCCGAGCCTCTTCCCCCTGCTGGGATGCGCTTCCCGACCGCGCTTGCCCAATATGCGCGCGGAGTCGCGTATGCAGCGGAGGGAGATTTTGCAAGCGCCAAAACGGCTCTCGACACCGTCGTCGCCATCAATGCCGCAACGCCGGCCGATGACGAGCACAAGGCTCCGATTGCGATTGCAGTCCACGCGCTCATGGGCGAGATCGCGTCGCGCAGTGGCAAGCCCGACGCAGCGATCGCCCACTTTCAGGAAGCGCTGAACATAGAGGAGAAAGGCCTCTACTTCGAGCCACCCAAGTGGTACTACCCAATGCGGCAGTCGCTCGGTGCGGCACTCCTCAAGGCCGGTAGGAACGCGGAAGCGGAGCAGGTATACCGCGACGATCTGAAACGCTTCCCCGAGAATGGATGGTCGCTTTACGGTCTGGCCGCCGCACTGCGAGCGCAAGGGAAGAATGATGAAGCCCGCGCTGTGGAGCAGCGATTTAGAAAAGCGTGGGCGGACGCCGACGTAAAGCTGAGTGCGTCTCGCTTCTAGACGTAAAGCTGACTGCGTCTCGCTTCTAACAGTATTGTTCGTAAAGGCCATGGCGGTGCCACGGCCTCCATCATGAAGCCTCGGCGTTTCGATGTCGGGGCTTCTTTTTTGGTTTCCCTCCCCAGGTGCTAACCTCGTATGCATGACGAAATCGTCATGCTCAACTCATGAACCTGTTACGATTGAAACGGGAAAAGACAATGCGCAAAGGGTTTCCCCACCCGCGCGGGCCATCGCGCTTTTCAACATTCGGACCACCGCGATGATGCACGAAATGGAGCGACTTATAGTAGCCCAAAAACACGCCGTCAGAGCGCAAAATGCTGTTGCCGGACAGTGAACTGCGGCGTCTACTGAGTGAAGCGTGTGCTCGAAGAAATCGCAGTTCACCGCGAACGAGATGTGCCGAGATTGCCTCGAGCACTCCAGTTTCCCTAGCGCGAGCCCGCTGGTCACCGCTTTCGGCGGCCCATCTCGATCACAAAACTACTGGAACCTCATATATGATGAACAAGAACCGGAAAGGCTTTACGCTTATTGAGCTTTTGATCGTCGTCGTCATCATCGGCATTCTGGCCGCGATTGCGATTCCTAAGTTCGCGAACACCAAGGACAAAGCGTACGTCGCCGCTATGAAGTCTGACCTTCGTAACCTCGCGACCTATGAAGAGCAGTATGCCGCCGACCAGAACGGTGCCTACTTCTCGGGCAACGGTACCGCGCAGGGCTTTACGCCTTCGCAGAACGTTACAGTGAGCGCGACGATCGTTGCTGGTCCGCCCCAGAGCTGGACCGCGACTGCAACCCACTCGCAGTCAGCTAAGGTCTGCTCTAACTCAACTGGCACCATCATCTGCGCGTGATGAAGGTGTGACGAAGCTCGATGGAAGCCCCGCTCGATAAGAGTGGGGCTTCTTTTTTTGGATCCCGCAAGCCCCATATTTCCCGGATGTCTGATCGGATAATCAGGTCTGTAATACAGGCCGGGGTGATTCTCGCCGTAATCGTCGCCCTTCCCTACAAGGTGTTCGAGCTCGATCGGTACTTTGTCCCCAAGGAGCTGGTGCTGCATGCCGCTGCCTTGATCATTGCCGTGATGCTGGTTGCACGGCGTCGCTCCCTCTCATTCGATCTGGTCGACGGGTTGCTCGCCCTCTTTCTGCTCTGGAGCGTGGCGTCCGCGATCTTCTCCACTAACCCGTGGCTGGCACAGCGCTCGGTCGCCGTCAGCATCTCCGGAATAATCGTGTTCTGGGGAGCGCGCTCCATCGCCCCAGGATCGTATCGGGCTATCCTCATCGCCGCGGCGATCGCTGCCGTCTGCGCGGGGGCATTCTCTCTGGCGCAGACGTACGGCATCGAGAGCGAGTACTTCAGTGCCAATCGCGCCCCTGGTGGCACTTTCGGAAATCGGAATTTCGTCGCGCACATGGCGGTGATCGGATTGCCAGCGCTGGTGTGGTGCACCGTCACCGCACGTCGCCCGTTTGGGGCACTGGTGGGATCACTCGGCGGCGCTATTCTCGGCGCGGCGCTGGTGCTGTCGCGCTCGCGGGCAGCCTGGCTCGCGGTTGCGGCCTCGGTAATCGTGTTGCTCGTGCCGATGATTGCCTCCCGAAAATACTGGCGCGGCGGCAGGGTCGGTGGACGGTTCGCGCGTCTGAGCCTGGCGGCGGTGATCGGAGGCATGGTCGCAATCGTGCTCCCCAACACGCTCAACTGGAACAGCGAGTCGCCCTATCTGGATTCCGCTCGCGGAATGGTCGACTACAAGAAAGGGAGCGGACGCGGGCGCGTGGCGCAGTACAGCAACTCGCTGCGTATGGCGATCTCGAATCCGGTATTTGGAGTTGGCCCCGGCAATTGGCCGGTAGAGTACGTTCGGTTCGCGCCCGAGGGCGACCGCTCGCTTGCTGACGACGGCATGACGGCCAACCCATGGCCGAGCAGTGATTGGGTCGCCTTCGTCTCCGAGCGCGGCTTCGTTCCCACGGCGGCATTGTTGGCCGCTTTCCTCACCCTCTTCTTCGGCGCACTGAGACGATGGGGCGAGCTGGAGAACCCCGACGCGGTTCTTGCGCAGTGCGTGCTGGCTGGAACTATCGTCGCGACGATCGTAGTCAGCGCTTTCGATGTTGTCCTCGTCCTCGCCGCTCCTTCGTTTCTGGTCTGGAGCGTCCTCGGGGCTACCAGTGGAATTCGTCGCAATACGCGTGAGGTGAAGATCTCGTCGGGGGCACTGGGTTTGGCGGCGGCAGCATTACTGATTGTTTCGGTGGTCTCAACGGCTCGTAGCGTGACGCAGACGATAGCCATGACATATGTGGGTCGTGGCGGGCTTACCGCCGGCTGGGTGACGGGGGCGATGTGGGACCCCGGCAGCTACCGCATCAACCTTCGCGTTGCGGAGCTCTATTCCCGCCGTGGCCACTGTTCGCTTGCGCGAGATTACGCCCGAAGGGCGGTTTCCCTATTCCCCAACTCGCCGCAGGCAAGGCGGATCGCCCGGAGCTGCGAATAGTTCACGTGTGTGAGCCCGGCCGCGTGCCTTTCAGCGCTGCTGGACACAGCGTAAGGGGGTTCGCACTTCCTTTACGGGACATAGACAATGCGCCTAGGGGAACTAGGGCCGATAACTCGCTGACAAGGTCCTTAAAGCTCTGCTATTTCTGCCCGGTTTTACCCGCTGGCGTGAGTCGTGCCCTATGACTTGGTCTGAAGGAAATTGGACCCTTCACTCCTGAGGTGAAACATGCGCAACGCACGCTTTGGGCTGATGGCTGGACTTGCAGGGGCGACATTGTGCCTCTTTGCCGTCACGAGTTACGCCCAAAACCCAACTACGGATCCGAACGCTGGCACAGCCACTCCACAAGCGGGCACAGCGACGACCCCGCAGACAACCGAGCCAGCGACGACGGGCACGGCCACTACTCCGGGTGTGACCGGAACGGAGAGCCGCACGACCGCGACTGATGTCACGACTACGACCTCCACGACCCGCACGTTCCCGGGTGGAGTCCTGGGAATTGTCGCGGTGGCGGTGATTGTTCTGCTGGTGTTGTTCGCGCTCTTCCGTGGGCGGGATCGCACGGTCGTCCGCGAGACCTACGCGTCGTCCTCGGCCGCCGCACCTCCCGCGTCCCGGACCGCGAGTACGGGAACGGCGGCAGATGATCGACTGAACGTGAACTCTCGCGCTGCATCCGGAACCGGGACGAGCAGTGGCGGAATGAACGATCCAAACGCACGAAGGTGATCACCCCGCGCCATCACCGCTCCTTTGCGACGGTGACGCGGTAAGCGTGCGCTCGTAAGCAAGAAAGCCTTTGCATGCTCCGCGGTGCAAAGGCTTTCTCTTGCTGCTTGTCGACTGGTTTCGCGCGCTAGCAATTCGAATTTTCCAGGCAATAGGAGCAGCGCCCGAAGTCGTCCCGGGCAGCTTCGGAGATCGAGCTGTACGGTTTGTCCTGCCCCGCTCGAATGATCTCGTCGATCAAACAGTTTCTGGTCTCGTTGTCCAAGTCGTGAACTTCACGCTTGTACGGGCTCGTATTCGCTACGTACTGCTGTCCGTTCAGGTTCCCTTTATACTTGCGCGGCATCCCTGTGTCCCCCAAGACGGCTTTCTTTCAAGCCCGCCGATTGTTTGACCAACGCCCTAAAGCTATTCGTCAGCGTATTACGGCTCTATGAAGGGAGCATGACTTTTGAGTCATGCTTGTAGTTGCGAAATCCAACTCGCGTTTCTCGTCGTGCGGTTGCCGGAAAAGAAAAAGCCCCATCGCGCAATAGCGGTGAGGCTAAGACTTACCGAGTCGGGGCGACTGGATTTGAACCAGCGACCTCCTGCTCCCGAAGCAGGCGCGCTACCGGGCTACGCTACGCCCCGAAAAAACGAATTAGCTCCCTCGATCCGAGGAAGACTGACACATGTTAACACGCTCAGGGGCCCGACGGGAGCCCGAGATTTCGAACGAATTGCAGTGTGCGACAGCTCTCGCAATTCGCGACAACGGTCGCCGTACTCGCATATTTGTGATACATTTAAGTTATTATCCAGCAATGACTTAGTCTCTTCTAGCGACTCGAAATTAAGTCCTAAATCCGCGTTGCCGCAGTGTCAAGGATCGCGTCCTATTGGTAGAAAGCGACAGTCGAAAAATCCAACCGTGTGCTGTCGATTACACCGTGAACTTTGGAGCAATTGCGATGAACGCGACCCGTTTTGTTCTGGCCACGATGGTGCTGGGATCAGCGATTGGCGTCAACCAGGCAGCTGCACAGTGCAGTGGCAACGCTGGCACTTGCAACACCACCAACACCGCTTCCGTTTCTGTAAATGCGCTGGTCAAGCTCGGCATGAGTGCGGCGACTACCTCGCTCACCTCGCCAACGGCGGACCAGGTTGAAATCGGCGCCACTATTGCCGACGCAGGCCCCAGCTTTACCGTCAAGGCGAATCGTAGCTGGACGCTCAACATCAAGACCACCGCCGCCTCCAACTGGACGTACGTCGGATCGAACGGCGGTACGAAGCCGATCAGCGATCTGACCTGGTCCAATGCGGCCTC
>Ga0137377_10001020_pt1 | contig 18739 bp, 15 predicted proteins | sample SagtaG_22_FD_104815 | JGI IMG/M metagenome (GOLD analysis project Ga0137377, IMG submission 104815) | Vadose zone soil microbial communities from Sagehorn Ranch, Mendocino, California, USA - Sage2_L_40_16 metaG | ecosystem: Environmental > Terrestrial > Soil > Vadose zone | place: USA... | reverse complement strand
TTTCATTGGCAGCCGCACGAGGCTTTATACTTTTGAACAGTTTTTTCTTTTCGATCGTGGTGAGCTGGCAGACCAGAACGCACAGCCTCTTAACCTTCGGGACTACAAGGGACTGAAATACATGCTCTATCCTTCGTTCGTCTCGTATTCTGGCGGCAAAGAGATCCATCATAGCGTTTAGTGTCGTCCTAAGCTCCTCAAAATTGGAATTTGCGAATAGAGCCTCCGCCGAGTTCTGGTGGCGCGCCTGCCTCAGGAACGAGTCCACGAAATGCGCAGTATTTCTCCTGTTCATTGACGTAGAATTGTCAAATGCGAGGGGGCATAAATTCAGGGCAGCCGCACGAGCGTTAAGGAAAGGCGAAGATGTGGCAGCTTCTACGAGAAACCCAGAAGAATAGGGAACTGATCTGGGCTCTCGCCCTTAAAGATCTTCAGGTTCGATATAAGCGCTCAGCGCTCGGCTTCCTGTGGGCATTGTTGAATCCGCTCTTCACAATGATTATTTTGACGGTTGTGTTCTCCACGTTGATGCGGGTCGCCATACCCTATTACCCCATTTTTATAATTAGCACACTTCTGCCGTGGACTTTCTTCGCTCAATCGTTGTCCTACGCGGCGGATTCGATCGTAGCCAACGGCGAACTTCTCAAGAAAGTATATGTGGCGAAATCAGTTTTTCCGATGGCGGCGGTACTTTCCAATCTGATTAATTTCACCTTCTCACTGATTCCATTGATGGCGCTGCTGGTCCTATTTCGCTTCCCATTTCATTGGACCTGGATATATTTACCCATACCGCTGTTCGGATTATTCCTTTTCGCTCTGGGCTGCAGCTTCTTCTTTTCAATGGCAAACGTTTTCTTCCGTGACATGGCTCACATCCTTCAGGTTATTCTCCCGGCGTGGTTCTATCTATCGCCGATTATTTTCTCGTTGGACTTGCTTCCGCAAAAGTACCGTCTGCTGTTTCGCCTGAACCCCATGCTTTATCTGCTCAACGGTTTTCGTTTGGCTATTTATTACGGGCTTTTGCCTTCGCCGCAATCAGCAGCGGCTTCGCTGGCGGTTGGGGCTGCAGCTCTATTCCTCGGATACCGGCTCTTCAGTCGCTATCAGAACTCGTTGGTGTTTTATGTCTAGGCCAGATGCGGCCCGGATTTGTTTCGAAAACGTAGAACAACGGTTCCGTGTCGTTCGCGAGCGACCGGATACGTTGCGTGAGGCGTTCGCCCACTTATTTCGCAACCAGACGAGTTACCACAGTTTCCAAGCGCTTAAGGGCGTGTCGTTCTCTATCGGCGACGGCGATGCCATGGGTATTGTCGGCCGCAATGGCTCCGGCAAGAGCACACTCCTTAAAATCATCGCGGGTGTTTATCGTCCGACGAGCGGGCAAATCCGCGTGGTCGGGAAAGTTGCCCCGTTAATCGAGCTTGGAGCGGGCTTTCACGGTGACTTGACTGGCCGGGAAAACATCGTCTTAAACGGACTATTATTGGGCCTGTCCAAAAAAGAGATTCGAAATCGAGAGGGCCAGATTTTGGATTTTGCTGAGCTCGGTGACTTTATCGATTCCCCTGTAAAGCAGTATTCCAGCGGAATGTATATGCGCCTGGCCTTTGCAGTGGCGACGGCGGTGGATCCGAATATCCTGCTCATTGACGAAATCCTGGCTGTAGGCGATGAGGCATTTCAACAGAAGTGTCTCGTCAGGATTAATGACTTCCGCGCTCGTGGAAAGACAATCGTCTTCGTTTCCCATTCCGCAGAAGCTGTTTGCAACTTATGTAACCGGGCTCTTCTGCTGCACGAAGGAATGATACTAGCCGATGACACCCCGCGTCGCGTTGTGGAAAAGTACGCTGAAGTCATCCACAATGCTGAGGCTGTAAGTAAGTGAACCACCGCAAAGAAGGCCGCATTTAAGTCTGAGTCGCGCGGCCATCAGTCATATACGGTGACGGAGGGGATGGGAACGACGAACTTCGCCCCCCATTCCCGGATGAAAGCGATCTGCTCCATGATTTCATCCTTCAAATTCCACGGAAGAATGATTACATAATCGGGTCGGGCACGTTTCAGTTCCGCCGGTTCCTTAATGGGAATGAGCGTGCCTGGGAGATAAAGCCCTTGCTTGTGAGGGTTCCTATCGACTGTGAAGTCGATGAAATCAGTACGAACTCCACAGTACACAAGCAATGTGTTTCCCTTAGCCGGAGCTCCGTATGCAGCGATCCGTTTACCTTCACTTTTTGCTTGGATTAAGAACTGCAGAAAATCGCGCTTCGCTTGCTTGACCCTGCCCTCAAAAGAACTGTAAGTTTCCAGCTTATCCAAGCCGGCCGCGCATTCCCTTTCCTGCAGCAGCATACAACTCTCCTTCATGGGATTTTGGGGATTGTCCGGATGAGAGACGTAAATTCGCAATGATCCGCCGTGAGTGGGGAGCTCTTGCACGTCAAAAATCTTCATGTCCCGGCAGTTGAGCATGCGATTGACCGCCAGAAATGAGAAATATGAGAAGTGCTCGTGGTAGATGGTGTCGAACTCGCACCCTTGGATCATTTTTAGCAGGTGAGGAAACTCGAGAGTTATTATACCCGTAGGTTTCAGCATGATTTTCAAACCGCGAATGAAATCATCAAGGTTCGGAACGTGTGCCAGAACATTGTTACCCACGAGCAAGTCGGCTTGGTATCCCTGCTGGACCAACTCCCTGGCGGTTTCTTCCCCAAAAAATTTGACGACTGTCGGAACACCGCGATTTCTTGCAGCTTCCGCCACGTTTGCAGCCGGCTCGATACCGAGAACTGAAATATTTACTTGCCTGAAAAACTGCAGTAGATAACCGTCATTGCTAGCAACTTCTACAACTTTAGATTTGGGTCCGAGGCGGAATCGTCCGATCATTTCGTTCGCATAGACCCTAGCGTGTTCGAGCCAAGAATCAGAAAAGGAGGAAAAGTAGGCATAGTCGCCGAAAATGTTTTGTGGAGACTCGAACTCTTCCAATTGGACTAAAAAGCATTTGCCGCAAACATAAGCATGCAGGGGGTGAAAAGTTTCTGATCGGCCAAGGCATCCTGGTGAGATAAAAGAGTTAGCCAGGGGAGTAAAGCCTAAGTCGGCGAAGGTGTGCTCTAATTGCGCCCCGCAATTGCGACAACTCCTGTTAGCCAATCGCGCGCACCTTTTTTGAATCCAGTTTCATAAAAGTGTGGAGTTGCTCGAGGGTGATGGCGCCGGCGTCTTCGCCCGAATAGAATCGCTTGTACCAGGAGACGGTCCAGTTGAGCGTCTGGCGAATATTCAACAGTGTCGACCAGCCCAGTCGTGAGCGCGATTTCGCGGTGTTCAGTTTCAAATGAAGGGACTCGCGGTGGCGCTCTGTTCCATCCACCTCCCATTTCGCTCCATTGCCCCAGCTCTCAGCGACGTATCGAGTAATCCACTCTACCGGCTTGGCTGCTCCACTAGCCGGACCAAAATTCCAGGCAGCGGCATAGATGGAGTCTGCTGACCACAGCTTCTCTGCGAGTTCCAAATAACCGTTGATTGGTTCCAAGACATGCTGCCACGGGCGAATCGCTTTAGGACTTCGGATTTTTACCGGTTCATTCTTGCTGAAGGCCCGAATGATGTCCGGAATCAGACGATCGGCAGCCCAGTCTCCGCCCCCGATTACATTACCGGCCCTGGCTGAAGCCAGATGCACCCGGGGATAGCCGTTCTTTGCGGAATTAAAAAATGAATCGCGAAACGCTGAGGTGATGATCTCAGCACAGGCCTTGCTACTACTGTAAGGATCGAGCCCGCCGAGCCGTTCGCTCTCGCGATAACCCCTTGCGAGTTCCCTATTTTCATAGCACTTGTCGCTGGTCACGTTAACGATAGCCCGAACACCATCAACGTGGCGCACAGCCTCTAACAAGTTGACGGTACCCATGACATTGGTGGCATATGTCGTCAAAGGGTCCTGATAGGAACGCTGTACCAGTGCTTGCGCCGCCATGTGGAAGACGATTTGAGGGCGGAACTTTTCCAAAGCGCTCTTCAGTCGCTGGTAGTCGCAGACATCACCCTGTATCGAAGTGATCAGGGAATGAAGACCGATTAGATCCGATAGGCACGGAGACGACGGTGGTAGCAGGGAATAACCCATTACGTCAGCTCCCAACTCTCTGAGCAGCATGGAGAGCCAGGTGCCCTTGAATCCGGAATGTCCTGTGACCAGGACTCGTTTCCCCTTCCAGAAGCGGGGCTTCATTACCAGACCTTCCAAGGGGGTTTGCCGCTCATCCAGAGTTCTTCGAGGTAATTCTTGTCCCGAAGGGTATCCATGGGGTGCCAAAAGCTATGGTGTTTGTAGGCGGCTAGTTGATGCTCGGCGGCCAGGCGTTCGAGAGGCGCCCGTTCCCATACCGTATCGTCACCGTCGATGTACCGGAAGACATCGGGAGTAAGCACGAAAAATCCGCCATTAATCCATCCGTCGTCGCCGGCGGGTTTTTCCTGAAAATTTTGGACATTGCCGCCGTCGACCCGTAACGCACCAAATCGCGCGGGAGGACGCGCTGCCGTAACCGTGGCAAATACATGTTGACTACGGTGGAATGCAATCAGTTTGGCAATATCGATGTCGCCCAAACCATCGCCATACGTAAAACAGAAATCTTCGCCACATAAATACTCTTGTACACGCTTCAAACGACCGCCGGTCATCGTGCGTTCGCCTGTATCGACGAGGGTGACTCGCCACGGTTCGGCCTCTTGCCGATGTACCTCCATCTTATTGGATTGAATATCAAATGTTACGTCCGAAACGTGCAGAAAATAATTGGCGAAGTACTCTTTGAGCATATAGCCCTTGTATCCGAGGCAGATTACGAATTCATTGATGCCATGACTGGAATATATCTTCATGATGTGCCATAGGATGGGCTTGCCACCAATTTCGACCATCGGCTTGGGCCTAACGTAGGTCTCCTCCATGATCCTTGTTCCCGCGCCACCCGCTAGTATGACCGCTTTCATGTTTCTCGCAGGTATTCCTTTGCTGTAATCAAAGCCCGCCTAAGTGCTTGTAGTGCTATAGACCGAATCGTGTTCCACGGACTTGCGCCGGACGCCATCACAAACCTATGCTGGTCAATCCGGTTCCACATACGAAAAGCTCAATCTCCGTAGCACCAGCGTCATCTTACTTGCTTCGAGGCGATTGTACTTCGCAGATGGGTCACTCTCGAGTTAGGTGCTCTATTTTATCAATTTAAATCGCAAGCCGGTAAGGGCGCCAACTCTCGAGACTGAAATTTCCGGAAAAAAAACGGTGGTCTGGAAGTATATTTTGATTGGCTTCTAATAACACCTCCATATCGTCAGGTGGTAACGCCTGATTCCAATCTTCGTCTGATAAGCCGCTGAAAAAAGGCGAATAAATCACCCGCTTGCCCTTCCGGAGAGCATAAATACCTACCCACGGCCCCAAGTGCCGAATCTTAACCCGAGACAAATCGTTATTTACGAGAGTGCAATGCAGGAAAGAGGCATCGATCACCGAGAACTGAGTGGAAACAGCACTTACTGAATGCTGCTTCCACATCTGGGAAAAATACCCCGGATCATGCACGGACCGGCCACGATCCGGACAGCCACAACCATCCCCAAATCCAAAGTACCGGCCCGCGTCGAGGATTGTCTCCTCGCGATTATAAATTCTTCCTCCAATCATTATAGCGTCTTTATGAATCTCGGTGAGCGCTAAGGCTTCCCAGAACCATTCATCGTTCGTAATTTTCACTTGGTCGGAAAGGAAGAGGATCAACCCCCCTTGAGCCGCCGCTTCCTCCACAAATTGCATTAACGGCTTAAGAGTCTCGTCCACAGACACTGTACATGCTCTGTACCCCGGTGAGTCGGCGATCCTGATGAGTGAAGTAGTGTCTACGGCACACGGATCTCGTGAAAGAACAACACAATAGAGCGGCCGGGCATCATCGTGCCGGCGACGAATCCACCAGTCCGGTGTTCCTTTAAAGAGGGGGCTGTAATCCAGGCGATATTTCTGCGATTGCGGCACACTAGCTAAGTACCGCTCCAATACGGCCTTTTGGGAGCTGTGAATGTAGTCCTTTGACGTTATATTGCTGGCGGTTGATTGTGGATGCATCCTCCAGCTGTAAAGGATTTCAGGTATGTGAACCGGCGTGAATCCATTGATCAGGAAACGGACAAAAGTATCCCAATCATGGCTGCCAGTAGCCTGCGCGTCGGTGTAGGCGTGTAACTGCAATGCGAGATTTCGATCGATCACTCCCAGATGAGCGGTGTATGCAGAGTTCAAAAAAAGGACCGGGTCCCAGTCCGGCTTGAAATAAGGACTCGTCGGCTTTGAATGCAGCAGCTTATCCTCGTCCGTATAAAGAAGCGCGGGGTGTCCGTTTCGCTGAATCTCGGCGATGAGCACGCGAATACAATCTGGGGACAAAGAATCATCTGAATCCAGGGGCACGATATAGCGATTGCGGGCGCGCTCCAGGCAATAACGCATCCCGCCGATGATGCCCAGATTCTCGGGGATTCGGTGCAGTCTGACGCCTTCGTTTGCCGTCAAACCCTGCAGAAAGGCAATCGTCGCGGGACTGCTGGAACCATTATCGAGAATAATCCATTCACAAGAGTCACGGCCCCATTGGACGAGCAGGCTCTTCACTAAGACTTCCATATACCGGACGGGGGTATTCCAAACCGTGGTCACAAAAGAGAGCAGCCCTTTTTCGGGGCGTGGCTGGTAAATCCGGGCCCTCTCCTTCAGGCGCTGTGCCGTCCAGAGCTGATAATGCCTTGCTTCTGAGAATAGAAACGCCTGACGAATAATATACCGGAGTGCAGTTTCGAGTTTAGGATGGAGAAAATGGCGGAGCGGCGCGCCTTCCTGGCGGAAAAGACGCTTGTCCAATGCGAACAGACATTTCCTTAACTGCGAATTCCCGAGCATCCTTTTCCCGATGATCGCGCTACATTATAAGGGCTTGCGGCCTTTCAGCCGGAAAGTCCCTGTAAAATCAAGGCCGCAGCTCAAGTGATCAGGCAATCCTCATACATCTCCCGCAGCCTAGGCACAACCTGTGCAAACGATTCGTCCCAACTTCTTGGTTGGTGAATTTTGCTATTGGCAAGCCGCGACGAGTAGTCGCGCGCCCGATCTGCTGCCACAGCCAAACCTTCTACTATCGAATCCAGCGTAGCGTGAATCGGCAGGATATTGGCAGATAAGCGCCGCAGGCGAGTTTCGGTTTTCACTCCAAAAACGTTTGTGACGACGACCATTCCCGAGGCTGCCATTTCGAGCGGGGGATAGCTTGTATGGGGAGAAAGCATCAGAGATAAACCCACATCAGAATTGCGCAGCAATTGAGCGTATGATTCGTAGTCCAGCCAACCCTGTGGCTGAACGACCATGCCTCTTCCTAAGTCGACCTGGGCGATCTCTTCTCCTATAGAGCAAAACTCCCAGTGCTCAGGAGAGAATGCCCGGCGTTCCACAGCCCTCTTCAAAGCGAGAATGCCCAACTCGTAGAGATTTCGGGGAGCATTCGGACGGGCATAAAACAACAATCTTCTCCGTTGGTTTAGGTTGGGAGCGAGCTTAGGGTGAAATTTCCGGTCGTCAACGGCCGGTTCAAAAACTGCACACTGATCTATAAATCCCGATTCCGAAAATCGGCCGACAGCATTTGTGCACAGGTGCTCCGCCAACAGAGACTCGTTAATGATTGCATGAAAGTTCAAACCGTACGTTTCCAGTGCGAGAGCATACTCTGTGGACCAACGATATAGCCCGGGTTCGAATTCTTGAATTATGTAGATGAATTTCTTTTTGCGGGTGAGCGGCAAAGCGTGTTTGATCATTTGGACCGTCCACCATGCTGTCCCGAAGAAGACGTCATTTTCTCCAATTGGCAGGCTTTGGGCTCGATTGCAGCCACAGGTGATCTCCACATTTGAATAGCGCTCATGGATCCCTGTCAGCGAACGAAAATGCTGCCATAAACCTTCGTGATCGTCATCCATGGGGAGGTCAGTCGAAATATAGCGGATAGGGATTCCGTATTCCGCAAGTCGGTAGGTCAGATTAATTGCGGTGTTAGGACCTCCGGACATCGACCTTGTCGCCATACCCGGAATAAGTACATTGAGATGAGAGGCCCGCGCCAAATTTGGATCGATAACTAGATTAAGAGGTAAAACACTTGGCAGCCAATCGTTCAGTGCCACCGCGTATTGGAGATTGTGAGTGGACGCACGAATTCGCGACTGGCGTTCCAGATAATTCTCAAGATTCGCTATGAAAGCCTTCGGATGGGTAATGATGTGGCGACAGGCCCGGTACGCCAAAGCATAATATTGGCGGATTTTGGATGCTCCAAGGGGCGACTTACCGTTCATGCAAGTTGAGAAGGCGCGGCCCGTTGCGATTGAGTTGCATATAAGTTTCTCGTAATCTAGCACTTGACAGCCAAAGGTTCAAAGTCTCACATTTAACATTGGGAACTTGCTGATTGTCAGACTCGGTCAAACTTTCTTCGCGTCGTTCGTCCTGCCTGGAATTGATCGACGTTCAGGCTTAGGGGTGCGCCAGCAAGGTAGCAGCTCGATGTGTAAGCAATACGGGGATCAATTTAAGCCGCCTCTGAGATCGGTTCATTCTCTCGCTCTGACCCTCATTGGAACATTCGTCTAATGACACGCAGGGGTTTCGTGAGGCGCCAGGAACGCGAGTTTTCCACTCCCCTCAGTACGTTTTCAACCTGGTCGGCTGCCTCACGCGCGAGACGTGCTTGCTCCACGGCGTGATGTGCTATCTCGCGCGCCTTGTGGAGCGCATCGATCTCCTTGAGCCATGCATCGCCGCCGCTGCGGGCGGCCGCACAGATGTGCAAGACTTCGCCGAAATATTGAGGTTTATTGAGCATCCCGAGAGCCAGGTCGTCCGCGGACTCGATTTTCAGAATAAGTTCGCATGGCCTTGGTTGCATCTCATCGAGGTAGGCGAGTTGCACGCCTTTGAGCCCCACGAGGGCGCATTCGCGAGCTGGTCCAAAGATATTTTCAGTAACACCGAAAAAATTATCTGGATTGAAAGCATCGACTACGTGCATCCGGACCTCATAGCCGAACTTACAATCGTTAGTCCCCTGACGGATATCATTTCTCCTGATTCCCGACTTGCAGGGGAATCGGGCATCCCAAAATCGCGCACTGTGGCGCTACCAAAACTCTTTTTGGCTGCGATTCTCAGAGGATTGGCATAAAAAGCGCCCCCGACTCCAGCCGCGGCATGCTCCAGGTGCACGTTCGTGAGCCGGTTCTCAAGAATATTCTTCTTCAGGAGCATAAAGGATTCGTCCTGAGGCTCTATAGCAATTACCTGTCCTTCGGGACCAGCGAAGTGCGCAAATGAGAGCGTATGTGTGCCAATATACGCGCCCACATCCACGACGGTTGCACCCCCCTTCATCAGGGCCTTTGCGAACCCAAGCTCATTCTCGGCCCATTCTCCATACGTCTGAAGTGATCGACTCACTGCACCAGTATCGTTGGTGAAAAATGTCATGCGTCCGTAGCGAGTATTTGATCGTCTGGAACAAACTGTTAGTTTCCATCGAAGTATTATCGCGCAAGCAAGGTTGATCGGCAGCCCGAGTCGGATTCCGTACAGTAGGAGTCTGGATCAATGATCCGGTAGAAAAGCGACGACTTAGGTGGATTGGCTGGAGCGTCGGCTTTAGCGAATCGAAATGTGTTGCCGGGTCAATAACCTCCCGAAAAGCTTGACAATATTTCTGCGGGTACTCCCCTGCGGCAAGATTTTGTCACGCATCTTGTAATAGCGCTGCAAGGCACGCCAGCCGTTGGAATTCTCAATACTCTGAAGCTTCGCGGAACTACTTTGGGGGCTAGCCTGGATCATGCGAAATGCACCTTCGTCTTTCGCCTGCATCACTTTCAGCACTTCAGCCATAATGGCGACGGACTCCGGCGTGCCTTCCATAAGATCAATCGCCTGCCTCACCGTGCGGATCGCCTCGCTGGTCTGCTCCAAGTACATACGTCCGTATTTGCCATCGGGCTCGAGATACGTGCCTTCGCACCACTCGTTCCAGGAATGAAGAAAGACAATGCGTTCCTCCGGAGCATAACGGCGATAGGTGTCGAGAAGCGCCTGCATCAGCCACAACTTATAGGCGTCGCCTCGACTATTGATGTGCACGATAGCTCGCGAGCCATATCGCGGCGTATTGTCCCACGGCAACATAACCGTTCGAAACCGCTTGTATTCCGGGAACGGTCGGCTGAGGTGAAAATTCGCAAATTTCACATAATCAACAATGCGGCCCTCAAAGCCTGGCCTCAGCTCGAGTTCATCGCCGCCGACGAGGAGTTCTTGAGGCACTATGTTCGAAGGAATTTCATACGTCGCATCAAAACCGAACTGTCGAGGATGGAATAGGTCAAATGACCAGTCATCTACCATAACCAGATAGATGCCGGGGAAGCCGGATTTTTCAATCTCTTCGCGCCAAATCTCGGTGGTACCCAAAACGTCCGGAAATAGATGGGCTTTGTAGACGAGGAGGAGCGGTTTTCCTTCGATCTTCACATAACGAGTGTCCTCGAACAGGGGCAAGAGCCCGCGAATAAAGGCGATATCATCGTCCTTCGAATGCTTCTGTTCAACAATGACTTCGTGATCGCCGCCATCCCAGCGCCTGGTCCAATTCTCGTTGGCCCAAACGAAGAAGAACGGCGCATTCAACTTTGATTCGATGTAATTCTCGATTGGTTGATAAAGGAGCCTTTTCCCTTGGAAGTAATAATAGTAAAAGCAAAATCCTGAGATCCCGTATTCTTGTGCCAAGTCGAGCTGCTGACCCAATACAGCGGGTTCGCGCAGATCGTAGAGGCCCAGTTCCCCCGGGATTCTGGGTTGATAGTGACCTCGAAATAGAGGCTGGGCCTTAACGACGTTGTGCCATTCCGTAAATCCCTCGCCGTAAGCGCGGTTGTTTTCAGCGATGGGATGAAACTGAGGCAGGTAAAATGCGAACGCGCGCGGGTATTTTGAATGAGACGCGTCATTTTTTTCAATCATCAGAGGCGTGGTATCGAAAACAGACGGCCCGTCGAGCTGGTTTTCCGTCAGCGCAGTCCGGGTCTCGCACGACGAGACCGCTGGAGCCGCCTCCTGCGCATCACCATTGCTTCGTGCGAAGGGAGTATGCGGGCCGTCCTCCTCAGAGCATTGCGGAGATTTTGCGCAGGCAGCCGCTACCGCTACTAATCGATGGGCTTGTAACGCGGTTGGAGCAGGTGCCGTCTCCGGTTTTCCCCGGGCCACGACAGCGGCGTTCACAGACTGGACGGCTTCCATGACTTCCGGGACACTCAAAGCGCCGACGGGTCCCGACGAGTTTCGCACCATCTTTACGAGAGGCGATCCGGAAGCAAAAAAGCCGTTGAACGGCATATATTGGCGGAAAAAGCCGTAACGGCCGAGCAAGACAATCCCCGGGACTTGCAAAGCATTGGCGAGGTGGGCGGGACCGCTATCCACTCCAATAAAAAACCGAGCGCGGCGAATGACTTCTGCCGTTTGCAGGATGGACAGCCTGTCGACCAAGCTGACTATGCCGCGGAGACTAGGCGAAGTAGCTCGGGCGCGGCCCCGGCCGACTTCCACGATTCGGAGTTTCAATTCATGCCGCACCCATTCCAGCAAGCGCCGCCAGGGATCTCTTTTCCAATCCTTGGAGCTTTGGTTAGACTCCATATGCACGGCACAAAAATCAACCGGAAGGCCGAGGGTGTCCACCGCTTTTGCATGTTCTGGCTTCAGGTAAAGTTTCGGCTGGTCCGACAGAGCAGGAAGGCCGGCTCCGAGTGTGAATGCTTCCTGGAGCGTTCCGTAATCAAACCACTCGTAGAGATTGACGAAAGGATTGCCTTTACTTTTTATTAGGGGAATACCGCAATGCTGGCACATTCGATAGTTGACGTGTAGATCAACGATCTTGTTATAACAGGAGCTGTGCTTGGTCAGCTTGATCCAGTCTGTCAAGCACTCCAGTAGCATCGTCTCGTCAATGTAGGGATTCGTATCGATCAATTCTCTATAGGCTGGCGAGACGGCCCAAGTGAGATGCGCACCGGCATTGCGAGATTTCAAGTAGCGGCTCACCGGCTCGCAGGCTACAATATCCCCCATGTGCTCGATCAAACCTACTAAAATACGCATTCTTGCTCCGATCAGGGACTGCCGCTAGCCCTGGGGATGCTTGAGCCGGAATTATAAGCGATAGGGCCGACAAAGCTTAGAGTCTAGTCAGCATCGGGATTAATCGCAAGATCGATGGAGTATCACAGCACAAAGGGCTTAACTGATGCGCGGCGAAGAAATGGTACGGGAAAACACCTCATGATTCGACGCGCACTGAGGGAGGCCGCGATGCTGGTGCCTTCGATCCGGCGGCTGAAGGAGCAGCGGGACGCGGCCCTGAGGCAAGTCGCGGATCTCTCCCGCCGACTTGTAGACGGCGTCGCCAGTCGCTGTGTCCAGCGGGCCCTCTCCGCGATCCGAACAGAATATACCTCGCTACCTCGCTTTGCTTATCATCTGCCGCTCGACTACGAGATGCAGACGCTGCCGCCCCAGTTTGATCCTCCCGTCTGGGTGGATGGCGAGGTTCTGCCGCTTCCGCCAACGGGCGAACGGCACGGGCACGCGGACAGCGACGCCGCATATCTCGAATGGGGTAAATACGATCATGACGTCATCCTGGGCTACATCCGGCAGTCGCTAGCCTCTCTCGACAAACTTGCCGTCATGGATTTCGGCTGTTCGTCCGGCCGCGTTCTCCGTCATTTTCAGGCTGAGATGCGGGAGCACGGATGGACGTTAACAGGTGTTGACGTGTCGGCGCGCCGCATCGAGTGGATGCGGCGGAATTTTCCTCCGGATTTTCAGGTTTACACCGGTTCTATACTGCCGATTATGCCATTCGAATCAAACAGCTTCGACGTCATATACGGCGCTAGCGTGTTCACCCACATCAAGTTCCTCTGGGACATGTGGCTGCTGGAATTACGCCGGATCCTCAGGCCAGGGGGAGTGCTGATCCAGAGCATCCACACGGAAACCGCGTGGGACTTTTTCGTTCAGCACGGCCATGAAGACTGGGCACGCGACGCGTTAGGTCCGATGATCATAGACCAGAAGGGGCTGAGGCATGACTTCGTTTATTTTGGCAACATCGACAAGAACCAGGTATTCTGGAAGAAAGACATTGCCATTGCGTTCTGGAGTCGTTACCTGAAAGAGGTGGAGGTGTTTCCCCCGCCTGAGAGATACACCACCTACCAGGATTGGATCATTGGTAAGAAATGAGAGGTGCCGTCGGCAAGCGCCGGTCGAATAGTCCGGTGAGTAGGTTTCGCCTGATGGCGGCGCGGTGTACCAGAGTTGGAAGCCGTCTTTCGAACGGAGCTTATATGTACTCTACTGTAGTCAAGGCCCGCGGCCGCAGCGCCGGCGTTGATACCGCTGAGGCGGCGAGACGCCTGGAGACCGCAGTCAAGACATTCGCCGTTTTCCTGGCCGCGGTTATCGCGTTAATCTCACTCGGGTACACCTTTCTTGCCTATCCCCAAGCAGATGACCTGGAGCGTACTGGCGCCATGCGCTTTCTCTCGCCGCTGCAGCGGATTCGCTCGGACTACCTCGGCATTGACGGCCGCTGGGCTTCCAAGTTTATCGAGTATTCCCTCTACAGAGGGGGCCACGTAATCGGTCGCTATCCTGTGATGCTTATGGTTTTGCTGATAATTGGCGTTATCGGTTGCTGTTGTGGGATTGCGGTTGTCAGCGGGCGTCGGATTTCAGACCGAAGTGTTGTTGCGGGCGGAATCGTTGTGTACTCATTCCTGTGGCTCAGCGCTCCGCGCGGTGAACTATTTTACTGGTTTCCTGCCGGTGCTGAAGACTGGCTGCCGCTGGCGCTCGGCATGATTCTATTGTGGCTGCTATACAACTTTGACGCCTGGTGGTCGAAAATCATCGTCGTGGCCATGTCCTTTGTGATGCCGGCGCTTCACGAGGTTTTCGGGAGTTGGATTGTTGGCGTACTGGCCGTGACATGGCTTGTCCGGCTTGTGAAAGGGAAGGCCGGAAGCGGCACCGCTGCGGCGGCAGCCGTGGCGGGCACGCTAGGCACCGCATCGGTCGTCCTCGCGCCCGCGATCAGAGTAAGGGCAGCCAGCACTCCGCACCAGTCTCTACACGATGCATTCAAACGGGCGCTGCAGATCGAGGCATTTAATGTCGCGCATTGGGCCGCGATGGCGGCCGTTCTCATCGTGATCCTGCTGGTCGTGGTGCACATGCGGGTCCGGCCATCTTGGTACGATGAGGCACCTCGGCTTATCAAGACGTGCCTACTGGTGGCTATGGTGCCACTGCCGATCCTTATGCTTACGGCGATATCCTATGGTTTGGGTGGCGGCATTCCAGCGCGCATCTACGATGGCTTCTATTTCCTATTGGTCGCCTGTGTGACCACCTTCACCGCGACGTGCGGCTTCGACCTGGGCCGCTGGAGTGCGGCCAAAGCGTTTCTTGACACGCAGTGGGGATCGCTTTTGCGCTCCGCCGTGATGATATTGGCTGTGGTCGGGGTAATGTCCCTTCCCCGCTTCCATGCCGCGTTCCATGATATCGATCCGGCGATCCGCAATCACGCGGTCTGGGAACAACGGAATGCGGAGATATGGGCCGAACGGGAGGCGGGTGTTCGCGATGTGGTGGTCAGCCAGCGCATGTTACCGCTCACCATCCTCCCATTCTACTTTGACATGACAGAGGACCCCAGCTGGTATGCCAACCAGCATTTGAAGACGTATTTCGGTCTCCAAAGCATACGCCTCTCGGCCTCGTCGCCCCAGTGAAGGTGGCGGCTGAATTGATAAGGAGCGACTCGGCGACCTTGTGTACGGGTTTGCGAGCCTCGCGAAGGCTTGTGCAGCAGGCGGGGTGGACTGAAACCAAATTGCCATAGCCTTTTACTCCTACAAGCTCTGCGCTTTCGTGGGCAACCCTCGTGCCGCAACAGCTTCGGTGGACACCCTGGCCTTCCGAGACAACTCTCCGTGCTCGAAAGCCGCCTTCCAATAATCAAACAGGTCCGCCAAGGTCTGGTGCATATTGTATGCAGGTTTCCAGCCCGTGGCGCGATGCAGTTTACGGCTACAACCGTAGAGAGTCGAAGCATCGGCGGAATGCTGCCGTAGTACTGAAATCTGTATGGGCCGGGAAGAAAATGATACAAGCGAAAGGACGATTTCTCTTACGGAGATCGGCTTACCTGAAGCCACATTGTAGGCCTGGCCTGGTTTCCCTTTTTCCAGGAGCAATTCGTATGCGCGAACAACATCGCGGACATCACTGAAATCACGCCTTACTTGCGGATCACGCACACGAAGGAACGCACGTCCGTGTCCTGACTCGATTGCCACGATTTGGCGTGCATAGTCGGAACAAACAAAACCCTGCTGCTGTCCGGGACCCGTGTGGTTAAAGGGCCGCGCTCGGACTACATGTAAGCCAAACCTGGAATGATACTGGCCAGCTAACATATCTGCCGCAGACTTACCCAGTGCGTAAGGGTTTAGTGGGGCGAAAACCTGGTTTTCAGTGATAGGGAGCTTGCTTGCCCTTACCTTACCATAGCATTGACTAGAACCAACCACGAGAATCCGTGCCCTGGGGGCCACTTGGCCCGCTGCTTCAAGAAGATTGTATGTTCCCCAAAAATTTGTGTTGAATGCATTCCGGAAATCTTGAAGAGACTGGGATGGCGAGGATTGGCCTGCTAAATGGTAGATTCGATCCGGGCGAATCTGTCGGGTAAGGGCCCGAACTCGGGCAGCGTCTCGAATATCACAGCGAAAGAGCGCAGCGTCGAAACCCCATTCAGTTGGAGCGGATAGGTACGTCCCGTACACGCTGTGCCGCAGGGAGAGCAGCAGTCTCACCAGGTGCTGGCCGACAAAACCTGTCGCGCCCGTCACTAATATCCGCATCAAGAGCCTGTGAGTGCCACCGACGCATACAGAGGCAGGCCCCTGCCGAGGCGGTAAATGTCGTGATCGACCATCATCGCGATTAGTCCGGCAAACGAGACGGTTGGTTTCCAACCCAACTTTGTAGTTGCCTTGGATGAATCTGCCAGGAGGCGATCCACTTCTGCTGGACGAAAGAGCGATTCGTCTGTCTTTACAAAATCTTGCCAGTCGAGTTTTGCTGAGCTAAACGCAGTTCTCACCAGATCGGCTACGGAGTGAGTGATACCGGTACCGATAACGTAGTCGTCCGGCTCATCCTGCTGTAACATCCGCCACATTGCCTCCACGTATTCCCCAGCAAATCCCCAATCGCGCTCTGCATCAAGATTGCCGAGAACTAGCTCGTTGGATAAACCTAACTTGATCTTGGCCACACCCTGCGTAATCTTGCGCGAGACAAATTCAATGCCGCGTCGGGGCGACTCGTGATTAAAGAGAATTCCGGAACACGCGAACAGATTGTAACTTTCTCGATAGTTCACCGCTATGTGGTGGCCGTAAACCTTTGCAACGCCATATGGGCTGCGAGGATGGAAAGGCGTGGTTTCACGTTGAGGAGATTCCGACGGCTTTCCGAACATTTCGCTGCTTGAGGCCTGATAAAATCTTATCTCCGGGTCCACCGCACGGATAGCTTCCAACATGCGGGTCACGCCGAGCGCTGTGAATTCTCCTGTCAGTACGGGTTGATCCCATGACGTGGGCACGAACGATTGAGCTGCGAGATTGTAAACCTCTCGCGGGCGAGCTTGCCGCAAGGCGTTAATAAGCGACGTTTGATCGAGCAGGTCTGCCTGTATGAAAGTTACTTGCTCGGCGAGGTGCGCCACTCGCTCGGAATTTAGGCTGCTGCTGCGTCGAACTACACCAAATACGTCATACCCATGACCGATTAGGAACTCGGCAAGATAAGATCCATCTTGCCCTGTAATCCCTGTTATTAAGGCTCGTTCTTTCGCCATTTCTACTTGTCCTCTGCGGGCGTCGATTCTTCCCGCTCACGATCGTACCTGCAATTTCTCTTGTTCAACTTCAGCCCAGAATCAGCCCCTAGCAGGCTCACAGGACCGATAGTATGGAGCTCTCTGGCTGCTTTTTTCGATCTCCCGAAGAATTTGAGTCTTTCAATCGCGCACACTCCGAGTCTGATACCTGATACAGAGTGACATCCCCTATATTCCTAAATGTGAGCTCTAGCCCCGCTCCCAAAGATGCTTACCTCCGTGCCTTCCAGATCGAAAACCTGCCAAGCAAGGCAATGTAGCTCCAAACGGTGGGCAAAAGCTTCATCTTGGATTTGCCGGCGGTTCGGTAGATAAAGTGGATTGGTTCCTCGATCATGCGAAGACCGAGCGCGTGAGCACGCATCAGTATCTCAGGTAGAAATGCAAACCCGGTGGTCTCAAAGGAAATCCTGCCCAGCGCATTATACCGGTAAGCGCGATACCCGGAGGTCAGGTCGCTTACCGGCATGCCTATCAGGCGCCCCACCGAGTGGCTAAAACTACTGCTCAGCACGCGTTTCCACAAGGGAGTTCCTTCATTGATGCAGCCGTCTACCTTACGCGAGCCGACCACAATGTCCACGTTTCGTTCAAATAGGGCGCGCACAAGCTTTGGTATTTCTTCGGGCAGATGATTCAGGTCGGCGTCCAGCGTAATGACCACGTCGGTATCCGGAGCGACTGCGTCGAAGCCCTGACGAAAGGCGGTTCCGAGGCCACTCGGCTCAGCATTGTAGAGAATCCGAATCTGATGATGTTGATCGGCAAAAGATTGCGCTATCAACCGCGTCTCATCGGTTCCTTCGATCACGTAAATCAGTTCCCACCGCGAATCCTCCATCCCGTCAAGTGCAGCAACCAATCGAGATGTGAGAGGCCCGATATTTTCGGACTCGTTGTACGCAGCTATTACAACACTAATCTTCATTTATGTCGTCCTTGCGAACACAGTTCACTCAAGAGAGCGACCCTGATACGCTGCAAGATCGTACTACAGGCATCCTGGAGGCAGGTGGTTTGAAGCGTACTTAGCATCCTCGGCTGTTTGTGCGATCCACGACCATGGATTTGCGCCAAGAATTGGGGTATTGCTAGAAACGCGCCTTCGTCTGCCATGAACGTTATGAATATTGTGGAACGCTGCAGAGCATTTCCAACCAGGAGGGTGGCGCCGAGTCGTAGGTGTCTGTGCAAATAAGCGCCGGATTTACCGAATCCGCTCCGAGCCCAGAACAGGCTACGCTGTGTTTTTCGCATTTCGCGCGGCGCGGCGGGCGGAGAGATAGCGGCTTAAGCCGTCGTCCCAGCTCGGCATGCTTAGCCCGAGGGCACGCAGCTTCGCTTTGCTGAGCACTGAATAGGCAGGGCGCTGCACCGGGCTGGCGAACTCACGGGAGCTGACTGGCTTGAGGTTTACAGGTAATTTCTCTAACTCGAAAATTTTGCGAGCGAATTCGTACCAGGAGCACTGGCCCTCCTCACTCACATGGTACAAACCGTAGGCCTCTGTGCGAATGAGCTGGCTCACGGCTTCGGCCAAATGGCCGGTAAAG
>Ga0137377_10001019_pt1 | contig 18742 bp, 18 predicted proteins | sample SagtaG_22_FD_104815 | JGI IMG/M metagenome (GOLD analysis project Ga0137377, IMG submission 104815) | Vadose zone soil microbial communities from Sagehorn Ranch, Mendocino, California, USA - Sage2_L_40_16 metaG | ecosystem: Environmental > Terrestrial > Soil > Vadose zone | place: USA... | reverse complement strand
CCCACCAAGCGGCGGCGTCTGGCAGGGGCTGAACCTCCAGACGGGCGCCGTGGCGTCGGCGATCTGGGTGCAACGAGCTCCCGACGCTGAGTCGATCGTCTTCATCGACATCGACGGCGAGCTCATCGACGGCGACACCCGGTGAAAGGAGCCTAGTTGTGGAGACGGCGACCCAGGAACGGACTTCCCGACTGTTCGACCAGACGATGCCGAATAGCGAGGCCACTGCCACTTCGCTCGGCGTCGGCCAGCGGCTGATCGGCCCGCTGACGGAGCTCTCGATCATCGCCGCCAAGGAGAACGCGAGGCTGGCGGCCGAGCTCCAGATTACGGCGCTCGAGGCGGTGCACGATTCGCACGCGGCGGCGCTGCGGTGGCAGCCGGCGTGGACCGACGCGCTGACGGACCCGCTGCGTCTCTACCAGCGAGGCCTCGCGGAGACTTTCGAGGCCACCCAGCGTGCGCTCACGCTCATGGGAACCAGCGCGCGCCTCGTCGCGCAGGCGGCTGACCGTCTGCAGACGGCCGCAACCGAAACGGGTCGGCGCATTCGTGAGACGCTGAACAGCAGTCCCGGCATGCGCGAGACGCGAGGGTGATCGGATGCCTCCGGGCTCGGCCAGCGCACCGGCCGGGCCCGGCGTGTCGCCGGCCGGTGTGTCGCCGGACTTCGCTCGGATCGACTCAGTCGGCGACTGGGGGCCGGCGCCGATGGCATCAGGTCGCTCGCTCGAAGGCGTGAGCGAGCTGAAGCACGCCCCATTCGTCCTGGTGCCGTCCGACGATCTGCAGTCCCACCGGTAACCCATCGTCCGTAAAGCCCGCGGGAATCGAGAGGGCCGGCAGGCCCGTCACCGTGATGTCCGAGCAGACACGCATCCAGTCGATGTACGTGGGAAGCCGCGTGCCGTTGATCTCGGTCACGTAGGGCTGGGAGACGTCGAACGGCGGCACCTGCGCGGCCGGAATCAGCAGGAACTCGTGGCGCTCCATGAACTCCCGCACCCGGTGATAGAGTCGCGCGCGCTGCACCTCGGCCTCGCCGATCTCGCGCGCCGTGAGCTGCAGCCCCTCTTCGGTGTTCCAGATGACCGTGTCCTTCATCTGGTGGCGGTGCTGCGCGAGCAAAGGGCCGTAGCGAGCCGAGAAGCTCAACGCGCGCTGCACCTGGAAGACGTGCCGGGCGTCGGTGAAGTCGGGCTCTCCGTCCTCGACGTGGCAGCCGAGCGTTTCGAAGGTGGCGCGCTGCCCGTCCAGCACCTTCGTCACGCGCCGGTCCACCGGCAACCCGCCGAGATCGCGGCTCCAGGCGATCCGCACGCCCTTGAAATCACGGCCGAGGTCGCCGCGGAAGCGGTCGCCCGGCTCGGCGATCGCGATCGGCGAGCGGCGGTCGGGCCCGGCCATCACGCTCAGCATCAGCGCCAGATCCGCCACCGTGCGCGCCATCGGTCCCGGCACGTGCAGGGTTCCCCACGGCGCGTCCGTCGGCCACGGTGGAACGCGGCCGACCGCGCCCCGCAGACCGACCACGTTGCAGAAGCTCGCCGGGTTCCGGAGCGAGCCGCCGGTGTCGCTGCCGTCGGCGATCGGCACCATCCCGCAGGCGAGCGCCACGGCGGCGCCGCCGCTCGAGCCCCCGCAGGTCTTCGTGAGGTCGTAGGGATTCAGCGTGCGGCCGAAGACCTCGTTGAACGTCTGCGAGCCCGCGCCGAACTCGGGCGTGTTGGTCTTGCCGAAGGTGATCGCGCCGGCCGCCCTCAGCCGTTCGACGAGCAGCGCGTCCTGGTCGGGGACGTGGTCGCGGTAGATCCGTGAGCCGTACGTCGTCCGGATCCCTCGGGTGGGCACCAGGTCCTTGTGCGCGACGGGCAAGCCGAAGAGGGGCCCCGCGGCGACGTCTCGCGCGAGGGCCCCGTCCTTCTCGCGCGCCTCGGCGAGGGCACGTTCGGCGGTGAGCGTGACGATCGCGTTCACCTTCGGGTTGACCCGCTCGATCTGCGCCAGGTGCGCCTGAACGACTTCGGTGACGGACACCTCGCGCGCGCGAATGCGACGCGCCAGCTCGATCGCCGTGGAGAAGCAGAGCTCGCGGCTCATAGGTCCCTTTCCGACTCGATTGTGCGCACCGAGGAGCGAGCTTAACATCACCGCCAACCCCGGTATACTCGCGCCGGAGACGCATGAACGAGACTCGAACGCTCGCGCGGTTCGTGGCGGACACCAAGTTCACCGACCTGCCGCGTCGCCTGGTCGAGAACCTCAAGATCACCGTCCTCGACACGCTCGGCGCCGCGCTCGTGGGCACCCGGCAGCCGTGGGCCCAGCGGATCGTGGCGGTGGCGCAAGCCCTCGGGGGCGCGGCCGAGGCGTCGGTCATCCATCATGGCTGGCGTACGGACGTCTCGCGTGCCGCGTTCGCCAACGGCGTGCTCGTCGGCGCGTTCGAGTGCGAGCCGCTCACGGGTTCGCATGCCAGCGGCACCGTGCTGCCAGCGGCGCTGGCGATCTCCGAGCGCGAGCGCTTCGACGGCGTCGCGTTCCTCACCGCCCTGGCCCTCGGCTTCGAAGTCTCGGCGCGAATCGCGCGGACGGCCGTCGGCCTCGAGACGGTGCGCGGCTTTCACAACCCGGGCACCCAGGGGCCGTTCGGCGCGGCCGTCGCGGTCGGCAAGCTCTATGGATTCGACGAGTCACGGCTGACCGATGCGCTGGGCATCGCGGGCTCGTCGAGCGCGGGCCTGCTGGAGTTCGCGTGGAGCGGCGGCGATACCAAGCGCCTGCACCTCGGCCGAGCCGCCCAGCTCGGACTGGAGAGCGCGCTGCTGGCGCGACAGGGCGTGCGCGGGCCGGCGACGGTGCTGGAGGGCCGTTCCGGCTACTTCAACGCCTTTTCAACGCCGCCGCACATCGAGAAGCTCGTCGACCATCTCGGCAGCGAGTGGGCCATCGAGCCCCCGTCGCTCAAGTCGTACGCGACCCACGTCACGCAGCAGGCGGTGGTCCAGGCGATCCAGGACCTCAAGCGCGAGCATCCGCTCGACCCCGGCGCGATCACGCGCGTCGCGATCCGCGGCGCGCCCCGCATCATGGAGGAGCGGCACGCGGCCCGCGAGCCCGACGACGTGCTCGGCGGACAGTACAGCCTGCCCTTCACCGCGGCGGTCGCGCTGACGCGGGACATGTCCAATCCGCTCGTCTACGACCAGGACGCCGTCGTGGACCCGCTCGTGCGCGAGCTGGCTCGTCGGATCGAGCTGGCTCCGCTGGAGGAGACCGCCCACGACACGCCGGGCTTCTGGCCCGCGGAGGTCGTCATCGAGTGCGCGGGTCGGCGCCACACGCTGCGAACCCGTCCTCACAAAGGCTCGCCGGCCAATCCCTTCACGTGGCAGGAAGCCGAGGAGAAGTTCAGGCGGTACACAGCGTCGGTTCTCGACACCCGGCAGGCGACCGCCGTCATCGGCGCCGTCGCCGAGCTCGAGCATGCGACCGACACGAGCGCTCTCATCGGGAGCCTGGCACGCGCCTGAGGGGGAGGCGAACCGGACGGGCTCAGCCCTGAGCCAGGCCGAGATCGGACCGATCTTCTTCTTCGTCGCCGTTGCGGAGGAGATCGAGCAGACGAGGATCCAGAGGAACGATGATGCCCGTGGCGCCGGCGTCTTCGTACTCGCGCCGTCGTCTGCGCCAGGTCTCGCGGTCGTCCGGTGTCTTCATCGCGGCCCACAGCTCGAAGGGACTCCTGAGCTTCTCGCGCTCACGGAATCGGACGACGGGCTCGACGGCGGCGCGGAACCGCTCCGGCGACTCGTCGAAGCCGACCAGGCCGTCGGCCAGCCCCGCCCGACGATCGCCCGCCGCCTCGAGGATCACGCAGCACTGTGAGCGCCTCGCGAGCGCGAGGACCGCATCGACGCCGGTCGAGCTCTCGGCGACGCCGGTGACGGTCAGCGCGGTGCGCCCGCGCGAGAGCCGGCTCAGGGTCGCCACGCGGACGCCGAGATTTTCCGGGTCGCGCCGCTCCGCGCTCGAGATCGGCACGATCAGCCGGATACGGCTGGTGACAGTCGCCATGCCCGCGAGCAGGAGCCACGGGTCGTAGCCCTCGTCGTCGAGCCACAGCGAATCGGCGCCCGCCGATTCCATGGCTCGGGCATCGGCGAGGTAGTCACCGGAATCCTCGAACTGCCGAGGCAACCGCACTCCGATCTTCAGCATGAAAACGCCTGAGGCAGGGCGACGGCGGGCCCCCTACATCTGGGCGCCGAACACCACCACGATCCGCAGGGCCAGCCCGCCCATCAGGGTCAGGACCGCCGCGAGCATGGCCGGCATCCGGCGCTCGGTCGAGAGATGGAGCCCGAGCGGCACGAGCGTGCCGATCAGCACGACCACCCAGAGCGCCATCCAGCGTGGCTGGAGGAACTGCGCCCCTACCGCGCCGAGGCTCAAGAAGAAGACGACGAGCAGGACGAGCTCGAGAATCGTGAAGTAGCGATCCGCCCGCGAGAGCTTGGCTTCGGCGCTCGCATCGTGGCGGCCGAGCCGCGTCACGAGCGTCAGCGCCGCCGCCGCCACGCTGAGGCCCGAGGCGAGGAACAGCCCGCCGAGCGCCCACGTGTCGCTCCACACGGGCTGGTTGCTCACGCTCAGCAGCACCCCGGTATAGCCGGCCAGGAAGAGCCCGAAGAAGGCGCCGATGATCATGAACACGCGGCCCAGGCCGCCGCTCAGGAACGGAGCCCGGGAGCCGCGCAGGCTGCCCAGCGCTTCCAGGAAGGACACGAACGCGAACAGGCTGAAGATGATCAGCACCCAGGCGCCGACGGACATCGGCGACCAGTATTTGAAGTTGAGGCCGAAGGTGCGGCTGTCGATCAGCATGTGCCAGAACCGCAGCGGCCGCCCGAGGTCGAGCGTGAGGAGGATCGGGCAGATGGCCAGGACCGGCAAGGTCAGCAGAAACGCCAGCCGTGAGACCGGCGCGTCGCGCTGGTCGCCCATCAACCTGAGAATCGCGCCGAGCGCGTAGGCGCCGCCCGCGATGCCGCCGAGGAAGAAGTACCAGACGATGTACCACTCCCACTGCGGCGGCGCGACGAAGTGCTGGGGCATGGCGCTACTCCTTCCCGCCGCGCTCGCGGAACGCGAAGACCGCGCCGATGATCCCGAGCGCGGCCGTGACCAGCGAGCCGAGATAGTTGCGCATGTTGTTCCGACTCGGCAGCACCGCGTTCTCGGTGTTGGGCAGCCCGTAGGCCTCGGGCTTGTCGGTCAGCAGGAACAAGGCGTGCAGACCGCCGTACTCCTTGTCGCCGTACAGGCGCGCCTCCGACATCCCCTGCCCGCGCAACTGGTTCAGGCGCGCGCCGGCGACGTTGCGCATCGTGTCCAGGTCGCCGAACTTGATCGACTCGGTCGGGCACGCCTTGGCGCAGGCGGGCATCAGGTTGGCCTGCAGGCGGTCGTAGCAGAACGTGCACTTGCGGGCCAGACCGCTCGCCTCGTCGAAGCCGATCACGTGGTACGGACAGGCCGCGATGCAGTCGCGGCAGCCGTTGCACACGCTCGGCTGGATGTAGACGGTGTCGAACTCGGTCCGGATGATCGCGTTGGTCGGGCAGACTTCCATGCAGCTCGCCATCGCGCAGTGCTTGCAGACGTCGCTCATCATGTTCCAGGCGACGCCGCCCTTGGCGGTGGTGCGCTCGTGGAACTGGACGTGGCGCCAGTTCTGCTCGTCGAGCTGGCCCGTATTGTCGTAGCCGTCGCCGAACTGGGGCGCGTGGCCAGGGAGCTGGTTCCACTCCTTGCACGCCACCTCGCAGGCCTTGCAGCCGATGCAGAGCGTCGTGTCGGTGAAGAAGCCGACCGTTCGCGCCATGGTGGTTCTCCTATCCGATCGCCATCAGATTGGGCACGATCTTCGTGAAGCCGCGTTCCTTGACGTAGAGGTCGAGCGGGAGCGCGACCAGCTCGTCGACGACCGGCACGGCCTCGGGCTCCTTGCGAAGATCGATCGTGATCAGGTATCGCCGGCACTGCTCGCAGGCGTCGGCCCGCAGATGCGGAAAGCGCTCGGCGTCGGCGAAGATCGGTAGCTTGTTCGTGGCGTCCTCACCGCAGCCGGCGCAGGTCATGCGTTGATGAGTCCAGCTCTCGCCGCAGCGGCAGCACAGCAGCATTCGCGGCCCGCTCACGAGCGTCTCGCCGGCGTCGGTCAAGTACGAGAGCTGCGGCAAGCCGCCGCAGCGGGGACAGCCGCCTTCGGCACGTCCGCGCGAGCACGCGTCGCCGGCGGTCGGCCCCAGAGCTTCGAGCACGGGCCCGGCGGCGGCCCGCGCGAGATATTCGTCGACCGCGTCCTGTCGCTCGCCCGCCAGCCAGCGATTGACGAACTCGTCCGGCCTGGCGTCGCGAAGGCGGTCGCGTACGGCGGCCGCCAGCGCCGGAGGTCCGGCCGTGATCGTCGCCGCCGCGACCTCACCCAGGATTCGGCCAGCCGCGTAGGCGGCCAGGCGTCCGGGCTCGGGTCGGTCGTCCCGGGCCTTCAGGAACGCGGGCTCCTGCACGTCGAGCAGCGCTTCGTAGAGCCGCAGCAACTCTCCGGCGAACGTATGGCGCTCGGCGAGCTGCCGGGCCCGGCGCCGTCGCCGGGCCCAGGTCTCGGTCGTCATCGATGCGACGGAGAGTCCGTCCATCAAATCTTCTCGATGTTCACCAGGAACGCCTTGAACTCCGGCGTCCGCGAGTTGGCGTCGCCCACGAACGGCGTCAGCGCGTTGGCGAGCCAGTTGGCGCCCTTGGTCGGGTCCCGGTCGGCGGCGATGCCGACGAAGCCCCAGTGGATCGGGATCCCGATGTGGTAGACCTTCTTACCGTTGACCTCGAGACCGCCCAGGCGCTTGGTCACGACCGCCAGCACCTCGAGCTTGCCCCGCTTGGACGTGACACGAACGGGGTCGCCGGTCTTGATGCCCTTTTCCTTCGCGACTTCCTCGGGCACCTCGACGAACGGCTTGGGCTGTAGGCCGACCAGGGCCGGCACGTGCTGCGTGACGTAGTGCTCGTGCTCCGTCAGCCTGTAGCTGGTCGCGATATATGGATAGTCCTTGACCGTTCCAAAGCGGTTCTCACGACCGCCCTGCTTGTCGTACAAGAACACGACCGGTGACTCCGACTGCTTGGGATGCAGCGGGTTCTCGACCGGCGACTCGACCGGCTCGTAGTGTTCGGGGAAGGGCCCGTCGAGCATCGAGCTGGAGAAAAGCCGTCCGACGCCCTCGCCGTTCATGATGAACGGTCCCCAGGCCTTCGGGTCGCGCGGCTCCATCGTGGGCGGGTAGTCGGGCACGTCGCCCTTCCACTTCTTGTCCGTCGGGTCCCATTCGATCCCCGGACGCGACGGGTCCCACGCCTTGCCATCGAGATTCGCGGAGGCGCGGTTGTACAGGACCCGGCGATTGAGCGGCCAGCTCCACGCCCAGCCGTGATAGAAGCCCATGCCGGTCGGATCGTTCTTCTTGGGATCCTGGACGCCGGCCCGCCGCTTCGAGAGATTGCCGGCTTCGGGATACGAGCCGGTGTAGATCCAGTTGCCGGCGGTGGTCGTCCCGTCGTCCTTGAGCGCGCCGAAGGAAGCCATCCGCTTGCCCGTTGTCAGATCGAAGCCGTTGATCTCCTGGCCGATCTCGTCCAGCTCCGGCTTCAGCGGATCCTTGTAGTTCATCGTCAGCGCATTCAATGGCGCCGGGAACTTCCCGCCCTGCTGGGCGTAGAGCTTCTTCACGCGCTGGTAGATGTCGGCCAGGATCCAGTGGTCGTGGCGGGCGCCCTCGGGTGTGATGGCCGCCTCCTTCCACTGCATCCAGCGGCCGCTGTTCACGAACGAGCCGTCCTTCTCGATCCAGTGCGTGGTCGGGATCATGAACACTTCGGTCTGGATCGACTTCGGGTCCGCGCCCGGCCGCCGCCAGAACTCGGAGCTGGTCGTCGGCAGCGGGTCCATCACCGCCAGCCACTTGAGGTTGGCGAGGGCTTGCATCACCTGGTTGGCGTCGGGGCCGATGCTGGTCGCGGTCATGCCCGACAGGATGACGCCTTCCATCTTCTTCTTGAGCGCCTGGTCGTAGATCGAGATCCACGACGAGTTGGTGGCGGGCTTGGGCAGATAGTCGAACGCGTAGTCGTTTTTGTCCGTCGCCGCGTCGCCGTACCAGGTCTTGAGCAAGCTGACCATGAACTTCCGATAGTTCGTGCCGAAGAAATTCCAGGAGTTCGCGTCAAACTTCTTGGGCGCGCTCTGGGTCACGTAGTCGTCGAGGTTCTTCTGGCCCGGGGCCGGGATGCGCAGGTAGCCGGGCAGGATCTCCCAGGAGATCGCGTTGTCGGTATTGCCCTGGATGTTGGCGTGACCGCGCTCGGCGTTCATGCCGCCGCCTGGACGTCCCATGTTGCCGAGCAAGAGCTGCAGAACGGCGGCCGTGCGAATGAGCTGGCCGCCGGTGGTGTGGTGCGTGAGCCCGACCGCGTAGACGACCGTCATCACCTTGTCGGGCCGGCCGGTCTCGCCGACGATCTTGGCGATCTCCAGGAATTGGTCCGCGGGGATGCCCGTGATCGAGGCGACCATCTCGGGTGTGTAGCGCGCATAGTGCGTCTTCAGTAATTGGAATACCGAGCGCGGATGCTCGAGCTGCATGTCGCGCTTGGCGAGCGCCACGCCGGCACCGGCGCCGGCTGGTCCCTGGCCGTGAGCGACGATCTCCTTCTGCGTTCGCTCGAACGCGGCCTGAGCGGGGGCGTCGCCCTCGTAGGCCCACGTCGCGGTGTCGTACGTGCGCTTGACCGGATCGTAGCCGCTGAACAGCCCCTCGCTGAAGCCGAAGCCCTGCTTCACGAGGAAGGACGCGTTCGTGTAGTGCTTGACGTACTCGTGGTGGATCAGGTTCTTCTCGATGACGTAGCTGATCAGGCCGCCGAAAAAGGCGGTGTCCGTGCCGGTCCGGATCCGGGCATACACGTCGGACACGGCCGAGGTCCGGGTGAACCGCGGGTCGATGTGGATCATCTTGGCGCCGCCGCCGCGGCCGATCCCGCGCCGCGGATCGAGCTTCGCCTTCAGGAACCACTGGAAGCCGACCGGATGTGCCTCGGCCGGATTCGCCCCGTTGATGATGATGACATCGGCGTTCTGAATGTCACGCCAGTGATTCGTCATCGCGCCCCTACCGAATGTGGCCGCCAGACTGACGACCGTGGGGCCGTGTCAGACTCGGGCCTGCTGTTCTATGTGCACCACGCCAAGCGAGCGCATGAGCTTGGCGGCGAAATACCCTTCCTCACTGCTGAAGGTGGCGCCGCCCGCGAACGCGACGCCCTCGCAGCGATTGACGGTGTTGCCCTTGGCGTCCTGGGTGACGAAGGTCGCGTCACGCGATTCCTTGATGCGCTGCGCGAGCTTGTCCAGCATCTCGTCCCAGGAGATCTCCTGCCACTTGTCGCTGCCCGGGCCGCGGTACAGCGGCTTTGTCACGCGCCGGCTGCTGATCGCCAGCTGCATCGCCGTTGCACCCTTCGGGCAGAGTCGGCCCTCGTTGACCGGGCTGTCGGGATCGCCCTCGATCTGGAGGAGCTTCGTGTGACCCTTGGCGTCCTCCTTGGTGAAGGCGATGAGCGAGCACCCGACCGCGCAGTACGGACACAGCGAGTGCACTTCCTTCGCCCCGTCGATCCGGAGGTTCTGCTGGACCTGGACCGCCTCGGCGAGGTCGAAGCCGAGGGGCGTGGTGCCCAGCGCGCCCGCACTGACCGCGCCGAGCTTGACGAAATCCCTTCGTGTCATCTGGGGCATGGTCACGTTCCTCCTACGATGCGAGAGCGGCGTTGGTATCGCCGATCAATCACCGAAGCCAGGACTCGTACCGAGAGTTCCGCATGGCCTTCACACCAGCTCCGCGACGCTCGGCGCCAGACGATGGGCGCCCGCGTAGAGATTGAACCCGCCGTTTCGCATGAACCCGATGAGGGTCATGTCGGCGGCGAGCGCCATCTGGACCGCCATGCTGGACGGCGCCGAGACCGCGGCGATCACCGGGATCCTGGCGGTCAAGGCTTTCTGCATGATCTCGAAGCTCACGCGCCCGCTGACCATGAGCACGTGCCGGTCGAGCGGCACGCCGCGGGCCAGCACCATGTGGCCGATGACTTTGTCGACGGCGTTGTGACGACCGATGTCTTCGCGGAGCACGATCAACCGGCCGTCGGCGTCGAAGAGGCCGGCGGCGTGCAGCCCGCCCGTCTTCTCGAACGTCGCCTGCGCGTCGTGCATCGCCGCGCCGAGACGGTGGAGGCGATCGACGGAGATCACGAGGTCGGACTGCACGGGCGGCAGCGACGCTCGGATCGAGTCGATGGTGGCCTTTCCGCAGAGGCCGCAGGACGAGGACGCCACGAAGTTGCGACGCAGACGCTCCTTCGCGACCCGTGCGTCGCCCTTCAGGAGCACGTTCATCACGTTGCCCTCGTCGGGATCTCCGTCCGGGCCGCGGTACCGAGCGAGGACATCGAGATCGTCAGCCCCCGCGATGATGCCTTCCGAAAAGAGGAAGCCCGCGACGAGCTCCTCGTCCTCGCCGGGGGTACGCATGGTGACGCTCAGGCTGATGCCGCCGAGACGGATTTCGAGGGGTTCTTCGACGGCGAGATGGTCCTGACATTCCGAGGCGACGTGATCGCGCACTTTTACAACCCGATGACGAACGGCGGGAACGCCTCGCGGTACTTCTAGATCAGGGTCTAGACTCATCGGCTCTCCTGTAGAACCAGAGTCTATCTCTTCGAAGGCGATTGCTCGAATTAGCCCACGGTGTAAGCACCATGGGCCATTTCGAGCATGATTTTAGGCGTTTATGAGACGCCCAGTCAAGTGTTATTCCGGGCGGCCTCGATGCCGCCCGCGGGTCGCTAAAGGTTGCCTCGCCGGGGAGCGCGCGCGGAGGTTAGCGCTTGCCCGCCTCCTCGTTGACGAGCGCCTGGAAGGCTTCGGCGGAGAGCGCCCCTTTGATGACGCGCTCGCCGATCACGAAGGTCGGCGTGACGTCCACTCCGAGGGCGGCCGCGAGGGTCAGGTTGGCCTGCAGGGCCTTGTCGGTCGCGGGCGACATCATGTCCGTCTTGAGCTTCCCGGAGTCGAGCCCGACCGACGTGCCGAGCGCCAGGAGGGTTTCGGTCGTGAAATCTCCCTCGTAAGCGAGCATCGCCCGGTGGAGCTTCGGCCATCCGCCCTGTTGCTGGGCGGCGACCGCGGCTCGAGCCGCCAGCACCGAGGGCTCGCCCAGCACCGGGAAGTTCTTGTAGACGACGCGGACCGACGCGTTCGAGCGTACGAGCTGGTCGATTGTCGAGGCCACGCGGCGGCAATGGACGCACCGGTAGTCGAAGAACTCGACGATGGTGACTTTACCCTGCGCGTTGCCCTCGACCGGCGAGCTCTGATCGGACAGGAGTGCCTGCTGATGGTTGCGGATGGCCTGCTTGGCCTTCTGAGCCGCCGACGACGACTGGCGCTGCTGCAGTAGCCTCAGGGCCTCGGCGAGCACCTCGGGCTCGCGCAGAAGGTAGTCGTGCACGATCTTCTCGATCTCTTGCTGCGTGAGCTTCGGCTCGTCGGCGCCGACGACGGGCCGGGCGACGAGCGCCGAAGCGACGATACCGAGGACGAGGGCAACGGCGAGGAGTCGAACGTTTCTCATGCCTCGAAGTATAGCGCCCGCCGGAGCTCCTAGACGAGTAGCGCCAGCGGCTCCTCGACCAGATCGGCGAGCGCCCCGAGGAACTGGGCCCCCCGCGCGCCGTCGAGCGCGCGATGGTCACACGACAGGGTCAGCATCATCGTCGGCAGGACGGCGGGCTGGCCATTGCGGGCGACCACCCGGTCGGCGATGCGGCCGACGGCGAGAATGGCGGCCTGCGGCGGATTGACGATCGCGTTGAATGCGTCCACGCCGTACATCCCGAGGTTGCTGATCGTGAATCCGCCGCCCTGGATGTCGGCCGGGCGCAGCTTGCCCGTCTGGGCGCGGCCCACTGCGTCCTCCCGCCGGGCGGCGAGCTCGGCCAGACCCAGGGTGTCGGCGCGATGGATGACGGGCACGACGAGGCCGTCGTCGATGGCCACCGCCAGGCCGATATTGATGTCCGTGTGCTGCGCGATCGCGCCGTCTCTCCACGACGCGTTCACGCGCGGATGACGCGAGAGCGCCGCCGCGACGAGCTTGATCAGCAGATCCGTGTACGTGACGTGAGCGCCCGTCTGCTTGCGCGCTCGATCGAGCCACGAGACCAGACGGCTCACGTCGACCTCGCGCACCAGATAGAAATGGGGCGCCGTCGTCCAGCTGGCCGTCATGCGCTCGGCCATGATTCGCCAGACGGTGCCGATGCTCGGAGCGTTGAGGCCGGGAGCGGCCTCGCGCGGCGCGCTTGGACTCGCGGGAGACGTCGCGGCCACCCGCGCCGCCGGTACGTCTACCGCCAGGACGGCGCCGCCCGGCCCCGTGCCGCGAAGCGCGGCGAGATCGAGCCCTCGCGCGGCCGCGAGGCGGCGCGCCTTCGGCGAGGCCGCGACGAGTCGCCCTTCCCGTGCGTTCCCCGAGGCTTTCTGGCTCTCGACGTAGGCCAGCACGTCGGCCTTTTCGACCCGTCCGCTGGGCGTTCGTATCCACGCGAGGTCGACGCCGTGCTGCTCCGCGATCTTCCGCGCGAGCGGAGATGCCTTCACCGCGCCGCCCGCCGCGCTGACCGCCACACTGACCGCGGTCGGCGGCATTGGAATGGCGCCCGTCGCGGCCGCGCTGGCCGGGGGCATGACGGTCGCCGCGGCAGCGGCGGCGCCGGCCTCGTCGGTCCCGACGACGATCGCGATCGTCCGCCCGACGGGCACCACGTCGCCTTCCTGCGCGGTCACATCACGCAAGACGCCGGAAGCCGGCGCCTCGATCTCGACCGTGATCTTGTCGGTCTCGATCTCGACGATCGGCTCGCCCTTGCGCACAGTGTCGCCCGCGCGCTTGAGCCAGTGCACGACCTTGCCGGTCTCCTGCGCCAGCTCGAGGGCGGGCATGATGATATTGGTCGGCATCGGGATCCGCGTTCAGGCCGTGAAGACTTCGCGGGCGACGGCCAGCGCCCGCTCGATCGCGTGGGCATCGACATCGAGGTGGGTGACGGCGCGAATCGTGCGCGCCCCGAGCGCGCCCATGCGCACGCCGCGGGCGAGCAGGCGCTCCACGGCGGCCGCGGCGGTCAGCGAGCCCGTCAGCTCGAAGAAAACGATGTTCGTGTCGATCGTCCTCGGGTCGAGACGCACGCCCGGCAGACCGGCCAGGCCTTCGGCCAGACGGCGCGCGTTCGCGTGGTCCTCGGCCAGACGCTTCACGTGGTGGCGCAGCGCGTACACGCCGCCGGCGGCGATGATCCCGGCCTGGCGCATCGCGCCCCCCATCTGTTGCTTGCACCGCCACGCCTCGTCGATGAACGCGCGCGAGCCCGCCAGCGCGGCGCCGACCGGAGCGCCGAGGCCCTTGGTGAAATCGATCCATGCCGAATCGAACGGCGCCGCGTAGTCCCGCGCGGAGACGCCGCTCGCGACCACCGCGTTCATGAGGCGCGCGCCATCCATATGAGTCGCCAGGCCGTGGCGCTTTGCGACTGCGGCCACCGCCTCGAGACGCTCGAGCGGCCACACCGAGCCGCCGCCGAGATTGCTCGTCTGTTCCACCCAGACGAGCCGCGTGCGGGGCGCGTAACGCGAGGGCGGGCGCACCGCCGCTTCGACCGCCGCGGCGGCGAATTGACCGCGCGCGCCGTCGATCGCTCGCATGTTCACGCCGGCCAGCGCGCCCGGCCCGCCGGTCTCGAAATTGATCGGGTGCGCCGTGTGATGAGCGATCACCTCTTCGCCCGGCCGCGCGTGCACGCGCAGCGCGATCTCGTTGCACATGGTGCCGGACGGCAGGAATACCGCGGCTTCCTTGCCCAGGAGGTCGGCCACCATCTCGTTCAGGAGGTTGACGGTCGGATCCTCGAGCTTCTGCTCGTCGCCCACCTCGGCCTCGCACATGAACCGGCGCATGTCGGCGGTGGGCCGCGTGACCGTATCGCTGGACAGATCGACATCGATGCGCACCGGAGGCGTCACGGGGCTCACGACTTCCGGCAGAGCGCCTTCGCGGCCTCCGCGACCGACTTCTCCGTCGGTACCGTGAGGTCCTCGAGCACCGGCGAGAACGGCACCGGCACGTCCATGGCGCCGATGCGCTTCACCGGCGCGTCCAGATGATAGAACGCGCCCTCGGCGATCACCGAGGCGATCTCGGCGGTGACGCCGTAGCGCTCGTAGCCCTCGTCCACCACGATCGCGCGCGAGGTCTTCTTGGCCGACTCGATCAGCGCCTGCTTGTCGAGCGGCCACGTCGTGCGCGGGTCGATCACCTCGGCGCTGATCCCGGCTTCCTCGAGGAGCTTGGCGGCGCCGAGAGCGACCGCGACCATGCTGCTGGTGGCGACGATCGTGATGTCCGTGCCCGGACGCTTGACTTCGGCGACCCCGAACGGAATCGTGTAGTCGTCGGCGGGCACCGGGCCCTTGACCCGGTACATCATCTTGTCCTCGAAGATGACCACCGGGCTGTCGTCGCGGATGGCCGTCTTCATCAGGCCCTTGGCCTCGTACGGGCCCGAGGGCAGCGCCACCTTGAGACCGGGGACGTGGCTCACCCACGCGTGCAGCGACTGCGAGTGCTGGGCAGCCGAGCGCCGCGTCGCGCCGAGCGTCGTGCGGAAGACGATGGGCACCTTGATCTTGCCGCCCGACATGTAGTGCGCCTTGGCGGCCTGATTGACCATCTGATCCATCGTCAGCGTGATGAAGTCGCCGAACATCACGTCGACGACCGGACGCATGCCCGTCATCGCGGCGCCGACGCCGATGCCGGCGTAGCCCGGCTCGGAGATCGGCGTGTCGATGATCCGCTGGGTGCCGAACTCTTGGACGAGCCCCGTGAGGGTCTTGAACGGGTGGCCGGCCTCGGCCACGTCTTCGCCGATGAGGAACACGCGCGGGTCGCGCCGCATCTCCTCCGCGATCGCTTCCTTGACCGCCTCGCCGTACGTCAGCTCTCGCTCGCTCATGACCGCCCTCCGTTCATATGCGCGCCTCGACCGGCGGGGCCCCAGCCCCGCGACAGTCTGCAGCGCGCACTACCGCTATATGCGCGCCTCGACCGGCGGGGCCCCAGCCCCGCGACGGTCTGCAGCGCGCACTACCGCGGTCGCCCGGTCGCCCGTGGCCTCAGGCGAGGCTCGCCCGTTCGGGGCGCGGAGTCAAGTGGCGTCGCGCCTTGAATCCATCGACTAGAATCTCTGCCATGGCGACCGATGGCGACGCGCGCGCGACCGCTCCGAAGGAGCTCGGGCTCGACGACGCGATGGCCTACGCCCGAGAGCTGCAGAAGGAAGATCGCCTGGAGGCCGCCGACGAGCTCTATCGGCGCATCATATCGGTCGCTCCCGACTATCCCGACGCCTGGCACTTCCGTGGGATGGTGGCGTTCCAGCTCGGGCGGCTGGCCGAGGCCGAGACCTTGATCCGGCGCGCGGTGGAGCTCGCGCCCACCTACTCCGACGCTCACAACAACCTCGGCAACGTCCTGCAGCATCAGCAACGCGCCGAGGAAGCGGTGGCCTGCTACGAGCGGGCCCTCGCGCTGCAGCCCGACCTGGCCGACGCCCACAACAACCTCGGCAACGCGCTCCAGCAGCAGAAGCGCCACGAGGAGGCGGTGGCGCTCTACGAGCGGGCCATCGCGCTACGGCCCGAGATGGCCGACGCCCATCTGAACCTCGGCAAGGCGCTCGAGGCGCTCGACCGCATGGCCGAGGCGTTGACCGCGTACCGGCAAGCCGTCATGCTGCGGCCGTTTCATTTCGATTCGTATCGCCGCCTCGGGTCCGCGCTCTACGGATGGGGGCGAATCGACGACGCGGCCGACGTGTACAGGAAGTGGTTGGCGCTCGAGCCCGACAACCCGCTGGCGCGCCACCTCCTGTCGGCGTGCACGGGGCTGGAGGTGCCCGCGCGTGCCTCGGACGCGTGCGTGCGGAACATCTTCGAAGGCTTCGCCGACAGCTTCGATCAGATCCTCGAGAATCTTCAGTACCGCGCGCCGGCGCTGGTGGCCGAGGCCGCCGCCGACGTGGCGGGGGCGCCCGAGGGTCGTCTCGACATCCTCGATGCCGGATGCGGCACAGGGCTCTGCGGCGAGCACGTCAGGCCGTTCGCCCGGCGACTGGTCGGCGTCGACCTGTCGCTCGAGATGCTCAAGCGGGCCGGGGTGCGAAAGCTCTACGACGATCTGATCCTCGGCGAGCTGACCGCGTTCGTGGGCGCGGCGCCGGCGGCCTGGGACCTCGTGGTGTCGGCGGACACCCTGGTCTATTTCGGTGATCTGGCGCCCGTGATGGCGGCGGCGCTGCGCGGGCTGCGCCCCGGAGGCCATCTGGTCTTCACCCTGGAGCGCGCGAGCGAGGCCGAGGCGCCCCAGGGATTCAGGATCAACCCGCACGGACGCTACAGCCACACCGAGGCGTACGTGCGCCGGGTCCTGTCAGCGTCTCGTCTCGAGCCTCGCCGGCTGACCCACGTTCATCTTCGCCTCGAGCTCAAGAAGCCGGTCGAAGGCCTCCTGGTCGTGGCCGCGCGCCCGACCTGAGCCCTCCGGGCTAGGGCGTCACCGTCAGCTTCTCGTAGAGCGCGCTCAGGATCTCGTCGATCCCGGCCGAGGCCCACACGTCGAAGAACGGCGAGGCTTGCATCGCGACGAACTCCCGCTGGCCGCGGTCCTTCGTCTGCGCCTCGGTCTCGCCGCTCCGCGCCGATTGCATGTGGCCGCGGATGTAGTCCTTGTGATAGATGGCCGGGTACTCGATGTAGCGGTGCAGCTCCCGGAAGTCCTTCGTGTAGAACACCACGACCGGGACCGACGCCCACTCGCCGCCGTTCTTCGCGTTGAGGAACTCGAGCATGATGTCGTGGTTGCCGTCGGGATGGGCCGCCGGATCCGGCCGCCGCGTTCCGAGGATCTTCTTGCCGTCGCGGTTGAAGATCCTGAGCTCCAGCCCGCCCGCCTCGGCCAGCCGCGCCAGCATCGGCACGTCACGCCGGCAGTCGGACGACCAGTCCTCGGAGATCACGAGGATCTTCGCGGGACCGTCCGGCTGCGCGGCGAGCCACTTGATGGCCCCGATCTGCTGGTCGGTGAGGCGCGCGCGCGCGTGGCGCTCGCGGAATACCGCGCTCTGGTCCTTGCGAAGGGCGCCGATCGATCCGCCGTCGGGGAAATAGCTGCCGAACCCCTCCCGGGCGAGATTCTCCGGCGTCCCGGTATATTTCACGTACTCCTCGAACGTCATCCCTCTGGCGAACCGCTCGGGCGTGACGACGCTCTTGGCCACACGGTCCTCCTTCGTTCCGAAGCGCGCCTTCTCTAGCGCAGCTTCGGCATGACCTCGTCGGTGAACTGCCGCATCGCGCGCTCGACTTCCGCCCGCGGCAGCATCGAGCCCTGATCGAACCAGCAGATGATCTGCGAGAGCCCGAATTCGTCGCGCGCCGCCTGGAGCCGGTCGACGACCTCGGCCGCGTCGCCGAACACGCCCTGGTCGCGGCAGAACGTCTCGTACGGGAGATTGGCGATGGTCTCCCGGATCGTCTTCAGGCGCGGCAGGTGGTCGCCGTACGAGTCCGGGAGCTGCGCGAAGATCGTTTCGATGTTCCGGTAGTACTTGAGCACGCCGGCTCGCATCGCGTCCCGCGCGGCGCCGGATGTCGCGCCCACGTGTACCGGCAGCATCAGCGCCATCTGATCCGGTTGCCACGTGTGGCCCGCCGCGGCGAGATGGGCGCGGTAGCGCGCCATGTACTCGCGCAGCTGCGGCAGCGGCGTGGTCGTCGTCCCCGAATAGATCGAGAGACCGAGATCCCCGATGTGGGCGAAGCTCTCGGCCGTGTGGACGGCGACGCGGATCGGGGGGTGCGGCCGCTGGAGCGGCCTCGGCACGACCGCGACGTCCTCGACATGATAGAACGCCCCACGATAGCTGAAACGCTCCGTCGTCCATGCCAGCCGAATGATCTCGAGCGCCTCGTCGAAGCGCGCGCGGTTCTCCGACACGGCCACGCGAAAACCGTGAAACTGGCTCGGGATCGAGCCGCGGCCCACCCCGAACTCGAGCCGGCCGCCGGAGAGCAAGTCGGCCGTCGCGGCTTGCTCGGCGCAGCTCAGCGGATGGTGGAGCGGTAGCAGGGTGACGGCGGTCCCGATGCGGATCCGTTTCGTACGCTGCGCGATCACCGGCACGACCATGAGCGGGCTCGCCAGCAGCGAGAACGCGCCGCCGAAGTGCAGCTCGGCCAGCCACGCCACGTCGAACCCGAGCGTGTCCCCGAGCGCGATCAGATCGAGCATCTCGGCGTAGCGCTCGGCGTGCGTCTGTCCGTCCGCCGCCGAAGCTTGATAGAAAAGTCCGAATCGCATCGGGGTCGGTCCTCAGATCACCGGCGCCGGCGCCCGCGGAATCGTCTCCCACTGCGCGGGGTCGTGGCCATAGAACATCGTGGCGCCGCCCTGGTCACGGAGCTTTCGGAGCGTCGCCAGCGACTCGGACATGACCGACGGGT
>Ga0137377_10001018_pt1 | contig 18749 bp, 17 predicted proteins | sample SagtaG_22_FD_104815 | JGI IMG/M metagenome (GOLD analysis project Ga0137377, IMG submission 104815) | Vadose zone soil microbial communities from Sagehorn Ranch, Mendocino, California, USA - Sage2_L_40_16 metaG | ecosystem: Environmental > Terrestrial > Soil > Vadose zone | place: USA... | reverse complement strand
TCGGAATGCATGACCCACTCTTCTCGAGCCCACAGATCTTCGTAAGTCAGGTCACCCCGGCGGAAGGCAACGTGAGTTCCATCCGGGGACACCGACCCTCCCGAGGCGTCATCGGCCAGATGACGGGGCGAGCCTCCGAACACCGAGATGCTCCACAAGCTGGCCTTCCCTGACTGGTCCTCGCGCGAGACTAGTAGGTGCGTGCCATCTGGAAACCAGTCGTCTATGCGCGCGGCGAAATTTCCCGGCAACGATACCGCTTGGGTTTCACCTGTTCGAATCACTTTCACGTACATCCCCGTATTATCCGAGTAGGCTAGGTATTTGCCGTCCGGAGAAACAGCCGCCGAGGTCACGCCGTTCTCTGACGAATTGGTGGTCAGCTTGCGCTCAATAACCTCCGTGTAACGCGATGGACGCCTCCACATGGCCCACGCCAGGACGGCAATCACGATGCATGAGAGGGCGATGGCGATCCACGGGCGCAAGAAAGGCGATTTGCTCTTCTCCGGAGCGGGCGCGGTTCCGATTCCGTCTGGAACGAAGCCTCCTTCGAATGGAGCTATGAAGCGATAACCTCGTCGCGCCAGCGTCTCGATGAACACCGGCGTGTCCGCCGAGTCCCCCAGCGCATCCCGCAACCTTTTGATGGCGGCATTGAGACCATGATCGAAATCGACGAAAGTGTCCGCCGGCCACAGCCGATTGCGAAATTCTTCGCGCGAAACCAGCTCGCCGGGATGCTCCAGAAGCAGACATAGAACCTGGAACGGTTGCTCCTGAAGCTTCAGCTTCACTCCATTCTTGTGTAACTCGCCTGCCCGGATGTCTATTTGGAAGACTCCGAAGCGAAGGACTTGCGGCAGTTTGGATTGTAGGGACATCAGGTCTCGGCGGATAAGGAAGTCTACACTCATAGGAAATCCTCGTCACTTCCCGCCGTAAGTAGTAGGCATCAAGCAGCTTAGCTCGTTATCTGCGGACGCCCAGTTCGTTGCCTGCGGAGCATTGAGGTACCTGTTCGCCGAAAGCAGTGTCGCCCATGAGGTGACACTCCTGAACAGTCGCATCGGCGTTTATGCGGTCTTGACCCTCTCCTTTTTGACCTCCTCGTGCTTGGCTCGGAACGCAGCAACAAAGGCTCTGCCGATGGAAGTCCATATCTCTGTCTACGACGACGCCAACGTTCCCCCAGAACTCTTGGCCGCCGCGGAGGTGCAGGTACGTCGGATTTTTCAACAGGCTGGAGTAGAGACCCTTTGGCAGAACTGCTCCCACGGAGCTGCGGATACTCAACCTGCGGGCTGCCACGTTGTTGGTTCCACTTACTTGGTGCTGAAGATCCTTCCTCACGCGATGGGTGCGCAAGGGCGGGATCGTAGCGATGTGCTCGGCACCGCTACACTGGATGAGAACGGAGTGGGTCACTACGGGTATGCCTTTTATGACCGAATTGAACAAATGGCTGAAGCGAGGAGACTCGGGTCCACACTTTTGGGCCATGTGCTCGCACATGAAATCGGCCACCTGCTGTTGTGGTCAAATTCACATTCGATCAGCGGGATCATGTCCGGACGATGGGCCGGTGGAGAATTGCGGAGAATATCGGAAGGAACCATGTTCTTTATGCCACAAGAATCCAAGGTGATACGGGAACGGCTCTCGACCTTGGCTCTTAAGCCCGCCGGCACCCCATGACCTTTGCGGCGAAGACTGATAACTGAAAACAAAAAAAGAGGCGCTTCGGCCGTGACCGGAACGCCTCTCTTGTTCAGGGAGCGGAGGGAAACTTACGGCTTTGGCTGCGCCTGCGGCTGCGTCTTGGCGTTGTGCTTCTTGTGATAGATGTTCTTTGACGCGCCGTTCTGTTCTTTGTTGATCTGCTTCTTTTCGGAGGTGGTCAGCGCTCCTCCATTAGCCTTGCGATCCGCCGCAACCTGTTTGTTGATGCCCTTCTGCTGGTTTTCCAGTTTGGCCGTCTCGCCTGCAGTCAATTGTCCGCTCTTGATGCCCTGTGCGATGCGGTCCTGCTGATTCTCGCGGCGCTGCCCAACTTTGTTGTTGCCGTAGTGCGCCGTGTTGGCGTTGTGCTTATCGGCATAAATCTGCTTGGACATTTGATTCTGCTGTCGGTTGACTTGCTTCTTCTCGGCAGCCGTCAGTTTGCCGCCGTTGGCCGCGCGGTCCGCTGCCGTTTCCTTGTTGATGGCTGCTTCTTTCTTTTCCAGGTTGGCCGTTTCGCCCGCCGTCAATTGCTCGCTCTGAACGCCGTTGGCGATGCGGTCCTGCTGATTTTCTTTGCGTTGTGCCACTGTCGGTTTGGGTTTTGTCTCTGGCGCTGGCGCTGCCGCCGGCGCAGGCGCGGGTTGCTGCGAGCCCGAAGACGATTGATCCTGCGCCATCGCCACGCCGCTGGCCACCAGCACCGCAACGGGCAAGGTGCTCCACTTCATGCAGGTGAATCTCATATTTTCTCCTAGTGAATCATTTCGAAGATTTCGCTTCCCGGGGTCACCCTGTTAAGACCCGATGCTGACCGCAAAGTTGTGCCGCGGCTACTGGTCGAAGGGGCAGGTTTTCCGCATTACCTGAGCATTTTTCGCTACTGTTTGGACACAATTCACTCGCCGCCGGTGCCGCGGATTGCCATCGCTGTAGGGTCAGCGCAAAACAAAAAAGGGCTCCGAACCGGGTCGGGGCCCTTTTCCAATTTGCGCTCAATTCTCGTTCTGCTCTGTCGCTACTTCTTCTCTTCGGCAGGCTTGTCCGCCGATGGGGGAGCAGGCGCCTGTACCGGCGGCTGCGGTGTTTGCGAAGTGCCCGACATGCCGTCCTTGAAGCTGCGAATGCCTTCGCCAAATCCCTTCATGATTTCCGGGATGCGTTTACCGCCAAAGAAAATCAGAATCACCGCCAGAACCACAAGCCAATGAAAAATACTGAATTCACCCATGAACCGCCTCCACGCGCCCCGCTTGGCCGCGCTACTTAAACCCTAGCGCAGGTAGTCCTGCGCGGCAAGTCTCTGTCGTTTCTTGCCCCTACAGGATAACACGCTCCTCCCCCACTCGGCGCGTCACATGCTCACGATCGAGATACTCCAGAAGGGGGATCGCATACTTCCGGGTAATGCCCGTCAGTTCTTTAAAGGCGGGCACCGAAATCCTATCGCTGTTTGTTTTTCTGTAAGCGGCAAGCTTCTCTTTCAACTGCGCCAGCGCCTGGCGGTGGAAAACCAGCTCGGCCGAGACGCGCACCAGGTTCTTTTCTCGCAGGAGAATTTGCAAAAGCTTTTCTGCGCGCTTGGCCTCGACGGTGAGCTTTGCCAGGACCTCTTTTACCGATGGCACTGCCAGACCCGCGGAGGAAAACGCCGCTTCGATCTGCTCTTTGGCTTGTGCCTCTTCGGGAAGCAACGCAATTTCCGATCCTGCTTTCTTCACCAATTCCCCGTGGGTATCGAGTTTCTTTTGCGCGGCCAGTTCTTCCAGTGCGGCGCGGAACGTTTCGCCGCGCACGCGCTTTCCCAAGCTCGCGCGCAAATCTTCTCGCGCGATTCCGGGTAACAGCGGATTTTCCTTCTGAAAACGCTCGACTTTTTCGGTAATTTTCTTGCGCACGTCTTCAAACAATTTTCCGGAGACCAGCGCCAGCGGTTCGCTCGAAACAATTCTCACTCGTCCCGTTCCGCGAAGTTTTTCCAGAGCCTCCTGAGTTTCTTTTTCCGTCCAACCCGTCCGCGCAACGATCTCTTCGTGCCCAAGTCCTAGCAGCGCGCGCTCCGTCATCGCCGCCAGAGTTTCTTCGCGGTTGCCGCGCTCCAGCGTTTCCAGGAACGCCGCGCGTCCGGTATCGCGCAGCATCGGACGCCGCGCCAACGGGTCCAGCACCGCGCCTCCGCCAATCGTCACGACCGGAGAAAATTGCCGTACGATGAAGCGGTCCCCCGGCAGCACCAGCACTTCATCCTGCAATTTCAAATTCGCAAGGGCGCTTCCGCCAGACGGAAGTTCTTTCTCCCCGTAAAAAAATACTTCCGCGATGGTCTCCGCTGTTCCTGCATGAAAATGCATGCGCGATCCTGGTTTCAACTTTCTCGCGGAAGGCAGCAGCTCCAACCGGACATCGACGCGCCGCGTTTTGCGGAATTTTCCGGGCGCCGCGAGAACCATTCCACGTTTCAGTGCCGTGTGTTCGATTCCCGCGAGATTGACCGCAGTGCGTCGTCCCGGGGTTGCGCGTTCCACGGATTCTCCGCCGGACTGCACGCCGCGCACGCGCAGCCGCTCGCCGCGCGGAAACAATTCCACTTCGTCGCCCGCGCCGACGCTCCCGGAAATCAGCGTGCCTGTCACCACCGAACCAAATCCTTTCATGGCAAACGCGCGATCGATCGGCAATCGAAAATATCGCGCCGCATCTTTCGCGGAGGAGTTCGCCGCGGCGTCGCTCAACGCTCTCCGCAACTCCGCAAGTCCCGCTCCCGTTTTCGCGCTCACAGGAACAAGTGGCGCTTTTTCCAGAAAGGATCCGCGCAGAAATTCCTCCGCTTCCATGCGCACCAGTTCCAAAGTGTCGCTGTCCACCATGTCGCTCTTCGTTAGCGCCACGACTCCGCGCTTCACTCCCAGCAAACGGCAAATATCGAAATGCTCGCGCGTCTGCGGTTTGATGGATTCGTCCGCGGCAATCACCAGCAACAGCACGTCGATTCCTGCCGCGCCCGCGAGCATGTTGCTGACAAATCTTTCGTGTCCCGGCACATCGACAAAACCGAAGCGCACGCCATTTTCTTCCCGGAAAGCGAAACCTAAATCGATTGTGATTCCGCGGCGCTTCTCTTCCGCAAGGCGATCCGGATGCGTGCCGGTAAGCGCTTCGACCAGCGTGGATTTGCCGTGATCGATGTGCCCGGCTGTGCCAACAATTACGCTCGTCATCGCAGTGGACATGATTCGAATGGGCGACGCTCTTGCCGCTTTCGATGCTACTGGAGGAAAGAATCGGGGGTCAAACCGCGGCGACTATTTCGCGGCAGCGATTTCGTCGACGATCGATTGCGCCGTAGCGCGCGGATCGGGCGCGGCAAGAATCGGCCTGCCAACGATCAGAAAATCGGCGCCCGCCCGAATCGCTTCTGTTGGAGTTGCTTTGCGGGCCTGATCTTCTGATTTGGATTCCACCGGCGAATCTTTTGGGCGAACGCCGGGCGTGGCAATCAAGAATTCACGGCCACAAGCCTTTCGAATGGCCTTGGCTTCCTGCACCGAGGCGACGACGCCGTCAACTCCCGCGTTTTTTGCGAGCTGCGCCAGCTTCACCACGCGCAATCTGGGCGCACCGCCGATTCCCACTTCCTTCATGGCCTTCTGATCCATGCTCGTCAGGATGGTCACCGCGAGGAGGCGCGGCCGGTCTGCTCCCATCGGAACTCCCGCGCTGATGGCTTGCACCGCGGCTTCCAGCATGGCTTTGCCGCCAAGCGCGTGCACGTTCACAAGCTGCACTCCGCTCAGCGCCGCCGAGGAAAGTACGGCGCCGGCAACGGTATTCGGAATGTCGTGGAATTTCAGGTCGAGAAAAACACCCGGGCCGAGCGCAGCGATTTCCTTGACGGCAGCAGGGCCCGCGGCCGTAAAGAGCTGGTTGCCGATCTTGAACATGCCGACAAGATCGGCCACCTGCTTTGCAAATTTCAACGCGGTGGAAAGAGAATCAAAATCAAGCGCGACAATCAGGCTGCTGCGGGGATGGGCGTCGAAGGTCAGGGTCATGTGGGACCCCGCCTCCTTCGGGGTCAGTGCTTCTCGGGCAGGGCCATGAGTTCGAGCCGGACCTGGCTCACGCCCGAGTGAATCAAGCCAATCTTCCGGGCGACTCGATAGGATACATCAATTTCGCGCCCTTCTTGATAGGGACCGCGGTCATTGATACGTACCAGTTCAAACTTGCCGTTGCGGGGATTCACTACGCGGACGAGAGAGCCAAAGGGAAGGTTGGGGTGAGCCGCTGTGAGGGCTTCGGAGTCGAAGCGCTCGCCGTTGGCGGTTTTGCGGCCATTGAACCCGGGGCCATACCAACTGGAGTTACCCACCCAAGTCTTAATCGGTTTCACGGGTTGATTCAGATGCGCAACCAGAGGTGCTTCCATGCCCGGTGCGATCAAGAACATGAGGAGTACCCACCGCAGTGCAGCCCAGCCCATGAATAGTTTGTGTCTCATAGTGTGTTCTTTGTGCTACTCGAATCCAGAAAAGTGTAGCAAAAAAGCCTCGTTATGTCAACCGTTTTCTGCTTTGAATTTGTCTCTTATCCTATTCAAAGTAAATGCTTTAGTCCGTTCCAGTACGTTCGTAAGGGTGTCGACAAGCCGCTCACTGGCCCTCGGGTCAGTAAAGCTGGCCGTGCCGACCTGTACCGCCGAAGCACCTACAGCCAGGTATTCAAGCACGTCTTCTACCGTCTCCACACCTCCGAGGCCTATAACTGGTGTCTTGACGGCCTTCTTCGTTTCCCAGACGAGTCTCAAAGTAATGGGTTTAATCGCCGGGCCGGATAAACCACCGGTTGGATTCCCCAACCGCGACTTTCCCGTACGGAAATCGATGGCCATTGCCGGGTAGGTATTTGCCACCGTCAGGGCATCAGCCCCGGCCTCTTCGGCCGACTTGGCGATAAGTCCAATGTTTGTAACAAGAGGCGAGAGTTTGACCCACAGGGGCCGCTTTGCGGCGGCTTTCCGCGCGGCTCTGACTACTTCGGCGAGGCATGTAGGATCACTCCCGAATTGCATGCCGCCCTTCTTGACGTTAGGGCAGGAGACGTTGAGTTCGTAGCCTGCCAGCCCCTCGGCGTCCTCCAGGACGCGGATTACCTCAACGTAGTCCTCGAGGGTGTAACCGAAGACATTGGCGATGACCGCGGTATCGAATCTTCGCAGTGCCGGGAGTTTTTCGGCTACGAAGGCCCGGACGCCGACGTTCTGGAGGCCCACGGCATTGAGCATGCCCGAGGGCGTGGGGTAGAGACGCGGGGCCGGGGCGCCTTCGATGGGTTCGCGGGAAAGGCCTTTGGTGACGAAGCCACCGAGGCGGTTCAGGTCAACGAGGTGGGCGAATTCGAGGCCGTAACCGAAGGTTCCACTGGCAGCAAGAATAGGGTTCCGCAGGCGCAACGCGCCAATTTTTACGCTGAGGTCAACGGCGCCAGCGGAGCTCACTTCGTGGAAAAGGATAGCACGAACTCGTGGCTTGCCTCCTCAAAATCTAGCCATCTAGAACTGAGAAGATTCACTTTCGGGCTGTACGTCCGTCGTGCCAGTCGTTCCCACAAAAGCGACACTGCTTAGCTCGTGGTGTTCGCGCAATCCTGCCGCACCGGGGACCGCCATTCAGCTCGATCTTGTCGCTATGATCGTTGACAATGCGTTCTGCCGTTCGCATTACAAATGCTTGGTACCCGTCGGCGGCTAAACAGAGCACTTGAGGGTCATCCGAGAGCAAGTCTGTCCATGGCGGCTCTTGAATAACAACATTTATCGCACCTAGTGTGGAGTTGATGTCCGACCGGAAGGAGTTGGGGGGTGGGGTTCGGCAGGTTTTTTCAGGGCTTCGGCGAGGATGTGGCCGTCGCGGGAGGCGAGAGTGATGCCGCAGAGAGCGGCGAAAGTTGGCGCGATGTCGGCTGGCGTAACGGGTTGGAAGTATTGGCCGGGCTGGATGCCGAAGCCCATCAGCAGAACGGGGACGTGCTGGTCGTAGTTATAGGGCACGCCGTGGCCGGTACCGTAGGTGCGCGGCTTCCCTACGGGAGTGCTGTCCAGGAGCCAGTACGGTTTTGGCAGGATGAATAGATCGCCGCTACGTCCGGGAAAATAACTATTGGCGAAGGCCCGAATGGTGGGGCTTTGCGTGGCGGGGCGGTCACGCAACTCTTCCGAGCGATAGACGGCGGCGACGCCGGGCTGTTCCAGCGCAGCGTTGAGCGCGGCCTGCATGGCGGCGGGATCGTGCTGCAACTTCTCGTAGACTCCGGATGCAAAGTAAATATCGCTGCCGCTGACACTCGCAACGGCGGGCTTTGGATATTTGAAGCCTGCCAGGGCCTTCTCAATTCGTTCCCGCAACTCCGGCAGGCGTAACAGGCCAGCATCGGCGCCGGTGGTCTCGATGTCTTCGGGAATGGGGACGACACCGTGGTCGGCACTTAGCGCGACAACATAGTTTCCGCGGCCAATCTTGGCATCCAGATGCGCGAACAAATTGGCGAGATCCTTGTCCAAGCGCACAAGAACGTCCTGGATTTCGCGGCTGCGCGGGCCAAACGCGTGGCCGACGATATCCACGGATGAGTAGCCAATAGCGAGAAAATCGGTCCCGCTTGAACTGCCTAACTTCAGGGAGTCCACAGCTTTCACGGCAAGTTCCGTCAGGGCCGTGTCAGCGTAAGGACTGCAGGCCCACTGATTGTAAAAGTCGGCGTCCGGTTCGCTCACGCCAGCCTTTCCGCGCAGCGGATGAGGAAACGTCAGCTCCCAACCAGCAGGAGGAACAGCGCCGCGAGCTTTTTCATCGTACCAATAGGCTTTTTCCGGCAGAGATAGCGCCCAGGTCTTGCCGAAACCGGCTTTGGGCGGGTGCGACTTGGCTTGCTCCTCGATGAAAGCCTGTGTGCCGTATGGGCTCGAAGTGACCCAGGCGCCGCCGTCGAACCAGGTGGCGGCATCGGCTTTGTGACCGGCCATGGTGAGGGCGGCGCGAGCCTTCAACGAGAACGTCACGATGCGCGTCGCTCCGCTGGTCTGAAATTTCAATTCCTCCGCAAACGAGGGCACGGCCATGCGCCACGCAGTGTCCGCTCCCTGCGGAGTGGCTCCGGCATAACCAATGTTTTTTACTTTGGGGTCAGGGTCGGTGGTACACGTGACCATTTTCTGATCCTTGCGGTCCCACCAGGCGTTGGCGACCATGCCGTGGGTCGCGGGAAATGCTCCGGTAGAAATCGTCGCGTGGCCGACGCAGGTTTCCGTGGCGGCGTAGGGATAAGCGGCGTCGCGAAACCACGCGCCTTCCTCGACGAGGCGTTTGAGACCGCCGGTCCACTGACCGAGGAATTTGTCCACGTAGTCGGCGCGCATCTGGTCGACGACCAAAAGCACAACGAGCTTGGGCCGGGCGGGCGCTTTCGCTGCCTTGGGAAGGGGCACACGAAGCGGCGGAGCCTGAGCGGCCACGCGCGGAGCCAGCGAAATCGCACCTGCGAGAAAAAATACCGCCGCCATCGTCGCGCGGTGCAAAAGAGTGCGCTTCCACAGGAAACTGTTGGAAACCATAGTCTAGCCGCCTCCCAAATCCGCCCAAGAGTCTACTACGGCCACGTTACGGTTCGATGATTGCGGACCGGATTGACCTCGCCGCAGTCAGGGATGGTACGATACCCCGACCATGCGCATCGTCGAAAAGAGCCAGTTGATGTCCGCGCCGGAAATCGACCGTACGCTGCAGCGGCTGGCGCACGAAATCGTGGAGAAAAGCGGCGGAACGAAGAACCTGGCGCTGATCGGAATCGTGCGCCGGGGCGTGCCGCTGGCGCAGCGGATCGCGCAGGCCATGCGCGGGATTGACGGCGTGAACGTGCCGGTGGGCGTGCTGGACATCACGCTATACCGCGACGACCTTTCGAAAGTGGCGCCACAGGCGGTGCTGCGCTCGTCGGACATTCCGTTTGGCGTGGACAATATGGACCTGGTGCTGGTGGACGACGTGCTGTACACCGGGCGGACGATTCGCGCGGCCATGAACGGCCTCTTTGACCTGGGGCGGCCGAAACGCGTCTCGCTATGCGTGCTGATGGACCGCGGGCACCGCGAAATGCCGATCGAGGCGCGATACATCGGGCGGAAAGTACAGACCAGCGACACCGAAATTATCGAAGTGCGGCTGCAGGAGATCGACAAGGAAGAACGCGTGGTGCTGGTCGACCGCGTGGAGTAGATTTGGATTTTCTATTCGAACCGGCTCGTATATGATTTGAGAAGGGACATTGAGTACCAAATTCCGCGACTTGCTCGCCCTCGAACCGCTCACCGCGGACGAATTGGGATTTCTCCTCGATCAAAGCAAACCCTTTCAGGAAATTCAGAAGCATCCATTGAAAAAACTGGCGACGCTGCGCGGGAAGACCGTGGCGCTGGCGTTTTTTGAAACGTCCACGCGCACGCGAATCAGCTTTGGGGCCGCGGCATCGCGGCTTGGCGCGGACACCATGAATCTGCAAGCAGAAGCGTCGAGCTTGAAAAAGGGCGAGACGCTGCTGGACACGGTTTTCAACCTAAATGCCATGAAACCGGATTGCCTGGTGATGCGGCATGCGGCTTCAGGCGCGCCAAATTACGTGGCTCGACACCTGGATATTCCGGTGGTGAACGCGGGCGACGGCACGCACGAGCATCCGTCGCAGGGATTGCTGGATGCACTGACGATTCGCGATCGGCTAGGAACAATCAAAAACTTGAACGTGACGATTCTGGGCGACATCCTGCACAGCCGCGTGGCGCGTTCGAACATTCATCTGCTGGGAAAATTCGGGTGCAAGTTCACGTTGTGCGGGCCGGCGATGTGGGTTCCGCGCGAGCTGGAGAAAATCGCGCCGGGAACGCCGATTCGCTGCGTCTACCGGATCGAGGAGGCGCTGGAAGGCGCGGACGTCATCATGATGCTGCGCGTGCAGACGGAGCGGCTGAATGATCCGCCGCTTTCCGCGGACGATTACATTTTGCTGTACCAGTTGAATGCGGAACGGCTGCGACGCGCGAGCCCGAAGGCGATTGTGCTGCACCCCGGCCCGATCAACCGCGGGATTGAGATTACGCCAGAGGTGGCGGACGGGCCGCAATCGTGCGTGCTGGAACAGGTGACGAACGGCGTGGCGGTTCGCATGGCCATTCTGTACCTGCTGATTTCGGGAGCCACGGAGACGGACACGCATCCGGCGTTGCAAATGAAGTCGAAGGAATCGGCGAATGCTTCTGATTAAGAACGGGCGAGTGATTGATCCGTCGTCGAAAACGGACGCGGGCCTCGACGTGTTCCTGGACGGGGAGAAGATCAAAGAGGTGGCGCCGGCGGGAAAGGTTGCCGCACCACCAGGAACAGAAGTTTTTGATGCGACCGGACTGATCGTTGCGCCTGGGTTCATCGACCTTCACGTGCATTTGCGTGAGCCGGGGCAGGAATCTTCCGAAACCATCGAGACGGGCACGCGGGCGGCGGCGCGCGGGGGATTTACGGCGGTCTGCTGCATGCCGAACACCAAGCCTGTCAATGACAATGCTTCGGTGACGCGATTCATCCTGGATCGCGCGAAAGCCGGTGGGAGCGTGCGTGTGTGGCCGATTGGCGCGGCGTCCGTGGGGAGCAAAGGCGAAGCGATCGCGGAAATCGCGGGAATGAAGGAAGCGGGCATCGTGGCGGTTTCCGACGATGGAAAACCGATCGCGACGGCCAAGCTGGCGCGGCAAGTGATGGATTATTGCCGTTCGCTGGACCTCCCGGTGATGGAACATTCGGAAGATGTTTCGCTGGCAGCGGGAGCGGTGATGCGCGAGGGAGTGACGTCGACGCGGCTGGGACTGCGCGGGATGCCGGCGGCGGCGGAGTCGGTCTGCGTGGCGCGCGACGTGCAGCTTGCGGAGTTGAGCGGCGCGCGGCTGCATGTGGCGCATCTTTCGGCGAAGGCTTCGCTCGAACAAGTGCGGTGGGCGAAGTCGCGCGGGTTGCGGGTGAGCTGCGAAGTGACGCCACATCACTTCACGCTGATTGATGAGGATGTACAGTACGATTCGAAGTTCAAGATGAATCCTCCGCTGGCGGCGCGGGACGACCGGGAGGCGTTACTGGCTGGATTGGCGGACGGAACAGTGGATGCCATTGCGACGGATCATGCGCCGCACGAGCCGGCGTTGAAAGACGTGGAGTTCGATCGCGCGCCGTTTGGGATTCTGGGATTGGAGACGGCGCTGGCGCTGGCGCTGGAACAATTGGTGCAGAGCGGGCGGCTTTCGCTGATGCGCATGGTCGAGCTATTCACTGCGGGCCCAGCGCGCGTGCTGAGCATGGAACGAAAGATCGCCACGGGCCAGCCGGGCGACTTAACCATTTTTTCGGTGAATCACTCCTGGACCTACCATGTGAAAGAATCGCCGAGCAAATCGCGCAACTCGCCGTTCGATGGACGGGCGTTCAAAGGCGGGTCAGTGGCGACCGTCGTCGCGGGCCGCATCGTCCATAAACAATAAGAAAATGCTCAGTGGGCAGTGGGTTCGGCGGCGGGGTGCATGCCGTGCTGGGGAACTTCGTGGATGCCGCGGGCGGGCGGCTCGATGCGCTGGCGGTAGAAATGATCGAGCGGGACGCGGCCCTTGCCGATCGGGTAGCCCTTTTCGATGGCCTTGGTGACGTAGGCTTTCGCCAGTGTGGCCGCTTCGAACAACGGCCGGCCGGCGGCAAGCTGCGCGGCAAATGCGGACGCAAACGTGCAGCCCGTCCCATGCAAGGTCTCTTCCTTCACGCGGTCACCGGCTAATTGAAAAACTTCCGTGCCGTCAAAGAGCACGTCATTGGCGCGCTCCATGTGGCCGCCCTTCACGATTACCGCGCGAGCGCCCATCTCGACAATCTTGCGCGCGGCGGCTTCCATGTCCGCGACGTCCTTGATGGTCAGCCCGGTGAGAACTTCGGCTTCGGGAACATTCGGCGTGATGACGCTGGCGCGCTTCAGCAGTTCCGTGGCGACGTATTTGATGCCGGCGGCATCGAGGAGTTCCGCGCCGCTCGAAGATTTCATCACCGGATCGTGCACGACGTGGGCAAATTTGTGGGCGTCGAGGAATTCCGCGACCACCACGGCGTTGCCGCGGTTGCCGAGCATTCCGATTTTTACCGCAGCGATGTCGCAATCCTTGGCCAGGGCTTCGAGTTGCGCGCGCAATTCCGCGCTGGGCGTGTTATGGACGGATTCGACGCCTTGCGTATTCTGGACCGTGAGCGAAGTGATCGCGGCGACGCCGTAGCAGCCGTGCGCGGCGAACGTTTTTAAGTCCGCGGCGGTGCCCGCGCCGCAAGAAGGGTCAAAACCCGCGATCGTCAGCAGGATTGGCGGCGCTGGGTGGCCGTGTCCGTTCGTGCTCATCGTTTCTTTTTACTCCAACTACGAAAATAGCCGGTCGCGTCGAGAAAACGGACCGGCAACTGCGAATGTACGCGCGCGGAATCTCCAACGCAAGGAAAAATTTCGTGTCGATCGTTGTCCTGGGGCAGCGACTAGTCTGACGAAGACTGCAAGACAGCGTAGATATTGAATTGTTCTTCCCGAGCTTCTGCGCAAAATGTCCTTATTGCCGCGTCTATATTATCGGCCGTGAGGGTCTTAACAAAGATAGGAGCCGGAAAGGAGAAATAATAATCGAGACCCTCGTTTGCCATACACCAGAATACATTCTTGGGCGTTGCCACTAAGAGGGCATACTTCTTGCCGTCCGCCAGTTCAATCGAAACATCTATATTGTCATTCTCGGGATTTGACTCTGTGAGAGCGCTTAGATACTCGATCTTCTTTACACGCCTGAGCAATCACACCTTACGGAAACAGGCCGCGGATGAGGGTGGCTTCGGAGACGCGGCTGACGGCGAGGATCATGGCGCCAGCGCGCGGGGGAACGTGATGCTTACGCATGGTGTCCACCATTTCGTGGAAGGCGCGAGTCATGATCTTCTGAAGGCGCGCGTTGACTTCGTCCGCATCCCACATGAGACCTTCCTGGTTCTGGACCCACTCGAAATAGCTGACGGTGACGCCGCCGGCGTTGGCGAGAATGTCCGGGAGGACGATAACGCCTCGGCGCGCGAGGATTTCATCGGCGTGCGGCGTGGTGGGGCCGTTGGCGGCTTCGGCGACGATGCGGGCCTTGACGGCCTCGGCATTGTGGAGAGTGATCACATTTTCGAGCGCCGCTGGAATGAGGATGTCGCACTTCATGGTGAGCAGCTCGTCGTTGGTGATACGAGATGCGCCGGGCATGCCCACGACGGTGCCGGAACGCTCCTTGTAACGGATGGCTTTGATGGGATCGATGCCGCGGGAATTGGTGACGCCACCACGGGTATCGCTGAGGGCGACGATTTTTGCTTTCTTTTCGGCGAAGAGGCGGGCGGCAGTAGCGCCGGCGTTGCCGAATCCCTGAATCGCGACGGTCGCGCCACGAAGTGAGATTTTTTTCAGCTTGCAGGCTTCCTCGACCACGTAGAGCAGGCCGCGTGCGGTGGCTTCCCCGCGCCCCTGGGAACCGCCGATGGAGACGGGCTTACCTGTGACCACGCCATGCGCGGAGTGGCCGACGGTCATGGCGTAGGTGTCCATGATCCAAGCCATAGTCTGGGCATCGGTATAAACGTCCGGCGCGGGAATGTCCTGCGACGGACCAATGATGGGCAGGATCTCGCTGGCGTAGCGCCGCGTCATGCGTTCGAGCTCGCTCTTGGACATGCGCTTGGGGTCGCAGATGACGCCACCCTTGGCTCCGCCAAAGGGCACATTCACGGTAGCGGTCTTCCAGGTCATCCAGGCCGCGAGCGCCTTCACTTCATCGAGAGTCACGTTTGGATGGAAGCGAATGCCGCCCTTGCCCGGCCCGCGCGAGACGTTGTGCTGCACGCGGTAGCCGGTGAAGACTTTCACTTGGCCATTGTCCATTTTGGTGGGCAAGGAAACTTCCAGCACGCGCTTGGGGGTGCGTAGAATCTGCCGGAGGCCAAGATCGAGCTTCAGGAATTCGGCGGCCATGTCGAACTGAATCTGCGCGATGCGAAAAGGATTCAGGTCCTCGCGGGGAGCGATGCGGGGCACCATGGGCGGTGCGCCTATCTGTCTTGTCGGGGCTGTGGGCTTTGCGACCGTGGCCATTGGCGTCGGTCCTTTCGTCTACTCGATTTGTCTAAGAAACTTTCTTTTCATTTGGCCCAAAGTTCAGCTCATCAAAATTCTGCTTATCCGTTCGCCGCAAACTTCCTTGTATTAACGGCATACGCGTCGCGGCAGGCAGCGGAGCAAAAGTGGACAAGCTCGCTCCCGTCCCGGAACGGAATGGAACGCGTTTCGTCCACATGCATCCCACATACAGGATCGCGCACCAATCGGCGCGACGCAGATGGAATTCCGACAGAGTTATCGGCAGCCTGCCGGCCGGGGACCGCGTCATTCCTGAGCATCCCGCCGACGATGCGGCGCAAGAGCCGCAGTCCCCAGGAAAGGACAAGCAGCCAAAACAGAAATCTCACGATGCGAGCAAGAAAGTTCATCTTAATGATTGTGAGCTAAACGGCCGATTTTGCCTAATCACCCTCGAATGGGCCGTGAGGGCAGTGTATGCAAGGCGAAAAGGGTGCGTCAAACGAAAAGGTGTGATTTCAAGGGGTTGCGAGGCGAATTGTTTTCTGGCAGATTGGGGAAAAACCTCCCAATATTCAGTTAAGCCGTTTGTATACAATGAGTTGTGAAAATACAGCGGTTATTTCGCGGTGGATAGCCGGTAGACCCTAAAACTCCAGATTAGGCGCATTCCGCGGCTTCAATCCGCAGCTGGAATGCGCTCGATGCCCATGTATGGGCGCAGGACTTCAGGAATCAAAATCGAACCATCCGCCTGTTGATAGTTTTCCACGATGGCGATCCACGTGCGGCCGACTGGAAGCCCTGAACCATTAAGCGTATGCACGAAGTCGCTCTTACCGCCTTTCGGTTTGAAACGAATGCCGGCGCGGCGCGCCTGGAACGCTTCGCAGTTGGAGCAGGACGAAATCTCCATGAATTCGCCGGAGGAAGGAACCCAAGCTTCGATGTCAAATGTTTTCGCGGAAGCGAAGCCCAGATCGCCGGTACACAACTGCACCACGCGATAATGAATGCCGAGCTTTTGGAGAATCGTTTCCGCGTTGCCAACAAGCGCTTCGAGCTCGCCATAACTGTTTTCCGGCCGTGTGAACTTGAAGAGTTCGACCTTTTGAAACTGATGCTGACGTTTGATTCCCCGGGTGTCTCTTCCGGCGGCGCCTGCTTCGGAGCGAAAGCAGGAGGTCCAAGCGCACACCTGGATAGGCAAGGCGTCGGCCTCTATGGTGTCGCCCCTGTAAAGGTTGGTCAGCTCCGTCTCTGCCGTGGTGGTCAGCCAAAGATCCGTTCCTTGCAGCCGAAACATGTCTTCGGCGAATTTTGGGAGCTTACCGTCGGCCACGAGTGAGGCCGTGTTGACGATGAAGGGCGGCAGGATTTCGGTATAGCCGTGCTCGCGCGTGTGCACGTCTAGGAAGAAATTTGCGAGGGCGCGTTCGAGGCGTGCTCCCCAGCCTTTGTAAACGGCGAAGCGCGCGCCGGTGATTTTGGCCGCGGCTTCGAGATCGAGAATTCGAGCGCGTTCGCCGACTTCCCAATGCGGCTTGGGGGCGAAATCGAACTTAGGAGGCGCACCCCAGCGGCGGACTTCTTGGTTGTCGGCTGCGCTTGTGCCCACCGGGACGGAAGAGTGCGGAATATTGGGGATGGTGAGCAAGAGTTCGCGCTGTGTGGCGTCCAGCTCGGCGATGCGCGTGTCCACCTCCTTAATCTGATCGGAGGCCTGTTTCATTTCCGCGATGAGCACCTCGGCGCTTTGCTTGTCCTTTTTGAGCCGGGCAATTTCCTCGCTGGCCTTATTGCGCTGCGCCTTGCGCCGTTCATTCAAGGTGATGAGTTCGCGGCGCTCCTTATCGAGCTTGCGAAAAGCATCCAAGTCGAGCGCGGCACCGCGCTTCTTCGCCATATCGGCGAAGACATCCAGGTGATCTCTGAAATAGTTCAGGTCATGCATGGCGCTTGAAGGATACCGTAATCCGCATGGCCCTTGTAACGCGGGATTCCCAACTCCAGTTTCAGTGGTCCAGTCGCGGCGAGGTGCTCAACGCTCTGGGAGATGCAGGATGAAATCGCCCAGTAAGCCATTAAACCGCCCTGCGTCATCGACAAACAACGCGTGACCGGCATCTTCGAAGAGTTCCACACGCGCGGTAGGAATGGTGGAAACAATCGGGTCGGCGGCCATGGCCTTCAACTGCGCCTGGCACATCACGAGAACAGGCCGGTCGACCCTGGCCAGGGCGGGCCGCCAGTCTGCGCGGCTGATAGAGCTGACGCTGGCCGCGACGGCGCTATCCGAAGGCATCTTGAGCGAAGCTGCCACCACGCGCTGGATGTACTCCTCGGGCTGGGGCTTCTTGTACATGTTGCGCACGAACTTCTCGGTGAAGTCGCGGCGGTTGGTATGAACCTGTTTGTACATTCCGACCATGGAAGTGATGAATTGCGGGTCTGGCTTGTCCCAAGCAAACCCGTCTACCAGGACGTAGCCACGGACGCGGCTCCCGCCAAATTGCTCGGCATAGGTCAGCAATTCCGGGACGCCGAGCGACCAGCCCACAAGGACCACGTGATCGAGCTTAAGATGTTCGAGGAGTTCCTTGATGTCCTGCGCGCGGCGCTCGCAAGAGTTGCCCTCCGTGGGCTTGTCAGAGTCGCCTTGCGACCTGGGGTCGAGCGCCACGACATGAAAGTGCTCGGCAAAGTACTTGAATTGCGGGTCCCAGATCCACGCAGGCATGCTCCAGCCTGGTTCGAAGAAGATTGCCGGCCCGCTGCCGGCCTCGAGATAGTGCAGCTTTACTCCATCGCTGGTTTTGAAAGAGCCGTCCTTGCCCTCTGCCCCCACAACGAGTGTGGGCGGTATCAGCAAAAGCGGTAACAACAGAAACATTTTACGCAACACGAGGCACCTCGCTCATCAGTTCCATGATATTCCCTTCCGAGTCGCGGAAGGCATTCATCCACAAATCATACGCCGGCATCGGCGCAATTAGACGCGGCGGGGCTACAATCTGCACCCCCGCATCCACAAGCCGCTGGTGAGCAGCATGGAGATCGGGAACACGGAAGTAGAGGATGGAGCTGGGATGATCCAGTTCGGGAGTCTCGGCGGGGCCGAGCATCAGCCGCACGCCTCCGCAGTCAAAGAAAGCAAGGTTGGGGGCGGTGAAGAGCAAGGGCAAACCCAGGGTGTCACGGTAGAATGCGGTGGCTCGCTGAAGGTCACGAACGATGATGGAAATTTGTCCGATATTCTTAATGCCCAGGTTGCAAGCAGCGGTGCTCATGGATAGTTTACCTCCGGGAGCAATTTAGTTAGCATAGCTAACTATATTCTATGACGGTTGTCAAGTCCAAACGTTTCGCCGGGGGCGAGACTTTCGAGGCCGCCGACCGGCTGCACTCCGCGGCGATTCATTTATTGAGGCGCTTGCGTGTGCGCGACCGCGAGAGCGGCGTGGGCCCGGCGCAGCTTTCGGCGTTGTCCGTGCTTGTGCTGGGAGGTGGGCCGCGGTCGCTCGGCGAACTCGCAGAGGCCGAACAAGTCCGCCCACCGACTATGAGCCGCATCGCCGCGGGACTGGTGCGCGCGGGCCTGGTGCGCCGCGGAAAAACAGAAGACGGGCGGCGCGTGCGGCTGGAAGCCACGGCGAAGGGTACCAGGATCCTCCAGGAAGGCCGGCGGCGCCGCGTGGAATCACTGGCGCAAGCCCTCTCCTCCCTCTCTAGCGAAGACCGGGAGAAGTTGAGCGGTTTGCTCGACCATCTCGAAAAAGTGATTCGACATCTCTGAAATGAGTGCT
>Ga0137377_10001011_pt1 | contig 18810 bp, 19 predicted proteins | sample SagtaG_22_FD_104815 | JGI IMG/M metagenome (GOLD analysis project Ga0137377, IMG submission 104815) | Vadose zone soil microbial communities from Sagehorn Ranch, Mendocino, California, USA - Sage2_L_40_16 metaG | ecosystem: Environmental > Terrestrial > Soil > Vadose zone | place: USA... | reverse complement strand
TGCCGTGGCCGGCGCCGGCTACGGCGCGTACAAGACGAACAACGAGTGCGGCACGATCTTCGGAAATCGCGGCTTCACGGAGCCCCAGACTGTTCCCGTCGCCGTGGGACGTGGACTGGTGACCCCGGCCGCATACGACGCGCGGTAACATTCGTTAGCATTCGCCGGCCACCACGTGGGCGGCACGCCTCATCCGGCGCGCCGTCCACTCAAGTTTTCCGAGTTCTTCGTGACGGTCGGCGGCACACTCGGGACGGGCCGAACTTCCCTCTCTGGTCCGCGTCGAAATGCAAGACCGGACAGCTTCTACCCGGTAAGCTTTTCATCGGCAACTCGATCGTCCTTCTTAGGGCTTCTTGCATCGCGAGCCCCGCCGAGTTCTTCCCGCTGGACACCGTGGCACTTCGATTGCAGATCTTCCGAGGCAGACGACCGGGCGCCAGGGCGTCGATCCCCAACGTCATGGAAGAGCAAAAACAGCCCTTCCGGATCAAAAACTGGCATAGGAGACCATCGAGATGGACATGAGAGTCGTTACGGCCATGATCCTCCTCGGATTCATCGTCCTCATCGGAATTTCCCTTTGGGCGTATCGGCGGCGCCGCACGGACCGCCTGCGCTCGCGCTTCGGACGCGAATACGAGCGAACCGTACGGGACAGAGCAGGCCGCGCCGGAGCTGAAGCTGAACTCGAGGCACGGGTCGAGCGCGTGGAAACTCTACACGTTCGCGAACTCGACCCCAAAGATCGGGCGAGGCTAGCCGAGGCGTGGAAGTCCGTCCAGACGCAATTTGCGGACGACCCGCAGGGCGCGGCAGCGGCGGCGGATCATCTGGTGGGCGAAGCGATGCAAGCGCGAGGATATCCGGTGGGCACCCCAGAGCAGTGCGTGGCCGATATCTCCGTACACCACGCCCATGTGGTGGATGACTACCGGCGAGCCCGCGAGATAACGTCGCGGGCCGATCGAGGGCAGGCGAGCACCGAGGATCTGCGAGAGGCCATGATCTGCTACCGGGCGCTTTTCGCTGAGCTGACGGGAACCCACAATGGCGGACGGGAGGTGCGCGATGACCGGGCGGCATGAAGAAGAACGGAGTGAAGGAGGTCGCAAGCTCGCGGCGACGGAGCCATCACAGTCGGCCCTCGACCACCGTGGCGAGAGTCGTCAAGAGCCCCTACCCAGGACCGATCTCACAGACGTCGAGCCTCTCTTCACTGGCGAGGAAGGTGGCCGCTTCCGGCAGCGCTGGGACGCCATCCAGGCAGGCTTCGTGGACGAGCCCCGGGAGGCCGTGGAGCACGCGGCAAAACTCGTGGTCGAGGTGATGTCCTCCCTCGAGCAGACATTCGCGGACGAGCGGTCCCGGCTGGAAAACGCGGGAAACGGCAGCGACGGGAGGTCGACGGAAGATCTTCGTCAGACTCTCCGGCGGTATCGGGCGTTCTTCGACCGTCTCCTGGCAATCTAGGGACCCGGTTCCCGACCGCCCGGGCATCAGTCAGGGATGCAGGCGGTGACCGTGATCTCCACGAGGAGTTCGGGGGAGTTCAGCATCACCTCGACGGTCGTTCTCGCCGGCTTGTCGTTGGGGAAGTACTTACCGTACTCCTCGTTGTAGGCGGCGAGGTCCTCCCGCTTCGTCAGATACGCGGTCACCGTCAGCACGTTATCCAGAGACGTGCCGGCAGCCTGCAGGATCAGCTTGATACGCTCGAGGACATTGCGGGTCTGCTCACGGATATCCTTGCCGACCTCCCCGGAGGTGGGGTGCCTCCCCGTCTGGCCCGCCACGAAGACGAGATTGCCGAATCGCGTGGCCGCGGACAGGTTGGGATTGGACGCGGCCAGAGCCACCTTGACGGTTTCTTTCTTGGGCATGTCGTTCCCTTTCGCGCAGAGCCGCGCTGAGTGAAGTCGACCTCCGAGTCCGAGCAAATCGAAGATCAGGGTCCGGTGACAGTCCGATTTATAGGGTAGCGCACGGCTCGCTGTCAACGGAGCTGCCGTCTCCCGAGGCGCGGTGGGTCAGTTGACAACATCTGTACCTCTGAGAAGATGTGCGTCATCCCGTAGGAGGCTACAGTTTGCGTCATGGAAGGAGGCCGCGATGCGCATGCTGCTCCGGGTCAGGATCCCTCACAAGGAATTCAACGAAGCGGTGCGAAACGGGACGGCAGGATCGAAGCTCAACCGCATCCTCGAGGAGACGAAGCCCGAGGCCGCCTACTTCACGGAGGTGGACGGCCAGCGCGGCGCCATCATGATCGTGAACCTCGACGATCCGTCGAAGGTGCCGGCGTTTGCGGAGCCCTGGTTCCTCACCTTCAACGCGGACGTGGAGATCCGCGCCGTGATGACGCCCGACGACCTGAAGCGCGGCGGGCTCGACGCCCTCGGCAAGAAGTGGTCATAGACCCGAGGTGCGGGCGCGCGGATCGAGCATGTCGTTCAGGGCTTCGCCGGCCAGATTGAAGGACAGCACGGTGAGGAAGATGGCCGCGCCGGGGAAGAACGGCATCCACCACGCCTGCTGAAGAAAGTTCTGGGCCTGGTTCAGCATCCCGCCCCACGAGAGGCTCCGCGGGTCCACGAGCCCCAGGAAGCGGAGCGAGGCCTCGGCGAGGATGGCCGCGGGGATCTGCAGCGAGCCCGCCACCACGATGGGCGGCAGCGCGTTGGGCAGGATCTGGCGCGTGATCAGGCGCGCATCCGAGGCGCCGAGCCCCTGCGCCGCCACCACGAACTCGCGATCGCCCAGAGCCAGGAACTGCGCGCGCGTGAGTCGGGCCGTGGTGGGCCAGCCCACGAGGGCCAGCACGAGCACGACGAACCGAAGATCGGCGCCGAAGATGGCTGCCACCACGAGCACGATGAGGAACTGCGGCACCACGAGCACCCACTCCGTCAGGCGCATCAGGATCTCGTCGAGCCGTCCCCGCCAGTAGCCCGCCGCCGCGCCCACCGTCACGCCGATCAGCGCCGAGCCGGCGGCAGCGCAGAGCCCGACCACGAGCGAGACCCGCGCGCCATAGAGGACGCCGGAGAGCACGTCGCGTCCGAGGTCATCGGTGCCGAGCCAGTGTCCGCGACCGGGGGGCATGAGCGCGGAGGAGCCGAGGGCGAAGGGATCGGCGGGCGCCACCCACGGACCGAGCGCGGCCGCGCCGAGAAAGAGCCCGGCCCCCAGCAATCCGGCCAGGCCCAGGGGCCGGCGACGGAGCCGGCGCATCATCGCGCGCGGGCTTGGTCCCGACCCCCTCCATTTACTCAGCACTCGCCTCGTCGCTCGCGGCGAGCGTCTCGGCTCGAACTGCGGTGTCGGCATCCTAGCGTCTCCCGAGCCTGATACGCGGGTCGATCGCGGCATAGGCGAGATCCGCGAGCAGATTACCCACGACGACGCATGCCGACACCACGAGAAGGCCCCCCAGGATCACCGGCGTGTCGCGATGCAGGATGGCGTCGAAGATGAGACGGCCGAGGCCCGGCCAGGCGAAGACCGTCTCCGTCAGCACGGCGCCTGCGACCAGATGGCCGATGTTGAGGCCGATCATGGTCACCACGGGCAGGAGCGCGTTCCGCAGGGCGTGCTTGTAGACCACCACGCGCTCCGCCAGCCCCTTGGCCCGCGCCGTGCGGAGATAGTCCTGCGCGGCCACGTCGAGGAAGCTCGCGCGGGTCAGCCGCACATTGAGCGCGAGGTAGCGCGTGGCCAGGGTGAGGGCGGGCAGGACGAGATGATGCAGCACGTCGCCGACGCGCCCGAGGGTGCTCAAGCCGAATAGCGTGCCGCGCATGCCCTGCGTCGGAAAGAGATCGAGCTTGAGCGAGAGCCCCATGAGGAGGAGCTGCCCCAGCCAGAATACGGGCAGCGAGTAGCCGACGAGCCCCAGCACCAGCAATGCATTGTCGGTCGCGCTGCCCGGCCGGCGGCCGCAGGCGACACCGAGCCCGATGCCGGCCACGCTCGAGATGACGAGCGCGGAGACCATGAGGAGCAGCGTGGCCCCCATCCGGTCCAGGAGGAGATCGAGGACGGGCTCGTTGTAGAAGAAGGAATAGCCGAGATTGCCGGTGAGGACCTGGCCGAGGTACCGGAAGAACTGCAGCCACACCGGACGATCCAGGCCGAATCGCTCGCGCACCTGTCTCACGTATTCCGTGGGCGCCGGATAGTCGCCCACCAGGACCTGCACGGGATCGCCGGGGGCGAGCTGGATGATGGCGAAGCCCAGCGCCACCATGCCGAGAAGAAGCGGCCCGAGGCTCAGGAGCCGCCGGCCGAGATAGGGAAGCACGGCGGATCAGCCGCGCAGGAGGGCGATGAGCTCCGGGAGCGCGCCGGGCGTCTCGATCCGGGCCACGAGATCGGCCGCCGCCTCCGTCGAAGGACCGAGGGCGGGTCGCGCCAGCCCGAGGAACTTGTCCCGCACCTCGGCGCCGGAGAGCGGAGCCTCCCAGTGGCCGCGCGGGATCTCGACCCGCGAGGAGAGGAGGCGGCCGTCCGTCGTCTCGACCTCCACGGTCTGGCGCTCGCCGTGGGCCGCGGGATCCACCACGAGCTCGATCCTCGCCATCAGGGCGCGCGCCGTCGGATCGCGGAGCGCTTCCGGCGTGAACTCGTCGAGCGTGAGCTTGGCCCGCACGATGATCCAGGCCAGCGCGTAGGCCACGCTCATCTGGGCATCCAGCACCGTCTCCACGCGCGTGGCGCCGATCATGCGCCGGCTCATCTCCGAGAGGATCACGCGCACGCGGCGAATATCGGGAGGAGCCAGTCCGTGCTCGGCGCGGAGCGTGAGCATGGAATCGGCGGCGCTGTTGATGCCCCAGCAGACGGGATAGGGCTTGATCCCCTTGTTCATGATGCGAAAGCCTTCGCCCAGGTCTTTGAGGGGCGCCAGGCCATCCGCTTCTCCGGGCACGTAGGTCGCGAAGAGGCCGCCCCAGGCCGCGTCGAGCACCTGGGCGGGGCCCGTCACTCCGCGCCGGGCGAGCACCGCCGCCGTCAGGCCCGTCTCCGCCGACTTGCCCGGATGCACGCGCTTGCTCATGGCGCCGTCGGCCATGAAGGCCCAGGTGCCGCCGACATAGGAGCCGGCCAGGCCCAGGGCGTGCGCCGTGGTCGCGGCGTCGAGCCCCATCACGCGGGCCGCCGCCGCGGCGGCGCCGAGGGCGCCATAGACGCCCGTGGTGTGCCAGCCTCGCAGTGTCATCGTGTCATAGGAGGCGGCGTCGGTGAGACGCGAGCTCACCTCGTGCCCGGCCACGAGCCCCAGCAGCACGGCACGCCCGTCCGCGCCCGAAAGCTCCGCGGCCCCCACGGCGGCCGGCACCTGGCAGGCGCCCGCGTGTCCGCCGCCGCCGATGTCGTCGAGCTCGCGCAGATGCGCGTGGGTGCCGTTGAGAAGTGCGGCGGCTTGAGGCGCCACCCCGCCCGGCGTGCCCCAGACCGTGCACGGGCCCGCGCCGCCGAGGTCATCCCGGACTCTTCTCAGCAGCTGGGCTTCGGGCGTGGTCGAGCCCTGGAGCGCGCAGCCGAGGGTGTCGAGGAGACACCGCCGCGCCATCCGCACCACCTCGTCGGGCAGCCGTTCGAAGCTGAGGGCGGCGATCCAGCGAGCGAAGGACTCGGACAGCGTGGGTCCGGGCGAGCCGCTACTTGCCGTCACTCACCCACACCTCGTCCCAGCGCGCGTGCGCCGAGAGGCTCTTGAAGATGCCCTGAACGCGGCCGCGCGCCACGTTGGTATCGCCGTACTCGAAGAGCGGGATGCTGGGAAGGTCGCGGGCCAGCTGCTCCATGGCGGGGGCATAGTAGCGGGCGCGCTCGGCCTGGGAGGGGGCGGAGGCGGCCTGGCGGAAGAGCTCGTCCACCTTCGGGTTGCAGTAGCGGGACACGTTGGCGAAGGGCACCGGCCTGATGTTGTCGCACATGTAGACGCGCGTCACGCCCACCGCGGGGTCGCCATAGGTCGTGTAGTTGTGGATGTGGATGTCGAAGTCGTACTGCTTGTAGACCTTGTCGAGCATGAGCGAGCGCTCCATGGGCATCTGCTTCGCATTGATGCCCACGGCCCGGAGCTGCTGCGCGACCACCTCGGAGGCCTTGTTGGCCGCCGAGTTGGCGGGATCGTAGACCATGCGCAGGGTCAGGCGCTCGCCCCCGGCGCCCTTCGGGTATCCCGCCTCGTCGAACAGCGCAGCCGCCTGGGCCGGGTCATAGGCGTACACGGGCACTCTCGGGTTGTGCGCCCAGCCGAGGTTGGAGGGAATGGGGCTGATGGCGGGACGCCCCTGGCCGAAGTAGCCCTTCTCGACGAGAAACTTCTTGTCGATGGCATGCGCGATGGCCTGGCGCACGCGCAGGTCGCCGAGCGGCTTGCTGTCCTTGAGGTTGAAGAAGAGCGTCACCACCTCGGGAAAGACCATGTACTCCTTGACCACGAGGCCGGGCATGGCCTTGAGCCTTCCTGCCTGCTCCACGGGAAGGAAGAACGTGTAGAGGACGTCCACTTCCCCCTTCTCGAAGGCGAGCACCCGCGAGGCCGGGTTGGGCATCACGCGGAGCACCACGCGGTCGAGATACGGCTGGCCCTTCTTGAAGTAGTCGGGGTTGCGCTCGAGCACGTAGTGGCTGCCCTTCACTGTCTCCCCGAGCTTGAAGGGGCCCGTCCCCACCGGCTTGCGATTGAACTCGGCCGTCGTGATGTCCTGGCCCACGAGGAGGTGCTTGGGCATGATGGCCCCCGTGGGCAGGGCCGTCATGAAGACGAAGGGGCCGAAGGGCGCCTTGAGCTTGATGACCGCCGTGTGGGGATCCGGGGTCTCGATCGCCGCCACGAGGGCATACCCGATCCTGCCCACGGGATGGAAGTTCGAGAGGATCTCGAGGTAGGAGAACTTCACGTCCTCCGACGTGAAGGGCTTGCCGTCGTGCCACTTGACGTTCCGGCGGAGCTTGAAGGTGTACGTGAGCCCGTCCGCGCTGACGCTCCACGACTCCGCGAGATCCGGGTGATTGTGATACTCGCCGTCGAGATAGGTCAGCCCGTTGAACACCTTGCCCATGAGCGACCACGCCGTGGTGTCGGTCGTGGTGCCGGGATTCATGGTCGGGGGATCGGCGCCGATCGCCTGGACCACGGTGCCGCCGCGCACCGGAGCCTGCGCCCGGGCGACCACTGTCAGCCCAGCCATTGCGAGCGCCAGAATCAGCGCTGCAACTAGTCTCGGGTAGAATCCCTCTCCCCCACTGGGGGAGAGGGTAGGGTGAGGGGGAATTTCTGGGCGGCGATGTGCAGCGAAGCTACTTCCCAAGTAAGTCATCGATGGCGCCTTCGAGCTTGCGAGCCGCTTCGCCGAGGCGCGCGTGAATGGCGGCGACCGTCGCCTCGTCGGCGGCGAGACCCTGGTCGAAGAGATCGGCCTGGCGCAGAGACTCCGCGGGCGCCGGCCCCCCCTGCATGGTCCGCGAGGCGATGAAGCGGCCCGGATCGAGGGCGGCCTTGATCTGCGCGGCGTCGAGGCCGGCGGGCTTGCCGTGATAGGCCTGCGCCGCCTCGTCGACGAGCGCGGGGGTGACTCCGTCGGGCCCGAGCCCCCGATCCTCGCAGAGCCGGATCAGAATGCCCACGATCTGGTGCGAGGTCCGCCACGGCAGGTCGCGCTCGCGCACGAGCGCCCCCGCCAGATCCGTGGCCGTCGCCCAGTGACGCCAGGCCCGCTCGCGCATCTGCTCCTTGCGGATGACGAGCGCGGGGAGGAGCTCGCAGAACCAGTCGAGATCGCGGGCGCAGTTGTCGCAGACGCGCCAGAGCGCATCGAGCGCGTAGTAGCGCTCGGTGATGGGCAGCCCCGTGGGTCCCTTGAGGGCGTGATAGGAGGTGACCACGCAGCCGAGCGCCTCCGCGGAGGCGCCCTTGACCTCCGCGGGCCCGATCACGTTCTTCTTCTGCATCATGATGCTCGAGGTGTTGCAGAAGCGGTCCGGGATGTCCACGAAGGCGAACTCGCTCGTGCTCCAGAGGATCAGGTCGTCGGCCCACTTGGCCAGCGTGTGATAGAGGAGCGCCACGGCCATGGGCACGTCCAGGCTGTCGTCGGCGTTCAGCTCGAGGATGGCGTCCGCCATGTTCTCGTGGATGGCGTCGAAGCCCAGCAGCTCGGCCGTCCGCCTGCGGTTCAAGGGGAAGTCCGAGCCGACCATGATGGCGGCGCCCGCGGGCGAGACGTTCACGCGTCGGTACACGCCGTGGAGGCGATCGAAATCGCGCGCCAGGTTCGCCGCCCAGGAGAGCCAGAGATGCGCCAGCGTCATGGGCTGCGCGTGCTGGCCGAAGCTATAGCCGGGGAGAATCGTGTCGGTGTGCTGGCGGGCGAGACCGATCAGCACCCGCCGGACCTTGTTGACCCCTTCGAGGAGCCTCAGCGTCCGCTCGCGCTGGAGCGTGTTGATGCCCACGGAGGTCAGGTCGCCCGTGCTCCGTCCCAGGTGCAGGCGGCCGCCAATCTCCTCACCGAGGGCGCGGATCAGATACTGCTCGCCGGAGTGCACGCCTCCGCCCGTCTTGCTGCGCACCTCCTCCACGCCGTCCTTCTCCATCTGGCGGAGGGCGGCCAGGATCGCCTGCCCGTGCTCGCGCCGGAGCAGTCGCTCTTCGACCAGCATGACCGCCTGCGCCTTGTCGAACGCGTGGAACGCGTGAAGCATGGCGCGCGAGCGCCCCGCGGCCAGACGGCCTAGCTGTGGGAGCATCTCCTCGCGGAGGCGAATGCCCGGCGTGCGGAAGCCGCGGTATTCCGGCGACGGCTGTTTGAGCATGCGCGGCTGGTCCGTCACGCCGGCGCGAACACGTCGTCGGCGCCGGTCACGAGCGATCCCGCCGCTCGCTCTCCCATCCCGGCCGGCGGGCCTCCGAACGCGCGATCGCGCTGGAGCACGGGCATCACGCGCTCGGCGAACAGCCGCATGTTCAGCTCCGCCTCTTCGTGCGGCATGCACCCGTAGCCGAACTCCGTGACGAGATGGTCGAGGCCGGTGAGCCGGTGCAGCTCGGCAAGCTGCTGGAGACAGTCGTCGGGCGTGCCCACCACCTGGATCTTGACGTAGAACTCCGTGGCCTTCTTGCGGTAGCTCTCGTCCTTCAGCTTGCTGTACGTCTTGGCCATGTTGCCGTAGAACTCGTACCCCTTCACGGACGCGAGGTGCCCGTCGGAGAAGTGGTAGTGGTTGTCGATCGAGTCCCACTTGCGGCTGAGATACGTCTGCGCCCGCTCCTGCGCCTCCGTGCGGGTTTCCGCCACGGAGATATTCATGAGGATGATGGGGGGCCGCGGCGTGTGGCCCACGCTCGTCGCGATGTCGCGATACCGCTCGATGTCCTGGGCGGCCTTCGGCCACTCGTTCTGCATGACCACGAGCACCCCGAACCCGAGCTTGGCCATGATCTCCGCGGATTCCGGGCTCACCGAGGAGGCGTAGAAGCGTCGCTCGGGATGAGAGATCGGGCGCGGCCGGATGGACGTCCGGGGAATATGGAAGAACTCGCCGTCCCAGTCGAACGACGGCTCGGTGAGCGCCTTGACCACGATCCGGGCCGCCTCGACGAACCGGGCGCGGGCCTCCTCCATGGGAACGCGGAAGCCCGCGTACTCCGCGCTGGCCGCTCCGCGGCCGAACCCGAACAGGCACCGCCCGCCCGACAGCACGTCGAGCAGGGCGATCTCCTCGGCCACGCGTACGGGATCGTGCCAGGGCAAGACGATGACGGCCGTGCCCAGCGTGATCCGGCGCGTGCGACCCGCGTAGTAGCTGAGGAGCTGGGTGGGCGACGGCGACATGGCGTACCCGGTGAAGTGATGCTCGAGGGCGAAGAGCGAATCGAAGCCGAGCGGCTCGGCGAGATCCCCGAGGGCCATGTGCTCGGCGAGGACAGCCGCGTCCGAGTGTCCCTCCTTGCTCAGCATGTTCAGCGCGGTGCCGACCTTCATGGTGTCCCCCCTGCAGGTTGTCTCCCGGCGCTCCCGGAAGCGGCCACGCTCCGTGCCCTCGTCACACGCGAAGTATACACGGAGCGCGACCGCTCGCGGGGCGGTCCGGGGTCGCCCCTCCGAGCGAGAAATGCTAGACTGCCAACTCTATGGCGCCTCCCGAGTGGGCTCGCTACACGCACGCCCTGCCCTCCATCGCCTCCGCCGTCGGACGCACTCCCCTCGTCCGGCTGAACCGCATCACCGCCGACGTCACGCCCGCGCTCTACGTCAAGGTCGAGTGGTACGGCGCCACGGGCAGCCTCAAGGACCGCATCTATCTCCACATGTTCGAGCGCGCCGAGGCGCGGGGCGATCTCACGCCGGGCATGAGCGTCCTCGAATGCTCCACGGGCAACGCCGGCATCGCCTGCGCCTGGGTGTCGGCGGTCAAGGGCTATGCGTGCACCATCGTCATGCCCGAGGGCATGAGCGAGGAGCGCAAGAAGATCATGCGCGCCTACGGCGCCGAGCTCGTCTTCACCAAGGGCGGCGAGAGCGACGTGGATCTTTCCCTCCGCAAGCTCGGGGAGATCCGCGCCGCGAATCCGTCGCGCTACTGGGTGCCGGGGCAGTTCGACAATCCCGACAACATCGAGGCGCACATGCTGACCACCGGCCCCGAGGTGTGGGAGCAGATGGAGGGCAAGGTCGGCGCCTTCGTCGACTCCCAGGGCTCGGGCGGCCTCCTCACGGGAGTGGGGCGCTACCTGCGTGAGCGCGATCCCGCCGTGCGCCTCTACGCGGTCGAGCCCGCGGAGTGCGCGCTCCTCTCCGCCCGCGCGTGGGGGCATCACGGCATCGAGGGCATCGGCGACGGCTTCGTGCCGCGCAATCTCGACGTCGCCCAGCTGACCGGGATCATCACCACCACCACCGAGGAGAGCGTCGAGACCGCCCGCCGGCTCGCCAGGGACGAGGGGATCTTCTGCGGCATCTCGAGCGGCTGCAATGTCGCCGCCGCCCTCAAGCTGGCCCGCCGGCACCCCGAGCTTCCCTCCATCGTCACCATCATCAACGACACGGGCCAGCGCTACTTCACCACGCCGCTGTGCGGCGAGGCCAAGCACGTGGACATCCCGGAGCGCGACCATCCGCTCGATCCCCACACGGTGGAGCAGCTGGATCGCTACCAGAAAGATTGGGAGATCATCGCGTGACCATCTCCCCCCGCGAGTACGACTTCCAGGCGGCGCGGGCCCGGCTCGAGCGAAAGACCAAGACGTCGGGCGAGAAGCTGACCACGCTCGAGGACGCCGTCGCTCGAATCAAGGACGGCGATCACCTCGCCTTCGGCGGCTGCCTCTTCTCGCGCACGCCCCTCGCCCTCATCCGCGCCCTGCTCCGTCGCCGCCCCCGGGGGCTCGGCATCTCGCGCAACCTCATGTGCTACGAGGGCGAGTGGTGCATGGTCGCGGGCGCCGTGGACAAGGTCGTCACATCCTGGATGGGCATCGGCCTGCCCTGGGGCCTTTCCAAGATCGTGCGCGAGTACGTCGAGTCGGGCCGCGTGCCCGTGGAGGAGTGGAGCCACCTCGGAATCGGGCTGCGCTATCGCGCGGCGGCCATGGGCGTGCCCTTTCTGCCCGCCCTCACCATGCTGGGCTCGAGCCTCGTGGACGTGGGCGGCTCCAAGATCATCGACTGCCCGTATACGGGCGAGAAGCTCCTCGCCGTGCCCGCGCTCTTCCCCGACGTTGCCCTCCTGCACGTGCACCGCGCGGACCGCTTCGGCAATTGCCAGATCGACGGCTATGCTCACATGGACGCCGACATCTCCCGCGCGGCCGCCACCGTGCTCGTCACCGCGGAAGAGATCGTGAGTGAGGAGGAGATCCGCCGGACTCCCGACCGCACGATCATCCCGGGCTTCATCGTGGACGCCCTCGTTCACGTGCCCCACGGCGCCTACCCGCACGAGTGCTACGGCCTGTACGACGCCGAGCCGGGCCACTTCGGCGCGTATGTCGAGAGCATCAACGCGCGCGGCTCGGCCGCCGTGCAGGAATACCTGGACCGCTATGTCTACGGCCCCGCGACCTACGCGGAGTATCTGGCCCTCTTCGGCACGTCGGCCCTCGCGGAGGCGGAGCGGCGCGGGAAGGAGCTGGTGTCGTGAGCGCGGGGGGCAGCGGCGTCACCGCCAACGAGCTGCTCGCCGTCATGGGCGCGCGCGAGCTCAAGGACAACATGACGGTCTTTGCCGGCGTGGGCGCTCCCCTGATGGCTTCGGCGCTCGCCCAGCGCACGCATGCCCCGGGCCTGACCATGATGGTCGAGGGCGGCGTCATCGGGCCGAAGTGGAAGCCCGGCGCGCTCCCCATCTCGACCAACGAGATGCGCGCAGCCTATCATGCGCAGATGCTGCCGGGGATCACGGACGCCTTCCTGCTCGCGCAGCGGGGGTTTTTCGACATCGGCTTCATCGGGGGAGCCCAGATCGACCGTTACGGCAACCTCAACACGAGTGCCATCGGGGGCAGCTACGAGCGGCCCAAGGTCCGGCTGCCCGGCAGCGGCGGCGCCAACGACATCATCTCGCTTTGCCGCGAGGTCATCATCCTCACCGTGCACGAGAAGCGGCGCTTCTCGGAGACGGTGGATTTCATCACGAGCCCGGGGTGGCTCGACGGCGGCGAGAGCCGCCGCAAGAGCGGGCTGCTCTTCGGAGGCGTCGCGCGCGTGGTCACCACCCTCGGCGTCTTCGGCTTCGAGCCCGAGAGCCGGCGGATGCGCCTCGAGGCCCTGCATCCCGGCGTCTCCGTCGACACGGTCCGTGCCAGCACGGGCTTCGAGCTCGCCGTGGCGAGCACCCTCCCCACCACCGCGCCTCCCACCGACGAAGAGCTGGGGATACTGCGCATGCTCGATCCCGCGCGGCAGTTCATAGGCTGAGGAGATTCCCGTGACCCACTTCGGTCTGGCCATCCGCAATTTCGTCGGCCCCGGCGAGATCCCTGATGTCCCGGGCCTCTACGCCTACGCCGAGCGCGCCGAGGCCCTCGGCTTCGAGTCGCTCTGGGCCTGGGACCACATCCTCCTGGGCGTCGAGCCCTCCTTCCCCATCATCGACTCGATCACCACCCTCGGCGCCGTGGCGGCGCGGACCAGCAAGATCAAGCTCGGCACGGGCGTGCTCGTGCTGCCCCTCCGCAATCCCGTGGTCACCGCCAAGGCCCTGGGCAGCCTGGACGTGATCTCGGGCGGGCGCCTCGTCCTGGGCGTGGCGGCGGGCTGGTACGCGCGCGAGTTCGACGCCGTCGGCGTGCCTTTCAAGCAGCGCGGCCGCGTCTTCGAGCGCAACCTAGACATCCTCCTGCGCCTGTGGACCGAAGAGCGCGTCACCCTCAAGGTCGACGAGTTCAACCTGCGCGAGGCGGTCATGGTGCCGCGCACGGTCCAGCGCCCCCGTCCGCCCGTGCTCATCGGAGGCTATGTCGACGCTGTCCTCAAGCGCGTGGCCACGGTGGGCGACGGGTGGCTGACCTACTTCTACACGCCCGAGAGCTTCACCAAGTCCTGGCAGAAGATCCACGCCTTCGCGAAAGAGGCCGGCCGCGACCCCTCTCGCCTCACCGCCACCAACCAGCTGGCCATTTACGTGGGCAGGAACCGCGAGGAGACCGAGAAGGACATGCGCCAGTGGCTGTCCACCGAGTGGGATACGGCGGCCTGGAGCGAGTCCACCATCGAGCACGCCATCCACGGCTCGGCCGAGCAGTGCATCGAGCAGCTCCGGGCCCACGTGAAAACGGGCGTGAATAGGATTATCCTGATCCCGTACCGCTACCAGCCCGCCCAGGTGGAGCGGATCGCCAAGGAGGTCATGGCAAAGCTATGAGCGTCTATATCGACATCAACTGCGACATGGGCGAGAGCTACGGCCGCTGGACCCTGGGGCGCGACGAGGACGTCATGCCCCACATCACGTCGGCCAACATCGCCTGCGGCTTCCACGGCGGCGACCCGCACGTGATGCGCAAGTCCGTCGAGCTCGCCCTCACGCACGGCGTGGCCATCGGGGCGCACCCCGGCCTGCCCGACCTCATGGGCTTCGGCCGGCGGCGCATGGACGTGAGCCCGCAGGAGATCAAGGACATCCACCGCTACCAGGTGGGCGCGCTCTGGGCCTTCGTCAAGGCCTCCGGCTCCACGCTCCAGCACGTCAAGGCCCACGGCATCCAGTACCACATGTTCGAGGACAATCTCGAGCTCGGCCGCGCCTCGGCCGAGCAGGTGGCCGAGCTCGACCCGAGCCTGATCCTCATGGTCATGGCCATGACCAAGTACGACGCAGAGGCCCGCAAGACCAAGGCCCGGGTGGCCGCCGAGGGATTCGCTGACCGCGTCTACGCCGATGACGGCCAGCTCGTCTCGCGCAGGCTCGGCAAGGACGCCCTGGTCAGCGATCCGTCGAAGGCGGCGGACCAGGCCGTGCGGATGGCCATGGAGCAGAAGGTGACGACGATCAGCGGCAAGACCATCGCGGCCAAGGTGGACACCATTTGCATCCACGGTGACAGCCCGGGGGCGGAGAAGATCGTGGCCGCCGTCCGGGACGGCCTCATCAAGGCGGGAGCCACCGTCAAGCCGCTGCGCGAATGGTTCAAGGGCTAGGATCGGAAGGCTCGGCGCCGATTCGACGGAACGGAGAGGCCCTCAGCCGGGTTAGTGGTTCATGACATCCACACACGGGGAGGCCCCATGCGAACATCGCTGCTGCTCCGGAGCGTCGTAGTCGCGGTCCTGATGAGCGTCGCCCTCGCGGGGAGCGCGAGCGCGCTCGAGGTCGGGCAGAAGGCTCCCGACTTCGCCCTCAACGGCACCGACGGCAAGCCCGTCAAGCTGTCCGACCTGACGGCCAAGGGTCCTGTCGTCCTCTACACCTTCATCGCCGCCTTCACCCCGACCTGAACGAAGGAGATGAAGGGCTTCGAGGCGGCCTTGCCGCAGTTCGAGGCCCTGGGTGCCCAGGTCGTGGGCATCAGCACTGACCATCACCTTGCGCTCGCCGCGTGGCAGAAGGATCAGGGCAGCAAGCAGCTCTTCCTCTCCGATTTCCGGCGTCAGATGCTCCCCGCGTACGGCGCGATGCAGACCGACGAGAAGAGCCCGGTGTACCGCTATGCGAAGCGGGCTTATTTCATCATCGACAAGACCGGGACGGTGAAGTTCGTGAAGGTCATGGACAACCCCCTCGACCTGCTCGACGCGGAAGAGGTCCTGAAGGCCACCAAGGCCGCCTCCTGATTTGCCGCTGAAGCTTCCGGCGGGGAGCTGGTGACGCTCCCCGCCGGAGCACGTCGTCTCGAGGGTTCGCGTCAGCGAGGCCGACCTTGCGCTGACCCCAGCTCGATCTCCCGCAGTCCACGCACCTTGAGGGCATCGGGGGCGAACCGCCCCCCTACCGCGACGCCGCCGGGCAAGGGCGTGTAGAGCTCGATCCCGATCGTGGCAATAGGCAGGGAGGTTGCGCCGGGCCTCGGAGCATCGAGAAGCTTCAGGGAAACGATGGCGAGGATCGGTCCGCTGTCCTCCGGAGTATCAGGAAGAGGCTCGCGGTCGAAAGCCTGGTTCGGGAACGCGGTCTTCATCGCCTTCTGGTGCACTTCCGAGTGATACCAGGCGACCAGGGCCTTCTTGCCCTCGAACCAGGCGAAGATCACGCGCTTGCCGCTCGACGTCTGCCCCGTCTCCACGCCGAGACAGCCGGGCCACGCCCTGGCCGCGCTGACCACGCTGGCGAAGTCCCCCGGGGGAGCCTGCGCAAGCGCCGGGGTGATCCAGGAGCAGACAAGGGCAAGGGCAACTGCCGCGACGATCACGCGGTGGCCACCGTGCTGGGTCGTCATGACGAGGTCTCCTTTCACGCTCATACGTCGTCTCTCGCGGGCCGCGCGTCGGCGCCGCTCAGCCCTGGAGCACCCATCCGTACTGGGTCAGGCTCGGCCGCGCCCCCTCTTCCAGGTAGGCCGCTTTCAGCTTCGACACGTAGTCGGGAGGCACCGGGTTGCGCTGGAGGCCCGGATCGATCCCGTAGACGCGGGCGCCGTTGAGGCCGAAGATCTGCGCCTTCACGTCAGGGGTGAGCGGGCGGTACCCGAACCGCTTCATGAGCGACTCGGGCATCGTGAACCGGCGCAGGGCCTCGATCTGCCACTGGGGCGAGCCCCACCAGATAGAATCCGTGCCCCAGAGCACGTGATCGGCGCCGAAGGCCTGGACGAGCATGCCGAGGACATGCCCGCAGACCAGGGGCGAGGTGATCACCATCTGTCCGAAGGTGGCGCCCAGCTCCGCGTAGATGTTCGTGAGGCCAGGGTTGCGGAGGCGGATGTCGCAGAGATCGGTGACCCAGTCCACGCGCGACGACGTGCGGAACTCGTCGCGCGCGGCCTCCATGGCGGGGCGGAGGGAGTGGAAGGCCGAGTGATAGACGATGAAGTTCAGGTCGGGAAAGTCCTTGGCCGCGCGCTCGAGGTCACGCGGATGCCAGTACTCCTCGACCCCGCCCTGGAGAGGCAGCCCCTTGTGGAGACAGATGTTCCTGATGCCGAGGCGGCGCGAGGCCTCCAGCATGGGGTACGCGACCTTCTCGTCGTCGATCCGCCACGGCTTCGGCGGGTTGCCGAAGGGCAGCCCCGTGTAACACTTCCACGCGCTGATCCTGAGGTCGGCGGCCTGACGCCGCATCTCATCAAGATCCGCCGTGCCCTTGTTGGGGGACACCAGCCCGTGCGCGATGAGGCGCTGAGAGGCGGCCAGCCGGTTGATCACGTCCCGCGTCTCCGCCATCTTGTCCGGCGGCAGGATGTGGCTGGCCTCGGTCGCCGATGGAATGCCACTGATCACGGCGACCGTGGTGTCGCTGTCCAGAAACATCTCCTTGATGTAGTTGCCGAGATAGAGGTCCTCCATGGTGCCGCCATCCTTCTCGAGCTCGGGGTTCCAGGCGCGCCCGACACGGCGCAGGCCGAGAAGATACTGGAACTGCCGGGGAGCGGCGACGTGATGGGTCTGGACATCGAAGATGAACTGGCCCGACGGCTTCCGCGCGTCGGCCGCCGCCGACTCGACCGCCTCGACGGGGTCGACCTCGAAGAATCGCCCGAAGACCGTGTTCAGGGCGAGGAAGGCCGCGGCCATCCCCGCGCTGGACGACAGGAAGTCGCGCCGGCTCACGCTCAGCCGGCGCGCGTTCGTTCGGGCCGTCTCCTGCAGCAGCGCGGCGACCCGTGCTTGCTCAGGCGTCTGGGACAGCGGGACGTACTCCTCGTTGGAGACAACACGCGTGGGAAGCGGAGAGAGTCCATCGGTCTCCGCGTCCAGCCGCCACTTCCGAACCCATCGACGCTCGCGCATCTCGTTCCTCCTCTCGGCGCTTCCGGCGCTGGTTCCCGGGGAATGTGAACACTGGTAACATACAAATGTTGACACTGTCAACACTAAAAGTTATGGTGGGGTCAACCGTGCCACAAGCCGAACCGCGAGATCCTCTGGCCAGCCGGCGTCGGCCCCGCCCGCCCCGGCGCCCGAATCGATACCATCACGGCGACCTTCCTCAGGCCCTCCTAGATGCCGCGCTTCGTATCGTGAAGACCCAGGGCACGGAAGCGCTGACACTGCGGGCGGTTGCCCGCCTGGCCGGCGTCTCGCAAGCGGCCCCGTACAGGCACTTCGCGAACAAGGAAGCCATCCTGGCCGCGGTCGCCGAGGACGGCTTCCGCTCACTGACGGCCGCCATGCGTGAGTCCGTCCAGGCCTGCGGTGACATCCCCCTCGCCCGGCTCCGGGCGGTGGGGATCGGCTATGTGACGTTCGCCACGAGCCATCCCTCGCACTTCCGCGTCATGTTCGGACGCGGCATGGCTGACCGGTCAGCCTTTCCGACGCTTCGTCAGGTCGCCAGTGACACGCTCGCGATGGTCGTGGCCGCCATCGTGGATTGCCAGCGTGCCGGGCTCGTGCGCTCGGAGGAGCCGGCGGAAGACCTTGCCCTCACCGCGTGGTCCAGCGTCCACGGCCTGTCCGCCCTCCTGGTCGAAGGAGTGCTCGACAGGCCCGCGGCTGAGGTCGCCGAGATGGTGACCCGGGATCTGTTCCTGGGTCTGGGAGTACGTCAGGGGTAGCGAGCGGGCGCCACGGCGGGCGGCCCGCGCCCGCGCCGGGACATGATAAGGTCCACTCGACCCGCACCCACGTAGCGACCTGGCCAACAGCGAGAGGGCTCCATGACGAGCGCCGGCGCGCGATTTGGCATCGTGTTTCTCCCGGAGTCGCTCGGCGACTTTGGAAGCCTGTGCCGCGAGGCGGAAGAGGCGGGGTTCGACCTCCTGGGGGTGGCTGACTCGCAATCAGTCTTCCGCGAGCTGTACGTGGCCCTCGCCATCGCCGCCCGCGACACCTCACGCATCCGGCTGGGCCCCCTCGTCACGAATCCCCAGACGCGCCACCTCGTCGTCACCGCGAGCGCGATCTCGAGCATCGACGAGCTCTCGGGCGGCCGCGCCATGCTCGGGCTCGGGTCAGGAGACAGCGCGATCTACACGCTCGGCGCGCCGCCGTCGACGGTCGCGGGGCTGGAGGACGCGGTGGTCACTCTCGGGCAGCTCACGAGCGGGGCGCTGGTCGAGCGGGATCACCGGAAATGGCAGGTGCGGCGGTCCACGCGCCGGGTGCCCATCTATCTTGCCTCCGAAGGGCCACGGACGCTCGAGCTGGCCGGCCGCGTGGCCGACGGCGTCATCGTCGGGCTGGGCCTCACCCCGGAGGT